>ENA-UOJQ01002051-UOJQ01002051.1-human-gut-metagenome-genome-assembly--contig:-P63-NODE-2051-length-13439-cov-48.823371_pt1 | contig 13439 bp, 8 predicted proteins | sample MGYA00242352_ERZ723899 | MGnify/ENA metagenome assembly ERZ723899 | reverse complement strand
CCAAGGTTCAAAGAATTTGTGCTGTGTAGATAATTGTGATTTTTAAGGTGGAAGATAGGTTAAGGGAGCGGCATATGATTAAAGAGTAATCCGTCATGCAGTGTATGCATGGCGGATTTTTCGTATGTAATTGCTTGCGACTGATACATTTTAGATACAAGTATCTGCTAATATATAAACAGCCATGCATAATACAGGCTGAATATATAATCCTCGGGATTGACAGCAAAAGAAGAATATGCAAAGATTTATAAAAGATTATAAATTTTAGAAGGAACATCATGATAGAAATATTAATAGTGGAAGACGAAAAACCGATATCAGACCTCATCAGATTAAATCTCATGAAAGCAGGCTATAGCTGCACCTGTGCCTTTGATGGTATGGAGGCAGCAGATATTCTGGAGGAGAGAAATTTTGACCTGATAATACTTGATGTAATGCTGCCAAAGTTGAACGGCTTTGAGCTTATGGAATACATAAAGCCGCTTGGCATACCTGTGATATTTCTCACAGCCAAGGCCACTTTAGATGACAGGCTAAGAGGTCTCACATCCGGTGCCGAGGACTATATGGTAAAGCCTTTTGAGATTGTTGAGCTTTTAGCCCGGGTAAATATAGTGCTAAGACGTTATAATAAGATGGAGCAGCAGCTCACCTTTAAGGATATAGCTATCGATACGAAAAACCAGAATGTATCAAAGGCAGGAAAGCATATAGAGCTTACACCAAAGGAATTTGAGCTGCTTGAGCTTTTGATGCGCAATAAAAATATCACACTTTTCAGAGAAAAGATATATGAAGAAATATGGGGAAGTGAGTACTCTGTCGAGTCGAGGACTCTCGATCTTCACATACAGAGACTGCGCAAAAAGCTTGATATAGGAGACAGCCTTAAAACCGTATTTAAGGCAGGATACAGGCTGGAAGAATAGAAAACTAAAGACCATTAAATATGGGTAAGCGTAATATACAAAAAGAGGGATAAATGAAATTCAGGTACAAGGTATTGTTCACAAATTTAATACTGCTTTCACTTGGACTGGGGCTGGTGGGTTACCTCATGATACACAAAAATTTTGAGCTTGCGAAGCAGACGCAGCTTAAAAATGCTATTGTGCAGAATAATCTGGTACAGTCCTCTGTGGAGTATGAGCTTTTGCAGCTTTTAAATTCAGTTTCCGATAATTCTGAAACTTTGAACAATAATACAGATAACAATAATGCAGAAAAGAGTAGCATTTCCGCATCCTCAATAGCCGCGCAACTTCCGCAGATCGGAAGCCGTGTAAGCAGCAGTGTGCGCTCAAGTGATTCATTTTTCTACATATATTTTGATGGTGAAAAAGTATATACAGATGACAAAAGTGATGCAAGGATAAGTGATACACTTTTTAAAAATCTCACAACAGGAAACAAAAACTATGTGATTAAAGAAGAATCCCAAAAGCACTATGTCTATGTTACATCGCAGAGTGTGATAGATGAAAAAAATCTCTGTATAGTAAGTAAATGCGATGCATCAGAGGCGTATACACTGCTTGATGAGCAGATAAAATATTTCAGGCTGATAATAATAGTCATATTGATTGCGGAGTCGGCAGCAATGTATTTTATCAGCAGGTACATGACAAAGCCGCTCGAGAAGCTTAACCATGTCAGCGAGGAAATAGCGCAGGGGGATTATGCCACAAGGGTAAACGTAAAAAGTCATGACGAGATAGGACTTCTTGCACAGAAATTTAATATCATGGCGCAGGCAGTATCGGATCATGTAGATGAGCTTAACGATATGGTGCACAGGCGTGAGCAGTTTGTGGCGGATTTTACCCACGAGATAAAAACCCCTATGACGTCAATCATTGGATATGCAGACACGATGCGTTCACTGGAGCTTCCGAGAGAGGAGCAGATGATGGCGCTTGGATATATCTTTTCGGAGGGAAAACGTCTGGAGAGCATGTCGCAGAAGCTTTTTGAGCTGATATATCTGCGCCGGCATGATATTGAAAAAGCGCGGGTTCATATGGCAGATCTTTGTGCAGAGGTGGTAAAGGTTGTTGAGCCTGCATACGAAAACAGGCATCTTACTATAGAAACAGAGATAGAGGATGCTGTGCTGACCGTGAATAGAGAACTTCTGGTTACAGCACTTGTCAATATGATGGATAATGCAAGAAAAGCGTCAGAAGAAGGTCAGCAGGTTGAGGTTACAGGAAAATTTGTGGACAATATGGCTTGTAATATACGTAAAGATAAAACGGATATAGGCGAAGACGAATCAGCAGATGACAGGAAATGTATGAGGGCATATGAAATCTGCATAATTGATCACGGAATTGGAATGACTAAAGAGCAGGCGGCAAAAATCTGTGATGAGTTTTATATGGCAGACAAATCAAGAGCCAGAAAAGAGGGCGGTGCCGGAATCGGAATGTCTCTTGTGGCAATCATTTTAGAACACCATAATGCAGTACTTTCAGTAGAAAGTGAACCCGGATGCGGAACAACGATGAGGATTTTGCTGCCGTGGTAATCTGAACGCAATATAGATATAAAAAATGGTAAATTCGTAAGATTTAAAGGAAGATATGAAAAAAGACAGCTTCAAATTAATAATAATGTCTGTTGCAGTAATCTGTATAGTAATAGCAGGCATCATGGTGCCTGGCATAGTGCTTGAGGCAAACCAGAAAAGTGAACATGATCATGTGGCGAAGGTTCCTAAAAGCTATCTGCCTTCAGGCTCTGTAATGGCAAAGGAAGCATCTGCCAATCTGAAATTGTCGGAGAAGCTCTCGCTCATAGATGGGCAGTGGGACAGCACGACAGATGATGCTGCCTCTTATGAGATGGATGAGCAGGATTATCAGGCAGTTGCCACATGCAGAAAAAGCATGGAAAAGCTTTATGACGAAAAGCTCTATCCTGTAAATCTTTCACCTGACTACTCTAACTGGTATACGTGGGAGGCAGCAGCGAAAAAGGCATCGGATAATACCTTTAACACATATACGGCATATTACTGGATAATCAGGTTTGAGAAGTATGATGGTACACAAAATCATACAATCTGGATGCTTGAGGATGGGACAATCATTATGGCAAAAGCACATATGAAGGATATTAGTGATATGAGTGAATATAAAGAGGTTTTGCAGGCAGATGATGAATCACAGGCAGAAAATGATTTGTCTGCTTACAAAGGATATTTTGACTACAGCGGGATAGATTTTTCAAAGCTTAACCTGATATCCGAGACAACAGCAGTGGAGCAAAAAAATAATGAAAGCTATGAGGTGCTGCAGTTTTTACAGGAAAATGAATATGTATATGCGATTCATGAGAAGTGATATAGACCCGGTTTGCATAAGTATGTGCAGACCGGGTTTTTATAATAAAAAATGCAATGTATGATACAAAAAGTTTACAACTGACATATATACTCATTATAACAACAGGGAACACAAAAAAGGAGAACCACATATGGATAAAAGGGGTAACATATCTTCACGAAATATGAGATTATTTGCAGCAATTATGACACTCATCGAGGCACTTGTCCTCATATCACTCGCAGGCTGTGCAGATAAAAAGGTAGATTATGGCACTGATACAGAAAAACTGACAAAAAGTGCTGTATGCAATGTAAAGGATTTTAGTACAGATGAGACCTACAGCGATGAGTTTTCCGTGCAGACAGAAATTGGAAATGTAAATATAGATATAAGTGCAAAAGTGGAACTGCCTGATTGTAAGACAATGTCAGTAGTTGAAGTGGAAAAGATACCTTATTCTGCAAAGCTCAAGGAAAAGGTATTGAAGGCATACTTTGGAGAGTCACAGATTTATTACTATGATAAGGAACATTGGACAAAAACACAGCTTCAAAATCTTATTGATTCCATAAATTCCTCAACAACACCAACTGATACATCTGGCACAGGAAACAGAGCTGAGTTTTTGAAGGAATATACGCATTATCTGGAAAATGCCGGGGATGAATGGACTATAGCTACAGAGTATGATTCATGTGATGAGTTTGTAGGGAAAAAAGGAAACACCTGGTATAACGTGAATTTTGTTGCAGATGGTGATGAAAATAAATGGCTGTCGGGAATTGGCGCAGGTCCGATTGAAGGATATACCAAAAAGACAGGAAGTAATGAATACGAGTGGAGCAATATATTTAACGATGGATATGTGCAGCAATACTTTGGACCGGATTCACTCATGGAATATGATACGGTAAATGATATCACGGATTCACAGGATACATCGGGAGAGGAAATCGCGCAGGAGGAAAATGAATCGGGTATCACAATAGAAGAAGCGGGGAATATGATAGACAGTTTTTTGAAAGAGACAGGTTTTTCATCCATCCCGCAGACTGAGAGCTCGCAGCTGAAATGGAGTGGATATAACGAAAGAGCCGATCATGTGTATCAGGAAGATGATATACATGAGTGTGTAAGTGGTTATAGATTTTACTACAATATCGGAGTTGGCAAAATATTATTTGATGATGCTTTAAATCCGATGGATTACAGCGGATACAATATGAAATATGGTGATAGTATAGAGGATACTTTTGATAATGAATTCTACAATTTTTATGTTGATAAATATGGTATATGTACTTTTTATATAGACTGCCCGGTAAGTATAGTAAGAAAACAGGAAAATGTAGAAATGCTTCCTTTGGAAAATATATTTGATATTGCCCGGGATGAACTTAAAAACAATGCTGATGAATATGTACTGGATACAAATGTAAAATATTATACTCTAAAACTTGCATACATAAGGGTAAACAACCGGACTGATATGCAAAAATACAGTTATATTCCGGCATGGAGTCTGGAATTGCTGCAGAAAGACACTACAAATGCATGCCCTGTATTTATCAACGCGATTGACGGAAGTGTGATACATCCGGACGATCTGAGTTAAGATACAGAATGTTTACATCGGACCGTACTTTCACAGGAATAATTATGTTGTAGAAAAAATGTGACATATCAGGGAGGATTGGCATATGAGAAAACATACAAGAATATTTGCAGCAATTATGACACTCATCGAGGCACTTGTCCTCACATCATTCACAGGCTGTGCCGGCAAAAAAGTAGATTATGGGAATGAGAGCGAAAGTAAAGAGACAAAAAATATGTCTGCCTTAGCTGATATAAAGGCAGACTCCGGCTGGAATGAAAACTTTACAATACAGACCGGTAATGGCGAGAAAACAGTATATGTATATGCAAATATTGTAGTTCCGGACTTCGATAACATGTCGGTTGTTGAGGTGGAAAATGTAAAGATAGATGCTGATTACAAAAAGCGTTTTCTGGATTTATATTTTGGTGGGAACGAGTACTATTATCACGATCCGGATCATTATACTGTTGACGAACTGAATGAGGTCATAGAGTACTGGCAGAAAGAACAGGATGATACTTACAGGGAGTGGTTGGAACAGCGGCTAGCTGAATACAGGGATAAGCTTGAAACGGCAAAGACTACTTATACCGTGGCAAAGGATCTCGAAAACTGTGAAGTATTTGCAGGCTACAAGGGTGATGTGTTCTGTGAGGTGAAGTTTGAGGCTCACAAGGTACATGCTTACGCCTTGCATCAGTCCGGGACAGATTACGGTCCACCATCTTTAAGGAATGAGGACTATGATACCATAACGCAGACTTTTCAGGATGATGATCTAAAGGATAAGGCAGACGAGACCTCAAATGAGGGCAGTAAATCTGCCGCATCAGCCAAAAAAGAAGCCGGGAATTTCCTTAGTAAATTGGGAATGCAGGATCTGGTGGAACGAGGTGAATGTGAGTGCAACTGGATAGGTTTTAATATTGACAGCGAAAAGGAAAATGACTATCAGACAGCAGCGTGGGGATATATTTATTCATACGCGACCGGCATAGACGGCATCACATTTAAGGATGGATTTGATATGGATACCTATTTGTCGGGGTATGAAGCAATTGATAGTGATATAGATGATGTTACACTGCCTGACAGTACACTTCTTACAGTCACGGATGATGGAATAATCGATGTGCAGTTGGAATATCCGGTAAATGTAACACAGATCTATAAGGATGTGGAGCTTATTTCTCTGAAAAATATAGAGCAGATCATCAAGGCGGAGATTACGGAAAATCCTGATAAATATGATACCGCGGCGACATTCAATAAGCTGCAGCTTAGTTATTTGAAGATAAGAAGTGACAGTGAACAGGGAAAATACAGCTATGTTCCGGCGTGGGTACTGTCACGTATGGTAGACTCCAATGAGCAAAATGCTATCTTTGTAAACGCTATAGATGGAACGATCATAAATTTGGAAAATTCACTGTAAAGGAGAGGCTATGAAGAGGAAAAACGTTATTATATCGGCGTTGGTTCTTGCAATAGCATTAACCGGCTGTTCAGGAAAAAAAGTAGATTATAATATGGAAACTGAAAATATAAACACAAAAGCAGGAAGCGATATAAGTGCGTTTGACGACAGTACGAAATGGAATGACAGCTTTTCTGTTGAGACATCTGACAAAAGTGTGAATGTGGATATTTCAGCAGACATTACCCTGCCGGACTGCAAAAGCATGTCGGTTGTTGAGGTGCAGAATATAAAGGTGGGGGCCGATTTCAAAAAGAGTGTGATAGAGGCTTATTTTGGCGATAGTACCGTATATTATCACGACATACCTCATTATACGAAAGAAGAGATATATCACAGTATGGAGGTTGTAAAAAATGAGATTGCCGGGTATCAGCAGGAAATTGATGCGGGACTTATCACAGAAGAGGGCGTCAGCAGGGTGATGAAAAGTGAAAATGATCTGCTGGAACAGTATGAAAAGGCAGAACCGTCTGCACTGGATACGCGTGAAAAAGCTACAGATTATACGGATTGTAATGAGTATCTGGGATATATTGGTAATGTTTTCTGTGAGCTTAGATTTGGAATTGCTGAGGATGGCTCTCTTGAATATATTTCAGCACAGCCTCTTAAGGCAGGAAGTGAGGGGACATTATACGATGATAGTGAGTATGGCTATTACGGACCACCATCCTTTGCAGAGGAGAAAGGTGTAGAGGGATTTAACGGAGGCTCTACAGGTGGAGATACTACATCTTCATATGATAATGAGTGTGCATTATCAAAAGACGAAGCTATAAAAAAGGCAGAAGAATTTCAAAATAAATTAGGCAGGGCTTCACAGGTATATATAGGAACATCAGACTACGAGTGGAGCGCAGGAGTGATAGAGGATGGTGATGATACTGTAAAAACTGATGATAAAGAGAGCGTCATAAAGGATACAGCCTGGGGATATATCATAGATTATGGCGAGGGTGTGGATGGCATAGCGTTTTGCAAGTCACTCGATTTCACCCGGAATATGGATATATGGGAGACACTCGATAACTATGATGATTTTATGCCATATGGCAGCAGTTCCTTTATTGTGACGGATCAGGGAGTGACGGAATTTACTGTTTCTTACCCGGTTGATATTGTAAATGAGTCAAAAAACGTAGAACTCTTGTCAATGGACACTATTAAAGAGATCATCAAGGATGACATGACAAAAAACTCAGATCAGTATGATTTTACACAAAATCACACTTACAACAATCTAAAGCTCGGATATATCCGTTTGAAGGATGCATCTGACAAGGATAAATGTACTTATGTTCCGGCATGGTGTCTGTCAAAACAGGACAAGGGCTACGACAGATATCCGGTGTATGTGAATGCGATAGACGGCACGATCATAAGGAGTGATGATCTAATATAAGATACTGTTATTGGCTGCAATAAAGTTTATACATGGAGTTACATTTTTAGATAATAGATCAGGTTCATATTTATTTGGAAAAGATGTGGAAAATATATGATTAATAAAAAGAAAAAATATATAGGGCGTTTGACACTTGCCACTGCAATTACCTCTATTTTATTTTCAGGATGTGGGGCGGCACAAAAGGAGCTTGCACAGACGGACAGAGCTTCCTACGAGAAAATATCATACCAGACAGTTACGGTACAGAGCGGTTCACTCACACCGCAGACTACCATCAGTCTGAGCGCGCAGGGCTATACCAGGTTTTCCTATGGTGCGACAAACACGGAGCTTACGCTTGAAAAGGTAAATGTGGCAGTGGGTGATCATGTGAAAAAGGGCGATATACTGGTGGCTTTTAAATCCGGGGAGATACAGAAAAAGATTGAGGACTACAGCGGGCAGATCAGTCAGAATAAGCTTCTGGCAGAGCACTACAGGGCTATTATGAAAATCGATGATACTCAGGATTATTCAAGCGATATAGCCCAGCTTGATAAGGATACAGAGGTTGCGCAGCTTTATCTTGATGAGGCTAAGGAAAAACTGTCGAGATATCAGATCACGGCATCAGAGGATGGTACGATCACAGCAATGGACAATTCACTTTTGGCGGGAGTTTTTGAACCGGGCAGCAATCTTATAACAGAAATCAGCGGAAACGGCAATTACGAGGCTGACAGACCGGAAGGCTATGACTTTAATGTGGGTGATGTATACACGGCAACTGCATCTGATATAGAGTTTGAACTTAAGGTAAAAGAGGTGGACGATCAAAAGCTTGTTTTTGAACCGGTATCGGACATGTCGGCAGTATCGGATGCACAGATATTTTCCATGGAAGTGACGCGCCCTGCTATAGAAAATGCTGTGTATGTGCAAAAGGACGCAGTACATGAGAAGGATGGCAGGTATTTTGTATACACACTGGATGAGAATGGATACAGACAGGCGGTATGGATAAGTGTCGGAGATCAGGTAGGAGACTACCGGATCATCACAGAAGGACTTAAAAGCGGGGATGAGGTGGTTTTGCAGTGAAGATCAGAAACCTTTTATCAATAAAAAAGCTGGCAGTATTGGGGATATGTGTGTCGTTTTTGGCAGGCGGCTGTGGAAAAATGACAGAAAGCAGCATTCCGGAGCTTGAAGAACCTGTAGCGTTAAATGAAGCCTATAGACCTGTGGAATACGGTACGATTGGCTCCATACAGGTGCTGATGGCTACCGCAGTTCCTAGGGATTACTGCAATTACTACAGTGCCAACGTAAACATTTCACAGATATATGTGGAGCCGGGAGATACAGTAAATGTAGGGGATGTGCTTGCTGTCTGTGATGTGGATGAGGCAAAAAAACAGTTGCAGGAATGTAAGGATGCGCTGGTGCATGAGAATGAGACATATGAGATATCCGCTCAGATCTCGGATACGCAGATCAAATTATGGGAGAGTCAGGCTGCGGATACGGACGAATTTTCAACAGAACAGATTGAGAAAAAAGAGAGCACAGAAGAGGATTACAATACGCAGATTGCCACAGAACAGGAAAATGAACGGTACGATAAGCAGCTTCACGAATACCGCGTGCAAAAGATCAATGAGCAGATGGCTTTATATCAGCAGATCGTTGATGATGGAACGCTTAAGGCAGTCCACAGCGGTCTTGTCACTTACACTAAGAAGCTGACAGATGGAAGGTCTGCTGCGGCATACGAGAATATAGTCATTGTCTCAGATACGGATGACCTTGTGCTGGATATAAAAGATACAGCCATAAATGAGTACAAATACAGTGATTATGACAAGAAATATGTGATAGTCGATGGCGAAAAATATGATGTCACCGAGTCTCAATATACATCAGAGGTTTTGGTACTTTCGAAGATAAACAACCGCTATCCGGATGTGTGCGTGGAAAGCAGGGAAAAGCCGTTTCTTACGGCAGGACAGATGTATCCGGTATATTTTGAAAAGACAAAAGCAAATCAGGCACTTGTCGTGGGAAAAGATTCCATCTATAAGGATGGCGATACCAGATATGTCTATGTGAAAAATGATGAGGGCGGCCGCGAGAAACGCATCATAACAACAGGTGAGTTTGATGAAAACTATACACAGGTCACAGAGGGCTTAAAAGAGGGGGAGCTGGTCTACTATAATTCTACAGATCAGGTTCCGACAAAGTACAGCAAATATACGGTAACAAGGTCTGACTTTGATATAGCAAACTACGGTGTGAGCTACAGCAGATCTGACGCAGGGACGATAACCGAAACCTGTGATTATGAAGGGCAGATCGTTTCTGTCAATGTGAAGCAGGACGATACGGTAGAAAATGGGATGCTGCTTTACGTGGTGGATACCGGAGAGGGCAAAGCTGCCATAACAGAGGCAAAAAATGAGATCGACTCAGAGAATGAATCCTATGCGCACAAGATCGCAGATTACGATAAACAGGTAAAAGATTTATCTGAAGGTGGTAGCAGCGCAGAAGAAAATAACCAGGAGGATGAAAAGCCGGATACAGCATATGAAGAGCAGCAGTTGAAATTGAACTTACAGCTGCTTGATCTGCAGAAAAAACTTGCTGGTGCAGACCACACCTATCAGCTTTCCCGGCTACAGTCAGCATATGACAGCATAAGCGCTGGAAATGACGGCAAAGGAAATATTTCAGTATATGCCAAAAATGACGGAAAAGTTTCAAAGGTGAGTGTCAAGGCAGGAGATAATGTGGAGGAAGGCTCAGATATCCTGCAGATAACCGGAAATTCCACGGACGTACTGCTGGTTCAGGTAAAGGATAGCAATAGCTATAAAGTATATAAGGACAATATAGCAGATGTGGGAGAGCGCGTATCACTTGAGCTGGACGGTACAACGATCTACGGAAGCTGTATCGGTTTTGCCGGTTACGGTAGTGTTGCTCAAAAGGGATATATAAATCAGGATGATAAAGGTGTGCATATTACCGGAAACACAGATTCGGGATATGGAAATGCAGCATTTTATATAAAACTTGACAATGGAATACCGGATGATCTGACCAGGGCATCTGCTGTAAAGTTTTCTTATGTTTCTTTTAAAAAGGTGGTAGTGGTGCCGACTTCGATCATACACAAGCAGGTCAATCCTATGGACAAAGATGATATATCATACTATGTGTGGAAAATTGATGGGGACAGCGTGGTAAAGCAGCCGGTAATATTGGGCGATTATACATCAGGCAGCAATACACTTGTGCTTTACGGTATTGATGAGGGCGATGAAATATGTTTGGCTTCGTAATTAATAAATTAAAAAACAGAAAATGGTTAAATCTGTGTCTGCTTATGGGAGTGGCTTTGTTTATAGCACTTTTTGTGTGCCACCCTATGTTTGAAAAGGGTGCGGGAAATCAGATACTCGACAGACTTTTTACGGATCATGCCACACAGCAGAATGAGTTTCCAGCACGGATGAGCCGCGAGGGAACATATGCGGTGGCAGATTATCCTGATTCGCAGTCAGTGCTTGATAAGCTGTCAGGATACGAAAAGAAGTGGACTGAATATGTGGATATAAACAAGGTTTCCTCACAGCAGCTTATCACACTCTCAGGAGGACGCGCAGATACAGAGTTTGGAGGACTTAACCATTATTTTACAATAGGATATCTGCCGGGACTTTCGGAGTACGCGGATGTTGTAAAATCTCAGACTGACACAGCCACATTCGAATGCAGTATAAGCGAAAAGACAATGGATCACTACGGACTTGTAGCAGGTGAAAAAATCTATTTACATGTACCTGATGGCAGTGGGAAAAAGGAAATTTCTTTCGTCATATCACAGATCTGCCGTGAAAAAGATATAAACGATCCATATTGGGCCAAGACGCTTTCGGATATGGGCGATGTGATATTTGTTTCGCATGATGTTTTTGACGAAATGATGCAGTATTACAGCGAGGACAATATCAGCTACAGTGATTTTCTCATGCTGGATTACAGGCAGATCAACACGGAAAATGCCTCACTTTATGACGGTTATATGGAGCAGTTTAAGGATGCTGACAAGCTCTACAATGACAACATCCGTGATACGCTGGAGCGCTTTTTTACACAGCAGAAGACGATAAAGCTGATGCTTTGGGCGTTGGAGCTGCCGTGTCTTGTGCTTTTGATTTTATTTATAAGAATGATATCTGCACAGATACTTTCGCTCGAGGAAAATGACATACTTGTTTTAAGAAGCCGCGGTGCGACAAAATTACAGGTATTTATTTTGTACCTGCAGCAGTCAGGAATAATAGCGTTTGCGGGCTGTGTACTTGGAATAGTACTCGGATATATAATGTGCCGGGCTGCCGCATCTACAGACGGATTTTTAAGATTTACGGCAAAGGATATAGGCACTTACAAATTTGTATGGCAGATGCTTGTCTATGCGGTGGCAGCGGCAGTTATCATGGTGCTGTTTATCACAGTTCCGGTGTGGAAAAAATCAAAGGATGCCATATCAGAGCACAGCAGGGGACGAATATCAAAGAAAAAGCCTCTTTGGGAGAAATGCTTTATAGACGTTATACTTTTGGCTCTGTCAGCATATCTGCTTTACAATTACAACAAGCAGAAGAGTACGCTTGCGATATCTGTTCTTGAGAACAGGAGCATAGATCCTGTCATGATACTGGACAATTCGCTTTTTATATTTGCAGCGGCACTTTTGTGCGTAAGACTTACCGGACTTATTATTCTGCTTGTGGACAGGCTCTTTAAAAAGCGTTTTTCTCCGGCAATGTATGCATCATTTTTACAGCTGAAACGAACCAGATACAATCAGGGATTTCTGGCAGTATTTCTTATCATGACAGTGGCTGGCGGTATTTTTGACGCGAATATGGCGCGCACCATGAACAGCAATATGGAAAAACGGATCGTCTACAATGTGGGTTGTGATGCGATATACAACGAAGATTTCAGACTCAGGATACAGAAGAATAAAGATGGCTCTGTAAGCTGGATGTATGACGAGCCTGATTTCGGTAAATACGAGTCGCTCAAAAATGAGGGCATCTGTGACGGGGTCACGCGTGTGCTTGAGGACGAGCGGGTAGACATTTCCGCAGGCAGTGGTTCGATTTCGGATGCATATCTTATGGCGATAAACACAAAAGAATTCGGTGAGACTGCGAAATTGCAGAGTGACCAAAATGATGATATTAATGACGCGCACTGGTTCAATTACCTGAATGAGCTGGCAAAAGAGCCGGACGGAGTCATCATTTCCTCAAATCTGGCAAAAGTTCTGGGACTTAAAGTTGGTGACAGCTTAAATTACTCAAGGTATGTACCGGAGGCTGTCGATGATGATCAGATCTACGCATCCGAGAATGCAAAGGTATGTGCCATAGTAAAAGGTTTTCCGGGCTACGAGCGTTACACCTATGAGACAGATGCAGAAGGAAATGTGACCGAGCAGGAGAAATACCTGATCGTTGCAAATTATGCTACGGTTGTGGAAAAGTTCGGCATGACACCGTACAGTGTGTGGATGAACCTGTCAAAAGGAAAAACGGTGGATGATAT
>ENA-UOJQ01002042-UOJQ01002042.1-human-gut-metagenome-genome-assembly--contig:-P63-NODE-2042-length-13477-cov-6.605349_pt1 | contig 13477 bp, 10 predicted proteins | sample MGYA00242352_ERZ723899 | MGnify/ENA metagenome assembly ERZ723899 | reverse complement strand
GAACTCGGAATACCAAAGATAATTCTCTCGCATCGTTTGCTCGATCCATTGATTTACTTCATTGTCGGTTGCCGGAATATCGATATCATCTTTCTCGCAAGCGGAGAATGCTAAAAGGCCAAGGATAACGATCGTATAATACTTATAATTCATAGTGGATATATATTAAAAACAGCCCTTCTCTCAATAACGGAAAAGGGCTGTTGATATTGTTAAGGACAAATATACGCTATATTTTCTTCTCGATAACCGCTTGAACAACATTTAATACATAATCGCCCAGCTTTTCACTTTCACTAACCATGTCCATGTAATAAACGCCATCTTGATATTGGTACAGCTTATTGTTGATATCTTCGATATTCCGGCTCTTCAACTGGTTACGGTAGTTGTTGATCTCGTTCTCTATGTTATAAGAAGGATTGATATCATCATGTACGAGTTCCGGTTTATGCAAAATTAGGTTCATGCGATTTAACGCCCCGGATACCAGCTCGAACATATGATCCAAGTGCTTGTTTTGCTCCTCCGTGAATTCGGATTTGAACTCGTTTCTGCGTTTGATACTTCGGGCAAGGTTATTACAAGAATCCGCTATACTCTCGATTTCCGAGACGGCACGTAGCATGATACGGATTTCTTCCTTACTTTCAGAACTCAAACGGCCTTCCGATACTTCAGTCAAGTAATTTGCGATCTCGATCTCCATGCGGTCGCTGATATTCTCGTATTTCTCGATGCGGCTATAAGTCTTGAGGAAGGTCTCCTCATTCTTCTCGTAGAATAATTCTTTCACCATATTAAACATCCTAGCCGTACGCTCGGCGAATAATGAGATTTCTTTATGCGCTTGCAGGATAGAAAGCTCGGCGGTGGATAACATACCTCCCGTGATATAGCGAAGGCGGTATTCCTCGTCTTCCACCTTGGGCTTGATAAGCGTACATACGGTCTTTTCGATCAAGCTTACGAACCAGATCATAATGAAAGTATTACTGATATTGAATGCTGTGTGGAACGCTGCCAGTTTAAAGGATACCGCCACAGCCGGATCACTGACCTTCATTACATGGGTAACAAACCATGAGACGGCATTCGTGAAAGGGTAGAAGAGCACCAAAACCCACATGACACCGAAAACGTTGAAAACAAGGTGCGCTAACGCGGCTCGTCGTGCTTGTGTGTTTCCGGTTAATGCGGCTAAGTTGACCGTAATCGTGGTTCCGATATTCTCGCCTAATACCAAAGCGACTCCCAAATGATAATCGATCCAGCCGTTGGCGCACATAATCAATGTAATAGCCATCGTGGCAGCGGAGGCTTGTACGATCATGGTTAAGATCGCTCCGATAAATAAGAACAAGATGATGGAGAAAAATCCCATATCCGTATAATTCTGCACGAAAGCCAGCATCTCCGGATTCGCTCCGAGGTCCGGGGCGTTTGCCTTTAAGCTTTGAAGCCCCATGAACAGGAACGCGAAACCAAAGACAAATTCACCAATTGATTTACGAGAGCTTTTTCCTGAGAAGAAGAGTGGGAGAGCGAAAGCTAAAAGGGGAAGGGCGAATGCGGCGATATCGACCTTGAAACCGAGGGCGGAGATAAGCCATGCCGTTACCGTGGTTCCGATGTTGGCACCCATAATGACTCCGATGGATTGGGTCAATGTCAAGAGTCCGGCATTCACGAAACTCACGACCATAACCGTCGTAGCCGATGAGGATTGGATGAGAGCCGTTATTAACACGCCGGTGAGCACACCGGTCACTCTGTTTGTGGTCATCGCGGTTAGTATTCGACGTAAACTGTCACCCGCAAATTTTTGTAACCCTTCACTCATGATCTTCATTCCGTACAAGAACAGCGCCAAGGAGCCGATCAGCCGGAGAAAATCAAAAAAAGAATAGTCCATTTAAATTACGTTTAAGTGGATTGTATATCCGATTAATATTCCTAACTTTAGGGGGCGAATTTACAAATAATAACTGAGATAGTATGTCTGAGACAATAACAATTTACTGCAAAAATAATAATACCTACAAGGATGTACCCATTGGTTCTTCGTTGTTGGACATTTATACGGCGCTTGGCGCTCCGCTTCGGTACAGGCCGATGAACGCGCAAGTGAATAATAAGACGGAAAGCTTGAACTTCCGTTGCTGGCAACCGAAGGATATCGAATTTATCGACTATACTCAATTATCCGGATTGAGAACCTATGTCCGCTCGCTTTGCCATATATTTTCCAAGGCGGTGTATGATATTTGGCCGACGGCGACCTTAAATCTGGAACATCCGGTGTCGAAAGGTTACTATTGCGTGATCCATAACGGCAAGAACATCGATCTGGAGACGATCGAGAGGATCAAGAAACGTATGTGGGAGTTGATTGACGCGGATCTTCCTTTCCTCCATAAGAGTGTCCGTACGGTGGATGCCGCCGTATTGTTCAGGGAGCGGGGTATGAATGATAAGGCTCGCTTAATAGAGACGGCGGGATTGCCTTATACCTCTTATTATGAGTTGGAAGGTTATATCAACTTCTTTTATGGCTGTTTAACCCCTTCGACCGGCTATATCCAATTGTTTGACTTGGAACCGTATATGGATGGCGTTTTGCTCCGTATTCCGAAGCAGACCGATCCGATGGAATTGCAGCCTGTCATCAAGCAGGATAAGATGTTCGAGGCTTATAAGGAACACCTTACATTGCAGCGGACTGTCGGCTTAGATAATGTGGGGGATTTGAATTTAGCGATAGAGAAAGGCCGCTCTCAGGATATAATCCTTGTCTCTGAGGCGATGCAGGAAAAACAGGTTGCTAAGATCGCCGAAAAGATCGCCGATGGATATAAAGAGGGCATCCGTATCGTCTTGATCTCTGGCCCTTCTTCTTCGGGAAAGACTACGTTTTGCAAGCGTTTGCAAGTGCAATTAACAACTAACCTGCTTCATCCGGTAGGAATTTCCTTGGATGATTATTTCTTGAACCGGGAAGATACACCGAAGGATGAGCATGGCGAGTATGATTTTGAATCCTTGTATGCGCTGGATTTACCCTATTTTAATAAGGATTTGAAGAAGTTGTTATCCGGGGAAGAGATCGATTTGCCGACTTTTAATTTCGAGACCGGCCAACGGGTTTTCAAAGGGAAGAAGCTTAAGCTTCGTGAGAACTCGATCTTGGTGATAGAAGGTATCCATGCCTTGAATCCGGAGCTGACGGAGTTTATCGATGATAAATATAAATATCGGGTATATGTCTCGGTCTTGACCTCTATCTCTTTGGATAACCATAATTGGATACCGACGACGGATAATCGTCTGCTGCGCCGTATCATCCGGGATTATCGCTTTAGGGGATATTCGGCGGAAGATACGATCAACCGTTGGCCGAGCGTTCGCCGGGGTGAGGATAAATGGATCTTTCCGTATCAGGAGAATGCGGACGCTATGTTTAACAGCGCCATGTTGTATGAGCTGGCCGCCTTGCGCAAATTTGCGGAACCGATCCTCGCGCAAGTGCCGGAGAGTAGTAAGGCGAATGCGGAGGCGTATCGTTTGCTCCGTTTCCTCCGCTACTTTAATTACATCCCGACGGAGGAACTTCCCGGAACTTCCTTGCTCCGTGAATTCTTGGGGGGAGGAAGCTTCAAGTACTAGGTAGAATCATACTCTATAAAGCCTTTAAAAAAAGACGTACGTGTTTTTCCGAAAACATGTACGTCTTTTTTTGAAAACATGTACGTGTTTTTTTCATATCTTTGTCTATGAGTCACATTAAACACAAGACGATATGAACCAGACTATTTACCCCATCGGCATACAGAACTTCGAGAAGATCCGCAAGGACGGCTATCTCTACATTGATAAGACCGCCTTGATCTATCAATTGGTGAAAACAGGAAGCTACTATTTCCTCAGCCGCCCGCGTCGATTCGGGAAGAGTCTGCTGCTATCCACGCTGGAGGCCTATTTCCAAGGGAAAAAGGAGCTGTTCGAGGGACTGGCCATGGAGAAGCTGGAGAAAGAGTGGACCAAGTATCCGATCTTGCATTTCGACTTGAATATCTCCCACTACGACGCCCCTGACAGCTTGTATAAGATATTAAATGATACCTTGTCCAGATATGAGGAGGAGTATGGGACACGGCCTACCGAGGAGACCCTGCCCCTCCGCTTCGCCGGAATCATCGACCGGGCCTACCGCAAAACCGGACAGCGGGCCGTGATCCTGATCGACGAGTACGACAAGCCCTTGCTACAGAACTTGCACGACGAAGAGATGCAAAACCGGTTCCGGAACATGCTCAAACCCTTCTACGGTGTGTTGAAGACTATGGACAGGGCTATACGCTTCGCCCTACTGACCGGCGTGACCAAGTTCGGGAAGGTAAGCGTCTTCAGCGACCTCAACAATCTGGACGATATATCCATGCGGGAGCCTTACGCCGCCATTTGCGGCATCACGGAAACGGAGCTGCGTACGCATTTCGATGAGGACATCCATACGTTGGCCTCTGCCCTTGAGCGGACATACGAGGAGGCCCGATCCTTGCTACGGAAACGGTACGACGGCTATCATTTCGTGGCCGGGGGACCGGGCATTTATAACCCTTTCAGCCTGCTGAATACCTTCAAGTATATGCGGCTCAGCGATTATTGGTTCGAGACGGGCACGCCCACTTACTTGGTGGAGTTGCTGAAACGAACGAATTACGACCTGTACGACATGGCCAACACCGAGACCGACGCTGATGTGTTGAACAGCATCGACTCCGCTTCGAACAATCCCATCCCCGTCATCTACCAAAGCGGATACCTCACGATCAAGGATTACGAGCCGGAATTCAAGATCTATCGCTTAGGTTTCCCCAACCAAGAGGTAGAGGAGGGTTTCATGAAATACTTACTGCCGTTCTATACGAACATTCAAGCCTCGAAGTCTCCTTTCGAGATAGGCCGCTTTGTGAGAGAGGTACGGGCAGGAGACTACGACGCCTTCTTCCACCGCCTACAAAGCTTCTTCGCCGATACCTCTTACGAGGCGATTATTGGCCGGAACCCGGAACGGGACACGGAGCTGCATTACCGCAACGTGCTCTTCATCGTCTTCAAGCTGGTCGGACTGTACACGCAAGTGGAATACCACACCTCGAATGGACGCATCGACCTCGTCCTACAAACCGACCGCTACGTCTATATTATGGAGTTCAAGCTGAACGGAACCGCAGAGGAGGCTCTGCGGCAGATCGAGGAGAAAGGTTATGCCCTACCCTTCGCCGGAGACGACCGGGAGGTCTTAAAGATCGGCGCGAATTTCTCCTCCGAGACCCGGAATATCGAGAGGTGGCTGGTAGGGTGAAAAAGTCCTATTTTTATCCATATATACTTACTTGGCCAACGCAGTATATATTCTATGCCCGGAGAAGATATACTTCATCGGCAAAGTAAGTATATCTTCTCTGGGAAAAGGCTTCTCAAGTGAATAACTGATCACTTCCCAAGCCGTTAACTGACGGCTACCCCTACTCGTTAGTTATTCACTTGACAAGCCGTTAGTTATTCACTTGTCAAGCCATAAACGGATGACTTGCTTCTAGTGTAACCGTCTGTTATTCAATATGTTTTAATGGTAATAAAAATAGATCCAAAAAGTCGGGATTTCCAGCCAAGATATTCTCGTCTTTTTGTATTATTTTTACCCTCAACAAATAACACGCAAATGAAGAAAAACATTGTTTTCCTGTTAATTCTAATACCTATTATATGGATCTCTTGCGATGGGATGGGGCATCAAACCATAGACTTCCGGAAAGTAGAGAACCTTATGCCTCAACATCCGGATAGCGCGTTAATGCTCCTTGAACAAATAGAGAACAAAGAAAACCTATCCCGAAAAGATAAGGCACATTATTCTTTGCTGCTGACGGAAGCGGAAGACAAGACGTACGTTACGCATACCACCGACTCCCTGATCTCGATCGCCGCGGATTATTACGAGAAAACAGACGACTTGGGAAGAAAAGCGAAAGCTTGGTATTATAAAGGAAGAATCAATCAAGACTTGGGGCACCCGCTAAAAGCGCAGGAATATTACCTCAAAGCTCTTCGGGATGAGGAAAAGATAGAGGATCATGCCTTGCTTGGTAGGATCCATAATCATATAGGTATGCTCTATGCCTACCAGAAGGTTTATGAGAAGGCATTGCCTTTCCAGAAAAAAGCGGTGGAGAATTTTCATCTAATAAATGACAGTACAGGACAGGTGTTCGCATTGCGGGACTTAGGGCGTACCTTCTTGATGCTGGGCCTTCAAGACAGCTCCATTATTTGCAACCAAAAAGCGATCGCTTTAATGAGGAAGAGAATTATTCCTTCGGTTTATACGGAATTAGCAGGTCTCTATATAGACAGACAACGCATGGAGGAAGCACATGGATTATTGCGGACATCTTTACAAAACGTAGCAAAACCACAAGCCAAATATCCCGTATATCTAGTGCTTGGGGAACTTTATAAGAAAAGCGGTCAAATCGACTCGGCTCGCTTTTACTTACAAGCCTGTATAAATTCTGCACCTTTACCCGAGACACGTGCCGGAGGACTTTTCCATTTGAAAGAAATAGCCTTGGAGAAAGGGCAATGGGAACAAGCGGCGTTATTATCTAAGCAATACGAATTATTAAAAGATTCTATAGAGCAAGGAAAGAATGCTGAATCCATCCGGAACGTACAAGCGTTCTATTCATATAACGAAATCGAACAGGATTTATGGGAGGCACGGCTTTACGCCTCTAAACAGAAGTCCTTTTATTCTTTACTCATAACGGCTTGCCTGTTTTTATTAACAGTAGCCCTACTGCGTTTCATCCATTACAGGCGAGAACGAAAAAACCTGTTACAACGGTTAAAAGCCAATGAGGAACAAATTCAAAGAAATGAGCAGACCCTGAAAAATATATCTGACGTAAAGGATAGCCTACAGAACGAGATCCAAATTTACAAAACGACAGAGCGACAACTTTCCAAGGAAAAAGATGAGCAACTAAAGCGGACAAACGAGGAGATTAGGCAAAAAATCATGCAATTAGAGAAATTGTCTCATACCAAAGATGAATTAGAGAAAAATTTGCTCACCCTTCGGAGTGAGAACTCAAACTTAAAGAAACGGGAACAAGCAAGAGAAGAAGAGCGGAAAAAAATAGAGGAATCAGAGCGACTGCAAAACGAACGCCTATATGATAAATTCCGTTCCCCCGCTGGCTGGGAACCCACGGATACGGATTGGCATAAACTTTTCATCTCGGTGGACAAACTTTACCCAAAGATGGTGACCACCTTGCAAAAATCCACCTCCTTAAACGAATCGGAGAGGAAAATCTGTTATCTAAGTAAAATAGGAGTAAAACCCGGGGCGATCGAAATCTTGCTGGGTAAGGGAAACGTATCCGTTTATCGAAAAAGATTGTATGAGAAGCTCACCAAGAAGGAAGGAGCAGCGAAGGATTTTGATAAATATATATCTGATATATAATAATTTATGCAGGATTTAAAATTAATAAAAACGAACAAAAATGAACAAAAGCGAGAATAGGACGAAAAAATATTTTTTCGCATTGTTCATTTTTGTTCATTCGCTTATTGTTTTTTTACTGATATTTCGTAAACGATTAAAATACAACCAGTAATTAAACAATATTAGAGCATGAAAACAAATTTGTTGACCTTCTGTATCTTTTTAGGTTCTTTTTTCTCCATTTCATTGGCGTACGGGGATGACATTCCTACACAAGGAAGATGGGATGATGAGGATTATCGTTCCATCACGGCGTTGCCACCCACATTGTCCATAGATAACAATATACTGAGCATAGAGTTCAAGGATGCTCTGGATAACCTGACAATTCATATTACGGATGAGAATAGTAATATAATATATGAGAATACATTTTCCGGTGCGATGGGCGATATAATCGACATTCCAGTGAACGGGATGCGAACAGGGACATATCAAGTTATCCTGACCTATAAGTTAGGATGGCTAGTGGGTGAATTTGAAAATCAATAAACCGTATGGCAATCCCTAAAATCATACATCAAGTCTGGGAGGGGCGTACAGAACCATGTATGCCCACCCGCTTACAAATCTTGGCAAGAACTTGGCGAGAGCAGAATCCAGATTGGGAATATCACCTTTGGAACGGAGAGGAAATGGATGAGTTGGTAGAAAAACATTTTCCGGAGTATCTTTCCATGTATAGAAGTTTTCCATACAATGTACAACGTTGGGACACGATTCGCTATATGATATTATATGTATATGGGGGAGTCTATACGGATTTGGATACGGAATGTTTTAAGCCTATCGAGCCATTATTAGAAGACGTGATGATAGGATTTGGCGAAGAGCCCCCGGAGCATAATTTCAACTCAAGTATGTCCACCCTAATAGGAAATGCATTTATGGTTTCTGAGCCAAGATGCGGAGGATGGATAGACATTTTAAAAGAAATTACTGATGCAATGTTACGGGACTATCCAGCACAAAAGGTGATGCATACAACAGGCCCATTGATGATATCACGGATATTTAATACCTTGAAGAAAAGATACAAGGTTACTCTTTTCCCTTATTCAAAAGTAACGCCTGTGACGAAAGATGACATGGGTTCATATATCTATCAGGGAGAGACCGCCTCATTCCATGAAAAAATAAAGGAAGCATATTGTTCTCATTATTTTTTTGGTAGCTGGGGTACGAATTTTTCATTTTACAATTAATGAACGATATGAAAGAGTTATTCATTCAATACAAAGGCATACTAAAAGACCTACTCCGTTACGGGGTACTGAAAACAGAGGCTCTAGAGCATACCGGATTGTATAACGGTAAGCTAGGCATGACTATCCTATTTTATGAATACAGTCGTTATAGTGGAGATGCTTTATATGAACAATTCGCGGACGAGATATTAGAATCTATAATGGAGCTTCCGGATGATTTATCTCTTGATTTGTCAGATGGATTATGTGGCATTGGATGGGGAATCACCTATCTATTAAGAGAACGTTTTATTACCGGTGAGATCAAAGATGTATTATCGGATATAGATATAAAGATACAAGAAACAGAAATTTTGAATGACGATACACTAAAAGATTATCATACATATTTAATGTTTAGAAAAGAGTACATAGGAGAAGATGCACAAAGAGATTTGCCATATAGTCCTTATAAAGAGAGCTATATACAGAAAAAAATTTGGGAAACTTGTTTTTCTCAAAATCAATTAGAAATGAATCAATAATTTAATTACCATGAGCTCTAAGCAACAGGACTATACCGAATACACTGTCGATTTATCACAATTGACAAAAGAACGCCCTTTAGGGGTAACGGGTATATTGCGCTGCCAAAACAGCGCGGATTTCCTAGACGCTTGCATAGAGTCCTGTATTGAAGGATTAGATGAGCTGATTGCGGTATATCACAATTGTACAGATGAGACAGCTAATATACTTAAAAGAAAACAGAGCAAATACCCCTACAAGATCAAAATCTTTGAATACCAACCCTATATCTATCCTATAGATTTAACGGATGAACAATTCCAAGAGACCATGAATCTGCCGAAGGATTCAATTCATCTCCTTTCCGGATACACGAATTATGCGATTTCAAAAGTAACATATCGCTATGCGATCAAGATAGATTCAGATCAGCTATTTTTTTCCGAATCATTCAAAAAATATTGTGATGCCTACCGCACCGAGCAAAAAGTCCGGATCAACCCTTTGGAACAAATTGCTTATAAGCTATATACATCTTACCTGCATAATTTTAAAAAGGACAAAAGTCCAAAAAGAAAATGGCAAGACTGGTTAGCGATAAAGATGGTTCCTTTCTATTTTTCCTATTTGAAAAAAAGAATCAAGCAAGATAAAATATTGGTATCCCTCTCTGGTATCAATGTGTTACAAAAAAACGGAGAATGGCTTACTTTTTTAGGAGACGAAAAGATAGACACAACCTACCGGGACATTCTATGCCCATTCAACGGAGTGCGAGATCTTTTCTTTTTCGAGGTCTCTGAAGAAATGACCTACCAAGCTTGTTATTTGCCAAAAGCTCCCGGCTACAATCAAGTTCTGGAAGTAATGTTTCACAATAAAAAGCTATTTGATGGTGGTCTGATATGGTTTCATTTACGTCCATGTCTTCAAAAGCACACTGAAACTTATCAATATTGGTATGAAAAAGCGGAGGATCGGTTCATTCCTGTAGAGAAATTCAAGAAATGTAATTATTCAAAGCTGAAAAGAAGGAAAAATTTATTCATACGTTCACGCTTTGAATCCATGTTTTCTTATTTCTATTCTGCGCAACGTCATTCAATTCCTTGGCGCACATTGGAAAATTGGAGACAAGAGGAGTCTCAAGAAAAGATGAGTTCGCTGGATTTGGGAAAATACAAAATCGAGTTTGATACAATCATACAAGAATATATAAGAACAGCTATTCAAGAATATGAGGTCCGGGATACCCTAAGACTCATGCTTGGCAACCATTCCATAAAAAACGCATTGTTCGTATATATACTGTCTTTCATTTCGAAAGAACAAATGGATTATATACGTTCCCGTATCGCCGGAAAATCTATCGAGGAGTCTATTCACAACATCTCTAATTTCTTGAATCATTTTGAATGGATAGAAAAGAAAAGGAATACCACAAATAACTTTAATATAGATAATCATCTTTGGACAAAGCTTTTATCTCCATATAAAAGATGTTGCTTGGTTTACCTAGTGGACAAGGAAGAATTGGCTCATATATCGACTTTTTTACAAAAAGAAGAGATTCCAATTCTATTATTATCTGAATATGAGATTCCAGATGATACAGAACTACCGGAAACAGTTACAGCTGTACAAGTTGAATTTTCCGAACAAAAGGTATTTGAGAATGATAGCATTGAACAAAATTTTCCTAGACTGTTCTTATACGCAAATACGTTTGAGACGATTTTACGAATCTTAAACCCAAGTAAGGTTGTTTGTTTGACATCAAGCAAAACTTATCAAAAAGAATTATTGCTAGGCTTTGCAAAAGATTTAAATACTAAAATTGAGTGTTGGTAAGATGAATACAGAAAAAGACATATTATTACGAAGAATAGCGAATCATCTGATTTTGCATTCAATCGACATAGAGGATATTGGTTTATTCCATGGAAAGATGGGAGTTGTGCTATTCTTTGCGCACTACGCAAGATATACAGACTCAGCTATATATGATGACTTTGCAGGGGAACTGCTCGAAGAAATCTGCGAGAATATTCCAGAGACATTGCCTATAAATCTGGAGACTGGATTATGTGGAATCGGCTGGGGAATCGAATATCTAATTCAAAATGGGTTCATGGAAGGGGATTCCAATGAAATCCTTACAGAAATCGATAAAAAAGTCATGGAGCGGGATTTACGAAGAATAAAAGATCTTAGTTTGGAGACAGGACTAATGGGAATATCTAGTTATATAAATATACGAATTAACAACGCAGATATAACAGCAATTCATACAAATTTCGATGATCTATTTTTATTAGAATGGAATCTTATTTGTAATAATAAGATAATATTGGATAAAAAACAAGCTATATTGCAAATTATAGGATCATTTCCCAAAAATGAGGATATCCATTCATGGGAATTTGGTCTACATCAAGGAAGTTCAGGATATGGACTTAGATGGATATTAGAAGAAACACCAGTCTATTCTGGCTAATTTCATATTTATAAACAATTTAAATTTATCGTTATGAAACAAGTACGTAAATTGAAACTTTCTCAACTCAGCAAAAATGAGTTAGAAAAAAAAGAGCTAAAAAAACTCAAAGGCGGTGGATGCTGCATTTGCGGAGGTGGAGGCGGCTCAGCTAATGCTAGCGCAAATCATTCAGGAGATCTTTATTCTCCGGGTGGTGGATATGGATGGGGTTACTAACCTTTTCTGAAGTAAGATAAGATTTTTCTGTTATAAGATGTATCTTATAGCGGATATCTGTCACTTTAAAGAACTTCTTATTTCTTTAATAAGAAATAAGAAGTTCTTACTTCCACTAAGATAGATATTGAATGTCAATTAACTATTATACCAATTTCAATATGTGCGAAATGCTAGTGATATCAAAAGCTAATTAAATAATAAATTATGATACAACCAGTTATATCAAAATCCGGATATACATATATTTATAGTTCATATATAAATAGCATATTATTGTCTCCCTCTGAAAATGAATATGTTGATATAGATATGGACAAGAATGCATATGAATATTATAAACAAAAAGATTTCTTCTTGAGAGAGAATAATTTTTTCGAGAAAAAAATCCCCAATATGGAGATTGAATATGATACCTCTTGTATAGAATCAGAGTTAGCAAACCTAAATCAATTACTTATTGAGGTAACGGATGAATGTAATTTATCTTGCAAATACTGTAGTTATGGAGACTTATATTCAAATCAAGATGAACGCAATAGAGGCAAACAAGAATTTAATAATGTTAAAATTCTAATTGACTATTTAATATCACTATGGAAATCATATCGTAATATATCATTCAATAATACCATAAACATAGGATTTTTTGGAGGAGAACCTTTAGTCAATATGATATTAATTGAAAAAATAATTAACTACTTAAATGCAGTGAAGATAAAGGGGATAACATTTGTATATAATTTAACGACAAATGCGATATTATTGCCTAAATATATGAATTATCTTGTCGAGAATGATGTGCATTTATTGATAAGCATTGATGGATCCAAACAGAATAATATATATCGGGTAAAAAAGGAAGGGAAAGAGTCTTTCGATATTGTATTTGCTAATATCAAAAAATTAAAAGATAATCATCCTAATTATTTTGATTCCAATGTAAATTTCAACTCTGTATTGCACGATAAAAACTCTGTTGATCAAATTTATAGCTACATAAAGACTAACTTTGACAAAACACCTTATATATCTGAATTGAATAGAAATGGAATTGCTGAAGACAAGAAAGAAGAATTTAATAGAATGTTTCATTCTAAAGAAGACAGCATAAAGCAAGCGGTAAACTGTGGAAGTAGCTATTTGAAGGAGATTGCAGATGATTCCCATATTGTGCAATTAGATATTTTCATGCAATCGTATTTTGGCAATACTTACAAAACCATCCCAGACCTATTTTTCCAAGATAAAGATATCAAATATTTTCCAACAAGCACCTGTGTACCTTTTTCTAAAAAGATATTTTTGACAGTACAAGGGAAAATATTACCTTGCGAGAAGGTTGGACAACAGTATCCGCTAGGCTATGTGAGAGATGGTAAAATAAATTTGGATAGCAAGGAAGTTAAACAACTGTATTTGAAACTTTATACTCCTATAGTTGATAAATGCAAAAAATGCTTG
>ENA-UOJQ01002020-UOJQ01002020.1-human-gut-metagenome-genome-assembly--contig:-P63-NODE-2020-length-13653-cov-5.552802_pt1 | contig 13653 bp, 21 predicted proteins | sample MGYA00242352_ERZ723899 | MGnify/ENA metagenome assembly ERZ723899 | reverse complement strand
GCTAAGGATGCAGACAAGACCTTTATTCTGCTGTTCCCGGACGGTTCCGGTTTCACATGGACAGGCAGAGTGTCACTTTCGATGCCCGGAAAGGGCGTCGCAGAGGCGCTGACCTTTACTGCAAAAATCACTCCATCGTCGGATATAGAGGAATATACCTCGTCCGGCGGCTAAAGAACACATCGGCGGGGGAAACTCCGCCGAAAATTTAAAATAAGGAGACAACAACTATGCTTACTGCGTGTAATGCACCTTTTTATAGATTGACCGCCGGCGAGAAGGAGTACAAGCTCAAGCTCACGACGGCGACAAAAATCGAAGTGGAAGACCGTATAGGCTGCAGCCTGCTTGAAGCTCTTGACAAGCTGGCATACACCAAGGTCTTTGCAGTGACCCTCTGGGGCGCGCTGCAGAAATACCAGGCGAATATGACGCTCCCCAAGACATATGAGCTCATCGATGCGCTTGAAGCCGAGGGCTTTACCCTCGAGGACAGAGCGGACACATTCCTCGGCATTATGAAGGTGTCCGGTTTTTTTACACCGGAACAGATAGCGGACATGGAGCGGGAGAACGAGGAGCAGGAGATAGAGTAATCTTCTCCTCGGCGACCGAGTGGGTCGCGGATCTCAAACCTCGCGCTTTTGCGGTCGGGATAACCCCGGACGAATTCTGGAGCATGTCGGCCGGAGAGGTTGAGGACCTTATATCCGCAAGGCAAAAGGCAGAAAATGAGCGGCGTAAATGGCAGTTACAGCTGATATGGAATCTCGGGCAGCTTGATTCTTTCGCGTTTAACGACCCGAAAAAATATCCTACGCTTGAAAAGGCGTTCCCGTCAGCTTTCGGCATGCAGCAAACCGGGTGGATGGCAATCAAAGCTCGGATGTCCGCTTATGCCAAATCAAAAAACGCCGCAAGGCACAGGGCAGGTGAGAAAAAATGACAGTTGAAGAACTGCAAGTGCTGATTACAGCAAACACCAAGGACTTTAACGCCAAGATTGATAAGGCGAACAAGAGGCTGGGGTCGCTTGAACAGCAGGCAACGCGCACGGGAGCGGGTGTCGGAAAGCTTTTTACAGGCTTAAAAACGGCCGCTGCCGTTGCGGCTATACAAAAAGTAGTGAGCGAAGTCAAGAAGCTGACGGACGCATACGCGGAAAACGAAGCCGCGCAAATGGGCTTGTCGAGCATATTAACCGCGCAGGGAAAAGACCTGAACGCCGCGAAAGCGTGGCTTAAATCGTATACCAAAGACGGTCTTATTCCGATGATGGACGCTTACACCGCGTATAAGCGCCTCGCGGCGGCAGGGTATTCCGACGAGCAGACACAGTCCATACTGACCAACCTGAAAGACTCGGCGGCATTTAACCGTCAGGGCAGTATGACGATGGGCGAAGCCATCAAGAGCGCAGCCGAAGGTATCAAAAACGAAAACAGCATTCTTGTCGACAACGCCGGCGTTACAAAAAACCTGTCCATTATATGGGACGAATACGCGGCATCGATAGGCAAGACTGCAGCAACGCTGACCGACGCAGAAAAGCGCATAGCCACGACTCAAGGCATCATGCGGGAGACGGCATTCCAGACCGGGGATGCTGCGAAATATTCGAACACCCTCGCAGGAGCGCAGGCTGCTTTGAAAGCTCAGACAAAAATGTTGTCAAGTGCGCTCGGGTCGATGTTTGCGCCGGCTTTGCAGCAGTGTATTCCGCATGTCACGGCGTTGCTTGAAAGATTGACCGCTCTCGCCGAAAAAACCGGGCAAGTTATGGCTATATTGTTCGGCACGTCGAGTGCAACGAGTCGGACATCGTCAAACACCGCCAAGCTTGCCAATAGCACACAGCAAGTGTCCACAAACCTCGGCAGTGCGGCGAAAAAGGCGAAAGATTATAAAAACGCTTTGCTCGGCATCGATGAAATTAATCGTCTCGGAACGCCGGATACCGGATCTGATAGCGGCAGCGGAGGCGGAAGCAGCACAACGGTATCAAGCGGGGGGAACAATTTTAAGAGCCCATTTTCCGACGCCGACAGCGTTATTGACCCGAAGCTTGCAGAGCGCGCAGAAGAGCTGAAGCAGAAGCTTAAAAAGGGGAAATCCTCAGCCCCGGCGCTTGAACCGGTGATAAAGGGAGTTGCAGCCGGCGCGGCCGCCGCTTTCGGCGTAAAGGTGCTGCGCAAATGGTATTCCGGCGCAAAAGGTGTGTGGAATAGCTTTAAGGGGCTGAGAGTTGTTTCTACTTTTACCGAGAGTTTTTCTTGGATAAAGGAGACTGGAGGAAGCACAGCGCAGGCGTTAGGCTATGGATGGAAGAAAGCCGCGGGTGCCGCCAAAGACAGCTTGGAGCAGTTCCGAGCGGGTTTGTCGGCAACTCAAAAAGCCATGATAGGCGCGGCAGGATTTGCAGCATCGCTGGCGATGGCAAAGTCCGCTTTTAAGGCACTCGGCGCGGGCGCAGAAGACGCCAAAGCCAAACTGGCGGTTATGGCAGTAGGACTTACTGCCGTTGCAGTGGCTATGTATGCGGCGTTGGGTCCGGCCGGACTGGTCGTCGCGGCAATTGGTGCAATCACGGGAGCCATCATAGGTTTTGAACAGGGTGCAGATGAACTTGCAGAAAAGACCTACCAATCCTCCGATGCCTATAAGGTGTTATCAGAAAACATTGCGGCCTCTGAGGCGATTATCCAAAGAACAAAAGAAAATATGGACGGTCTTAATCAGAAGATAGAGGGGCTGAACACTGTCAGCGCGGAGTACGGCGCAGTTAAAATGCTCACCGACGAGATATATCAGTTGAGCGAAAAGTCAAATAAGTCCGCCTATGAAATGGACTTGATGCGCGTCAAGGTTGACACCCTGAATGCCATGAATATCGACGGATTGCATTTGAGTATTGACGAGACCAAAGGCGTAGTTGTGGAGACTAAAGACTCAATTTACGGAGTCATAGAGGCTTTGAAGAAACAGGCTGAAATGGCTGCAATACAAGACATTCTGACCGAGTCATACAAAGCCTTTTATCAAGCAACAATTGACAACAAGACGGCGACTGACAATTACAAGATTGCGTCAGATAGGCTTGCCGAGGCACAAAATAAGCTAAACGAAAAGGCGGCAGAACTTGACAAGAAAAATCAGGGCGTATCAGGTGGCTTTCGTGATGTCGCGAACTGGATATCGCAAAAGCTTAGTCCGGAATATCGAGCTCTTAAAAAAGAAGTCGAACATGCCGAAGACGCTTTGGAACAGTCACGCAAGGCTATTAAGAACACGTCTGCTGCAATGGATGACGCAAGCAAAAAGACGAAGTATTATTCGGATCAGCTCGTCAAGCTTAAAAATAACATCAACAATATAAGCGGTGTAAGCTGCGATGTGACAGTAAAAACCCGATCTACCGGGGCACAGCAGTATGCATCCGGCGGATATCCTGATACCGGACAACTCTTTATTGCTCGAGAGAGCGGCCCCGAGATGGTTGGACAAATCGGAGGCAGGACGGCAGTTGCCAACAACAGCCAAATTGTGGACGGTGTTTCTTCGGGTGTTGAGCGCGGTGTTGAAAGAGCTATGGAACGAAGCAATGGCGGAACCGTAACAATTGTCGTTATGAACGAGCGCGGTGATATTGTAAACGAGCTTAGAAATGTCAACATGCGTGCCGGTAAAGTAATCATTCCGATAAACGAATAAAAGCCCCCTCAATCGAGAGGGCTTTTCCTTTGTAATATTGCGTCAGTCCACTTTTTCACCAAGTGCTCTGGAAATCTGCAAATATTGTCCGTCTTGGACAGTGATATATGCATTGTTGCTGAAGTTATCGTTAGCAACGATATTATCGCCGTAATTGTACGAACTCGACAGCACGGCGTAATAACCGTCGTTTCCCGCCTCAGTGGCAACGAGCTTGTACTCTCCGGCGGGAATATCCTTTCCAATCTTATAAACCCCTTCGAGCACGGCGGAACTGTTGAAGTGCATGTCCGGAGCTTTTTCCGATGGACACATTTCTGCCCGTGTAATTTCTATGTATTCGCCGTCCTTGACAGTGGCATAAACCCAAGTGTCAAAGTTTTCGTTGAAAATAATCGAATCTCCGGAACTGTCGGACGACACACAGAAATATCCTGAATAATCTTTTTCTGTGGCGATTATCCAGTATTCTCCGGCGGGAATGTCTTTTCCAACCTTGTACATTCCCTCGCCGTAATGGTCATTCGGCAAATCTACTTTGCTGATATTATCTGGAGTAGTGGATGGGGAGTTGGTGGTTGTAGAATTGCCGCATCCACAAAGCCCAATCAGCATAATACCTGCGATAAGTAAAGCAATAAATTTTTTCATCAGAATTTCTCCTTTTTCTTTTTAATTTATCATGTTTTATTTTTTATGTCAAGAAAGAAGGTGAACAGCAGTGGCAACCACTTTTAATCCCGGTGACAATCCAATAGCTACCGTGGACGGCGTAACTATGCCGATATATCCTGACTCGGAGGACGGATATAAATGGGAGCTTGAGGACGCTTCGGCCAGCGATTCAGGGCGTACCGAAGATGTCGTCATGCATAAAAAACGTATAGGGCAGACCGATGCGGTAACGCTTAAATTTTCCGGGCTGTCCATAGCGAACGCGAGCAAGATCCTGAAAATGTTCAACCCGGAGTATATAACGGTCAAGTACTTAAATATGCTCGAAGGCGGATATGTGACAAAAGAGTTTTATGTCGGCAACAGAAGTGCGCCGCTGTACAACAGCAGTCTGAATGTTGTTGACAATGTGACCTTTAAAATCGTGGCGCGAAAGGGGTGATGCTATGTATCCAATAACTACCGCCGGGCTTGCTGCTCTGCGAGAGGATGTGGTGCAGTCCGTCAATATCCTCTGTACGCCTACCAAAGGTACGGCATTTAATATCACCGACAAAGACATTATCGGCGCGGTAACGGTGGACTGGTCAAGTGTTACGGGCAGCAAGCTTGATTTGGGCTCCGCGTGTATGTCAGAGCTGAGTTTTACTCTTGAGAATACCGACGGCGCGTTTGACGATAAGGTGTTCGAGGGCGCACAGCTGTATGTCACTACGAGCTTTTCCGCAGGCTCGACAACAGAGACCGTGCCTATCGGCTATTACACGGTGGACAGCCCGCCGCGCAAGCTCCGGAGCATCAAAATAACGGCTTATGACCGCATGGCGAAGTTTAACCGAGCCTATGATACTGAGCTTGCCTATCCTGCAACGCTGTATCAGATAGTCGCCGATGCCTGCACAAAGTGCGGGGTGTCGCAGAAGCTCCCAACGAACACGCTGCATCGGAGTGTGTCGATACCTAAACGCCCGGAGGCGGACAACCTGACCTATCGTCAGGTGCTTGTCTGGGCTGCGGAGCTTATGGGCGTGAGCTTGTATATCGACTATGACGGCAAGCTGACAGGCGGGTGGTATGCGACAAACGCCAAACACACGGTTATAAAAGCGTCAGATCGTTTTACTTCCGGCAATACAGACTTTGCCGAAAACAACATAGTGTTCTCCGGCGTGCGCATTGTCGGAAACGATGAGAACAAGACCGAATACCTCGCGGGCACAAAGGACTATGCCTTTAACATCGAGGGCAATCTTCTTGTGCAGAGCGATATGAATCTCAGCACACTGGCAACGGAGCTTAAAACCGCACGGTGCAGTCTTACATACACTCCGATGTCCTGCACTACGCACTCGTTTCCGCACCTTAGACCTCTTGATATTCTGAACTTTGAGACGGCGCAGGGGACGAAAAAGGTCGTGCTGACAAATGTCAAGTGGCAGTCACAAAACCGCTGTACGAAGCTCGAGGGCAAGGGCGAAACGGCAATGCAGTCGGGATATGCCACAATGGGCGCGTTTACACCGAAGCAGCAGGCGGTACTCGAGCAGACCCGCGCTCAACAGGCGGCGCAAATCAACGACTTTGAGCAGGCGACCCTCGCGCTGAACGAGACCATCGCAAATAGCATGGGCTTATATGTCACGCAGAAAGCAGACGGCAGCGGCGCGGTAATTACTTATTACCACGACAAGCCTACGCTTGAGGGAAGCAACACCATCTACTGCCGCAACGCCGGCGGTTATGCCTGGACTAATAACGGCTGGAACAACGGATCACCGAACTGGGAGTACGGTGTTTCAAAAGACGGTGACGCGGTTATCCGAAGCATTGCCGCAAACAAGATTTCCGCGAGTTATATTACGACGGATATCCTTTCGTCGCCGACCGGGAAGTTTTCGTTTAACTTGGACACGGGTCATATCGAAGCCTCCGACATCAACATCACCGGCGGAGATATCAACCTCGACGGTGGAATGTTGTCTGTTAAAAGTTCTGACGGATATCGAGTTGATTTATCGTCAGGTTCTATCGAACTTTATCAGGGCGCGGGCAGCAATTCGGACGCTGAAAAAAAGTACATGGGCGTCGGAAACACATTGATATATAAATCCGTTGATGATGTCCTTTTGTACGCTACTTTTGCATCAGCCGATTATTCGCTTGGCGGTCATTCAAACGGAGGCTTTAGGTTCGGAAAATCGCTTAATAATGGTCGCGACTTTGACACCACTGCAAAGCCGTATTCTGAGATGGAAAAGGCATGGACTTATGATTACATGCGCGTAGAGTATGATGCGACATATATTCGCCGATTGCTGTCTGTCAATGAAATGGGATATCCGACCGACACAGGAGAATATCTCGCATATCGGGCTACAGGATTTAATGCGCAGCTGGTCAAATTTACTACAGACTTCGGCGCGTCGTTAGTGGCAGGAGTTCCTGCCTTTTCCGTGCGTGTGAGAGACAACACAACGCAGAGAAACGATTATGTTCGTGCTGATGTTTTCGCGGCGCAGAGCGACCGGGCGGAAGTCAGATTAAAAGACCCGAGCGGCAACGTGTACAGACTGACATTTACTCAGAGCGGCATAACATTTTGGTCAAATACAACCGGTTCGAAAAAACTCGCTTTTGTATAATTATAATAAGGAGGTTTATATGACTAAAGCTCAACTTGAAAAACGGCTCGGCACAACTCGAGAGACCGCACGACAGCTCGAGCAGGAAACAAAACAGCTGACAAGCCGTCTTGAATATGTCAGGGCGGAGCTTATTAAACAGCTTGGCAAAATCGAACTGTTGTCCGATATGCTCTCAGAGCTCGAAAAAACGCCCGTGGAGGGCGAGAATGGGGAGGCGGAAAAAGATGCAGACAAGAACGATAACGGTTGACTATGCCCGCCCTCGCGGGTATGACGTCGGCTATCGCGCCGAAAATAACTTTACCGTGCTTGCCTTGCCTGTGCCCGAAGAGCTTGAGGGCGCGGACAGCTACAGAGTCTATTTTGAGTCCACAGTCGGCGAGTGTCTACAAACCGAGCTGTTAACTCCTACGGACGGCTATGTGACGGTCAAAATCACGAGCGATATCGTGCCTGAACCCGGCAACATGGCAGCGCAGCTTGTCGCCTTTGCGGACGGCGAGATAGTCGGCTATGCACCTGTGATAACAGGCACGGCCAAAGTGTCAATCCCCGACGGGACAGAGCGATTGAGCCACAGCCTTGCCGCCGAAATCGCTCTTAACACCGCCGCGCGTCACAGCCACGCCAACAAGCTGGTTCTTGATAAGTTTGCCGAAACCGACGGCAAGCCGACCTATGACGGAAATGAAATTGGTGGCAGTGTCACCGCGATAACCAACGCAAAAATCGATGAAATTTGTGGAATGAGTATCAATTCCGTAGACGGGGTGAGGTTTTAATGGGAACAAATTATATTGTTGACAGAGCAGATTTAACCGCCATCGCGGATTCGATTCGCAAAAAAACCAACTCGACAACGGGGTTGCAGGTGAGCGAAATGCCGAGTGCTATTGACGGAATCCCGGGAGCGTCCCCCCCAGCGGGACTATTAATATTACCGAGAACGGGACTAAAAATATAGCGGGTTATGCCGAGGCACTGGTAGCCGTCCGAAACGGAACGAACAATATGCACATCGAGTATGAAAATCCCTCTGACATTTATGGTGCGGGTAACTATATCACTGTCGCCACCGGCAGCGACATCCTTAAACAGGTGCGCAGTTTAGATACGCTGATTGTGATCTCGCACTTTTCAGGCGAGGGCGCACGAGTGTGTTGTGCAATCGGTCAGAACAGTGTGTATTATGTGCCGATTGCAGGTGCAACGAACCAGACGCCGAGTAAACAAGGTACGGTCAGAGCAACGGCAGATGGTGGGCATAACGAAACCTTTATGGCATATTCGCTTATCGATGACACTAGTCTTTCGACCGGCTCCGGTCGAGCTTACATTACACCGGATGGTGATTTGCGGTTGTACGGAAACACCCAGTCCTATCCAATTAAGGCGGGCAGGATTATAGTCGATGTTCTGTGGGAGACCGTATGACTGTGGTATCTCAACAGCATTTAAACTTTAATGTTAAAATAAAAGGAGGTATGTTATGGCTTTTTTAGATGAAACTGGACTTGCCTATTTTTGGCAGCAAATTGTGGCTAAAATCCCCGTTTCCTTAAAAAATCCGTATGCGCTGACCGTAAATGTTGACGGCACAGATACCGATTATGACGGCAGTGCGGAAAAGATAGTGGCGGTTAAAGGCGCGACAAAGCAGATAACCACAGGCACAAACATAACCCTCGCCGACAATACCGAGTACCGCCTCACCGATGTCACGACCTTAACGCTAAACTATCCGACAGGTGACTTTGAGTGCTGGATGCGCTTAACCTTCGCGGTGAGCGGCAACATTACTGTCACACTTCCCACCGATACCAAATATATCGGCACAGCTCCCGATTTCAAAAACGGCGAGACATGGGAGCTCAGCTTCAAGGACAAGGTTCTGGCGGCGCAGAAAGTCGGTGAGGGCACATGAACAGGCGCAGATTTATATGGCAAGAGGCGCAAGCGCAGAGCGGTCTGCCGGAGGGCTATACGGCAGTAGAGTATATACAAACGTCAGGCAGTCAGCGCATTGATACCGGAGTAAAAGCTTCAGCGAGCATAGGAATGTCAGCTGATTTCTGCCTTGTCGATGCGAGTATCATTCAGAACTTGACGACTGTATACGACCCATATAAAAATTATCAGCTGATGGTTTTGGCGGCATCCAGTTATGGTTCGCCTGATGGCGCGGTATGGCTTGTTTGCGGCTATAGCGCAATTCAATATTTTAAAAAGGCTGATACAAACAGACATGTATATCATTTCAATGCGGATGGGCAATACACCGTCGAAATGGACGGTATACAGTATAAAAAAGCCGACCCGTCGCAAACAACATTTCCGGCGGATACGCTAAATCTGTATCTTTTTGCGCGCAACGCGACATTTTTCGATGGATATGCCTATATGAAACTGTACTCATGCGCAATATACGACGGCGGCAGAAAAATCCGCGATTTCAAGCCGTGTCTTGATGCTGATGGTGTTCCGTGCCTTTATGACCTTATCAGCAAAACAGCATTTTACAATCAGGGTACAGGCTCTTTTACTTGGGGGTGATTAAATGTACGGAAAACTGGTAAACGGCGAGCTTCGCGGCGCGCCGAGACCGATAAAAACAAGCGAGGGCGACGTGTTTACAAACGACCCCGCATTGCTTTTACAGTACGGCTACAAGCCGATAATTACGGCTGATTATCCGTCCGACGGCGGGTATTACACCGACTCATGGACGGAGACGGAATCCGAGATAAAGCAAATCTGGACAGCCGCTGAGCCGCCCGAGGACATATCGGCGGACGAGGCGCTGGATATCATCACAGGGGGTGCGGATATATGACGAGGACGCAGGCAAAACGCTTTCGCGAGATGATAACAAAAGCTACCGCGAAGCTGACGAACGCCGAAGCTCTTACAAGTATCAGCCTATTTGAACCGTGGAGCGGCGAAAAAGATTATTCTATCGGCGACAGGGTGCGCGACGGCGGGAATTTATATCGCTGTTACAACGCTATATCCGCCAATCCCACATGGCGTCCGAGCGTAACTCCCGCACACTGGGAACGTGTGACGGTAGGCGAAGACGGCACGATAGATAATCCGATAACTGCCGCCGAGGGCATGAGGTATTTTAAAGACAGGTACTATCTCGACGGCGGCAAAATTTACAGATGCATACGCGACGACAGCAACGGTCAAGGTACGATTTTACAGTATCTTCCGTCGCAACTTGTGGGCATTTACTTCGAGGAGGTGATTTGAAATGAATACGGAGCAGTTTGTAAGTTTAATTAAGCGTATCGTTGCGGAGTATGCAAACGCTCATTTAGATAAAAGCGATTGCAAGGAAATCACGGAAAACGATGTTTTTATTGTGTGGTTGTGTAAAACCTTACAGAACAGCAAGGCTTTGGCGAGCACAACGCTTTTTGACGGTATGTACTATGAGATAACATACAACGGGGACAAGCAGGAACTCTATTTGGACGCCTACAAAAAGTGGGAAAACAAGTGCATTAAAGCTGAGGAGGTATAAATATGAAAATCTGTATTTCGATAGGACACGGAAAATCGGCGCGTGGTGGGTATGACAGCGGCGCACTCGGCGGAAACTATCAGGAGTTTAAAATCGGTCGCGAAATCGGCAAGTACATAGGCGAGATTTTTAAAGGCTACGCCTGCACAGCCGATGTCATAAACTATGACGCGACGCTTTATCTCACCGAGCGCATAGCACATGTCAACAAGCACGGCTATGATTTGGCGATAGAAATCCACCTTAACGCCGCAGGCGGCACAGGCTCGGAGGTCTATTACAAGCACAAGAGCGCGACGGGTAAAAAGCTCGCCGGAGCAATCAGCAAGAGCATTGCTAATACCTTCGGCATCCGTGACAGAGGGGCGAAAGTCAAAATAAACCCGTCAAACGGCACGGACTATTTCGGTTTTGTCCGCTCCTGCAAGTGCGAATCTCTGCTGATAGAGACCGTATTCATCGACACGGCAAGCGACCGCAAGCACGTTGAGACCGCCGCGGGACAGAGACAGTGCGCAGAGGCTATAGTTTCCGCCATTGCCGATTTTTACGGCATAAATAAAAAGTCCGCTCCGGCAGTCAAGCCGAGCGAGGACAAGCCTACAGCGGCAACCGTCAGAGCGGGCAATATCGTCAAAATCAAGGGCAGCAAGTACGCCACCGGGCAGAAGATTCCGGTGTGGGTCAAGCTTAAAAAGCACACGGTCAAGACCGTCAGCGGAAGCCGAGCACTGCTCAAGGAAATAAACAGCTGGGTCTATACCGCCGACCTTACCGTTTTGCAGTCGTCTGCAAAGACCGTCGCTGTCGGCAGCAAGGTCAAAATAAAGCCCGGTGCGACCTACGGCGGACTGACGGCGGCACGAGGCTCGATAGTGCCAAACACTCAGCTGACAAGGACTCACACCGTCGGCAAAATACAGACAAACGGCGGAGTCCGGGAAGCACGTCTGACGGATATTGCGAGCTGGGTTGCCGTCAAATATCTGGAGGTAGTCGGATGACCGTAGGAGAACTCGCCGCGATATGCGGAATACCGTCTGCGGTGACCGTCGCCATTGTCGGCTTTTTTGTGTGGCTTTTGGAGCGGAGCATCGTAAAGCGCGAAACCGCCCGAGCGGCAGAAGAGGCAAGGCGCGAAAAAGCCCGCGAAAAAGAAGAAGCGAAGCTCGGAGCAGAGCGCGTAAAACAGGAAAACTCGCGAAAAATTTTTGAAAAGAACTTGCTTGCGAGTACAAACGCCGCGCTTGCCGTAAGCGAAGCAACCGCCCGCGCAGTCCAGCGCATACCGGACGCGCATTGTAACGGCGATATGAGCGATGCGCTCGAATACGCCGCAAAAATAAAGCACGAACAGCGGGATTTTCTCGCTGCGCAGGGCATAGATAACATATTTTAGGAGGCTATCAAAATGGCAAAAATCAAAGACATACTTGCAAACATCGGCAACGTCAAGGTCGGCACATGGGTGCGCGGCATCCTGCTGATTATCTCGCTCGTCAACATGGCGCTTTCCGCAGCCGGCAAAGCTCCGATTCCCGCTGACTACAATGAGCTGTACACAATCGTCAGCGTCGTCTTCTCGGTGCTCGTCGGTATCTCCGCTTATTGGAAAAATAACAGCTTTACTGAGGCGGCACAGACCGCAGACAAGTATCTGCACGAGCAGGGCTCGGCGATTGAAGACCCGGGCACAGACGAGGAGGCGGAGTGATGATAACAGCTATCATTTTTAATCTGCTTAATATGCTCGGGCTTTACGGCGCGGGTATCATCGTGGCGGTGCTCAAGCTTCTCGGCATGATTTAACTTGCTGGTAACTTGCTGGTAACTTGCGGGTAACTTGCGGGTAACTCGCGTGCGATTTGCGTGCGTTTTGCGTGCGTTTTGCGCGTGTTTTGCGTGCGTTTTGAGACCGACTTGCTCACAACTTAGTCATAACTTAGAACTAAAAAATGACCGGGCAGATTTTCCTCTGCCCGGTTTTCTGCTTTATAAAGAACGCAGCCCTCGGTCTGATAGCCGAGAGCCACAAGAAATAGGATATAGAGCTGGAGGCTCTTTAATTGCATTATAGCATGATATGATTTAAAAATCAAGCAATGTTTGCTCAGGTAAAAATCGACTGTTACTACAGGGTTACTACGGATTCTATTTTAGGGTACATTGAAATAGAAATGAAAGAAGCCCTGAAGTCGTTGTGCATCAACGGTTTCAAGGCTTCCTCTTTGGTGATCCATCGGAGATTCGAACTCCGGACACCTTGATTAAAAGTCAAGTGCTCTACCGACTGAGCTAATGGATCATATCCTTTTCGCCGTGCGGAAGCTGTATCCGCAAATCAGCTTGATTATCATATAATATTTGCTCGAAAAAGTCAAGCCTTTTTTGTATTTTCTTCCCATTGTTTTCACTCTTTATGATAAATTGTGCTTATTTAACCCGAATATTCGTTCCCGCCCGGCAGATACTATTCAGAGAAAACTGCCGGAGGCGCATTTTATGAAGATACTTTTTTATGATACAAAGCCGTATGACCGCGAGGCGTTCGAGAAGCTTGCGGGCAAATATCCCGACATTGAAATAGACTATCTCAAGACGGATATCTCTTACCGCACCGCGCCGCTCTCGAAAGGCTATGACGCCGTGTGCCTGTTTGTCGCGTCCGATGTCGGCAGGCGGGTGGTGGATATCCTCGCCGAGAACGGGGTCAGGCTCATTCTCATGCGCTGCGCCGGATATAACAATGTCGATCTTCTGGCGGCGCAGGAGCACGGTATCTCCGTTATGCGCGTGCCGGGGTATTCGCCCGAGGCAATAGCCGAGCACGCCCTCGCGCTCGCGTTCGCCGTCAATCGCCGCATACACAAGGCTTATATAAAAGTGCGCGAGAACAATTTCAGCCTCATGGGCCTTACGGGAGTCAACTTCTGCGGCAAGACGGCGGGAGTCGTCGGCACGGGAAAGATAGGCGCGTCGTTTGCGCGAGCCTGCTGCGGGCTAGGGATGAATGTTATCGCCTATGATAAATATCGGAACCCCTCGCTCGACTTCGTTCGATATGTCGAACTCGATGAACTTCTCGGCGAAAGC
>ENA-UOJQ01002014-UOJQ01002014.1-human-gut-metagenome-genome-assembly--contig:-P63-NODE-2014-length-13684-cov-9.702326_pt1 | contig 13684 bp, 14 predicted proteins | sample MGYA00242352_ERZ723899 | MGnify/ENA metagenome assembly ERZ723899 | reverse complement strand
TACTCATAGTTTTAAAAGTAATAAGTCTTTCAACTCTATAAAAGAAACTAGTACCAATTAAACTAATTAATATATCTTTATTAAATAAATAAAGAGTTATAAAAGCACCAATACCAATACCTAATAAAGAAAATAAAATAACAAACCAAAATTTATGAACTTTACTAAAAAGAATAATCATAAAAGCTTCAATAAGAAAAAATATAATGGCTCCGCTATCAGGTTCTAGAAAAACTAAAATTGAAGGTATTAGTGTTACCAAAATAACTTTTAATATAAATATTGTTTCTGATTTTACTCCGGTATTATTAAAAGAAACAGCCATTTTACTAAGCATTATAGCAAGACTTAATTTAGCAAGTTCACTTGGTTGAAAAGAAAATCCTTTAATATTAATCCAAGCTCTTGCACCATTAATAACCTTACCAAAAAGTAAAACATATAAAAGTAATAGTAAAGAAATAATATATAAAACATTTGCATATTTAAATATTGTTTTATTATTAATTCTTTTAAATAAAATAAATATTATAAAACCTAAAAAATACCAAATTATTTGTTTTACTAAATTATTATTCTATAAACTACTTAAATATTTAGCATTATACATATCTAAAAAACTAATAATCATAATTATTAGTAACGGAAAAAAGAAAAGTAATTTATTATCTAAAATCTTCTTCATAAAAATAGTATGTGTATTTTTTTCCTATTTATCATAAAATATACTAGAGGTGTGAAAATGAACAAATTACCTAATGTGTTTGCAAGTCCCATAAACAAAAAATTAAATAATTATCAAGATTTATATCGTAGTGATAGAGCTGTAAAAAGTTATAATCCTAAAGATATAAATAAAAAGATTAATGAAATATTTGGTTCACTAAATCATGTTTATAAAAGTAGGGTAAGAATTACTATGGATGATGGTATTCATGAAGAAGAAATCGTAGGTAAAACAAATATTAATTTACTAACAATTGATAATAAATTAATTAAAATCACTGATATTCTTGATATTGAAAAGCTTTAAAAAAAAGTATATCTTAGAGAATTTCTTCGATATACTTTTTTAATTGTTTAGCATTTTTATCAAATATAATTTTTAATTGGTTATCAATTTCTACAATTCCTTTAGCACCAAGTTTTTGAATTCCATCTTTATTAGCTAAACTAACATCTTTTAAGATAACTTTAAGTCTTGACATATTACATTCAGCATTAATAATATTATCTTTACCACCTAAATAAGTTATAAGTTTATTAGCTTCAGCTTTAAAATCTCTTTTAGATAATTTTACAATTACTAATGATATTATAATTAAGATAACTGCAATAATAATATATTCAATCCATGTTTTCAAAATAATCACCTAACTAATTATACTATATTTTTTAAAAAAGTAAAAGTAAAAAGCATACACTAATTTGAAATATTTTCATAAATTAATAATGAAAGTACATGAAAGGGTGAAAGTTTATGAATAGAGAAAGTAAATCATCAGAAGGAAACTGCATAAATGAAATACTATGTGTCATTTTAGTGTTACAAGAAAATGCATGTCCAGATAATTGCTTACAAACTTGCGATAGACCAGTTTTAGGTGGTGGTACTAATTGCTTAATATGTAATACTAGACCAGTAATGCTTTATACTTGTGGTGGAAATGGTACTCCATGGAGCATGCCAATCACTAAAGATTCAACAGCTACTTGTACAGGTTCTTCAGCTACATGTTCTAATGTATTTAGAGTAGAAAAGATTGAAGGAAACTGCTGTACATTTAGAGTTCTTGCTGACAACACTGATGAAACTAGTGTTTATCCATATGTTGCTACAAATGTATTCTTTACAATGGATTGCGATTGCTTATGTTGTATTAGATGTCTATCAGACACATATGTTGATTGTCTTTGCTAATTAAAGAAAACTAAAAAAGCACTTCGTGTGCTTTTTATTTTGTTGTTGAACTATTTGCACTTGCAATAGATGCTAAGGCATTTTGAAGATAATTTGAATATTGTTTCTTAATTTCATCATCTTGAATTTCCATACCATATTCTTTACGATAATGTTGTAATGCATTAAGTCCAACACTATTTTGATTTTTAGAAATATATTTTTCTGCTAAAGTTTCAACAATTTTATCTTTTAAATTTTCTAAAGTATCTTTTTCATAAGATTTAACTTTTAGAATAACATGATATCCAAGTTCAGTAGTTATAACACTAGTTGAATATTCACCATCTTTAAGTTTTTTAGCAGCATTTAACAATTCATCATATTTACTATCTAAGTCACCAAAGTTAACTTTACCTAGAGCACCACCTTTATCTTTAGTGGCATCATCTTTAGAATATTCTTTAGCAAGTTTAGTAAATGCTTCAGTAATATCTTCTTTATTTTTCTTAGCAGTATTTAATTTTTCAATTATTTCAATAACTGTTTTCTTAGCTGCTTCTTCAGCTTTTTTCTTTTCATCAGTTGTTGCCCCATCTTTAACATCAGAAGTAATTAAAATATGATTAATTTCCATATCTCCAATAGCTTCATCTTTGTAATATGCTTCAATTTCTTTATCAGTTATTTTTGTTTTAGCATATTCTTCAATAGCATGACTTTGTAAATTAGCTAAATATAAATAATTTTGATAAGCATCAATTGTTTGATAATTTGTTCGGCTTTGTAAAGCTGCTAACAACTTATCTTTTCCACCATATTGTTCAATAAATGCATCAATATAAGCTTGGGCATTTTTAGTTGCTGTATCTTTATAATCTTTAAATTCAGTTTCACAAATATATGTATCAATCATAGTAATTAAGGTATTAAGTCCCATTTCATCTTTTAATTTACTATAAAAATCATCTACACTAATTTTATCACCATTTTTAAAACTTACGATAGCTTCCTTTCCATTGTCTAACTTTGGTACTTTGCCACAACCACTAGCAAGTAACATTATTGCACATAACGCAAATATTTTTTTCTTCATTTTTATCTCTCCTCTTTAGGTATTATAACAATTATTTTCTTAATTTACAACGATTTTAAGTATTTTTTGCCCTCACACAATAAAAAATATACCATAAAATACTAGTGAAAAGACAAAATAAAGGAGGAAAGTTTTATGAGTCACTGTGGAAATGGCCTTGGAGCTGCTATAATTTTAGTACTATTCATTCTTCTAATCATCATAGTAGGGGCTTTCATTTAAATTTTTAAATATATAAGGAGGTTAAACAATGAGTTGTTGTAAAAAAGATTGCGACAATACCGGAGGAAACAATTTTACAGCTAGCTATGCATTTATAGTTTTAATACTATTTATCTTACTTGCTATAATCTGGGGTGGAGCATTCTATTAAAAGAGGGAAACCTCTTTTTTTTGGGAAAATTTTATGTTATACTTTTAATATGTAGGTGATTGCCATGAAAAATAAATATAATATGACAAAAGAAGATAATATTTTTTTTGCTAAACGAAAATTAATAGACAATTTATATAAAAGTGCAAATTTAGTAGCTAATAAAGAAATGATTAGAAATGGCATGGGTATTATAGCGGTTCCTGTTGAAAAGATTGGAAAATATTTTACAGAATTAATAAAGTTTTATGAAACAAATGATTATACTGACATCAAAAAATGGATATATGAAAATTGCATAGATGGAGTAGATTAAAATGAGCAAGAAAGAAATGTATGCAGTAAAATGTGAAATTGAAGTAGCAAGACTTATTCGACCATTAGCAATAATGATGAACTAGAAACTTATAAAATTATTCATGACGAACTTTTAAATTTATTTCATGTTACAATTAAGTTACAAAAACTATTAAATATATGGAGATGATGAAAATGGCAAAATATGTACAATTCGACTTTGGAATGGACGAGCCAATTTATTATGAGGTAGAAAACTTTGGATTAGAAAACATCAAAAAATTGACATCTTATAAAGAAAATTGGTTGAGAATGTCTTTTTTAGAAGGCGAAGCAAGAACATTTGACGGAAAATTGTTAGATATTTATCCATCACAATTAATAAAGCAAGTTTACTATGGTAAAAAACTTAGCTATGCAAAAGTAAAACAAATGATAGGAAATGATTTGCGTTACAAAGATTTGCTTTGGCAAATGAACAAAAATTGTAAAGACAGTTTTAAATCATTAAAGTTAAGTTTTACTGATGATAAAGATTATGAAAAACAATTTACAATCTATGAGGAAAATTTTTATAAGACTAATTATTGTTTATTTACTTTACCAAATAATTTTTCCACTTACAAATTAAATGACAATATAACAATGACTATTGAAGAATTTGATCCTAGTATTAAATTGGATTATAACGATATTTTAAATAATATAGAAATTAACTCTCATATAGGCGAAGAATATCTAAATAAAAATCAACATCTTTTAAAATTGTTTAAAGTTTTTTTTGAAATGTTATTAAAGGTTTGTAAAAATTGTTCAGAAACTACAACAAAATCTATATTTAGTGTTTGTCGATTTCATTTTGAAAACATAGAAAGTTTACAAACAGTTGATGAAATTGATTTCTTTTTAGAGATTGCCGATTATGTATATCAATTTTCAAGGTATAATAAAGAACTTTTTAATCAATACAGAAATTATGTTAACGAACAATATAACGAATTCATCCTTTAATTTAAAATATTATTGCGTCATTAATAATTTTAACACTCTATTTTTTTACAAAAAACGATTCAACCTAATAAAGGAAAAAACATGAATACCTAGAAGTATAACGACCACTAGACGTAAATTTGTAGATAGTAATAATTAATAACTAAATCAATTAAGACTTATTGGACCATTAGAAATAATGAATGAACTAGAAACAGATATAAATTGAATTGTATTGATATTTCTATAAATTTTGTGTATAATAACAATGTAAGGTTACCCAAAAGTGGGCAATACCTACATTGTTTTGTGACACTACACCGGTATGGTTAGTGTCTTTTTCCTATATTAATTTTAAAATAATAACTAATAATAAGATTATAATTACTAAAAGAGTTTCATTATATTTCTCTTCTTTCATAACTGCCACCTTGCCCTTTCTCCCCCTGATTAAAAATAACCCGGTATAGAGATCAACCAAAATGAAAGTAGGCACTACCACTTCATGGGTAACGATATGCTATTATACATATTTATTATTAGTTGTAAATAAATTTGACAAAACATATCATATATCGACATGCAAATGTGTGGCTTTTAAACAAACACATTAAAATAATCCTTATTATTAATAGCATCTAGAACCACTAAAATTCTAGATTTTTTAAAATTTTCTTTTTTTCTAGGATATTTTGTAATATAATGTTGTTAAGAAATGAGGTAAATATGTTAAAATTAGAAAATGTTAGAAAAACATATGGAAGCCTAGTAGCGGTTGATGACTTATCTTTTACTGTTAAAGATGGAGAAATCTTCGGTCTACTTGGTGAAAATGGTGCAGGTAAAACTACCACATTTAGAATGATTATGGGGTTACTTGAACCAGACAAAGGTAAAATTACTTTAAATGGGAAGAAAATTGATTACAAAGAAACTGATAAGATAGGTTTTGTTACTGAAGAACGAAGCTTACTTACCAAACTAACTGTTAAAGAAATGATTGAATACTATGGTGTTTTAAAAGGCATGGATGAAAAAGACATTGATAAAAAATTAGATTATTGGTTAGAAAAATTTGAAATAACAGATTATAAATTTAAAAAAATAAAAGAACTATCAAAAGGAAATCAACAAAAAATTCAGTTTATATCTGCAGTTATAAATGAACCAAAACTACTTATACTTGATGAACCATTCACTGGACTTGATCCAATAAATGTTGGTTTATTAAAAAGTGCTGTCAAAGAATTACAACAAAAAGGATGTTCAATCATATTTTCATCACACCAAATGGAATATATTGAAGACTTCTGTGAACAATTAATTATTTTAGTACATGGTAAAGCTATTTTAAATGGTAGCCTTGATGAAATAAAAGAAAATTATGCCAAGAAAAATGTTTTAATAAAAGGAGAAAACATCAAAGTAAGTGATATTTCTAAAATAAAAGGTGTAACAAGCATTGATAAAAAAGCCAATGAAATAGTTGTTCATATTGAAAATGTTGATGTTGCTCCAAAAGTATTTGATTGTATAAAAAATGCAAATATTTCTAAATATGTTGTAGCAGATGCTCCATTAAATGAAATATTTATTCATTATGTCGGAGGTAAAAATGAGTAAGAAATTTTGGTATTTAACCCGTGTTAGTTTAAAGAAAAAGATTGGTTCAAAATGGTTTTTAATAACTAATATAATTTTAGCTCTAGCAGTTATTGGTATCATTAATATAAATTCTATAATTAAGTTTTTCGGGGGAGACTTTTCTGATAATTTAACAGTTTATGTTATAGATAACTCTAATACATTTAATTATTTTGAAACAACTTTAGATGCTTTAGATGAAGATAACTTAATAAAAATAGAACAAACATCAAAAACAAAAGATGAATTAACAAAAGATTTAGAAAATTCTGAAATAATAGTTATTTTAAATGAAAATGACAGAGAATTTCTAACTAGTGAAATAATTAGTAATGAAACAATAGATAATGGTATTTATCAAGAAATAACTAGTGCCATTAATGCATCAAAATCTACTTTAGGTATGATTAAATCTAATGTAAATCCTGAAATACTCTCAAATATTTCTGCACCAGCTAAAGTAGAAAGAACAATCCTTAGTGATAATGCTAGTATTGATGAAAATATGAATATTGTTATGACTAGTGTATTTCCAACTATAATATTACCATTCTTTATGCTAGTAGTATTCCTAGTTCAAATGGTCGGGGGAGAAATCTGTGAAGAAAAAACAACTAGAAGTATGGAAATTATAATATCAAATGTTAGTCCTAAAATGCATTTATTTTCTAAAGTTTTAGCAAGCAATATATTTGTTATTACTCAAGGGCTACTACTAATAGTTTTTGCAGGCGTTGGCTTACTTATAAATAAATTATTAACAGGAACATCTCCATTAAGTTTTATAAGTAGCATTGCAGGAAACATAGATTTATCAATTCTAACTGACAAATTATTAATTCTTATACCAACAACTTTAATATTAATGCTTTTATCATTCTTTGCTTATTCTGTATTATCTGGAATACTTGCATCAATGACAGTAAATATTGAAGACTTTAATCAATTACAATCACCTGTAATGCTTATCTCAGTTGTGGGTTATTACTTATCAATCACTGCATCAATGTTTAGTGGGTCAACTTTAATACATGTATTATCCTACATCCCATTCTTATCAGCATTCTTAACACCAACATTATATATAATCGGAGAAATATCAGTATTTGAAATATTTATATCAGTAATTATAATGATTTTATTTATATACATTCTTCTTAAAAAAGGATTAAAAGTATATAAAAATGGTATCTTAAACTATTCAACAGATAAGGTATGGAACAGAGTATTTAAATCAATGAAGAACTAAGGGCTGAAAAGTCCTTTTTTATTGGAAAATAATAGACTTTTGAATGTTAATATGATAAAATATTATAAAGAAATGAGGCAGGTAAAATGACTGTAAAAGACATAAAAAAAGCTTTAATTGAACAAAAAAACATTGGCCTAAATGGCAATTTATATCATAAGACACAAGTGGATTTTGCTTATAATACTAATCATTTAGAAGGCTCAACTATAACTAGTGATGAAACAGAAAGTATCTATGATACAGGAACAATTTTAACAAATAAAGATAAAGTAATAAATTTAAAAGATGCAACAGAAACCAAAAATCATTTTACTTTATTTAAATATATGCTTGATACTTTAGATGAACCATTAACAGAAGATTTAATTAAAAAATTTCATTTTATTTTAAAAAGTGGAACCCTTAAAGATGATGAAGTTGGAATAATAAATATCGGTGAATATAAAAGTCTTAAGAATTTTGTGGGAAATATTACAACATCTTCTCCTAAGAACGTGTCAACTGATATGAAAAAGCTACTAGATTGGTACAATAAAATAGATAATAAAACTGTTGAAGATATTATAGAATTTCATGTAAGGTTTGAGAGTATTCATCCTTTTCAAGATGGCAATGGAAGGGTAGGAAGAATGATAATTTTTAGAGAATGCCTAGTAAATGATATAATGCCATTTTATATAGAAGAAAGAAATAAACCTTTTTATATAAGGGGAATAAAAGAATATCAAACAAACAATGAAAAAGGTTATTTAATCGATACGTGCTTAAATAGTCAAGATAATTATGAAAAGTTAGCCAAGTACTTTTTAGAAGATTAATATAAGTTTAAAATAAATAACTTGACAACAGAAAATATTTTGATAATATATTTTGTATGGAGGTTTACAATGAATGAATATTTGAGTCAAATTAGCGATAATTATGGAATAGTTAGTGATGAAAATGGTGAAATTAAAGTTGTTACAAAAAGTGAAAACAATTGCGAATTTCAAGATATTTTATTAAAAGAAAATGAGTTAGAAAATTTAAATCAAGAATTAATAGCTGCTAAGGAAAAATTAATTGATAATAAAGAAAGGACAATAAATGGTGAACTTTGTAATCTTGTAATTATTGTTGGTTTAATTATGCTAGCTATAGCAATATTTCCTGTTGTATCAACACAATTATTGATTTATTTGTTGACAGGATTTTATGCAGTTTTTAAAGCAATAACTACTGCAATATGTGGTACAAGAATTGGCAGATATAAGGAAAATAAGAAATTAAATTCAAGTATAAAATCTTTAGAAGAAGATAGATTGCAATTAATATATAAATTAGTAAATTTAAAAGAAAAAGCAAAATATAAGGTTGAATCAGATACAAAGAATTATTGTGTTGAGTCTAATTTTACCAAAAATACTAGTGAAGTTTTAAATGTAGATTTAGGCAAAGTAAAAGTGATGAAATTAACAAGGAAACATCCAAAGAATTAAAATATTTCAAAAAAACACATATTATAATTTAAAAAGATTAAGTTTAGATAATGAAAAAAATCTAAACTTTTTTTTCTTAAAATTAAGTAAAATCGAGATTAAAGTTGATTTTTTTGTTGATTTCCTGTTATAATGGTCTAGGAAGTGATAAGGAATATGGCAAATTATGATGAGTCATCGATTAAAATTCTTGAAGGTCTAGAAGCAGTTCGAAAAAGACCAGGGATGTATATTGGATCAACTGATAAAAGAGGTATGCATCATTTAGTCTGGGAAATTGTTGATAATGCAATAGATGAAGTAATAAATGGATATGGTAATTATATTAAAGTAATTATAAATAAAGATAAAAGTATAACAGTAGCGGACAATGGCCGTGGAGTTCCAATTGGAATGCATGCATCAGGAAAAAGTACACCGGAAGTAATTTATACAATTTTACATGCTGGTGGAAAATTTAGTGAATCAGGTTATAAAGTTTCCGGAGGACTTCATGGTGTTGGTGCTAGTGTAGTTAATGCCTTATCAAAAGAAATGCAAGTAGTTATTTATCGTGATGGCCTTATTTCATCAATTGAATTTGAAAATGGGGGACATGTAAAAACTCCACTTCATACTGTAGGTAAAAGTAATAAAACCGGAACAATTGTTAAATTTTTGCCGGACGATACAATATTTAAAAATTGTAATTTTTCATATACAACAATTTGTGAAAGAATGCAAGAGTCAGCTTTTTTACTAAGTGGACTAACTATCGAGGTTATCGATGAAGAAGATGGACATCAAGCAAAATTTCATTATGAAAATGGTTTAACTAGTTTTATCGAATACATGAATGAAGGTAAAAACACTTTACATAAAGTAATTAATTTTGGTAATACAAAAAGTAAAATTGAAGTTGATGTAGCAATGCAATATACAGATACATATAATGAAAATATTTTATCATTTGTAAATAATGTTAAAACTTCTGATGGAGGAACTCATGAAGTTGGTTTTAAAACTGGTATTACTAAAGCATTTAATGACTATGCTAAAAATAATAATATCTTTAAAGCTAAAGATGGTACCCTTGATGGTTCAGATGTTCGTGAAGGCTTATCAGCAGTTATAAGTTTAAAAATACCAGAAGAATTATTACAATTTGAAGGACAAACTAAAGGAAAATTAGGCACACCAGAAGCAAGAAGTGTAACAGAAAGTATTACTTATGAATCTTTAAAATTCTTTCTAGAAGAAAATAAAGAAGTAGCATCAACTATTCTAGAAAAAGCCATGAAAAGTAAAGTGGCACGAGAAGCTGCTAGAAAAGCTAGAGAAGATGCTAGAAATGGTAAAAATAAAAGTAAAATTGAAAAGAATTTATCAATGAAACTTGCACCAGCTCAAAGTAAGAATCCTAAAATAAATGAGTTATTTATTGTCGAAGGAGATTCTGCCGGTGGTTCTGCTAAAGGTGGAAGAGATAGAAAGTTCCAAGCAATATTACCTCTTCGTGGTAAAGTTATAAATAGTGAAAAAGCATCTTTAGATGAACTTATAAAAAATGAAGAAATAAATACATTAATTCATACAATCGGAGCAGGTATTGGTCAAGAATTTGATGCCTCTGAATCTAATTATGATAAAGTAATCATTATGACCGATGCCGATGTTGATGGAGCCCATATTCAAATACTTTTACTTACATTCTTTTACAGATACATGCGTGGTTTAATAGAAAATGGTAAACTTTATATTGCCATGCCACCACTTTATAAATTAGATTATGGTAAGAAGAAATTTTATGCGTATAGTGATGATGAATTAAATGAAATAAAATTAAACAATACCGGAAAATATAGTATTCAAAGATATAAAGGTTTAGGAGAAATGAATCCTGAGCAACTTTGGGAAACAACAATGGACCCTGAAACAAGAAGCTTAATTAGAGTAAGAATTACTGATGCAGCCCTAGCAGAAAAACGTGTTCAAGTTCTAATGGGGGATAAGGTAGAACCTCGTAAGGAATGGATAAATGAAAATGTTGAGTTTACACTCGAAGATAGTTATAGGACAGAGTAAGGAGGTTTAAATGGATATAGTTAAAAAAATTGAAGATTATAGCTTAGAAGAAATAATGTCTTTACGATTTGCAGCTTATGCCAAAGAAATTATTCAAGATAGAGCTATTCCAGATGTCAGAGATGGCTTAAAACCAGTTCAAAGAAGAATTTTATACGCTATGTATAAAGCAGGAAATACTGCAGAAAAAGGCTATATAAAATGTGCTGCCACTGTTGGTGATGTTCTAGGAAAATTCCATCCTCACGGTGACTCATCAGTTTATGATGCAATGGTGCGTATGTCACAATGGTGGAAACAAAATCATATTCTCGTAGATATCCATGGAAATAATGGCTCAATGGATGGTGATGGACCTGCAGCATACCGTTATACTGAAGCAAGATTAGCCAAAATAAGTGGTGAACTTTTAAAAGATTTAGATAAATCAACAGTTTCATGGGCTCCAAACTTTGATGATAGATTTCTAGAACCAACTGTATTACCTGCCAAATTTCCTAATTTGCTTGTAAATGGAACGAGTGGTATTTCAGCTGGATACGCAACAAACATTCCTCCTCATAATCTCGGAGAAATAATTGATGCCACAATTAAAAGAATTGACTCACCAAATTGTTATTTAGATACAATTTTAGAAATAGTAAAAGGTCCAGATTTTCCAACCGGTGGTATAGCATTCGGAAAACAAGGAATAATTGATGCTTTTAAAACAGGTCGAGGCAGAATAATTGTTCAAGCTAAATATGAATTTGTTAAAGAAAAAGGTAAAGAACAAATAATCATTACCGAAATACCTTTCGAGGTTAATAAACAAGCTTGCGTTGCTAAAATTGAAGGCCTTAGAATAGATAAAAAGGTTGAAGGAATATCTGAGGTCCGTGATGAAACAGATAGAACAGGTATAAGAATTGCTATAGATTTAAAAGCTAATGCTAATAAAGATGTTATCATGAAATATTTACTTAAAAATACTGATTTACAAATATCTTATAACTATAACTGTGTAGCAATTGTAAATAGAACTCCGAAGACTTTGGGTATTTTAGAAATTTTAGATGCTTACATAGCCCACAAACGCGAAGTTATAACTAAAAGAACTGAATTTGACTTAGCATATTACACCAAAAATTATAATATTGCAACAGGTTTAATAAAAGCTATATCAATTCTTGATGAAGTAATAGCGTTAATCCGTGCTAGTAAAAATAAAAGTGATGCCAAAGTTAATTTAGTTAATAAATATAAATTCACTGAAGAACAAGCTGAGGCAATTGTAACATTACAACTTTATAGATTAACAAATACGGATATTGTAGTTCTAGAAGAAGAATGTGAAAAACTAAAAAATTTAATCGAGGAATGCAATAAAATATTAAGTAATGAAAATGAACTAAAAAATGTTATGAAATCAGAACTAAGGGAAATTAAGAAAAATTATGCTGTTCCTCGTAAAACTGAGATCAGAGATGAAATTGTTGATATAAAAGTAGATGCTAAAGAAATGATACCAGATGAAAAAGTCATCGTGGTAGTAACAAATGATGGTTATGTAAAAAGAGTAAGTCAAAAGAGTTTCAAAACATCTGATGAAGAAACAACTCTAAAACCTGGAGACTTTGTAACAGGTAGATTCTTAGCATCAACTAAAGACTCATTATTGTTATTTACCAATTTAGGAAATTATTTATATGTTCCAATTCATATAATTCCTGAAACAAAATGGAAAGATTTAGGAAAACATATAAGTAATACCATTATGATTAAAGAACAAGAAAAAATAATTGCTAGTTTAGTACTTAAAGATAAAAACAAAAATGTAACTTTATTTACTAAGAATGGTTTAACAAAACAAGTTGCCATTAAGGACTTTGAAGTAACAAGATATTCAAAACCAATGACAGCAATTAAATTAAAAGATAATGATGAATTAATCAATGCTGATATTTCTAAAGAAGAAGTATTATTTGTAACAAATAATGGTCTAGCCCTAAGATTTAATACAAATGAAATCCCAGTCGTAGGTTCTAAAGCAAGTGGGGTAAAAGGTATAAATTTAAAAGATGACTATTGTATTTATGCAAGTCCAATTAACAAAGAAGAATACTTAAATATTTATACAAATTACAAAACTATTAAAAGATTAAAGTTATCAGATATAACTCCAATATCTAGGGCTAAAAAAGGTAATATGTTATTTAAAAAAGCTAAAACAAAAGATTATAAAATCTTATTTGCTTATCTAACTGAAACAAAAGATGTTAACCTTTATAAAATAGATACAGATATTCATGAACTTAAAAATAGTGATATTCCAATCATGGATATTGCATCAACTGGAAGCCAAGTTAAATTTAATTATGATTTATTTGCATTAAAAAAAGAATTAGTTGATTTAACTAAAACAACAGCTGAAGAACCAAAAGAAGTTGAAGAAATAAAATCAACTAAAAAAGAAGAACAATTATCATTTGATGCATTTATAGATGACTTTAAAATATAATAATAAACTCTCAAATAAATAAGGATTTGAGAGTTATTTATTTTCTTTAACTATATTTTTGTTTATTTTATCTATATGGAAGGTATATAT
>ENA-UOJQ01002007-UOJQ01002007.1-human-gut-metagenome-genome-assembly--contig:-P63-NODE-2007-length-13768-cov-5.419164_pt1 | contig 13768 bp, 10 predicted proteins | sample MGYA00242352_ERZ723899 | MGnify/ENA metagenome assembly ERZ723899 | reverse complement strand
GAGACAGTCAGAAAGATCAGCGAGTAAAAAACCTATAAAGTCAGCCGCAGCAAGTTTTTTGCTGCGGCTGTATTGTTTTGACCCACATTCGGTGGATATAAAATAACCCCGGTAGGTGCAAAATCAAATGCACTGACCGGGGTTTTATTATACTTTTTCGAGCTTGGCGTAGTTCGCCATTATCTTCTTTGTGCCGACCTTTTCAAAGGCTATCTCGAGCATAGTATCGTTCGCCATTTTCTGCATACTGAGTATCACGCCCGTGCCGTATGCCTTATGCTTGACCGTCTCGCCGACTGAATAGCTCTGCGCCGCTGCGGCGGGTTTCTTCGCGCCCGCGCCGGAGAAGCCGGACGAAGCGGAGAAGCTGTAAGCAGGCTTCGACGGGATTGAATTCGACACTCTTGCGGGCGACTGCGACGATGGCTTTGAAAAACCTCTCGACGCGCTCCCCTGCCCTGCGGAACGCTGCTGCGGGATGCCGTGGGTCTGATAAGACATCGGTCTTGCGCCCTTCTTGTCGAGCAGCTCCTCGGGTATCTCTTCAACGAATCTCGACGGGCGGTTGCGGTTCGTCATGCCGTAGAGCATTCGCGTTGATGCGCTGGAGATATAAAGTTTTTTCTTCGCGCGAGTTATCGCGACATAGGCGAGTCTGCGCTCCTCCTCGATATTCTCCGGCTCATAGAGTATCGTCTGCATTCCGGGGAATATTCCCTCCTCCATGCCGACGATAAACACATTCGGGAATTCGAGTCCCTTAGCGGAGTGTATCGTCATCATGACGACCGCCTGGGTCTGGGCGTTGTAGTTATCTATATCCGTGAGCAGCGCGGTCTCCTGCAGGAAGCCATTGAGGTCTCCCTCGGGGTTTTCCTCGCAGTAGCGGCGTATGTTGTTTCCGAGCTCCGCCAGGTTCGCCACACGCTCCTGATATTTTTCGGGCTCGTTGGCGAGCGAGAGCGTATAGCCCGTCTCGTCAAGTATAACGCCGAGCAAATCGGCGAGAGGCATAATCTCCATCTTCTCGCGGAACGAGTCGATAAGCTTGCCGAACGCCATGAGCTTTGAAGCAGCGCGCGAAAGCTTCGCATACTGATCCGCCGAGCGTATGACCTCGAACGGCTCAACGCCAAGTCCGTTCGCTATTTCAAAAACAGCATTGAGCGAAGTCTCGCCGATTCCGCGCTTGGGCTCGTTGATTATTCTTCTGAGCCTTATCTCGTCCGCCGTGTTGTTGACGACATAGAGATACGCCATGGCGTCCTTTATCTCTTTGCGGTCATAGAATCTGTGTCCGCCTATCATTCTGTACGGTATACCGCTTCTGATGAATGACTGCTCGATAAGGTTCGACTGCGCGTTCATTCTATAGAGCACCGCGTGGTCGTTCCACTCCTCGCCGTCGGCGACATTGGAGACAATCGTATCGGCAACATGGCGGCTCTCCGCCATCTCGTCCTCGGCAACATAGAACTCGATTTTCGCGCCCTGCCCGTTATCCGTCCAAAGATTTTTGCCCTTTCGCTGTTCGTTGTTCGCGATAACGGCGTTGGCGGCGTCAAGTATTGTCTGAGTCGAGCGGTAGTTCTGCTCGAGGCGGATAACTTTTGCGTTTTTGTACTGCTTTTCAAAGCTCAGGATGTTTTCGATAGTTGCGCCACGGAAGCGGTAGATACTCTGATCGTCATCGCCGACGACGCAGATATTCTCGTGCCCCGCCGCGAGAAGTGCAGTGAGCACATACTGCGCGTGGTTCGTATCCTGATACTCATCGACCATTATGTATTTGAAGCGATTCTGATAGTATTCGCGGGTTTCCTTGTTCGTCTTGAGGAGCTTCACCATGTTGACTATCAGATCGTCAAAATCCATGGCGTCCGCCGCCTTGAGGAACTTCTGATATTCCTCATAGACCTCGCCTATCTTCTTCAGGCGTATATCCGCCTGGTTCGTCGAAATGAACTCGGCGGGGGTAATCAGCTCGTCCTTGGCGCGGCTTATCTCCGAGAGCACCGACTTTACGGGAATCATCTTCTCGTCATAGCCCAGACGCTTTATGCACTCCTTGGCGGCGCGCTTCGAATCGTCCGAGTCATAGATAGTGAAATTGTGCGTATAGCCTATCTCGTCGGCGTGGCGGCGCAAAATCTTGGCGCAGGTCGAGTGAAATGTACTCGCCCAAACATCGTTGCCATCTTCGCCGAGAGCCTTGCAGATACGCTCCTTGAGCTCGCCTGCGGCTTTATTTGTGAAGGTTATCGCGAGAATCTGCCACGGTTTCGCAGGACGGACGCTCAGAAGATCCTCCGCCTCGAAAAGGCTCGTGTCGCCTGCGAGATAATTTTCAAGCAGCGCCTCGTCGCCCTCGCGTATCGGGCGGGAAAAGTCGGAGGAATAATAAGCCTCGCCGTATTTGACGAGGTTGACGATACGGTTGACGAGCACAGTGGTCTTTCCGCTGCCCGCTCCCGCAAGTACCAAAAGCGGTCCTTTGGTAGTAAGGACCGCTTCAAGCTGCATATCATTCATCCGACTGAAGTCTTTTTTGATTATCTGCTGTCTTAAAGAAATCAGTTTTTCTATGCTCATATTACACCTTTATATGGAGATTTCGTGCGCAAGCTCATAGTCTTTCATATCTATGGTCTTGGTCATTTTGAGAGCCTCGAAGATATCGAAATCGACTATCTTGTTGTCCTTTATACCGACAACTCTGTTGCCTATGCCCTGAGTGAGCAGGTCAACGGCGCGCGAGCCCATCTGGCTTGCCATTATCCTGTCTCTCGCAGTCGGCGAGCCGCCGCGCTGGACATGACCGAGAATGGTTGCTCTCGACTCGACGCCGGTCTCGGCTTCGATTTTCTTTGCTATCTCACCGGTTCCGCCGACGCCCTCGGCAACGATAACTATAAAGTGCTTCTTGCCGGTCTTCTGGAACTCGCGGATACGCGCGATAACATCGCGCTCGATATCGTACTCGACCTCGGGCACGATTATCGACGTTGCGCCGACAGCGATGCCCGCTTCAAGTGCGAGATAACCTGCGCCGCGTCCCATGACCTCGACGACCGTGCAGCGGTCGTGAGACTCGGAAGTGTCGCGGATGCGGTCGACCATCTGAACGATGGTGTTAAGGCAGGTGTCATAACCTATTGTATAATCGGTGCAGGAGATATCGTTGTCGATAGTTCCGGGCAGTCCGATGCACGGAATGCCACGCAGAGAAAGATCCCTTGCGCCTCTGAACGAGCCGTCGCCGCCGATGATGACCATGCCGTCGATGCCGAACTTTTTGCAGGTTGCAACGGCTTTCTGAAGTCCCTCTTCGGTCTTGAACTCGGGGCATCTTGCGGAATAGAGAATCGTGCCGCCTCTCGTGATTATATCGGACACGGAGCGGAGGTTCATCTCATGTATATCGCCTTTTATAAGTCCGGTGTATCCTCTGTCAACACCGTAAACTTTGATACCTCTCTGACAGGCCGTACGCACGACTGCGCGTACAGCGGGATTCATACCCGGCGCGTCTCCGCCGCTTGTAAGCACTGCTATGCTCTTCATCGTCATTCCTCCGTCGTTGTTTATGATCTTATTCCTGTTAATTAGTAAACACTGTTTTTATATAATACACTTTTACCGAATCAAAGTCAAATAAAAATACACTTTTTCTGCAAAATTAAGCTAAAAATTCGGTTTTTCCCGCATTATTTTTGTCTTTTCGTGATTGCAACACCAATGTTGCACCCTACAGGGTCAAATTGCCCGATAAACGGCTTATTTTCCGCCATTTTTCGCCCTCAAGGCTTGAATCTGCGCCTTGTCGGGCGCATCTGGCGAAAAATCTGCTCGTTTTCGGGTGCAGGGCAGTTTTGAAGCGAAAAAATTTCGCTTCAAAACCGATTTGTCCCTATCGGGCACAACACTCTGTGATACAAAAAATGCTGCATCTCACTCGATGTAGATAACGTTATTTTCACCGAGGATTCGCCTGAGCTCTTTGAGCATCGGCACGTTGACATCCGCGCTGTGCGAATAGGGCTGACGGATATATTTTTTCGTGTCGCAATAGTAAAAATACACTGTCTTATTGCCGTCAAAGAAGTCGAGAACTCTCTGAGCCCGCTCGATCTCGGGGCAGGTTTCACTCGCAAAGCGCAGGAAGAGTCCGGGCGTTTTTGCGGTCTTTTTCTGCGGCTGAGCAGCGGCATTTGAAGCCTGTCTCACCTGCTCGGAGACTTTTCTCTTCGCGTCCGCGGGCGGACACGGCTCCGCCGACTCGCAGACAAGCTTTGCTTCCTCGTCCTCGCGCACGCTGAGCCTGCCGTGGATAAGAATTATATTGCCCTCGGTAAAGAGCTGAGTCTGACGCTCATATATTTTCGGGAACACTATGACTTCTATTGAGCCGAACACATCCTCCGCCGTTATAAAAGCCATTGTGGTGTTACTTTTTGTTATCTTTTTTCTGACATTCGTTATTATGCAGAGAAGATCAACGCGCGACTCATCTTTATATATGCCGCCGACCTCATCGGCGTTACGAAGATCCGCCGTATTGGCACAGCCGAGGCGCTCGGCGAGCTGTTCATATTCCGTCATGGGGTGACCCATGAGGTAAAGTCCGGTCATCTCTTTTTCGAGTCTTAGCAATTCGCGCTTGTCCATCTCTTCGAGGGTCGGCATTTTATATTCGCCCTGCGGCGCTTCGCTCGGCGCGGCATCGAAGAAGCCGAGCTGACCGTCGATATTGCGGCGGCGGTCGTTCTCAAGCTGAGCCGATATCTCCGGGAAAGCGTAGAGCATCTGGCGGCGGTTCGCGCCGAGTCCGTCGAGCGCGCCGCATTTTATGAGGCTCTCGACCGCGCGTTTGTTGAACTCCTTATCCTGCATACGCTTGCAGAACGAATAGAAGGATTTGAACTCCCCGCCTGTTTCGCGCTCGCGTTCAATCTCTCTTATAAAGCCCGCACCGACATTTCTCACGGCGAGCAGGCCGAAGTATATCTTCCCGTCCTTTGGCGTGAAACGCTCGGAGCTGACATTGACATGGGGCGGCACGACCTCGATACCGAGGCGCGAGCACTCCGCGATATATTCGGCAACTTTCGGCGTATCGTCAAGCACGCTGCTGATGAGCGCCGCCATGAACTCGCAGGGATAATGGCACTTGAGCCACGCCGTTGTATAGGCGACAAAGGCATAGGCGGCGGCGTGAGATTTGTTGAACGCATAGGACGCGAATGAGGACATATCATTAAAAATATCATTCGCGGTCTTTTCGTCGACTCCGCGCTTCACCGCGCCCTCACACTCGACAGTACCGTCCTCATTGACGAGTCCGTATATGAAATTATGGCGTTCGCGCTCCATGACATCGTGCTTCTTTTTCGACATGGCGCGGCGGACGATATCGGCGCGGCCGTAGGAATAGCCCGCGAGAGTGCGGAATATCTCCATGACCTGCTCCTGATAGATCATACAGCCGTAAGTAACTTTGAGTATACCCTCGAGCATCGGGGTCTTGTAGCGTATTTTTGACGGGTCGTGACGGTTCGCGATATATGTGGGTATCGAGTCCATGGGACCGGGTCTATAGAGCGAGATAACAGCTATCAGATCTTCTATGCTCTGCGGCTTAAGGCCCATTAGCACGCTGCGCATACCCGCGGATTCAAACTGGAACACGCCCTCCGTTTTGCCGGACGAGAGCATTTTGAACACTTCTTCGTCCTCGTAATCTATCATATCCTCGGAGAAATCCGGGATGCGTTTTTTTATACTGCGCTTTGCATAGTCTATAACAGTCAAAGTGCGCAAACCGAGAAAATCTATCTTCAGCAGTCCGAGCTCCTCGAGGGTGGTCATGGTAAACTGCGTGACTATCGACTCGTCGTTTCGCGCGAGGGGCACATAACTCTCGACCGTATCGCGGGTTATGACTACGCCCGCCGCATGGGTCGAAGCATGGCGCGGCATACCCTCAACTTTGCGCGAGAGGTCGATAAGTCTGCGTACATTCTCGTCGTTTTCATAGAGGGCGCGGAGATCCGATGACTTGAGCGCCTTGTCTATCGTTATGCCGAGCTCGCGCGGGATGAGCTTCGCGACGGTATCAACATCGTTATAGGGCATGCCGAGCACCCTGCCGACATCGCGCACTGCGGCGCGCGCCGCCATTGTGCCGAAGGTCACTATCTGAGCGACATGGTCGGAGCCGTATTTTTCAATGACATAGTCTATAACTTCGCTTCGGCGTTCGTAACAGAAATCAACATCGAAATCGGGCATGCTGACCCGCTCGGGGTTGAGAAAGCGCTCGAACAGCAGGCTGTATTTCATCGGGTCGATGCCGGTTATGCCGATAGCGTAGGCGGTGATACTGCCCGCGCCCGAGCCTCTGCCGGGGCCGACGGGAATATTGCGGCTTCGCGCATGGTTTATAAAATCGTGGACTATCAGATAATAGTCGACATAGCCCATGCGGCTGATAACCGAGAGCTCGTAGTCGAGGCGCTTCTGATACTCCTCGGGGATATTCTCGCCGTAGCGGCGGTGCATCCCCTCCTGCGCCATATTTTTAAGATACTCAAAGTGATCCTGATTCCCGGGCACTTCGAAATGCGGCAGCTTCGTTTTGCCGAACTCGAACTCGACATTGCAGCGTTCGGCTATCTCCGAAGTCCGCTCGACCGCGTCGGGGTACTCCGGAAAGAGCGAGAGCATCTCCTGCTCGCTTTTCAAATAGAACTCCTGCGTCTGGAACTCCATGCCCGTAACCTCGCCAAGGGTATGGTTCGTCTGGATGCAGATGAGCACCTGCTGCATCTCGGCATCCTCTTTGGAGATATAGTGGACATCGTTCGTGGCGACGAGCGGAATCCCCGTCTCCCTCGAAAGCTGTGCGAGCATCGGGATTATACGCCTCTGCTCGGGCAGGCCGTGATCCTGAATCTCGAGGAAGAAGTTGTTTTCGCCCATGACTGAGCGATACCAGAGAGCTTTTTTCTTTGCGCCCTCGTAGTCGCCGCTGAGCAGGGCGCGCGGGATTTCGCCCGCGAGGCACGCAGAAAGTGCAATAAGCCCCTCGTGATATTTTTCGAGGAGCTCACGGTCTATTCGCGGTTTTGTATAAAAGCCCGTGACGAATCCCTCCGACACAAGCTTTATCAGATTCTTATATCCTGTTTCATTTTCGCAGAGCAGTATCAGATGATAGCGCTCGGAATCAAGGGCATGGACTTTGTCAAAGCGGGTGCGCGCCGCCATATACACCTCGCAGCCGATTATCGGCTTTATCCCGCGCTTTTTCGCCGCGCGGTAAAAGTCGATGACGCCGTACATAACGCCGTGGTCGGTCACGGCAACGCTCGTCTGACCGAGGCGCTGCACTTCGTCCATAAGCTGCTCGATGCGGCACGCGCCGTCAAGCAGGCTATATTCGGTATGAAGATGAAGGTGTGTAAATGACATAGCTCTTCTCCGCGGGGTCAGCCCCCTATACCGCCGGCGATTTCAACGAGGCGTTTGAGCCTGTGATTGACACCCGAGCGCGTGAGCGGCGGATCAGTCATATCCGCAAGCTCGCTCAGACTCACTTCGGGGTTGTCCCGCCTCAGCTTCGCCATTTCGGCGAGCGGCGCGGGCAGACTCTCGAGTCCGACGGTTCTTTCTATTTTTTCTATCGCTTCAACCTGCACTATCGCCGCATCGACAGTGCGGCTCAAATTGGCATTTTCAAAATTGACGCGCCTGTTGACATGGTTGACCATATCCTTGTGCATCTTGATTCCCATAAGCTCGAGCGTTGAGTTCACTGCACCGACGAGGGTCAAGAACTCCTCTATCTTCTCGCTGACTTTGAAATAGACGATATGGCTCGACTTTCTCCTGACATATTTCGGATCGAATCCTACCTCGTCAAGCAATTGAATCAAATCATTGCAAAGCTTTTTATACGAGACGGAAAACTCAAGATGATAGTTTTTTTCGGGCGAACTTATTGTTCCGCAGGCGATGAAAACGCCGCGCAAAAACGCGCCGAAGCAGCAATCCTCCGGGAGATTCGCCCTGTTGATGCGCAAAGAAATGTCGCTTTCGCTGTGGCCGAAAAACTCGAGGATTCGTTTTCTGTCCGCTTCGTCGGCAACAGAAACCGTGTATTTTGACACGCCCGACGAGACGGACGGAGTAATATCAAAAAGCTCTTTTATAACATCGCAGTAGAGCTTCGCGATATTCTCGTTCTCGGTGACAAAGGATATCTCGGAGACGGAAAACATTCTGCCGAAGAGCAGCATTCCGTAGGCTCTTGCCTGCGCGCAGCAATCCGAAAGCACAGGCACCTGCGCGAGTTCCTGCTTGACATCCGATGAGAACGACACGGTTTTTCCTCCTATTTTTTCATATCGCGGTGCTGAACGGTCGCGATGCAGCCGATTTTTTCAAGATGATCTTTCAGCAATTCCGCAAAGACGACCGAGCGGTGTCTGCCGCCGGTGCAGCCGACGGAAATGACCAGCTGACTCTTGCCCTCTTTGCGATAAAGCGGGATAAGATAATCGAGCAGATCGCAGAGCTTCGCTTCGAGTCCCCTCGCCTCGTCCCACTTGAGCACATAGTCCCTGACGGGGTCTTCAAGTCCGGTGTGCTGTTTGAGCTCGGCAACATAAAAAGGATTCGGCAAACAGCGCACATCGAACATCAGATCGGAATCGTTCGGGATACCGTATTTGAAGCCGAAAGACACGCAGTGAACTTTGAGAGCGTTGCCGGGATTGTCAAGAAACATCTCGCAGATGCGGTTCTTGCAATCTGTCGGGGTCATATGCGAGCTGTCGATAACATAGTCGGCGATGCTCTTCGCAGGCTCGAGAATGCTGCGCTCTGCGGCGAGGGCATCGTTTATCGAGCCGTTATATTTATCGAGCAGAGGGTGCTTGCGCCTTGTCTCTTTATAGCGGCGGATAAGCACATCGTCGGAGGCATCGATAAACAGAAGCTTTGTGTCGCACTTGAGCTCCTTGAGCTCGACGATGGCGTTGAATAGATCACCGAACGACGCGCCGACGCGGATATCGGTAACAATGGCGACCTTTTCTCTTTTTTCGCGGGAATTGAGCAGAAGCTGCGCGAAAGTCGGCATAAGCTTGGGCGGCATATTATCCACGCAGAAATAGCCTATGTCTTCAAGCGCATCAACAACTCTCGATTTTCCTGCACCGGACAGTCCGGTGACGATGGTGATCTCCATTTTATTTTCTCCTATAAAATCAGCCGATGAGTCTGATCTCCGTTTCGAGCGTTACGCCTGTCTGAGCCTTGACGCGCGCCTGGACGTGCTTAATAAGGCTGAGAATATCGGACGCGGTAGCGCCGCCGCGGTTGATTATGAATCCCGCGTGCTTCTCGCTGACCTGCGCGCCGCCGACGCTGACACCCTTGAGTCCGCACTGTTCAATGAGTGCGCCTGCAAAATGACCCTCGGGGCGCTTGAATGTGCTGCCCGCGCTGGGATATTCAAGCGGCTGCTTATCCCTGCGGCGGGAAATGATATCGTGCATGGTATTTTTTATCTGCTCCGGGTCGCCGGGAGTCAGGCGAACGGAGGCGGCGGTTATGACAAGGCCGCTGTCCTCATATGCGCTGTGGCGATAAGAGAGCTGCATAGCCTCATTGTCAAGCTCGCCGGAAGTTCCGTCGGGCGAAACATATTCGCTGTTTATGAGCACATCCTTCATCTCGCCGCCGTAAGCTCCTGCGTTCATGAACACCGCGCCGCCGACGGTTCCGGGTATGCCATAGGCAAACTCGAGACCCGAGAGCGAATTTTCGAGCGCAAAGGAGCAAAGCTGAGCGAGGCTCGCGCCGCTCTGGGCGCGAACGGTGTTTTCATCGGTCAGGGTTATTCCGCACTGCTTGCCGGTGAATATAACGGCGCCCTTTATGCCCTTGTCGCTGACGAGGACATTGCTGCCCTTACCGAGGACGAACACCGGGATATCCTCTTTTTCGCAGAAGCGAACAAGCTTGGCAGTCTGCCCGGCGTCCTCGGGAGAGAGAAACAGCTCGGCAGGGCCGCCGACTTTAAAACTCGTATAATTTTTCATTGACACTCCGCGCTCGGCACTGCATTCGAGCGAGAGGGCGTATTTTTCCAACGCTTCGATATTATTCATAATATCTCCAATATGTCGGCCGCACTGGCGGCGTTTATTTATCTGTCGAGCAGAGCGGCGCCGATGAGTCCGGCGTCGTTGCCGAGTTCGGCAGAGATTATCTGAGTCTGAACCTTTGCATGGATGCTGTATCTCTCACGCTCGACCATCTTTCTCAGCGGAACGAGCAGGTTCTCTTTTTCATGGCCGATGCCGCCGCCGATGCAGATCATATCGGGCTGAAGGGCATTGACGACATTCGTTATGCCGGCTGCGAGATAGAAAATATACTGATTGACGACTTTTTTAGCAGTCTCGTCGCCTGCACGCATGGCATCAAAAGAAGTTCTGCCGTTGACGCGGCTGATATCGTTACCGACGAGATCCCACATGGCGGTATAGGGATCGTGGCGCATGGCATCTTTAGTCTGGCGGATAAGCGCGGTGGCGGAAGAATAGCTCTCCCAGCAGCCTCTGCGTCCGCAGGTGCAGGCTTCGCCGTCCGCGACGATGACCATATGACCCATCTCGCCCGCGGCATCGTTGACGCCGGTGACGAGCTTGCCGTCTATGACAATACCGCTGCCGACTCCGGTTCCGAGAGTGATGGCGACAAAGCTGTTGACTCCCTTGCCTGCGCCCGCCTTTGCTTCGCCGAGCGCGGCGCAGTTCGCGTCGTTGTCGAGATAGATAGTCTTCTTGAGTCTCGACTCAAGGATATCGCGCGCGGGAACATTATCGAAAGCGAGGTTATTCGCATATTCGATAACGCCGTTCTTCTTGTTGACCGAACCGGGGGTTCCGATACCTACGCTGACAACATCGTTCATGGTGATGCCCGCATCTATAACAGCAGCCTCGACAGCCTTGGCAACATCCTCAAGAATAGCTTCCGCCGCGCGGGGGCAATTTGTCTTGAGCTTGCCTCTGCCGATGATTTTCATTTCTTCATTGATGACGCCGGCAACGATATTCGTGCCGCCGAGATCGACTCCTACTCTGTACATTTTTTTACCTCCAGATAGACAGTTTCTCTTTCCCTGTCTTTTTATATCAGAAATCATGCCAGACTTCAAGTTCCTTCTTCTCGGGAACTATATCATCCGTCATGCCGAGCGAATGCAGCAGCTCGCGCGCCGCATTATAGCCCATTTTCTTTTGCCTGTTATTCATCGCCGCCGCTTCGATTATTATCGAAAGGTTTCGTCCGGGTTTGACGGGGACGACGGTCAGCGGGATATTTATGCCAAGTATCTCGACATACTCGTTATCGAGGCCGAGACGGTCATAGACCTTTTCGTTATCCCACGGCTCGAGCTGAACGACCATATCGATTTTCTCGGTCATTTTGACAGCGCCCATACCGAATATCCTGCGGGCGTTTATTATGCCGACGCCGCGCAGCTCGATAAAGTGGCGTATATTATCCGGTGCACTGCCGACGAGCGTTCTCGAAGAGACGCGGCGAATCTCGACCGCGTCATCCGCTATCAGTCGGTGACCGCGCTTTATAAGTTCAAGGGCAGTCTCGCTCTTGCCGACGCCGCTGTCACCGAGGATCAGGACACCCTCGCCGCTGACTTCGACAAGCACGCCGTGGCGCGTGATGCGCTGGGCGAGCTCGACGCCCAGATATGATATAAGAGTTGACATACAGCCGGAAGTGGAATCCGGGCTTGTCAGGATCGGCACAGAATATTTCTGCGCATATTCGCGCAGCTTATCCGGGCACTCGAGCGAACGGGTGATAACGACGGCGACGGGCTCGGTCGCCATCAGCCGCTCCATGCTCGCCGCGGCGGCATCCTCATCGAGGCTCGAAATATAGTTCATCTCGGCGAGGCCGAGGAACTGGATACGCTCGGCATCGAAATACGCGCTGTAGCCTGCGAGCATAAGCCCGGGGCGGTTGACATCCTGCGATGTGACATAGACATCCTCGACGGGCTTGGGCGCATAAAGTATCCCGAGTGAATTATCTTCCACTACTTTTTTGAGTGAAACGGAATATTTACCCATACTTCTCTCCTGTAGTTCTCCAATTGAAGAAATGATAGTGCATACGAATTATATTATAATAGATTTGGGCAAAAGTTCCAATACCTTTTTGACTTTTTTTGAAGTTTTGGGAAGCTTTTTTTAATATTTTCAGCGGGACGGCAGAAGGATTTGGAGAACGGGAAAAATGGAGCGGAGCAGAAGCGATATTGAAAAGATTTTGTTCCGCTCATGCGGCATCGGGTCATCGAGGTCGCCGCGCCATACAAAGGCTGATTAATTTGTTGGTTCACAGAGAAAGCGAGCCGGAAGAGAAGCTCTCTCCCGGCCGATATCCGTTTCTATGTTAGACGTCCGTTTCTCTGATTCCGAGGCTGACGGAAAGAGCCTGATCCACCCTGCCCATATCCGCACCGCCGAGCGCGCCCATCTTTTCCTTGAGGCGCTTTTTGTCGAGCGTGCGCACCTGTTCGAGCAGGACTATCGAATCCTTGGCAAGTCCGCAGCCGTCCGCATTGACTCTTATATGAGTGGGAAGGTTGGTCTTATACTTCTGGCTGGTTATCGCCGCGGCTATGACCGTCGGGCTGAAGCGATTGCCGACATCGTTCTGAACTATCAGCACGGGTCTTATCCCGCCCTGCTCGGAGCCGACGACGGGACTCAGATCAGCGTAGTATATATCTCCCCGTTTTACTGTCATTTTTAATCACTCTCCGTTTTTGTTGTCCGGCAAGAGTATTTTTGCCTGACAAAAGCGCGATTAAACATTAACTTGTTATTCGGGGAGCAAAAATTTCAAGTCAGTCCATTATATGTCCTGTTTTTATTTGGGTGAGACATTGCGAAACTCCGCAGTCAGCAGAGCTTTCGGTATTTCGAGGCTCTGCGGTAAGCCGTTATCGCCGCGGCGCAGAGTGAAATCCACGCCCAAGACGGTGCCTTTCGTCTCCCATGCGTCGCCCATATGTACGGTCTGTGTATTCGCCGTGTCGGACGAAGTTTTGAGCGTTTTTGTTATCAGCTCGCCCACTCCGCTCTGCGGCAGAGATGAGAGATCCGCAGAAAAAGTCAGATTGCCGTAGCTGAACGTGCAGGTCGAGCCGCTGAGCTTCACTTTCAGGCCGCGAACGGTTGCCGGGGATGTGAACTCAAGCTGAGCTTCGGTGAGCGAAGTCTGATCGTACTTTGCCTCATACTCGCGCTCGCCGTTTATGATATACAAATCGGCTGTGAACGCAGTCGGGATATCCGGTGGCCGGTCTTTGCTGTTTTTCAAAGGTGCGTTTTTGCATCCGAAGAGAGACAAAACAAGCAGCAAGCTTAAGATAAACGGAAAAATTCGTTTCAAGCTATCACTCCAATTGCCCGTTACCTCTCCAGGGTTCGCAGCACGCGCGGCAGAGCGGCTATGCAGTCGGAGGCGAGCATCGACGAGAGCGACAGTTCGCGCGCCGCGGCATCTCCGGCGGCACCGTGGATATATGCGCCGAGCACCGCCGCATCAAACGGATACACGCCCTGAGCGAGGAGCGCTAAAATGATGCCCGAGAGCATATCTCCGCTGCCGCCCCTTGCCATGCCCTGATTGCCGGTGACGTTGATATATGCGT
>ENA-UOJQ01001997-UOJQ01001997.1-human-gut-metagenome-genome-assembly--contig:-P63-NODE-1997-length-13889-cov-16.644644_pt1 | contig 13889 bp, 8 predicted proteins | sample MGYA00242352_ERZ723899 | MGnify/ENA metagenome assembly ERZ723899 | reverse complement strand
TTTATCATAGAAGACCTTTATAGTGTTGAATTTACAGAGATTATTTCACGGGCTCAATATTTATGCCAAATATAAAAGTGTAACGGAAACAAGATTTTTTAAGAATATACCGTTTATAATCATTGGAGCAAATTTTGGTCCGTATACGGAAAAAGAACACTATGAATTATATAAAAACTGGTTTTCAACATTACAGGACATATGTTTTCGAGATAGACAATCGTATTCTTTATTTAAAGAATTGCCTAATGTTAGATGGGCGCCAGATGTTATTTTCAATTACAAGTTAGAAAATAATCAGCAACACTTTGATAAAGCTATATCAATATCTTGTATTTATAATAACCAACGTATTGGTTTACATAATTATTCTCAAAAAAATTATTTTAAAGCGCTAGCAAATGCATCTATTTACTATATTGAAAATGGCTATAATATAAAACTAGCTTCTTTTTGTGCTCATCAAGATGATTTGCTGGCTATTTATGAAATTATGAAATGTATTCCGTCTGTATATCATAGTAAAATAGAAATATTGGAATATAAAGGAGATAATTTAAATACTTTTTTATCAAGTTTTTTAAATACAGAATATATTATTGGCACGCGTTTTCATTCTATAATTTTGGGATGGCTATCCAATATTCCAGTTTTTCCTATAGTATACAATATTAAAATGTATAATGTAATTAAATGTTATGGTTATGAAGGTAACTATGCCAACATCGAAGATATGGATAAATGCAATTTAAGTTTTATTAATCAAAACAAAAAGGATAATTATTGTTTAGATTGTGCTGATCTTATTGAAAAAGCAAATTCGCAGTTTACATTTTTAGAAAAACTTTATTAAATACACAAGAAAGCGAGTGAAATATGAGTAATGAATATATTTTAACTGTTATTATCCCACTATATAACAACGAACAATATATAAAACGTTGTTTACAATCCGTTATTAATCAAAGTATTAAAAATATAAAAATAATAGTTGTTGATGACGGTTCTACAGATACTTCATTAGATATTATTCAAGATTATACCAAACAATACAATAATATCGAATGTTATTCATCCAAAAGACAGGGTCCTGGCATTGCTAGAAATATTGGTATTGAAAATTGTTCCACAAAATATATTACCTTTATTGACAGCGATGACTGGATTGATTTAAATGCATATAAAAAATGTATAGACTTACTAGAGGCCCATCAAGAATGTGATGTGGCTATTATTGGAGTAATGACAGAATACGATTCTCGCATTTTATCTCAAAAACGATATTTTTATTCAAACGAAAATGTAATTAATTCTGATATTGCATTATCTTTATTAACTGATATACAAAATTATTCTGAAAGAATAAGCCCTTTGGTCGGAAATAAGGTTTATCGTAAAAAAGTAATAACAGATAATAATATCACCTTTCCAAATACATATTTCGAAGATAATACTTTTATGTTTAAATTATTTTATTATGCAAGATATATTATCTTAGTTCCAGATGACTATCTTCATTACTACCAACGGAACAACTCCATAATGCATAGCTTTTCAACAAAACATATTACTGACTTTTTTGAATCATTTATGGATATAAAAAGATTTTTAGAAAACGAAAAATGTTTTCAGGATTATAAAGACAATTTTTTTGCATACTTTCAGAGGGGATGTAAGTCTTTACTCAATACACTTTTTTATGTAGAACAAGATCCTCAAGTTCAAAAAAAATATTTATTAGCATTTGCAAAATGTTTTGAAAAAAATTTTGAACTTGAAGAATTAATAGAGAATCTTGATATCAATTTAATTAAACGAATATGGAATATATGATAAAATGGACAGAACCAATCTCTGGTTACTGTCCATTACTATGCTACATTATAAAATCTCCTAAGTATTGGAGATACTTTTCATCGAAACGTTGTCTTTCCGTATCATTTAGTTTCGAAAGAGAAATTCTTATATGTTTTAATACAAAATAATTTTTTGTCTCTAAAACTGCTTTTTCATTTTCTGATAACCAATCTTTAATATAGATCGTATTATCTGGGATTTCTAATTTTCCCATTGCCTCAATAATACTGGCAGCTGTAAAGTAATTTTTTTCAAGAAGCAATTGTTTACATAAAATAGTATTAGCTTCAACAAGCTTTTTTTCACCTATTATATCAGCCAAATGTTCTCTAATATGACAATCTTTATCTGTCATTGATATACAGATTATATCATTTACTTCTTTACTCTCTGTTGTTAGTAAGAAAGATTCAAGTTTATATCGATTTAAATCGATTGTACCAAATTTAGAATTTCTGAAATATTGAACAATCCAGGGCATTACACATCCAAGGCAACAATTATTTTTTGCAAATTTCAGCATAAAATCGATTTTGTATGTTTGTACCTCTACTGAACTTAATGGTGAATTTACAAAAAAAGTTTCTACAAATCTATTGATATAAGGTGTAATGTCATAGTATAATCCACAAGCTATTAATAGTTCTGAATAAAAATTAAATAAACCAGATAACCACAAATGACTTTCTAAAAAAACATAGTTTTTAAGTTTTTTTTCAAAATCATCCACTATATTTAATACATGATTTTCTTCTAAACTGTGAATATTTTGCATTATTTCTATAACATATGACATATTGTCGCCAATCATATCATGCAAGACGTCAATAAATTCATCCTGATTATCATGTACATATTCAATTATTCCTTTAATATTTAAAATATCATCAAATTCAGATACATATTTTCTTTTCTGTAAAGATTGTTTTAGTAATGCGGCTAAATATTTTAAATTATCTTTTTCATATTCCATATAGGTTAAATGCGTAATATCAAACGGAACAGAAGCGCCTTTTTGCTTTAACAAAAAAATATTTTCGGCATCTTTGAATGTATGTGCTATTCCTAATTCATAAAAAACATTAGGATTACAGTTAGTCAGATCAACAATTATAAACTGTGCTTTTAGTAATTCTGTAAGAATTTTATTTATTATTGGTGTTGAACCGGCGATTTCATCTACTCTTGTACAAACGTATCCATCTTTTCCTAACAAAGATTTCAATTCACCATATACAATATCAAAATCATCTGCAAATGGCATAATGAAAAAACATCTATTTTTCTCAATGGGAATCTTAGCATTTCTAAATTGTTTAGGATATATTTTGTAGCTGTCCATATTCAACTCTCCTCATTCGCTTAGTTATTTTGTAATATAAACGATAATTTCTTATTATCACGACCATATTAATTATACTATTTTTTTCATCACTTATCAATCAAAATATCTACATTTTTAAAATTTTAAAATTTTAAAAATTCTTCTTAACCGCCATCTTATTTCTTGGATGTTTTGTTCTCAAAATTTCTTTCTCTTTTTTCGTTGTCACATATGTATATATCTGTGTTGTCGTTATCGATGTATGCCCCAACATTTTTTGTATATATCGAATATTTACATCCTCTTCCATCAAATATGTTGCAAATGAATGTCGAAACATATGTGGTGTTATATTCGTATCTGCTTTTATCTCATGCGCATATTTATGTATCATATTTCTGGCTGATTGCTCAGATAACCTATTTCCATACCTATTAACAAAAAAATAACCTTGCTGTTCTATTTCTTCCTCAAAACAACTTTTATAAGCATTCAGTATTGACAACACTTCGTTATTTCCTATCTGAATATATCTTTCCTTTTTTCCTTTTCCCTGAATGCATAATACCCCATTATGCAAATCAACATACTTACTTTGTAGATTACATAGTTCTGATATTCGAAGTCCCGTTGAAAAAAGTATCTCTATTACAGCAATGTCTCTCAAAATAATTTTTCTTCGCCACTCCGAATTATCCTGTGTAGTTTCTTTTCTGTAAAGATGGGATAACAATTGTTCAATAACATCTCTTGGTATTATTTTAGGTAAAACAATTTCTTCTTTAAATTTAGTTTTTACTTTATGAAAAGGATTTATCTCTATGATTTCTTCCTCTTCCATATAATGAAAAAAAGCTTTTACGCTAGCAATCTTTCGTTTCACAGTCTTTTGTTTATATGTACAATGTAGATATAAAAGATATTTGTTCAATACTTCTTTATCTAAGTTTTCTTTTCCCACCAATTGAATAAACTGCTGAATATCTATCCTGTAAGCCCTTATCGTTTTATCATCAAGTTCCTTTTGAAATTTGCAATAATACAAATATTTTTCTACTTCTTCCATTAAAAGCATCATTCATTTCTCCTATAACTCACAAAAAATCCGCCACAAAATGTTGTCCATTCTATAGCGGATTTTTCTCCATTTATTATTCTTTTTCAACCCGATAAGACGGCACCAATCGTTTCACTACCACCTTCATCTGTGGATCATCTTCATATGCCGTCTTCTTCAAATCTTTGAGATGTTCAAAGAACTCTTCCTGATCGAATTCAATCGGTTTGCCAATGAAGATCAGATCATTCTCTGTCTTCTGCAATCCCTCTTCTTCTTTCAGGCATTCTTCAAACATCTTCTCCCCTGGACGTAATCCGGTATAAACAATCGGAATATCCACATCCGGCTCATATCCGGACAATTTAATCAGGTTTCTTGCCATATCATCGATTTTTACCGGCTCTCCCATGTCAAGGACAAAAATTTCTCCACCTTTCGCATATGCTCCTGCCTGCAGCACCAGAGATACCGCCTCCGGAATGGTCATAAAGTACCGGATGATATTTTTATCTGTGACCGTAACCGGACCGCCCTCTGCGATCTGTTTTTTGAACAGGGGAATCACACTTCCGTTACTTCCCAATACGTTTCCAAATCGTACCGCCACATAATTGGTTTTTGTAAACCGATGCTGCATTCCCTGAATGATCATCTCACAGATACGCTTGGATGCTCCCATGATATTCGTTGGATTCACGGCTTTGTCCGTAGAAATGAGAACCATGCGTTCCGTACCGGTTCTTCCTGCCGCCATCGCTACATTATAAGTTCCAAATACATTGTTCTTGATGGCCTCATTCGGGCTGTCTTCCATAAGTGGCACATGCTTGTGTGCAGCTGCATGAAAAACAATTGCCGGTTTATAATCTGCAAATACGGTATCTACCCTATGCGTGTTTCGCACCGATCCAATGAGTACGACCAGATTCAGCTTTGGAAAGTTCTTTTTCAATTCCTGTTGAAGATCATAGGTAGTATTCTCATAAATATCGAAAATGATAAGCTGCGCCGGATGATGCGCCGCGATCTGCCTGCAAAGCTCGCTACCTATAGAACCTCCACCACCGGTAACCAACACGACTTTTCCTGCAATATATCCCATCACTTCATCCAGATTCGTCTTTACCGGTTCCCTTCCGAGGAGATCTTCAATCTCTACCTCACGGAAATTCGATACGGATACTTCCTCATTGACAATCTGTGCCATACTCGGCAGAATCTTAATCTTACATCCGGTGTTCTTGCAGAGCTCCAGGATTTTCTTTTTTCTTGCTCCCGGAAGATTCGGAATTGCAATAAAAATCTCCCGCACACCATACTTTTCGGCAGCCCATGGAATTTTGCTGTCATTTCCCACAATCGGGGTCCCAAGGATCTGGCTTCCGATCTTATTCTGATCTGCATCAATGACACAAGCTACGCGGTTACGGATCTGCGGACTGTTCTCCATATTTTTGATAAGAAAGTATGCGCTGTCTCCTGCACCGATCACCATCGTCGGAACTACCTTTCCCACACTGATTCCAAGGTAATTATGACGGATAATACGCAGTCCACGATACACAAACCGGCTCCCGGTAATCAATGCCAGTAAAAAGAAGAAATACAGGATGTAATAGGAACGCGGCATATTCCATTGCAACATATGCATTCCCAAACTTTGCAATGCTGCACTGAGCAAACACGCTACGACCACATTTAACAATTCCTGCACACTTGCATATTTCCATAAACTATTATACAGATGCATGATTGCAAAAATCACAAGCGTGACACATACATTGATCCAAAAATAGCGAACTGCAGTCTCCAAATATGGTATGCACTGCTCATTTTTTAAACTGAATTCAAATCTTGTCCAAATAGAAATGATTTCTGCCAAAAACACTGCCAGAATATCATAAATCAATAATACAGCAATTCTTATATATTTCGCCGTTTCATTTCCGTTCGATTTCTTTTGTAACATAATATATTTTTATCCTATGCTTTCTTATTTCTTTTGATTTTTACGCTGTTTTCTGGATTGTTTCTTGCTTGAAGCTTTCTGTTTTCCATTTTTGTTTTCTGCCTTAACACTTTCATTAACCGGCGCGGCATCATTCTTCTGCTGCACCTCTGCATTGTCGTTCTCTGTTGTCTGTGTATCTTCTGCTTTTACAAACAGATTTTCCTTTGTCACAAGCATACGGTTGACTGCCATGCCAAGACCAAACATTCCCCAGAACACCGGTGCTGTACATACGTTAGAATCATTGGCAACTGCTGCGATCACATACACGAGAACTGCTGCAAACAATCCAAATCCAACCCAGCTGAGATGTTCGTGCAAATCGACTCTGCGATAAATCCGAACGGAACGAATGATATACCACAGTAAAAATCCAATCAATGCCAACGTTCCAAACAATCCGGTCTCCACCCACTGCTGAAGATACCAGCAATGCGCTTTTACATCATAATTGTTAAATCCATAGATATATGCCTGACCAAAATAATCATTTTGTGGACGCTCCAGCAAATAGGTATTTGCTCCTGATCCTACAAACACATGCTTTCCTAAAACCGGTATGGTCATATTCCAAATATGTCCACGGGAACTCATCGCATCCTCTTTGAACAGATTGGACTGTTTTACCTTTTCATATTTGACAAGTTTTCCTGCCGGATTGAGGAACTCATATCCATCATCATCGGTTTTCACAAAATTCCAGGAAATACCATCAACATACACACTGATTCCAGCAGTCTGATCAAACATTACCGGCTGTACCTGCACATTTGCAAAACGCTCATCATCGATGGAATAAGTCTGTGTTCCTTCATCTGCCAGCGTCTGTCCCAGCGGATTCCCATCACTGTCTTTGCACAGAATCTGAATAGTTCCATCTTCTGCGCTATCATAAGAAACTGACAATGCATTATCCCAGATTTTTAATACAACATCCTCGTCATTTGTAGCGATGTCATTTAATGAATACTGGTCTTCCATATGATAGGTACCGGTAATCGTGTTCTTGATTCTTTCCCCAAAAGATGTGGTATTGGCAATCACAATACTTCCAATGATGCCTGCCACCACCAACGCTCCACCTACATAACGGAGCTTTTTGCCACGGCTCAGCAATACCAATACTGCAATCGCAGCACCTGCTGCCACAGCCATCCAACCGGAATCACTTCCACTTCCTTTCAGGCATATGATACAAAGGATTTCGGCCACAACCAATGCTGCTCTCTGCCATACTTTCTTTGCTCCGATAAACAAGCATGCCAACAATGGAATTAACATTCCGAAATAAAAGGACAGGAAATTCGGGTTATACAGTGTTGTATAAGAAGTTCCCTCTGCCATATTGAAATTCAAATTATCTAATTGATCCCAAAAACTTACATTCGTAATCAGATGTTTTCCGAAAACCGTCTTGAAAATATCTTTTCCGAAATACTGGAATACACCAATCAGCGTTACCATCGCCATTCCAACTCCGGCCCATAACAGAACTTTGTTCACCTGCTTCTCTTCCTGTACATAATTATATACGTAATAGCACAATATCATATAGGCAAATACAGCCCATACCGGCTCAAACAATTCATAGGTGCCTCTGACAACCCAGTACTTATAGCTAGAAAATAATGCGGACATTGCAACAAACATTGCATAAACAAACAGCATATAAAATGAATTTTCAAACTGAAACTGTTCTTTCTTTTTTAAATACCGATATAACATGATTCCGATCATCACAACTCCAAGGATCACTATCGCTATCATTTTCCATGCGAAAAAGAAATCTGTCTGTAACCCGGAACTCGCTGGGAACCAGTCAAATTGCGACAGATTGGCATCATACTCAAACATATGCACGATCAACGGAACAAATCCCATCATAAGTATGATTGGAATCAGTAATGCGTTTGTTTTCTTCTTATTTGCATAAACATTCTTACTCAAGATATTTTCTCCTTCGAATCAATGTATTTTGTATGTTTTTACTCAATTATTTCTATAAGTACATACCTATTCAACATAATACTCTTAAATTTTCCTTTTGTCCACACCAAGAAAACTATAGTACCATCTATGTTAACTACTCTATAAATCACAAAAGAAAGAAGGATTACAACCATGAGATTACCAAACGGATACGGCGGAGTCGTAAAATTATCCGGGAACCGAAGAAGGCCCTACGCAGCGCGAATTACCACCGGCTGGTACCACAATGACAAAACCGGAAAACGTGTACAAAAATTCCAAGTTATCGGATACGCTGCCTCCCGGGCCGAAGCCTTACAAATACTAGCCAAATACAATGACTATCCAATTGATGCAGCTGCCCTGAAGCTTACCTTCCATGACATCTATCTGCGCTGGTCCGAAGAAAAATTTCCGACCACCTCCGCCTCCAACATCAAAGGATACCGCGCCGCATATTCCATTTGTGAAGATATCGCAGATGTACCATTCCGCAATTTGCGCCTGGATGATCTGCAACGCGTCGTCGACCGCTGTGGGAAAAATTATCCCACCCTAAAAAAGCTCCGCATCCTGTTCAATCAGTTATACGACTATGCGATGAAACACGAAATTATCTGCAAGGATTACTCTCCCTATGTCAACATCACCAAATATAAAGACCGTAATCCAAATAAAGCAGAACGCAACCGCTTCACGGCGGAAGAAATAAAAACCTTATGGAAACATACCGATGACCGCTATTACCAGACGGTTCTTATGCTCATCTACAATGGGGTCCGTGTTTCCGAACTGCTTGACTTGAAAAAAGAAAATGTCCACTTGCCTGAACGATACTTCGACGTAGTTGACAGCAAAACAGAAAATGGTATCCGCAAAGTCCCTATCGCCGAAAAAGTCCTGCCCTTTTACACCTCCTGGTACAATGACTGTTCGCACAGTGAATACCTTATCCACACCATGGACAGTGAGCATTTTACTTACCATAATTATTACATCAATGTATTTAAACCACTGCTGCAGCCCCTGAACATCGACCATACCCCACACTGCTGCCGTCATACAACGATCTCAATGCTCGCCGATGCACATGTGGATCAGACCATTATCAAAAAAATTGTCGGCCATGCCGGAGCCATGACATTAACCGAACGTGTCTACACGCATTTGGACATCCACGAACTCATTGAAGCAATCGACAAAATATGAAAAATCGGAATTGTTACTTGTGTGTTACTTAAATTTTTCCAGCAAAAATGTCTCACAAAATATGGTCATATAAGTTCAGTTTGTACTACCCCGTTTCTTGTGCGTTGCTTGTACGTTACTTAAGATTGAAAGCTTCTTCCACATGCTATGCTGCAGATACCTGTTTTATCCACTCTGCTGGCAGTATGGTCAGTGGAAAATATTGTTAAGGTAACTGGTAAGAAGTCTGGTAAGGCTGTAAAGAAGACATTAAAGGCTACTATTACAGTTAAGAATCCTTCTCTTACATTAAAGGCAGCTAGCGAGGTTGCAGTTGGTGCAAAGGAGACAGTTAAGGCTACAGTTAAGCCAGCTTCAACAAAGGTTACATTCTCATCTAGCGACGAGACAATTGCAACAGTTGATGCTACAACAGGTGAAGTTACTGGTGTTAAGGCTGGTGACGTAACAATCACAGCTAAGGCTGGTAAGACAACAAAGACTGTTAAAATGTCTGTTAAGACTTACATTGTTAAGAGTGTAAAGCAGACAAAGGCTGATACATTTGAGGCTGTTGTTCTTGGAAAGACATCTGATCTGAAAGCATCTGATGTTACTGTTTCTAACAAAACAACAAATGCTGTATATGCAGTTAAGTCTGTAGCTGTTGACGAGAAGGATGCTACAAAGGTTACAATCACAACATTCACAGAGTTCACAGACGGAGCTACTTATGTAGTAACAGTTGCTGGTACTGCTGTAGAAGTTGTTGTTTCTGATGGTGTTGTTGCTGACGTAACAGTTAGTCCTGTTCAGATTCCTGCTAATACAGATGGAACTGAAATTAAGGCTCAGACAGTTGATAAGAATGGTGTAGTTCTTAAAGACTTTACAACTGAGAGTAAACCAAACAACGTTGATTTTTCACTCGCTACAACTCAGGGTTATGTAAACGGAACTAAGCTTGTTCTTCCAGTAGTTGGAAACAAGGGTACAGCAGAAGTTACATACCACACATATAAGTATGATGAGAACGCTAAGGAAGTTGGCGCTATCACAAAGAAAGTTGATATTACAGCTGTTGCTGAAGAAGTTGCAACTGTAGCTGGTTACAATTACACAATCGCAAAGGATGCTCCAGATTGGACAAAGGCCGTTACAACTGTAAGCAAATTTGCATTAGGCGATTCAGTTAAAGCATACTTCCATTTCGTAAATACAAAGAAGAAAGACATCACAGCAGATTACTCAGTAGTATCTAGTGACGATAGTGTACTTCTTTTACCAGAAACTTCTTTAAAGGCTAGCCAGAGTGTTTCTATGGTAGCAGTTAAGACTGGTACTGCTTACATTAACGTATTAAAAGATGGTAAGGTTGTTACTTCTTTACCTGTAACTGTAACAGAGACAAGAAAGCTTGTTAATATTTCTCTTGACAAGACTGCACTTTCAGTTTCTACAAAGGCAAATAATTATACAACTGGATCTGTAGTTGTTAAGGGTATTGACCAGTATGGTGAGGAAATTCCTGTTGACACTGTTAATCCAACAGTTCTTACAAAAGACTCTGCTAACGTTACAGCTACATACGTTAGCGCTGATAAGAAAGTAAATGTAGATGTTGCTAATGCTAAGAAGGGCACATACGTTATTAAGATTGAGGCTCAGAAGGGCAATGATAAGGTAGCTAAGACTATCACAGTCAATGCAGTTGAAACAACTAAGACTGCTGATGATGCAACTGATTTACGTTTAGAGCTTTCTGATAGCAAGGTTGATGCTGCAATTGCTAATGATACAACTGTTGATAAGGCAGCTAAGAAAGTTACTGCAACTGTAGCTGCATATGATCAGGGTGTTAAGGTTGGTGTTGTTTCTGGTGCATCATTTACATTAAATGATAAGACAGACAAAATTGATGCTTCTGCAGGTACTGTTGATGTTGTAACTGTTTCTGGCAAGAAGGCAACAAAGGTTCTTTCTGCTGGAACATATGTTGTTAAGGCTACTGTTGTAACAAAAGATGCAAAGGGCAATAATGTTACAAAGACATTCTCTGGAAGCTTTGAAGTTGTTGATACTCAGGCATCTGCAACTGTAAAGATTAACTCTAAGAAGACAACTAAGACTGATGCAGCTGATATTCTTGCAGAGACATGCGTAGCTTCTTATAATGGAACAGAGTATACAACATTCGCTGTTGATTCAAAAGAGGTTAAGACAAGTGGTGGTTACACTTATATCGGAAAAGCAACTGTAACTGTTAAAAACAGCAAGGGTGTTGAGTTCGATGTAACTGTTAACATTAACACAACATTTACAAGATAATTAGTTTTAGGTTAAAGCTAAATTAATTAAAGCGGGAATCAGTTTATATAACCGATTCCCGTTTTTGCTATTAAGAAAATAATGATAAAAGTTATGCTCTATGTCCAGTAATGGGGCGCAATTCAAAGAATCACACCCAAAAACTTGACATAGAGCCCAAAGAAACGCCAGAAACGGCACATTGCCGAAACTGGCGTTTACTTTAAATGAAAGACTTATTTTATAGCCTCTATTATACAGGAAACATTATCTTGCAGTGAATGTTGTATTTACATTTACTGTAACAGGATAGCTGATTCCATTGCTGTTTTCAACTGAAACATTTACGGTTCCAACATATACAGCTTTGTTGTCAACAACCTTGTAACCGTTATTAACAGTAATCTCAGATGCATTAAAAGTCTTGTAATCTTTGCCATTGATACTAAATTTTACATTAGCAGCAACAACATTTGCAATTGCATCCTTAGCATTTGAAATTGCTACATCTGTTGTCTTGCTGTCAATCTTTGTAGTAACAGTTGTAGACTGTGTATCTACTACAGAGAATGTAGTTGTGAATGTCTTACCAGCTGCCTTAACAGTCAATGTATAAGACTTTCCAGCCTCAAGATTCTTAGTTACTTTGTTTGCTGAGCAAGAAACAACTGAAACAGCAGCTCCGCTTACAACAGACTGTTTGCTGGAATCGCTGATCTTGCACTCTGTTACATTTGCGTAACCGATCTTAGCGCCCTTATCATATGCAGCAACTTTTACCTCAACTGTCTTAGCTGCCTTTGTTGCATCTGCATCATCGGCTACAGCCATATCAACTTTACCATCTGTTAAGCCAGATACTTCTACTCTTAAATCAGTAGCATTTGCTACAGTTTTGTCTGTTACTACAGTTTTTACTGTAAAGTAACGATTTACTGTAACATTGTCCTTCTTAACTTCAACTTTGATAGTGTATGTCTTTCCATCTACAGCCTTATCTGTAGCAGAAACCGTAACTGTTTTTGTTGTACCATCGTAATCAGCATTAATTGCATTCTTAGCATCATCATTTACACCTGATGCTGCAATAGTTGTTGAACCAGTAATATCGTTATCATACTGATCAACGGCTTTTACACTAACAGAATTATCAACGCCTGTAGCAGTCTTAGAAATTGTCAGAGATGTATTTCCAAGTGTTACGTTTGTAAGCTTTCCAGCAGCTGTAACAACAACTGGTAAAGATTTAATTACTTTACCATCTTTGTCTAATACGTTAACAAAAACATTTCCTTCTTTAATACCTGTTGCAGGTACAGCAACACTGCTACCCTGTAACTGAGTCTTTGGTAATAAAAGAATAGAATCATCACTTGATACTACTGAGTAACCAGTATATGTTGTGATTTCTTTGTTATCAGATCCTACAAATTTGAAGTATGCACTCTTGTTAGATCCAATTGCTAACTGATTTGTTGTCTTGTCTTTATCCCAGTTTGGAGTTTTATCTGCAAATGTCATGTTGAATCCGTTTGTTGTGATTACGTCTTCAGCTACGGCTGTGATATCAACCTTCTTTGTATAAGCTCCAATTTCAGTTCCGTTAGCATCAAATTTGTATGTATGATACTTAACTTCTGCTGTACCCTTGTTTCCAACAGTAGGAAGAACAAGCTTGTCACCATCTACATAACCCTGTGTCGTAGAAAGAGTTAATTCAGCGCTCTTTGTACTAGCTTCACTTACCTTGAACTCATCAAGTACAATACCATCTTTATCAACAGTCTGTCCTTTGATTTCAGTTCCTTTTGTGTTTGCAGGAATTGTAACAGGTGTTACATTTACGTCAGCCACAACACCATTAGTTGCTGTAAACTCTTGAGCTACACCATCAAGTTCAACAGTGTACTTAGCGCCATCCTTCATATCTGCAAATGTTTCAAGAGTAACCTTCGTAGCATCTGCCTTATCAGGTGTTACACTCTTGACAGCAATTACATTCTGGTTTGCAGTGTTGGTAATCTTAACATCAGTTGTCTTGATATTCTTTGTTGCTCCAAGAATAGAAGTCTCTAATGTATTTGCCTTTGTCTGCTTTACAGACTGAAGAATAAAATTCTTAACAGCCATCTTAACAGTCTTTGTTGTCTTGCCAGCCTTAGCGGTAATTGTTA
>ENA-UOJQ01001989-UOJQ01001989.1-human-gut-metagenome-genome-assembly--contig:-P63-NODE-1989-length-13973-cov-9.600877_pt1 | contig 13973 bp, 10 predicted proteins | sample MGYA00242352_ERZ723899 | MGnify/ENA metagenome assembly ERZ723899 | reverse complement strand
CGGCCTGTTTTTTACTGCCGGAAAATCCCTTCAGGCTTTTCCGGCAATCGGACCGCAGTCCGCTGCGCGCACGGATCGTCCGCCTGCGGGCGGCGAACTCTGCGAGGCTTTTTTGCACACCGAAATGGACTTGCGATGCGCCTGCGCATCCCCTGTCACGCAAAATTCTCTGCGCCGGAGGCTACCATTTTCCCGTCAAAGCTGGTATAATGGAAAAAAATCTGCTTGCAGCAGGGAAGGGAGCATATTATGGGTCTGATCAAAGCCGGTGTCGGCTCGCTCGGCGGCACGCTCGCCGATCAATGGAAGGAATTTTTCTACTGCGACGCGTTGTCGCCGGAGGTGCTGGCCGTCAAGGGCCAAAAGCGCGTCTCCGGGCGCAGCTCCAACACGAGGGGCAGCGACAACATCATCTCCAACGGCTCCGTCATTGCCGTGGCGGACGGACAGTGCATGATGATCGTGGAGCAGGGCAAGGTCGTGGAATTCTGCGCCGAGCCGGGCCAGTTCGTCTTTGACGCCTCGACGGAGCCGAGCATCTTTACCGGCTCATTCGGCAAGAGCCTGCTCGATACGTTCAAGACCGTCGGCCGCCGCTTCACCTTCGGCGGAGACACGGGCAAGGACCAGCGCGTTTACTACTTCAATACCAAGGAGATCGTGGACAACAAGTTCGGCACGGCCACCCCGATCCCCTTCCGCGTCGTCGACCGTAACATCGGGCTGGATATCGATGTGTCCGTCCGCTGCAACGGCGTGTATTCCTACAAAATCTCCGACCCCATGCTGTTCTACACGCATGTGTGCGGCAATGTCGAGGGCGACTACAAGCGCTCCGAGATCGACAGCATGCTCAAGACGGAGTTCATCAGCGCGCTGCAGCCCGCCTTTGCCCGCATCTCCGAGCTGGAGGTCCGCCCGAGCGCCCTGCCCGCCCACGCCGAAGAGCTTTCGACGTTCATGAACGAGACGCTCTCTCGCAAGTGGGGCGAGCTGCGCGGCCTGCAGGTCGTCTCCATTGCCATGAACCCCATCAGCCTCCCCGAGGAGGACGCAGAGCTCATCAAGCAGGCACAGCGCACGGCCATGCTGCGCGATCCGTCCATGGCGGCTGCCACGCTCACGGGTGCACAGGCCGAGGCCATGAAGACCGCCGCCGGGAACAAGAACGGCGCGATGATGGGCTTCATGGGCATGGGCATGGCCCAGCAGGCAGGCGGCCTCAATGCGCAGGAGCTTTATGCCATGGGCCAGCAGCAGAAGGCTGCACCGGCTGCACCGGCTGCAGACGGCTGGAAATGCAGCTGCGGCGCAACGGCGACGGGCAACTTCTGCCCGAGCTGCGGGGCAAAGAAGCCGCAGCCTGCCGCAAACGGCTGGACGTGCACCTGCGGCCAGAGGAACACCGGAAAATTCTGCTCCGCCTGCGGCAAGCCGCGCCCTGCCGAGGGCTGGACCTGCGCCTGCGGCACGGTGAATCAGGGCAAGTTCTGCCAGAACTGCGGCGCGAAGAAGCCCGCGAACGAGCCGCAGTACCGCTGCGACAAGTGCGGCTGGCAGCCGGAGGATCCGCGCCATCCGCCGAAATTCTGCCCGGAGTGCGGCGACCCCTTTGACTTCAACGATCAGGTCTGACGAAAGGGTGGGAACCTCGCATGGCTGAAACGATCCAGTACAAATGCCCCTGCTGCGGCGGCCGCCTGGAATTCGACAGTGGCCTGCAAAAGATGAAGTGCCCGTACTGCGACACGACCTTCGACGTAGAGACGCTCGAGGGCTACGACGACGCGCTGAAGCAGGACGCCAAGGACGACATGCACTGGGACGCGGCGCAGCAGCCGTGGGACGACGTGCAGATGGGCGTTTACACCTGCAAGAGCTGCGGCGGCGAGCTGGTGTGCGACGAGAACACCGCCGCGACGGCCTGCCCGTTCTGCGGCAATCCCATCGTGCTGACCGGCCGCCTGTCCGGCGACCTGAAGCCCGACTACGTCATTCCCTTCAAGCTCGACAAAAAGGCGGCCGAGGCCGCCCTGCGCAACCATATGAAGGGCAAGCGCCTGCTGCCGAACCTGTTCCGCAGCGAAAACCGCATCTCCGAGGTCAAGGGCGTGTATGTGCCGTTCTGGCTGTTCGATGCCGACGCCGACGCCCACATCCGCTATCACGCGACGCGCATCCGCACCTGGAGCGACCGCGACTATGACTACACCGAGACGCAGCACTATGCCGTCCTGCGCAGCGGCGACCTCAGCTTCACCCACGTCCCCGTGGACGGCTCTTCCCGCATGCCGGACGACCTGATGGAATCCATCGAGCCGTTTGACTTCTCCAGCGCGGTCGATTTTCAGACGGCCTACCTGTCCGGCTATCTCGCCGACCGCTATGATGTGAACGCAGACGACAGCATCGGCCGCGCGAACGAGCGTGTGAAAAAGAGCACGGAGTCCGTGTTCGCCTCGACCGTCGTGGGCTATCACACCGTCGTGCCCGAGAGCACATCCGTCCGCCTGGCAAACGGCAGGGTGCGCTATGCGCTCTACCCCGTGTGGCTGCTGAACACCGTGTGGAACGGCAAAACGTTCTCGTTCGCCATGAACGGCCAGACCGGAAAATTCGTCGGCGACCTCCCCGTGGACAAGGGGAAAAAGTGGCGCTGGTTCGGTCTGGTCAGCGGCATCGCGGCAGCGGCAGCCTATGGCCTTGTGTGCCTGTGGCAGCTGCTGCAGTGAGGGAGGGCACGGATATGAAACGAACGCTTACCCTGCTCACGCTGCTGCTTGCCCTGCTGGCGCTGCTGGTCCTGCCCGCTGCAGCGGCGGATCTGCCCCGGCTGGTGGACAACGCAGACCTGCTGATGGCGGATGACGCGGAAGCGCTGCTGGCCGACCTCGACAGCCGCAGCGAGGCGCTGCAGTTCGACATCGTCATCGTGACCGTCGACTCGCTCGACGGCGAAACGCCGCGGAATTACGCGGAGGACTTCTTCTGGTACAACAACTACGGCCTCGGCGAGGACCGCGACGGCGCGCTCCTGCTCGTGGCCATGGACACGCGCGACTGGTACATCGCCACGCATGGCTTCGGCATCACCGCCATCACCCCCGCCGGGCGAGAGGCCATGGTGGACCGCTTCCTGCCCCAGCTCTCGAACGCTGAATATGCCGCGGCATTTTCCACATTCGCGGAGGAATGTGAGGATTATGTCAACCAGGCGAGGAACGGCTCGGCCTATGACACGGGGAACCTGCCTGACGAGCCGTTTGAAGCGCCGGGCTTCCTGTGGGTCGTGGCCTGCCTGCTGTTCGGCGCGCTCATCGGCGGCATCACGGTCGGCGTGATGGCAGCGAAGCACAAGACGGTGCGCCGCCAGCCCGCTGCGAACAGCTATGTTGTGCAGGACAGCCTGCACCTGACGCAGCAGTCCGACCTGTTCCTCTATGCCAACACGACGCGCACGGCGCGCCCGAAGGACAACGACCGCAGCGGAAGCGACGCGCATTCCGGCTCCGGCGGCTCGTCGTTCGGCGGCGGCGGGGGAAAGTTCTGATACTGATTCCTGATTAAAACATTTAATCAGGAATCCCGTGTGCTACGCACACTCGCATCGTGCTGACGCACGCTGCGCCGTCTCATGCAGAATCTGACGCGCCCTCGGCGCTATAAAAAGCTTTTAAAGCTTTTTATCAGATTCTAGTATGAGGCAGCACCCGAGAATATCCACCAAGCCGGAGGCACTGCCTCCGGCTTGCGGTGGTTTTATGGGAAAATGAGGGTATCGATGGAGCGTTGTAGGGGAGCGGCATGCCGCTCCCGGCGCAGCACCGGCGCAATCAACAGGCTGTCGTTAAAATGGTAAAAGCCTCCGATTTGTCATTGCGAGGAGGCCGCAGGCCGACGTGGCAATCTCGCAGTACAATGGTAGATAGCAGGAAGGCCTCGGCGAATTCGCAAGCTGTTGCAGGAGATTGCCACGGGCGCAAAGCGCCCTCGCAATGACAAATCTGAAAGCTTTTCTCTCTTCACATTCTGCTCTCAACCCTCCACACTCCACCGGCCGTGTCACATCATCCTCTGCAGCTTCTTCAGCGCATTCTCAAACTCCTCCGGGAGGGGGCAGGAGAGCGTCATCTCCTCACCGGTGCGGGGGTGCAGGAACGTCAGCTCCTTCGCGTGGAGGCACTGGGAATGCAGGCCGAGCTCCGGCTTGCCGATGCCGTAGACCGGGTCTCCCGCGATGGGGTGGCGGATCCACGCCATATGCACGCGGATCTGGTGCGTGCGGCCGGTCTCGAGGCGGCAGCGCAGGTGCGTATACTGCCCGTAGCGCGCGATGACCTCCCAGTGCGTCACGGCCTCGCGGCTGTTCTTCTCCGTGACGGCCATGCGCTTGCGGTCGCGCGGGTCGCGGCCGATGGGCGCATTGACCGTGCCGCTGTCCTCGCGGAAGCCGCCGCGGACGATGCACTCATAGGTGCGGCGCAGCGTGTGGTCGCTGAGCTGGGCGGCAAGACGCTGGTGGGCAAAGTCGTTCTTCGCCACGATGAGCAGGCCGGTCGTGTCGCGGTCGATGCGGTGGACGATGCCGGGGCGGCGCTCGCCGCCCACGCCGGACAGGCTGTCGCCGCAGTGATAGAGCAGGGCGTTGACGAGCGTGCCGTCCTCGTGCCCGGCGGCCGGGTGGACGACAAGCCCCTTCGGCTTATTGATGACGAGCACGTCCCCGTCCTCATAGACAATGTCGAGCGGGATATCCTGCGCGGCGGTCTCCACGGGCCGCGCCTCCGGCAGGGTGACGGCGTAGACGGCCCCGGCCTCCGTGCGCGCGTTTTTCCGCACGGGCGCGCCGCCGCAGGTCACGCTGCCCTCAGCGAGCAGGCGCTGCACGGCGCTGCGGGTCAGCTCCGGCAGGCAGCCCGCCAGAAAGACATCCACGCGCAGGCCATCCTGCGCTGCTGTGAATTCCATAATAAGCCCCCTCAGAGCCGCAGCGTGTCGCGCACGTCGCCGGAGAGCGTCTTCCAGGTGAACACGCCGTCCTCCAGCGTCATATAGCCATGCCAGCTCCCGGCCTTCGGGATGGAGACGGAGCCGGGATTCAGGACATAGACGCCGTCGCGCAGGGTGCGGCGGGGGATGTGCGTGTGGCCGTGGAGCAGGACGTCGCCCGGATGCAGGGGCGGCAGATGGTCCTCGTTAAAATGGTGGCCGTGCGTGGCATAGATAAGATGGCCCGCCGACTCGAGCAGGCAGTAGTCCGCAAGAACGGGGAAGGGCAGCACCATCTGGTCGACCTCGGCCTCGCAGTTGCCGCGCACACAGAAAATGTCGGCCTGCCGCTCCTGCAGCAGGGCGATGACCTCCTTCGGCGCATAGCCCTCGGGCAGGTCGTTGCGCGGGCCGTGATACAGCAGATCGCCGAGGAAGAGCATACGCGGCGCTTCCTCGCGCTTCCAGGCCTCGAGGAGCTGGCGGCAGTAGTGGGCAGAGCCGTGCAGGTCCGAGGCAATGATCCATTTCATGGTTTCTTCGTTCCTTTCCGTTGCAATTCTCCCCCGATCATACCACAAATGCGGCAAAACGGCAAGGAAAAACCTCTGGGGCAACAGCGCACAATTGCAGCTTCGGCCTTCGCCGGATCTTTTTTCGCTGATCTGTCGGCTCGAAAGGCCTGATGTATTGCACAGCCGTTGGCGGCTTTTCCCCCTGTGGATGCACAAAGCACTCTGCACGTTTCAAGCCTTGTCTCGGCAAAAAAGCTCTCGCCGAACGCTCTCGAGAAATAATGCGGTGCTTCCCGAAATATTTCGGATATCAGGGTTGACAAAGTCACTGTTTTCCCCTATACTGAATACCAGATTTTACGAAAGGAGGCGCGCAGAATGTCCTATCTGTTCTTTACATCGGGTTCTATTTTGGTCCAGGGGATCGGTCTGTCGGTTTTGCGCGCCCGGAAGCGGGGATAAAAGGCCCTGTTTTGTTCCTTGTTGTGCGCTTCTCCGGCAGGAGAGGCGTTTTTTTGTTATGGCTGTACCGCATGATCGCAGCTTCGGCCTTCGCCGGATCTTTTTCGCCGATCCATCGGCTCGGAAAACTTGACGTACACAAAGTACGCCTGCGTTTTCCGAATCTTGGCTCGACAAAAAACCTCTCGCCGAATGCTCTCGCTGAATCATGCGGTCCTGCCTGTGAAATTTCCATTTTGACGGGCAGAGAAGCCCATGGACTTCAAGCCGCTACAGTCAGCATATCAACATCCCCCGGCAATCAGAAAAAAGGAGAGATCTTCTATGGAAACGCAATCGATCCCGTGGCGGGAGAAGGTGCAGCTCATCGTGCGCTTTCTGCGCGGCAGCATCCACTATTTTGTCGTGGCCCTGCTGTGCGCCTGCCTCGGGATGGTATTCAATGCCCTCACGCCGCAGGTCATCCGCCTGACGGTGGACTCCATCCTCGGCGCGGAGCAGCCGTCGCTCCCGGCGTTTCTGCAGCCGCTTCTGCCGCTGCTGCAGGCGCAGAAGCTCCACGCGCTGTGGCTCGCGGCCGCGGCCGTGCTGCTGCTGGCCCTGCTGCGCGGCTTCTGCAACTACGGCCAGCGCACGCAGCTTTCGCGCGGGTCGGAGTCGTTCGTCAAGCGCATCCGCGACGGGCTGTATGACCACATCCAGCACCTGAGCTTTTCGTGGCACACGGCCCACTCCACGGGCGAGATCATCCAGCGCTGCACCTCGGACGTCGACGTCATCCGCACGTTCGTGTGCAACCAGCTCGTCGAGGTCGTGCGCACGGTCTTCCTCATCATTTTATATCTCGTCATCATGTTCCGGATGAACGTGCGGCTGTCGTTCGTGGCGCTGGCGTTCATCCCGATCGTCGGCCTGTCGTCCGGTGTGTTCTACCGGTGCATCTCCGGCCGCTTTCAGGCGGCGGACGAGGCCGAGGGCGACCTGACGACCTGTGCGCAGGAGAACCTGACCGGCGTGCGCGTTGTGCGTGCCTTCGGCCGCGAGCGCTTTGAAACGGACCGCTTCTGCGAAAAGAACGAGAAATTTGCCAGCCTGTGGATCCGCCTCGGCCGCCTGCTGTCGGTCTACTGGGCCTCCGGCACGCTGCTGACGTGCCTGCAGGTCATGGTCATCATCGTCTGCGGTATCGTGGAGTCCGTGCACGGCAATATGACGCTCGGCGAATTTCTCGCCTTCATCAGCTATAACGAGGCCCTGTCGTGGCCGGTGCGCTCGCTCGGCCGCGTGCTTTCGGACATGAGCAAGGCGGGCGTGTCGCTCGACCGCGTGGGCTATATCCTGCGCGCGCCGGAGGAGAAGGACGCGCCCGAGGCCGCGCCGCACAGCGCGGCGGGTGACATCGTCTTCGACCATGTGACGTTCGGCTACGGCGAGACGCCTGTGCTGCAGGACGTCTCGTTCACGATCCCGCAGGGGAGCACGTTTGCCATCCTCGGCGGCACCGGCTCGGGCAAGAGCACGCTCGTGCATCTGCTCGACCGGCTGTACGACCTGCAGGAGGGCCGCATCACCATCGGCGGCGTGGACATCCGCAGCTTTACGCGCGAGAGCCTGCGCAGCCAGATCGGCCTTGTGCTGCAGGAGCCGTTCCTGTTCTCGCAGACCATCCGCGAGAACATCGCCGCCACGCGCCCCGGCGCGCCGCAGGAGGAGCTGCGCAGCGCCGCGGCCATTGCCTGCGTGGACGAGGCCATCTGCGAATTCCCGGAGGGCTATGAGACGCTCGTGGGCGAGCGCGGCGTGACGCTGTCCGGCGGGCAGAAGCAGCGCGTGGCCATTGCGCGCATGCTGATGCAGAGGGCGCCCATCATGGTGTTTGACGACTCGCTCTCGGCCGTGGACGCCGAGACGGACGCAAAGATCCGCGCCGCCCTGCACGAATCGCTCGGCAAGGCGACGGTGCTGCTCATCTCCCACCGCGTAACGACGCTCATGCAGGCCGACTGCATCCTCGTGCTCGACGGCGGCCGCGTCTCGGAGCTGGGTACGCACGCCGAGCTCATCGCCAAGCCCGGCATTTACCGCGATATCTATGACATCCAGATGAGCAGCGACGACCGCCGCCTGCTCGGAAAGGAGGGAGTCTGATGCCTGCCTTTGATGAACAGGACTATACCAAATCGTTCCAATGGGGCATCTGGAAGCGCCTGATGCCCGTCATGCGGCCATACCGCCGCGATTTTGCGGGCATGTTCGCCTTCAACCTGATCACGGCCGCCATCGACGTCGTGCTGCCGCTGTTCCAGCGCTATGCCATCTCAAATTATATCGAGGCCGGGACGCTGTCGGGCCTGCTGCCCTACACGCTGTGCTATTTCGGCGTCATCCTGCTGCAGGCCCTGTCCGTTGTGGCCTTTGCGCGCAACTCCATGAAGATCGAGATGTGCGCCGGGCGCGACATGCGCGCGAACCTCTTCACACACCTGCAGACGCTGTCGTTCTCGTTCTATAACGTCACGCCGGTGGGCTATCTGCTCAGCCGCGTCATGAGCGACACCTCGCGCATTGCCTCCATGGTCGCGTGGAACCTGACGGATATCCTCTGGGCCATGTTCTATGTGCTCGGCACGTTCGCCGCGATGCTGCTGCTCAACTGGAAGCTCGCCCTTGTCGTTATCGTCATCGTGCCGGTCATCGCCGTGCTCACGGGCTATTTCCAGAACCGCATCCTGCACTGGAACCGCCGTGTCCGCAAGCTGAACTCCCGCATCACCGGCGCGTTCAACGAGGGCATCACCGGCGCGAAGACGTCGAAGACCCTCGGCATCGAGGAGCAGAACACGGCCTCGTTCCGCGCGCTGACAAAGGAGATGCACGACTGCGGCATCCGTGCTGCGCGGCTGAACGCCGTGTATATCCCCCTCGTGCTGTTCTGCTCCACGGCGGCCGTGGCCATCGTGCTGCTGCGCGGCGGCTATATGGTGCAGGAGCAGGTGCTGCAGATCGCCACGCTCTCGGCCTTCACGACCTACGCCGTCGGCATTTTTGAGCCGATCCAGATGACGGCCGCGAATATCGCGGAATTCATCTCCCTGCAGGCCTCCATCGAGCGCGTGACGGGCCTGCTGGACGAAAAGCCGCAGATCGCCGACACACCGGAGGTCATCGCCCGCTACGGCGACGCCTTCCACCCCAAGCGCGAAAACTGGGAGCCGCTGCGCGGCGACATCGAGTTCCGCGACGTCACGTTCCGCTACCCGGACGGCGGCGAGGACGTGCTGTCGCACTTCTCGCTGAAAATCCCCGCCGGAACGACCGTCGCCATCGTCGGGGAGACCGGTGCGGGCAAGAGCACGCTCGTGAACCTCGCCTGCCGCTTTTTTGAGCCGACGTCCGGCCAGATCCTCATCGACGGCCGGGACTACCGTGAGCGCAGCCAGCTGTGGCTGCACTCGAACATCGGCTATGTGCTGCAGAATCCGCACCTGTTCTCCGGCACGATCCGCGAGAACATCCGCTACGGCCGTCTGGACGCCACGGACGCCGAGGTCGAGGCAGCGGCGCGGACCGTTTCGGCCGATCAGGTCGCGGCCAAGCTCGAAAAGGGCTGGGACAGCGACGTCGGCGAGGGCGGCGACCGCCTGTCCACGGGCGAAAAGCAGCTGATCTCCTTTGCGCGCGCCGTGTTGGCCGATCCGCGCATCTTCGTGCTCGACGAGGCGACGTCCTCCATCGACACGCAGACGGAGCAGCTTATCCAGAGCGCCATCGACCACCTGCTGCGCGACCGCACGTCGTTCCTGATCGCCCACCGCCTGTCCACCATCCGCAAGGCGGACCTCATCCTCGTCGTGCGCGACGGCCGCATCGTCGAGCAGGGCAGACACCTGGAGCTGCTGCAGAAGGGCGGCTATTACCACGACCTCTATACCCGCCAGTTTGCCGAGGAAAGCGCCGCAAGAATTTTGAAGTAAGGCAGTGAAATTGTAGGGGCCGGGCTGTCCCCTCCCGGCGGCACACCTGCGGCACGTACAAGCCGCCGATAAAATAGTGATGGCCCCCGATTTGTCATTGCGAGGCCCCGAAGGGGCCGTGGCAATCTCGGGGAGGCAGTTGCGATTTCGCCCGAACTTGCCTGTTATCCAACCGGACACTGCGAGATTCCCACGTCGCTTCGCTCCTCGGAATGACACATCAGGCGGGTGCCGTGGTGCACCAGTGCCCTTCTGCGGTTGAATTGTCCCCTACAAGGCGCTCAATGAGCGCCGCTACAGACGCAATCGGTTGGTACGTTTTATCGTTACCCTGTACGGGCTGCAAGTGCGCAGCTGGGCCCGGCTGTCCCCTCCCCTGCAACGTGCCAACGAACCCCCTACAAAAAACCGGGGCGGGATGATCTTCATCCCGTCCCGGTCGTTTTTTCAGGATTCCTGTTCGTCTGGGACGCGCGCCTGCTTCAGGGAACGGCCCGCGCTGCGGAAAAACACCCCTGCGGCATGGACGAGCAGCTTGCGCGTATCCTCGTCCAGCCCCTTGGCCGAGCGCAGCAGCGCCAGCGCGCGGGAAAAGCGATTCTCCTTCAATTCATGCAGCGTCTCGGCGTTCGTTTCGCACAGCATGTGGTAGACCGTGTCGATCGTCCGCTCGCGCTGCTCCGGCTCCAGCCCGGCCAGCCACTGCTTGAGCGTCCGGTCGAGGAAGCGGCTGCCGTTCGTGACGGTCTCGAGCGTAACGAAGCGGTCGCGCAGCACCTCCCAGGTATAGAGATTGTGCTGGCCGAAGCCGTCGCCCGTGCTGTGGATGATGGTATAGGCCTCCTCATGCTCGAGCAGCATGCCGACGATGGACGACTGCGGCACAAACGTCTGCACCCGCGCGCAGATACGCTGGTAGCCCGGCAGGGCGATCACCTCGGCGTCGAAGCCGGGGCCGTCGTTGTTATACACCGCCGCGATGCGCTCCTGCAGGGCTGCGGGGCAGAACGCTGCGGCATAGACCGCGAGGTTGCCGCCCTTGGAGTGACCGCCGAGTAGGAACTCCCCCGGAAAGCGCAGCATGGCCGAGGCGGCATAATGCGCCGCGAGGCGCTGGGCCGGAACGGGGCAGGTGAAGGCCATGTTGAAATCCTCCTTCCAGCCGACGAGCGTGCCGTCCGTCCCGCGGAAGGCGACAAAATGCCGCCCGTCGCCGAGGGCGACGGTGATGGCCGCAAACTGCGTCTGGCTCTCGAGGTCGATTTGGTTTACATAATCCATGATCCGCATCTCGCAGAAGCGCTGGCTTGCCGCAAGGGCAGGGATGAACCGCCCGTCCTCCGGCAGGAGCAGCGGCGGCTTCGAAGCGAGGAGCTGCCGCATGAGCGCGCCGACCGGCGCCCCCTCCGGCGGGACGAGTCCGTCGAGCGGCAGGTAGGACAGGCGGGACAGCACAACGGCGTCCACGTCGCACAACGGCACGAGATCGAGCGTCAGATCGCCGCGCCAGTCAAGATAGTCAAACACATTCGCCATGCAGAGCACCTCCTGCGCCCATCATACCATATTTCGGGGGAAAAGAAAAGCGCGAGGCGGGGCGAATAGAAACGGAAAGTTTCCGGTTGTGCGTTGTAGGGTCGGGGCATGCCCCGACCGGCGCTGCACCGGCGAACGGAACAGGCTGACATTAAAATGATAATAGCCCCGGAATTGTCATTGCGAGGAGCGAAGCGACGTGGCAATCTCGGGAAGGCACTTCCAGTTCGTACAAGGTGCCGATAAAAACGTACCAACCGATTGCGTCTGTAGCGGCGCTCAGTGAGCGCCTTCGGCAGTTGCAAATTTCCGGGGATTCCCGCCGACCGCACGCGCCTTGTAGGGGGCGGCGTCCTCGACGCCCCGTCGCGTAAGGCTGCCGTATTCGCCGGGAGTACCCTGTTATCCGGCTGGGTACTGCGAGATTGCACCCCAAGGGCACTTCCTCGCGCTTCGCGCTCAGGGCGCCACGTCGGCCTGCGGCCTCCTCGCAATGACATACTCGAAGGCATTACGCCAACGAATTTGTGCAGCAAACATCGCAAACCTATAAGGCGCTCACTGAGCGCCGCTACAGACGCAATCGGTGCATGCCATTTTATCGACACCCAGTACGAATCGTTTGTGCAGTGCCGGGAGGGGCATGCCCCTCCCCTACAGACTACCGTCGATGGCCTTCCCGCGGAATTACCGTTGCACTTTCCGCTGCCCTATGATAAGATAAGGGCGATGAAAAAAGGGGGGGAAGGCCGATGCTTCGCGAGATCGTTCGCTTTGCCGTGCCCGGCTGCGCGCTGGCAGCCGCCATCTGGATGCTGGCGCGGTATTTTGCCGTGCTGCGCCCGCGCGCCGGGACGACGGAATGGATCGGCCGCCTGACGCCGCCGCCGTGGCAGCCGGTCTCGGGCTGCCCCCTGCACGGGATGGACGCCCCGGCGGCCCTGCTGCTGTGCCTTGCCGTGGCGGGCCTGCGCCTGCTGGAGCACCGGCTGCGCTTCCATGCCATGCCCGTAACGCCGGAGGCGCTGCTGCCGGTCCTGTTTGCCGGGCTGGCTGCGGGCTGCGCCCATCTGCTGCTGCGCCGTCTGCTGGGCGGGATGCTGCCCGCCCTGTCCGGTGCGCTGCTCTTCGGCCTGCTGCAGGATGGCTCCCCGGCCGTGACGGCAGCGCTGCTGGGCTATGTGCTCTGGCGCACGGCAAAGCGTCGCGGCGGGGGCTGGATCGTGCTGTCCGTGGTGTGCTTTGCCGCCGGGCTGCTGAAGGAGCGGGCGCTGCTTCTGCTGCTGCCGCTATATCCCATCGGCTATGTCTGCACGCGGCTCTCCCGCCGCACGGGCCTCGGCCGGTCGCTTGCGCTGACGCTCCCGCTGAGTCTGCTCGGCGCGCTGGGCGTGGCCGTGCTCGGCTGGTGGATGGCGGGGCGCGGCACGCCGCTTGAGGCGCTGCGTTCTTTCCGCTTCTATGAGGCGCTTTGGCCCGCGCTGTGCGGAGCTCTCCGCGCCGCCGTGACGCTGCCGGGACGGTTTTCGCCGTCGGAGCTGGCGCTCGGTGCGCTTGCCGTTCTGACGCTGCCGGAGCTGCTGCACGGGCTTTGCCGCGGGCGCGACCTTCGCTGCGCAATGATCCTGCTGCTGCTCGTCTCCGCTGCGGCGCTGTGGGCCCTCTCCGGCCTGTTCCTGCTGCCGCTGCCGCTGGCCATGGCCCTCGCGTGGGTCTGGCAGAGGCTGTGCGACCGCGGCGCGGCCGTCTCTGCAGCGGTCCCGGCCGCCGTGCTGGCGCTGTGCGCCGTCTCTTCCATCCTTTTTATGTTCTGATACAGGAGGTTATCTTATGAAAATTGCAATTGCCTGTGACCACGGCGCGCTGGCGCTGAAGGAGGCCGTGAAGGCCCATCTGACTGCGCGCGGTATGGAATGCGTGGATTTCGGCACGTTTACGAAGGACAGCTGCGACTATCCAGACTTTGCCCGCCCGGCGGCCGAGGCTGTCTCGACCGGCGCGTGTGAACGCGGCATCGTGATGTGCACGACGGGCATCGGCGTTTCCATCACGGCGAACAAGGTGCACGGCATCCGCTGCGCCCTGCTGTCCGACCCGGTATCCGCCCGCCTGACGCGCGAGCACAACGACGCGAACATGATGGCCCTCGGCGCGGGCTTCGTCGGCGAGCTGCTGGCGCTGGAGATCGTCGACACGTTCCTTGACACTCCGTTTTCGAACGGAGAGCGCCATAAGCGCCGCATCGAAAAGCTGATGGCCGTGGAGCAGGGCTGAGACAGCTCCCCATGACTCCGTGATGCTGTAGGGGCGGGGACAGCCAGGCCCGTCCGCGAAGCGGCAATCGGACGGCCAATTCGGTGCAATGCACCGTTCCCGGCGCCATGCTCCCCTGATATGTCATTGCGAGGAGGCCGCAGGCCGACGTGGCAATCTCGGGAAGGCAGTTACGATTTTGCCGGGGCTTTCCTGTGATCCGGCCGGGTACTGCGAGATTGCC
>ENA-UOJQ01001985-UOJQ01001985.1-human-gut-metagenome-genome-assembly--contig:-P63-NODE-1985-length-14001-cov-8.094651_pt1 | contig 14001 bp, 9 predicted proteins | sample MGYA00242352_ERZ723899 | MGnify/ENA metagenome assembly ERZ723899 | reverse complement strand
CACGGCAGCCCGATCAAATCTCTTTTATGGTTTTGACACGACAAATATAATACGTCAGGATGCGTTTGTCAAGTAATTTAACAATAAAATTAAATTATTTGATATTTTATTTTATAATTCATTGTATTTTAGAGTATTGAAAAAGTTAATTTTTTGGACGCATCGGATATCCTCCCTAACGGCCGCAGAATTACTCCCTTCGCCCCGACGGGAGGGGAGAAAATATGGATTATAAGGATGGCACCCCGAATGGAGGGGTGGGAATATGGGTTTGGAGGATGGCCACCGGCGGGAAAGATCAAACGCGAAAAATTCAAATAAAACGGGAAAGACAGAAACGGCAAGAATCGAAACTGGCGGCCAAAACGGAGTGGCGGCGTGGGGGCAGGGGCTGAATCGGGAGCGGTCAAAAGGTAATAAAAGATTCCAAAAGGGACGAAAAGCGACGAAAAAGCGTTGCAGAGGTTGTTTTTTATTAAAATACCGTTAAATTTGTAGACCGCAGACGGCGCGGAACCCCAACCCCCGCACCGCCATTGCCAACAACCTTAAAACTACACGACCGACCCATGAAACGCCTTTTAATGATCATTGCCGCGCTGGCATTCGTACAGGGGCTTGCGGCGCAGGCCCTGAGTCCCGAGGAGCTCGCCAAGCGGGCCAAGCGCAAGAACCTCACAGTCAAGGAGTGGAACACCGACTCGCAGAAGAAGACCCGCTGGCTCGACCATCTGACCGTCTACGACTCGAAGGGGCGCAAGATCGAGGAGGCCGAGTACAACAAGTTCGGGCAGATCGAGCGTGTGACGTGCGAGTACGACCCCGTGACCGACATGATCGTCAAGGAGGTTGTCTACAACGACCGCAACAAGCCGGTGCGCATACGCAAGTACGAGTACAACGACGACGGCACCAAGTGCAAGCAGTACAACTACCTTCCCGACGGCAAGCTCTACACCGTAAAGATATTCGAATACATATTCGAGGAGTGATGCCCCGCCTCCGGCGGGGTACCGGCCCGCCCGCCATCGGCAGCCACCCCGACCTAACCTAACCCTACCAACACAGACACTATCCCGCACTATCCCGCACAATCGGACGCGGCCCCACGACAGCCCGCACGCGCGTAACGGCGACAGCGACATCCTGTTACGGCACATTTGGGAAGTGGTAAAATCACCGTTATCATGAACTTCGAGCAGCTCAACGACCTTGCCGTATGGCGGCGCATGCCGACACTCGACCTCGACCGCATAGCGGCCGTGCGTCTGATGAACCGTGTCGACACGAAGTACCTTGTGGACGAGCGCCGGTGCATGGAGCTGCTGGAGCTGGCGGCAGACCAATATTATGTCCAGATCATAGACGACTGCCGCGCCTGCCGCTACGCCACGCTCTATTACGACACGCCGCAGTGGGATATGTACCACCTGCACCACAACCGCCGCCTCACGCGCCAGAAGATCCGCACACGCACATACGTCGAGACGGGCGTGACATATCTCGAGGTTAAGAACAAGAGTAACAAGGGCCGCACCCACAAGCGGCGCATGGCCCTCGACCGCTCGCTCTTCGCGGCGGCCGCCACCGACACCGCCGCGGCCGACTTCCTGCGGCGCGAGGCCCGCTACGCCCCCGAAACGCTGAGCCCCTCGCTTGCCACGCGCTTCGTGCGCGTGACGCTCGTCAACCGCGCTATGACCGAACGCCTGACCATAGACTTCGACCTGCACTTCGACAACGTCCGCGCCGCCGACGGCGGAAATAAGGATATGAACAGCCGCGGGGATATGGATATGAACGGCCGCGGGAATATGGATACGAACGGCCGCAAGGATATGAATACAATCGGCCCCGGGGATATGGATATAAACGGCTGCGGGAATAACGGTATAAGAGGTGTGGATAACGGTTCCGGGCCCGCCGCTGCCGCCTCGTTCGGCCATACGGCCTCGCTCGGCCGCCTTGTGGTCATCGAGCTCAAGCAGGATGCCCTCGCCCCCTCGCCCATGAAACAGATACTCGCGCAGCTGCGCGTCAAGCCCTTCAAACTGAGCAAATACTGCATAGGCGAGGCGCTGACCAACCCCCTTGTGAAACATAACCGCTTCAAGGCCAAGATACGCGCCATCGGTAAGATGGCCGCACACGACAGCAACATAAACGACATGCTATGATACAACAGGATTTTCCCGACTTCGATCCCTCGATTGCCGAGGAGTTCGGCTACGACATCACCCACCAGCTGAGTTTTCTGGGGGTGCCGCTCTGCGATACGCAGAACCTCATACACCTTCTGATGCGCTTCGCCTTCAACCTCATCGTGGCGTGGATCATCGTCCGCTTCTGCTACTACCGCAAGAGCCAGCGCAAGGACTACGTTCTGACCTTCATGCTCTTCAGTTCGGCCATGTTCATGCTCATCTTCCTGATGGAGAACGTCAACCTTCAGATCGGACTGATGCTGGGTCTGTTCGCCATCTTCGGCGTCATACGCTACCGCACGGAGACGGTACCCGTGCGCGAGATGACATACCTGTTCGTCATCATCGCCACGTCGGTCATAAACGGACTCGCACTCAACATATCCTACGCCGAGCTCTTCGCAGCGGACGTGCTTGTGATCGGGGTACTGTGGCTTCTGGAGAGCCACCTGCTGCTCAGGCACACCTCGGCCAAGCTGGTCATATACGAGAAGATCGACCTCATCGTTCCCGAGCGGCGCGGTGAGATGATCGCCGACCTCGAGCGGCGCCTCGGCCTCAAGATCGACAAGGTGGAGGTTGGACATGTCGACTTCCTGCGCGATGTGGCCTTCGTCAAGGTCTACTATACGCTCCCCGAAGGCGAGCAGAACACCATCGACAACATCACCAAACCCAACCAGTTCATCCAGTAACCGCAGGGACGGGGCGTGACAACTCCGCCCTCCATGATTTCAATCAGAGCCATTCGCCCAATGGCGAAACTGTCGAGTTTAGCAATTTCCACATCGGTCAACTGACATTTTCTGAGTATTCGATTCAAATATGATCAAACAGGCTACTACCATCGACGAGCAAATAAAGCTATTGAAATCCCGCGGCATGGCCGTTCCAGACGAAGATAAGGCAAAAGAGATACTGATGGATATCGGATTCTACCGATTGGGATTCTACGCCTTTCCATTCGAGAAGAGTTTCCCGAGTTTGACAAACCGCAGCCATGAATATAAGCCTGACAGCTCCTTTACCGATGTCGTTGAGCTCTACTACTTCGACTACGATTTGAGAAAAATATTGACGTACTACCTCAACCGCATAGAAATAAATCTGCGAACCTACATCACATATACGATTTCCAACCACTACAAAAAATCGCCTACATGGTTTGTGGATCCGAGCATAATGTACCCCTCGTACATAGCAGATTTCGAGCATAAAGTATACAAAACCATCCGCGAGAACCCCGTAATCAAACGTCATCACAGCCGATACAAAGATCTCTATGCTCCGGCATGGAAAACTATGGAGTTCATGACGCTGGGCAATATATGCTCGCTGTTCAACAGCCTTAAGGACAACAATCTCAAAAAACAGATCGCACGACACTACAAGTGCGGACTGGGTATCTTCCTGAATTACCTCGAGACCATACGCGTCATCCGCAACACTTGCGCCCACGGCGGTTGCATATACAACATATCGCTCGCAAAATCCATAAAAAGCAGTCCCCAAGTGCCAATTTCGGGAGACGAGCGCCATAATATACGCGGCGTAATAAGAGTCATATCGTTTATGATCGGCATTATCTCGGAGAACAGAAAAAATGACCTCCATCGCGAGATTACGGCGCTACTCGATTACCCCAGAAACCGTTTTACAAATGATATCATCTCCTTATGTACGGGATTCACAGTAAAATAATATGGCAGAAAATTTGCAAACCGTCGATTTAGACATTATCTTTGTACCATCAAAGTGCCCGTATCGGCAGGTCTCGATATCTGCACTATAAAAAAGATGGCAGGAACCTCTGGCAACAGGGGTTCCGTTTTTTTGCAACAGACGTACCGAACACGACATCTATGCCGTCATCGCTTTTATGCTGTGATACGGTTTCACGAATATCAATTATTCAAATATTCCATAATGAGCCGTCGGGATTCGTCTTATGCGAAAAAGAGTTATCTTTGCAACCGCGCGTCGGGGGAGCCTCCGGCCGCGGCGGCGGCACGCCCACGCCACACGGAGTGAGGGCATGCGCCGCGCATTCACACCACTTTCACAACCGCATACGATGGAATCCGAAATACTCAAGGGTCTGAACGAGGCGCAGCGCGCCGCCGTCATCAACTACGACACACCGTCGCTCATCATCGCGGGCGCGGGTTCGGGCAAGACGCGGGTGCTCACCTCGCGCATAGCCTACATGCTGGAGCAGGGCGTCGCGCCGCAGAACATACTGGCGCTGACCTTCACCAACAAGGCGGCGGAGCAGATGCGCAGCCGCATCGAGCAGATGGTAGGCGGCAAGAGCCGCTACATACGCATGGGTACGTTCCACTCGGTCTTTTCGCGCATACTGCGCGAGAATGCCGAGCGCATAGGCTTCACGTCGAGCTATACGATCTACGAGCCCTCGGATGCCAAGAACCTCATCAAGACGATCTGCAAGCAGATGCAGCTCGCGGACGACAAGTACAAGCCCAACCGCATACTCTCGCGCATATCCTACGCCAAGAACTGCCTTGTGACGCCCGCGGCCTACGTCGCCAACGCGGCCTACGCGGCCGAGGACCGGCAGGCGCAGATACCCCACTTCGGGGATGTATATGCCGAGTATTGCCGTCGCTGCAAGCAGAACGGGGCTATGGACTTCGACGACCTGCTGCTGCAGACCAATATCCTGCTGAGGGACTGTCCCGACGTGCTGGCGCGCTATCAGGATCTGTTCCAGTATATTCTGGTTGACGAGTATCAGGATACCAACTACGCGCAGTATGTGATCATACGTCGTCTGGCGCTGCGCCACTCGCGCGTCTGCGTCGTGGGCGACGACGCCCAGAGCATCTATTCGTTCCGCGGCGCCAAGATAGAGAATATCCTCTCCTTCCGCAACGACTACCCCGACGCGAAGGTCTTCAAGCTGGAGCAGAACTACCGCTCGACGCAGACGATCGTCGACGCGGCCAATTCGGTCATCGAGCACAATGCGCGGCGTATGGAGAAGCGATGTTTCTCGCAGGGGGCCAAGGGCGAGCGCATACGCATCATCCACTCCTACACCGACCGTGAGGAGGCCGACGCCATAGCCACGGCGCTGCGCGACCGCCTCCGCTCGACGGGGGACGGCTGGGAGGAGGCGGCGATACTCTACCGCACGAACAACCAGTCGCAGGCGCTGGAGACGGCGCTGCGGCGGCGCGGCATACCCTACCGCATATATAAGGGGAGCTCGTTCTACGACCACAAGGAGATCAAGGACATGCTGGCCTACATACGCCTCGTGATCAACCCGCGCGACGACGAGGCTTTCCGCCGCGTTGTGAACTACCCTTCGCGCGGCATCGGCGAGACTACCGTTTCGCGCATCGAGCAGATGGCGCGCACCGAAGGGTGCTCGATGTGGGAGGTTCTCGACGCCCTTATCGCTTCGCCCGAGGCTGCGGCCGACGCCGCCACGCGCGCCATCGTGCGCAAGGCGTCGGAGTTCGTCACGCTCATACGCTCGCTGGGGGAGGCGCGCCGCGACCGCCCGCTCTACGACTTCGGTCTGGAGGTGGCGTCGCGGTCGGGCATACTGGCCCTCTACCGCGCGGAGAACACCCCCGAGGCCACGAGCGCCATCGACAACATCGAGGAGCTGCTGAACTCGATGCAGCTCTTCCGCGAGCAGTGCGAGGCCGAGATCCGCAACGGCGAACGCCCCGAGGAGGACCAGCCCACGGTCGAGGAGTGGCTCCAGAATATCATGCTGCTCACCGACATGGACCAGCAGGACGACGGCGGCGGCAAGGTCACGCTCATGACCGTACACTCGGCCAAGGGACTCGAATACAAGTATGTATATATCGCGGGTATGGAAGAAAACCTCTTCCCGTCGCAGCGGGCGCTCGAGACTCCCGACGGCATCGAGGAGGAGCGGCGACTCTTCTACGTAGCGCTGACGCGCGCAAAGTGCGAGGCCGTGCTGTCGTTCTGCGAGATGCGTTTCAAGTGGGGCAACATGGAGTTCTCGCAGCCGAGCCGCTTCCTGTCGGAGATCGACCCGCAGTTTGTGGACAGCGACTGCGACCTGAGCCGCCGCAACCCAACATCCCCGCGCGAGGATGACGGCCGCGGCTTCGACGACTTCGACGGCTACGACCGCAGCGGCGCCGCACGCCGCACAACATACGGACAGCGCCCCTACGGCGGCACGAGACAGGGATACGGCACCCAGCATGCCGAGCAGCGGCGTGACGGCCGCACGGCCATCGAGGAGCTGCGCCACCGCTACGACGTACGCTACCAGCAGCAGCGCGCCGCCACCCAAACATCACCGGCAGCCGCGCAGCGCAGCGTGGGGCCCGATCCGCGCCTTGTGTCGCAGCCGCAACGGACGGAGAATCTGCGCCGCATACCCGTCACGCCGCGTAACGACGCCGCGCCGGCCTCACCGTGCGGCTACGCCGTGGGCGAGAGGGTCGAACACCCGAAGTTCGGCGCGGGCACCATCGTCCGCATCGAGAGCATCACCACCGACCACAAGATCGTTGTCGACTTCGGCTCTTACGGCGAGAAGACCCTTCTGGCCCGCTTCGCCAAGCTGCGCAAACTCTGATACTCACACCCATATTCCGACAACAGGCCGCCACACCCGCCCCCGATAGAGGATGATGTGTGGCGGTCGTATTCATACTCCTCGCTGGGGGCATACCATCTTCCCTAAATAAATACACGCCGCGGCGGAAAGCGTCGCATAAGGCGTCAAAGCTGTCGCATAGCGTCCGGACGGGGGTGTCGGGGGACGGAGTATGGGGTTCGGGTGCAACAATGACGAAAAAATTTGTTACATTTGTACGAATTTGTATCTTACATCTCCGCGCATGACCCTCAAACAACGATACGACGGCGTCATAGAGTGGTTCTCGGCCAACATGCCGTCGGCCGAGAGCGAGCTGCACTATGAGAATCCCTACCAGCTTCTGGTGGCGGTGATGCTCTCGGCGCAGTGCACCGACAAGCGTGTCAACATGACCACGCCGGCGCTCTTTGCGGCCTACCCTACGCCACAGGCTCTGGCCGCGGCTACGGCCGAAGAGATATACCCCTACATACGCAGCATCTCCTACCCCAACAACAAGGCGCGCAGCCTCGCCGCCATGGCGCGGATGCTCTGCACGGAGTTCGGGGGCGAGGTCCCGAGCGATCTCGAGGCGCTGCAGCGTCTGCCGGGTGTGGGCCGCAAGACGGCCAACGTCGTGGGGGCGGTCATCTGGCACAAGGAGGTGATGCCGGTCGATACGCATGTCTTCCGCGTCTCGGCGCGCATAGGGCTCACGCGCGGGGCCCGCACGCCCCTGCAGACCGAACTGCAGCTCGAGAAGAACATCCCGCACCACCTGCTTCCCGTGGCGCACCACTGGCTTATCCTGCACGGGCGCTACGTCTGCACGGCACGCGCACCCCATTGCGACACATGCGGCATATCGGCATGGTGCCGCCATCACGCCGAGGCCACAAAAAAGGCCGCCGACACGAATGCCGACAAGAGTGCCGACAAGAATACCCCCAAAAGCCGCGTCCGGGGCGCGAAACAAAAAAAATCCGTCGAGGCCGCAGCGCCGAAACAATAAAAACATATATCTTTGGGCGAACCCGTCCTGCAAGGCGGGCCGAAAAACAACCCCTAAAAACAAGATTTCAACGATTATGAAGACAACAGCATCGAAACTTACGGCAATGCTGCGCCGCACGGCCGCCGCACTTGCGCTGACGGCGACGGCGGCAGCCGCACTCGTGCTTCCGACCTCGTGCAAGGAGGAGAAGAAGACCGACCAAGAGAAGAAGTATGTCGAGGGCGTCATAGTCCCCGCCAACAACGTATCCGACTGTTCGATGTCGGAGGCCAACATCACCGTCACCTTCGAGACGGCGGATGCCTACACGCTCGAGGCCGACAAAACGGAGATGATCACCATAGCCGCCGGACAGGAGAAGGGCGACGCGGCGGGCAAGCACTCGGTGCGCGTGACCATCTCGCGCAACGACACCTCTGAGGAGCGCACGGGACAGATATTCATCACGGTCAAGGGCTACAACCGCACACTGCTCTATCAGTTCGTGCAGTCGGCGGGCGCGGAGGATGCCGTGGTGACGTGGATCGACCAGCGTCTGTCGAAGGAGTACTACTGGCTTGACGAGTACAACGAGAAGCGCTCGTCGTTCGACTTCTCGCTCACCTACGACAAGTTCCTCTCGTCGTCGCTTCTGCAGCTGACGACCAACGAGATGGACGGCGGCCGCTACAGCGACGGCTCGCGCTACATCTACTCCTACATCATACGTACGGGCGCTGCGGGCACAACATCCGCGACGCGTACGGCACCCAAGGTGACGGGTCTGGGACTCTACCTGACCAATACCGTCTGGTCGCTCGACGCCCAGCGTGTAGGTTTTGCCGTGGAGCACGTCTACCCGGGCTCTCCGGCCGAGGCCGCAGGCATACAGCGCGGCGACATCATCTCGCAGGTAAACGGCGCCGACATCACCAGCAGCAACATGCAGCAGTTGTGGTCGAACCTCAACTACAACGCCTACACTCAGGTTTCGCTGCACAAGATCAACTGGTGGGCCACCGACCTCGAGGACGAGAACTCGCAGATGGACGTCACGCTCACGGCCGCAGCCTACAACGAGAATCCCGTGGCCCATCACGGTGTGCTTGAGATGCCCGAGAGCATAGCCGACAAACCCAACAAGATCGGATACCTCTCATACCTGAGCTTCGACGCCGACTACGACGCCGACCTCGAAACGGCCATGGCCGACCTGAAAGCCGCAGGTGTCACGGATCTGATCCTCGACCTGCGCGACAACGGCGGCGGCTCGGTAAATTCGAGCATCAAGCTTGCGAGCATGATCCTCGACGCATCATACGCGGGTAAGGTCTACGCCGAGCTGCGCCGCAACCCCGCCAACCCCTACGGCGATGACACCTGCCTGCTGACCGAGCAGACGACCAATCTGGGCATCAGGCACCTCTACATCATCGCCACGGGCAATACGGCCTCGGCCAGCGAGCTGGTAATATCGGGACTTCGCGGCCTTGACGTTCCGGTCACGATTGTCGGTGCGCGCACCGAGGGCAAGAACTGCGGTATGGATGTCATGGTCCGCACCATCGACCGCTACGACTACGAGTTCGCGCCCATCACCTTCCTCAACTACAACGCCAAGGGCTTCAACGAATTCTCGGACGGCTTCGAACCCGATGTCGACATTGCCACCTACTTTAAGGACGACGCAAACAAAAGCCACGTCAACAACGCCAGCATGTTCCCGATGCCTCTGGCACCGTGGGGCATGGCCTCTTACGACATAGCCCTTATGGAGACGATGATGCGCATCACGGGCGGCACCTTCAAGACCGAGACAGCCGAACCGGCGCCTGCGGCCGTCACGCGCGGTCTGGCACCCTCACGCATCACCCTGCAGCAACCCGAGCGTCCGGGCATGACCCTTACGGAGCAGGAGCGCGAGCAGATCCGCCAAGCGTCAGCACGATAACCCAAACACGACGATATGATACAACGCAGCACAATCGCCGCCACGGCCCTATGCTTGGCGGCGATCGTCGTTACGGCGCCCGCCGCAGCGACGACTGAAAAACAAGCGACGGCAACCGAACGACAAGCGGCGGCAACCGCCGAGAAACAAGGGACGGCGGTTCTATCTTGGAAAAACGGCCCGGCAACGGAACATGATACCCCGTCGGCGGGCTACCGCATCACACACGGGCCCTACCTTCAGGCCCTGACATACGATGGCGTGACGGTAGCCTTCACCACCTCGGAGCGGGGGTTCTCGCGTGTGGAGGTACGTCGGAGCGACGACCCGAGCGCCGTACGCACGTGCGTCACGGTCAACGACGGCCTTGTCGAGGCTTGGAACACGATGAACGCCATACGTATCGACTCGCTCGATGCCGCCACCGGGTATGAGTACCGCATCGTCTCGACGCGTATAGATAAGTTCGACCCCTACGACGTGCGTTACGGCGAGAGCGTCACCACGCCGTGGTACGCCTTCCGCACGCCCGACCCCGCAGCGCGGAGCTTCACCTTCGTTGCCATGAACGACATACACGACACGCCGCAGAAGTGCCGCCGCCTGCTCGAGACACAACCTCTCGACGAGGCGCAGATGGTCTTCTACGTGGGCGACATGATGAACTACTTCGAGCGTGAGGATCAACCCTACGAGAGCTTCATCGACGTCTCGACGGATCTCTTCGCGCGGCACAAGCCCTTTGCCGTCGTGCGGGGCAACCACGAGACGCGCGGACGTCTGGCCCGCACCTACAGCCGATACATCCACAACACGCCCGAGGGCCACTACTACGGCTTCTACACATTCGGCGACACGGCCGTGGTGATGCTCGACTGCGGCGAGGACAAGCCCGACAGCCACGAGGTCTATGCCGGCCTTGCGGCCTTCGACGCCTACCGTCTGGAGCAGGCGGCATGGCTGCGCGAGGTTCTGCGCAGCCGCGAGTTCCGGCGTGCGCGCCACCGCATCGTGCTGCTGCACATACCTCCCGTCGACGAGCGTATGGCCTCTCAGGACGAGGCCCTCGTGGGGGAGATGCTGCAATGGCACGGCAACGTGCATTGGGGCGAGATCCTGCTGCCGCTGCTCGCCGGCACGCGTATCGACCTTATGGTCACGGCACACCAGCACTCGTTCCACCTTCTGGAGCCTCTGCGGGGCGTGCACGACTTCCCGATCATCATCAACGACAACCGCAGCGCCCTGACCGTACGCTGCGACGGCGAGGGCATCCATGTGCGCGCCACCGACATGGACGGCACGGTCAAGCTCGACACACTCTTCGAGTAGCCCCCGCCGCGCCGCCAAACAACAGAAAACGATACGGGCCGACACCTCGGATGGGTGCCGGCCCGCGCCGTATATGGGATGTAAGGGTCAACGGTCGCCGAAACGGAAGACGTAGGGCATATAGGCATATATACCCTTTCGGCCGATCATGCTCTCGATGCGGCGGTACTCGCCGTAGAGGTCGCCCAGCTCGTTGCGGGCGGTGATCTGCTCGCGCACCTTGACGTTGAGGGTGCTGAGCATGGCCATCAGACCTGTCATCTCGTCCGTGAGCTCGACGATCTGGTAGTTGTCTCCCAGACCAGCCTTGTCCACGGCCACGGCCAGTGCGGCCTTGAGTCCGCCGCACGTATCGACAAGGCCTATCTGCTGGGCCTCGCCGCCCGACCATACGCGGCCGCCCGCCAGATCGAGCACCTTCTCTATGGGGAGGTTGCGGCCCTCGGCCACGAGTGCCGTGAAGCGCGCATAGACACGGTCCACGCCGCGCATGACGGCCGCATACTCGGCATCGTTCAGGGGCTCCATGCCCGAGGCGGCGTCGGCATATCGGTTCGTGGTGACGGCATCGTACGTAATGCCGAGCTTGTCCTTGAGCGCCTTGCCGAAGGCGGGCAGCTGGCCGTATACTCCGATCGAACCCGTGAGGGTCGTGCGGTCGGCGACGATGGCGTCGGCCGGGGCCGAGATGTAGTATCCGCCGCTGGCGGCCGTCTGTCCCATCGATATGATCACGGGCTTCTTGTCGCGCAGGAGCTCCATCTGGCGCCATATTATGTCGGCGGCGAGGGCGCTGCCGCCGGGCGAGTTCACACGTACCACAACGGCGGCAATGTCATCGTCGTCGATGGCGCGCTGCAGCGTCTGCGAGAAGTCCGTGGCGTAGATGTTGTCGTCCGAACCGCTGCCGTCCATAACCATGCCGTCGGCATATACTATGGCCACCTTGGGCGCCGTGATGTTCGACACGTCGGGCACGATGTTGGCGGCGTAGTCGCCCAGCGATATGAACTCGGGATCGGAGATGCCGTAGTCGGCCTCCATCGTCTCCATCACCTCGTCGACATACATCGTCCCGTCGACGAAGTTGTGCTCCTCGGCCTCCTGCGGCAGCATCACCTCCAGATTGTCGGCCAGACGGTTCAGCTCCGCCTCGTCTATTCCGCGTGCGGTAGAGACAGCCTCCGTCAGCACACCCCACAGATTGTCGGCCAGCACCTGCGTCTGCTCACGGTTCTCGGGCGACATGTCGGTGCGGATGAAGGGCTCGACGGCGCTCTTGTACTTGCAGGCCGTGGGTCGCAGGATCGTCATCTCGACCCCCAGCTTGTCGATCAGGCCCTTGAAGAAGAGTGTGCTCATCGAGAGGCCCGCCCACTCGAAGCTGCCTTCGGGCTCGATGTAGATGCGGTCGGCGGCCGTCGCCAGATAGTATCCCCACTGCGTGTAGATCGAGTTGTAGGCCACGACGAACTTGCCGCTCGCGGCCTTGAAGTCAAGGATCGCCTGCCGCAGCTCCTCGATGGCGGCGATCTCGGCCGTGCCCATACCCGAGAGGTTGATATATATGCCGCTTATGCGATCGTCGGCCGCGGCGGCCTCGATGGCGCGCAGCGCATCATAGAGTGTGAGCTGCCCGCCCATGCTCATGGTCGCGAAGTTGAACTGCGACATGGGGTTGCGCGAGGGTGCGTCCACAAGGTTCTCACGCAGGTCTATGCGCAGCACGGCCTTCTCGGGCACGGCCACCACCTCCGCCTGCATGAGGCTCGAAAGGCTCGAAAAGAGCCCCAGCCAGAACAGTCCCGACAGCACGCTGCCCGCAACTACGGCCAGCAGCGAGGCAAGGAAGACCTTGCCGAACGAGAGATGTCTCTCCTTTTTTCTGATCTCTTCCATACGGTTATGTTGTTTATTACGTTAATCCTTGGACGGATGATATGTTGCAAAGATAGTGAAAGCCGAGAGCAGAGACAAATCGAAAACGTAGTTTTTCTCCACAGCTCGGCACCCGATTTTACGCAACTTTCAGTATATTTGCGCCCGAGGCGCAATCGGCCCGCAACGAGAGGGATAAAAAAACAGTTGAAGCCAATGCCGCATGGGAAATACGGAACAGAAGGTGCGGAAGTGAGAAAGTGAGGCGAAAGAGGGACAGAGAGGAAGAGAGGAAAAGTGAGAGCGGGCGAGGCGGCGCGAGAAAATATTATAGGAGAGACAAAGCATAAAACCGAAAAAAATAAAATTCAAGGCATGAAAAAACTGTTATTGACATTGGCGCTCATAGGGACGGTATGTGCCGTGCGCGCCGATGAGGGTATGTGGCTTCTGCCCTACCTTCAGAAGATGAACATCAAGGATATGCGGGCCGAGGGATGCCGTCTCACGGCCGAGGATATCTACTCGGTGAACAACTCCTCGCTCAAGGATGCCATCATCGTCTTCGGCGGCGGCTGCACGGGCGAGATTGTCTCGGACAAGGGACTTATCTTCACCAACCACCACTGCGGCTACGGCTCGATACAGCAGCTCTCGTCGGTGGAGAACGACTATCTGAAATACGGTTTCTGGGCCTCGTCATACGACGAGGAGCTTCCCGTACCGGGTCTTACGGTGCGTTTCGTGCGCAGCATCGAGGATGTGACGGCGCAGATTCTGGGCAACGTACCCTCGATCTCGGGCGAGCAGGAGCACGCCAAGATCGTTGCCGAGAACATCGCGGCCCTGAAGAAGGAGCTTGAGGCCGAGAACGAGGGCATGAGCATACAGATCCTGCCCTTCTTCGGCGGCAACCAGTATTTCGCCTTTGTGATGGAGGTCTTCCGCGACATACGTCTTGTGGGCACGCCCCCCTCGTCGATAGGCAAGTTCGGCGGCGACACCGACAACTGGATGTGGCCCCGCCACACGGGCGACT
>ENA-UOJQ01001973-UOJQ01001973.1-human-gut-metagenome-genome-assembly--contig:-P63-NODE-1973-length-14079-cov-18.168354_pt1 | contig 14079 bp, 16 predicted proteins | sample MGYA00242352_ERZ723899 | MGnify/ENA metagenome assembly ERZ723899 | reverse complement strand
GATTCCGGCTGTTTGATAAAGTAACAGCAAAGGGCAGGGAATGGTATATAAACGGAAGACGCCTTAAAGGATCCTTTATTTTAAAGAACCTCAATGGTGATACGCTTGAAATTGCACCATCAAAGATTCGGTTTGTAACACAGCAACATGGTTTTATAACAGAAAGGAAAATGCTCGGGGAGTGTTAATCCACACTCCTCCCATGACTAAAGTCACGGGTCCCCGTGCTAGGTTATTTTATGGAGATTTCTCGAAAACGGAGAATTCTTTTTTGAAAAACCATCAGATGAAGAAGAAAATCCAGACGTTCCGTTTGGCCTGTATGTTGTTGAGTATGCCCCAACATCGACAAAGTTCCTGGTAAAAGCACAGAACGAAGAGAATGCAATCGCTCTCGCAATACCAGCCAACAAACAAGTAGGCGAAATGGAAGAGGAAAATATTGAGGATAGCAATGCGTATGAGGCTGCTCCGGCTGACTTTACAGCACTGCGAGAATTATTCGCAGAATGCTCGAGGGACAGCAGTTACTGGGGAAGTGACGATGAAGTCGTTATCTTTGACATTTAAGATTTAAGAAGATCCTTCGGGGTCTTCTTTTTTTTATCGAAATGCCAAGCAGAAAATTGCGGTCAACATTGCTTGTTGTACCATAGAGGATGAATGCGCCATATATAACAAAAAATCCAATAAATTTTTCAAAATGTTTTACTTTTCCTATTTTTTGTCCATATACATAGCGAAGTAATAAAAATGTACATCACATTTAAATAAGAATAGGAGGAATAATGCCGGAAACATACACCTTAAAGATAAGAAGTAGAAGAAACAAAGTACATAAAAAGAGACTATATTTCTGGCTGAAAAATTATGAACATGCTCCAAGACAGAAGAACCGGGATTTTTATCAGAAAAAGGAGTGCTCCGCAAGGGAAAAGAACCGTATGCAAAGACTATGCCGTAGGTGGGGATTTACGCTTGAGGCTGTGCTGACAAAGTATACAAGAAGTAGTAACTACAGGGCGGAGTATTTTCGTGAAAATCCATCTAGGACAGGAAGATACCGCTGTGTTTATTGTGGTAGAAAACTTCCAAAAGAGAAGATAACAGTGGACCATATTTTCCCTATCCATGAGATGGAAACTTCTGCTGCTGTAAGAAGGCGGGCGGCACTGCATGGAATCAAAGGATCGAATGATGTGAAAAACCTCTGTGCCGCCTGCAGACGGTGTAATTTACGGAAAGGTACCCATATGGGGCGGTGGATACGAAAAGCATTTCTTGGGCGGATGGGGTGGTACTGGCCAGTGGTAAAGATATCCCGGCTGGCAATCGCCTGTCTGATAGTATATGCATTCGGGTGCTGGCAGCCGGATATCGTCAGTTTTGTATGGGAATCAGTGCAGAAACTTAAATTTTAAAGGAGCAGGAAAAATATATGAGAAAAATTGAGAAAATATCAAAGAAACATAAGATTTTAAAAGAATTAAATGAACAATCGGATTTGTTCCGAAAATTGAAAAATTATTTAATATTGATAGTAATAGTTGCTGTGGATTTTCTGCTGTCGTATTTAGAACACAATAAAATAGGCTGGCTGGGCTACATGGATGATAATTCGTTGCCAGACATTTTTACTGTTTACGTTCTTCTTCTGATCGGGAATACAGTAGTCGTGGCCGTCGCATGGACAGCTTATATAGATATCAGATACATTTTCATTCCGTATGTCTGCACGAATATTCGAAAAATGCGTGCAATCCGAAATTACTGCTACATTCCTTTAACGGAAGAGGAAGTCCTACAAAAAGGATTTAAAAATGCCAGGGAGTATTTCTCTTTTGTATGTCATTTACTTGAGTATAAGGATTCAACAATTCCATACGGTTCATTATTTTCTAGGAGGAAAGATTACAAGAAAAAGGAATATTTAGTTCTAAAAAAAGAGGATCTTCGGAAAATGCTTCTGGTGTGTCTTGCCCTGTTTAAAAATAACGGTTCCTTGTTTGACCTTGAGGCAGAGGACTGCCAGATGTGCCCGGAATCTTTCAGAACTTTTGTTGCAGTCAAAACAATCCGGATGACGGAAGATTACCCGGGTGATGCGTATGTCAAAGTGGAAAAAAATGGAAAAATCAAACTGGGATTTTACGAATACAGCAAGATCGAAATTAAAATTTGAATACATTGAGGTGATGACAAATGGAAAATATGAAAATATACGAGAAAATTGAAGAGATAAAAGCATCCGTGTACCGCATGGCAGTCTTACCGGAATACTGTGAGGCGTTGGAAGAAGCAGTTATGCACGCACAGAAGATTGTCAACCTGCTTGATGAAATTGAAAATATTCTTATGGAAATACCACAGACAGAGGAGAAAATGAAAAAGTGCCAATATCTGAAAGATAGGGAAATCAACTACAGTGAGTTGTGTAAGAACGATTTCAAGTTTGGCAGCGACTTAAATGTGAGGGATGCCTGTAAAATGGTCAGAGACACGATTACTTCACTTGTTCTTAATCCGCAGATGCCGAGGCTGGATAAAGTAACCGAAATGATACATAGGTTAACAAAAGACCCGGCATTCGTATCCACAATAAAAGAGCAGACATATTCAAACACGGACTGGTTCCGTACAGTGCTAACTTGTGGAAAAAGTATTTCCAGCGCATTTTTGGAATTTTCCGATGTGGTTACAGCGATTATCCCGGAGATAGCTCCGTGCATTGGTTTCGATCAAAAGAGCATATACCACAAGCATGATGTGTATGAGCACACCCTTGCAGTTGTGGATGGCTGTCAGACGGATGATTTCTGCACTAAAATGGCAGCCTTCCTGCACGATATCGGAAAACCTTCGGTATGTACGGAAGGTGCATTCGGGCATCGGCATTTTATAGGGCATGCGGCAGCCAGTGAGGAGATTGCAAAAAAGATCCTTTGCCGCTTTGAATTTTCTGCAGAAGAAACGAGGATCATTCTGGAACTGGTCGGATATCATGGGATGAAACTGCTGGCATCAGAAGAAAACGTAAGAGCTGTCATGGAAAACTCGGAGGAGGGCTTCTTACAGAGGTGGTGCAAATTGCGGATTGCGGACAGGAATGACCATGTATATCCAAAAGATGCCGTTTTTGAGACGGATGTCGAGAAAATCCTTGAACTTGCACAAAACAGCCAGATAGTCTCAAAAAATAATTATTGAAACTAATACATTGCATATGTATAATAGGTTTATGTAAGAAAAACAGGGAGAATGAGAGGATGGAGTGTATCAGTTCCCTCATTGTTTTAAAGATAAGGTAGTGGCTTATGGCAGGAAACACGCTCCGCAAAAAGCAGGAAATTATTAAACAGCAGGAAAAGCAGATTAAGCAATACGAAGAACTCCTTATGGCGATAAGCAAAGAAAACAGGGAAATAAGAGAAAGGGAAGATCTTTTATTTCATGACAGCCCGGATTTTATTGAAATGACGGAACGTATCAAGTGGTTTTCAAGTCTTAATTCCTTTAATGAGAAGGCATTAGCTGGGGAAAGATCACGGAGACTAATCTTCGATGAGGAAACCAGACAGGTTTACATTGACAACAAACGTCTCATTGAAGAAAAGACAAATGAAGAGTATTTTGTTGGTATTACGGAATATCAGCATGGTGCAGAAGACTGGATGCAGATGAAAAAAAATATACTGAAGTTACAGGGAAAGATTGCACAGCTTAAGGAGGTTTTGGAGAACCGGGAGAATAAGATCCAAGAACTACAGAAGGAATTAAGTATTTGCCAGAAGAATTCCGGACAGGTGCATAACGCCCGCGGAGCAGGAAGAAAAAAGATGAACAGGGAAATGCGAGATCGCCTTGCATTGTTTGATAAGCTTCTGAGTGAGGGACATCCAATGTCAGAGATCATGGGAAAAATGGGGATCAGCAAGGCAACGTATTTCCGGTACCTAAAGATTTCCAGACAGGGGGAAGAAAACCTGGGAGGCATGGGAAGTCCATGATGTAAGCCGCTGTGTTTCTTGCAGTGGCGTCACCTGTCATATTTTTGCTACAGAAAATGACACCACTGCGGGAAGCGTTGATTTTCCCATTTACACCCGGATTGATTACGCGGGTATTTCCAAGAAATATGCCAAAAACGTTAAAATAAAATCTGTAACTGTTGGTTGTTCAGGGAAATACACCAAAAAAGGAACGACCGTATACACCAATGGAAAAGCCGGGATCTTATTTGGATCATCAAAAAAATCCGGGAAAATCTATAGAATACTCATCCAAAAGTATTAAAAATAACATTGTATGATGGTTGAAACTTGTGTTTAATGAAAATATTCAAAAAGACGCTTTCTGTAATGAAGGCGATGGTTGAAACAGAATATATAGAATTAATTTGCCTAAAAAGCCCATACTAAATAATAATTTATGTCTGGGTTTTCCAAGGCATAAATTATTTGAAATTGAATGGAAAGTAATTCATGGCAAAATATTTAGATGATAGGATTATATATTGAGACAATCCTTCAAACATCGAAAATTAAAGATAAAGGTAGAGAATACAGATGGCAGATACAAATTTATTAAGTGCTGCCGACAATTATAGGTGTGGTTTCTTTTTTGGGAGCATTGCTTATTGTAATAGGGAGTGTTTTATACATTATAAGTATAATTACAAAAAGCAAACAAAAATGTAACGCCGGAAATGTTAGAAGATTTACGGATTAAAAATGGCTGGATACAAATGTGAAGAAGTGGAGGAAGTCTGAGATATGTTAGAAATGATCGAAAAAGTTATTAGAGATGGAGGAAATCTGCATATTGAACCTGCATTATACGGAGGAGATATCTTTGTCTGCATTGATTTCCCGTGTTGTTTTGGTTTAAACAATGCAACTGAGTTGTCAGACGCTACTATTGTTTACGAAGGAACAGAACTAAAAGACACCATTGTCGACATCTGCTCACCTGGAGATATACGTGCGATAGCAGTTGAAGATTTTTTAACGGATTATGCAGTCAAAGATCCGGCTTTGTTGGTTGCAAGAGCAGAAAATTTACAGACGGCATTAAACCATCTCGAAGAGCGTCTGGCAGAATGGTACCATCTGACAGATGCTCAACAGAAAACAATACTGCTCTCTTTTGCAGCGGAACGGAAAAAATACCTCGAAAATGTAGTACAATATTGAAAACTATCATGACTTAAAGGGATAGAGAAAACTGGGAACCACGTTTTGTATCGCGTAACACCGATTTTTAAGGGAAACAATCTGTTCGCATCCGGAGTCCTTATGGAAGGATATTCTGTTGAGGATAAAGGAAAAGGCATTTGTTTCTGCGTGTACGCCTATAATGTGCAGCCAGGGGTCAAGATCGACTATAAAACTGGTGAAAGCAATTTAAAATCAACCACAAGTGGGTCATCCAATACAGAATCTGGTTTTGTATCATTTATACGCAAATAAATCAGCTGTTTTGTATTAACAGAATGCAATATCAGCATCTTTGTATTATCTATATGCAAAGTGACAATGTACATTTAGCCTTTACACCCAGATGGGAAGTGGTATTATATATTTATATTGCGTCGCAAAATAATCATTTTACGACGCAATAAGGGAAAAAAATAAAAAAGGCACCGTGTACACCCATTTATTTGCCTTATTTTAGGCAAAATATGCTATACCGCATATTTTCCTCAACCATACACAAAAAGTTACAATTTGGTGCGCATAAATGCGCCATGGAGGTATTTATGGACGAGAAAAACTATCAGAAGAAACGAAATACATCTACAAGTGAGAAAATAAGCAAGACTATACAGGATCTGCCGGATTACATGATGCGTTTTGTCACGCACATGACAACCGTAAAGAATGCCAGCATACTTACGGTGTACGAATACGTCAGGGATATCTCCATCATTTTTCAGATTATCATGGAAATCAATCCTGTTATCAAAAGTAAAAAAGATATAACCGTGGACGTTCTGGATCATCTGAATACAGATGATTTCGAAGACATTATGATGAAGCTGCAAAATGGTTATGAGAAAAACGAAAAGATATTTATGGATGATAATGTCTCGCGTGCCCGTAAGCTGGCTTCTATACGCGCGCTGTATAAATACCTGCTTGGCAAGAATCTGATTACAAATAATCCTGCCGCGGCTTTCCCGTCACCAAAGATCACCTTACAGCCGATTACTTATCTTTCTGATGATGAAATAGTTCTCCTACTTGATGTAATAAACACTGGTTCAGGACTTACACAACGCCAACAGGTTTTCTCCGACAAGTACAGGACCCGCGACATGGCTATGGTTTATCTCATGCTTTCTACAGGAATGCGAATTTCAGAATGCGTCGGGATTGATATAAATGACATTGACTGGGAAGAAAATAGCGTTTACATTGAAAGAAAAGGTAGAAAATTCCAAAATGTATATTTTGATGAAAAATGTGCCGAATTATTGAATGCATATATGGACGAACGTGAAGATATGGACCTAAACGAACCTACCACTGCCCTTTTTATATCTCGTAATGGTACAAGAATCACCCCACGCTCCGTGCAACGCATGGTCAAAAAATACGCTTCTATTGCAGTAAAGAACAAGCATATCACTCCTCATAAGCTGCGAAGCACATTTTCCACAGGACTTTACGAAACCACAGGTGATATTTATTTGGTGAAAAATGCTCTTAATCACAAATCTATTAACACAACAGCAAGATATGCTAACGTAAGCGATGAAAAAAGAAGGGAAGCTGCAAAGAAAGCTGGAAATTGGCTAAGTAACATAACAAATGGAGAAGTTAAAAAATAAAATTTCTTTGTATGCAATTATTTTATAGTTTTGTCGATTAATTAGGTAAAAACATGATATCATTAGTTATAGAATATATAATATAGGAGGAATATAATGAAAAATATTAAGCGGTTAGGAATAAATCTACTATTAAATTATCCACTGGGAGTAGAATTAATCTTTTTTGTGGTATTATACAGGTTATTTTGTACATTTGCTCCTGTTACATATTTTATTTTTCTTTATTTGTTCGTTTCATACTTGATCAGGTGTTTATTTCTGAATATAAAATATAAAAATGTATGTCTTTTCCCAGCAGGATTCTTCAGGAGAGACGGCTTTGTGCTTGCCATGCGTAAATTCAACAGGAAAGTCCTTTCAAAAAAACAATCCGTCAGAGATCGTCAATTAAAATTTGCAACTAACTATTTTAATTGTTTAAAAGAAGTTCCTGACGGAACAATAATCCGATGTTGCACACATGATATTATAATCAATAAACTAAAAAAATTTGAAAAAAGAGGAATCATTAAAGATTTAAAAGTCTACAATAAATTACGCTATACATATAACTTAGATAAAGTCTATCACTATATGGGAATAAATAAAGGCACGCCTGGTATAGAACAATTAAAGCCTGCACTTGGTTCTTCTGTAGATTTTAAATTGATAAAATTTACAATAGTAAATCAATTAAAATAATATTTATATATTCGGATAATGATACAAACAAAGAGAGACTGCATATCACGGCAGTCTCTCTGGTTTTAATTATTTTTCAAAATTTCTGCAGTCCCGTTTTCATCATCATCATAAACTTCATTCGAACACTGATATGCTAAATCTGCAAGTTTTTTTAAACATTTTTCTTCACTACTTCTTAAGCAGCCTTAGTTTACTGTGGATTATACCCGTTTGCAATCATGTCTTTTAAGTAAATTTCTTCAGGATATGCATCCATTTTATGTCCATCTTCAAATTCGATTTTCCAAGCAGGTAAAGATTCTAAATCCCATTCTTTGCCTTCTTCGCATCTTCCGACTACTTTAAATGGCTTACCAACATAAATTTTGTCTTCTTCTTTTAGATCAAATGGTGTCCAAAAATTATTTACGAATCCAACGGTTTCATAAGCATCATACAAATCTTTTAAAAATGCTCTTTCTCTGTCAGCACTCATTTCATCCCTTGCTTCTGGATACTTTTCGTTTAATTCATCCCATGTCATAATTTTTCTCTTTTCAAACATACAATAATTACAACGTTATTATGAAAAGAAAAAAGACACAGCCGTAGCTGTGCCTTTGTAGATTTTTTATTGGATTGAAATTGAAGTTCCGTTTCACTGTTTTTTATACGACAATTTATCGCTACCTTTTTTTGCAAAATCAAGTGAAAGCATAAATGTGTAATCTTCTACCTTAATCTCACAATCAACATCATATCCGAAATATTCTTTTAGCTTCTTTCTTTCATAGTTTATATAATCATCAACAGTAATGACACCTTCTTTAAGATATTCTCTTTTAATTTCATAGGTTTTAACAGTCTCACCTGATGTTGTTATAGCAACGCCATCTAAACGTATAAACGATAAACCGCCAAAAGCAAGTTTAAACTCAAAATGGTCGATTTCAAGTCCTCTTTGATTAATGGATTTTTGTTCACAGTTGCATAAACAAATATCGTCATTATTAATGACAATAACATCTTTTGTAGTTACAGGTCTACCTTCAACTATTAAATCGAAGTCTGCTGTTACCTCATCTGAAATCTGCTCCTTTAAAAAATCAAAGTCTAAGTCATAGACGCTGCCTTTATCTATTGTGCAAGACTCAAATCTCTTTTTGAAATGGTGATATAATGCATAGTTGTTGTCAACATAATAATATTTCAAAACTTTGCGATTTTTGTTAAGATAGATAATGGCAAAAACAAAATTATTGGTTGATTGTGGAATCGCAGCTAACACCATATAATAAACATCTAAATGTTCCTTTTCAAATAATCTCTTAGTCAAATCCGCCACAGTTCCACCTACACTAAGCATTATTTTATTAAATTTATCGCATTTTACATCTATAGTGAAACATTCCATGTTAGTAAATTCTTCACAAGTCTTTTCGTATGAATCAGTGTATTTATATCTCAAATATTTCTTGCCATTATAATTGTCTAATTTACATGTCAAATTTCTCATAGTAAAATGCACTCCTTATTCTTAATCACTTGTTCTGTTAACCTTATGCTGCCATACCTCCATTGATGATTTCATCCGTCCATTCGTGAATCTTAACAAATACATCGTGGTCCTTGGCAAGGTCTCCGGATAAACAGAATGTTTTGCAGTATCCATTTTCTCCCGATTCTTCATTGCATATTTGTACATATATAATAGAAGCATATTGGGAGGAAGTGGCAGGCTTTAATGGGTACAACAGAATTTCTCTGCTGTCAGGAAGCGTGATACACTGTCCGATGAGCGCATCAAATTTTGTAACAGGATATTTTGCAATTTTAGAGACTTTGTTCAAAATTGAATCTCCTGTTTCAAACACGATACCACAGCCATTATACCGGTTGCAGAGAGAGTCACTGATAAATAACATCTCGCCACGTACAAAAGACTCCATATCAGATTTGCATACATTTTTCATAGTTTTTCTCCTTTCATCTTTGAAAATTGTTTACAAAGATAATATGAAATAATTTTTGAAATAACAGATACATATTTTTCATTTTTGTCACAAAAAAAAGAGTGAAAATATTTTTCTCACTCTTTTTTCTTTTCTCTTAAACTGCGGACAAACTCCAAAGTTCTTCGTTGTAATCAGGCAACAAAAGAATTCTCTTGATTTCATCCTGTTCTGTCTTTTTACCGCATTCCTTTAAAAATTTCACAACATCAAGGACAGTGATATCCTCTTCTGTCTGGATATTTTCTACAACATACATTTCTTCGTACAAAAGATGATAAATAGCGTACTCATTATTATTAGCAAAATGAGCACAGTCATCAATCGGGTTTTCCGGATTCACGTTTTCTTCGTAATATCCGCAATTACCACGTCCATCTTCGTTTTCGAAACAATGCTGGCATGCCTTGCACATGGCAGGATATATACCAGATGGGATTTCTGTCGGAGTGACATCGTTTAAGTAAACGATATACTCCTCCGGTGACAGTAGTGTCTTCACATATGCTTTATTTTGGTACTCTGCTCCAAGGAATTCTTCATAGCAGACATAAAGTTCACCGCCAAATCCGGTATCGCTTTCGAAATCCTCAAAGTAGTCTGATGGACAGTGACACTCCGGATATTCGTCATCACTCCAGATGCCGTCTATTATGTTGAATAGTTCTTCCAGCGAATGACCATGCGAAATCATCCAGTCAAACTGATATCTTTCGTATGCGATATGGCTGATGGACTTATTATTGCAATAGCTTGTCCATCCAGACATTTCATCCATGAGCTTGTTGCAGCATTTCTCAACAACAGCGGCAACCTGCTTGAAATTAGGTTTTTTATCCCAGATGAAAGCTACATAAGTGCCGCCATTACGGAAAAAGATTCTCTCTCCATCTCCGCTGTGAAAATCATCGCTGTATCCAAAAAACTTACGAACATTACCTGCTCCGATAGGCATGCTGGCAGCCTGCGAAGGGGAAAGGGTAATACCGTCATTCTCCCATTTAAAATCCGGATCATCAAACGTGATCGTGTCTCTGCCACACTCATTACAGAAAAAACAGGAAGCCTGAAATGCATCTTCTCTGTTTTCTCTTGTCGCTTCCACGATCATCCGTCCTCCGCACTCCGGGCATGTGATTGTTGTCAGAAATTTCTTTGAAAATTCATCTTTCTTCATCATTTTTCTCCTTTCGCTTAAAAAAATTTGTTTACATATGAAATATGAAACAAAAAAAGTGCAGCATCATGCCACACTTTTCTTTTTTTTCTTACAAAATGAAATCCAGTTGGGTTCCTTTGACTACGTCCCCATCCATTTCGCTGTCCATCAGCCGGCAGATTCCTGTTTCCAGTTCCCGTCCGTTGAAGCTTTCGAGAAAATCCTTGTAATTTCCTTCGTATATCCCGTTTTCTTCTTCTGTGAAGAAAGAATCCATTTTCTTTCCTTCCAGTTCCTTTTCATCCCCGTTTTTGGTTAAGACAGGGTTGATCAGACGGACAACGGTATCGCCGTTACAGGCTTTCTGGATATGTGCGTATGCCTCAAGAAGCAGATTTTTGTCCGCTTTTACAGGAAAATCGAAGAATAATGAGGTAAGCTCTGTGTCGTCTTCCTGATAGTTAATACATACCTTATCAATGATCGAATTCTTATCTGTAAGGGCAGTTTTCCGGCAAACAGCTTTGTTCCACTTTTCAAGAATCTTGTTAAGGAATTCCATCCCCTGCATATCATCCCCTTCAAATACCTGATAATCCTGTGGTTTGAAATTTCCAGTATGATATGGATGTTTCTTTTTAAGAACATCAATCTCTTCACATGTCAGCTTTCTTCCAAGCTGTTCTTCCATGATGGATTTCTCTTTCTCGTATTCGTTGTAAATCTCTGAATTCCAGTCAGAAAATTCAACATTTGCAAGGCTTCCATCTGTTTTTCGGTGGTCAATACAGACCTTCGGATTGCTGAAACGGAATGAAAATTTGATGTAGTCACCAAATGCCAGATCTTTTGGTGCGTCGGGTTTAAACCATCTGATTTCCTGGGTACATTCCCCGTAGGTTTCTTCAAGATATCGGGTGAAACTTTCTCCCCAGATGCCTTTCTGACGGTCTTCTCCTATCTTCATCTCGGTATAGCCCATTTCCTGTGCAATCTCTGCAGCAATCTGCTGTAATGTTTTGATTGTATCCTGTCTGTTCATCATATTTTCCTCTCTTTCTCCCGGTTACATACCGGGTAAACAAAGAGATTCCCCTTTGCACGGGAACCTCAATTTTTAGTTCCCGGTGCATCGGGATAATTACATATTTAAGAAATCCATTCGCCTCCAATAATGTCACATTCTGATAAATTCATGTGTTTATTTTCCGGCACTTCAATTTCTACTGTCTTATAGTGGCGTTCAAAGTTATCCTCTGAAACCTGTTCTGTTACAGCAAGAATCAGTCTCGCTTTTTTAACGCTCTTTTCTAACGCCAACTTTGCCAGTATTTGTCTTTTTATAGGTTTCCTTGATGACGATTTCATCACCAATAATCTCAACCTTTGATAAGTCAAGGTTGAAAGCGGGGGCAACCACACAGTCGCCGTTCTGAAGGTAGTAGTAGACGTTGCCGTAACGGTTCACATACCACGCGTAATATTTGCCGTTGACAGTACCGAGCCACGCGCCATAGTAGGAAGCCCCGAACGAACGGGCGTTTTCTGCCGTTGCCTTCAATGCCTGCCAGTAATTTCCAGAGCCAGGTTCATCCCACTCCGTAAAACCAACTTTTTCCTTGGAAACCAAATACAAGCCTTTACCATAAGATGCAGATTTATCTTCTACATTCTTAATGACATCGTACAGTTCTTTCATTTTGTTATCGTAAGTGCTGATATCTTCGACATTAATGGAATCTGCATAGTAATCACCATTGCCAGACTGCGGCATTACAAAGCCCGGCCACTCCCCATGTGTTACCCCATGCGACTGGATTACTGCTGTCCTGCCATCATTAATCAGTTCACAGACTGTCCACCTATACCCTGCAAATTTATAGGTCTTGCCGGATTCAATTACTAAATTCTTGTTCTCTGTGATACTCTTTAATTTTTTCATAGTGTTTTTCTCCCTTCATTAATGAATTTCTGTTTACACATTTAATATGAAATAAAAAAAAGAAGAACCCGAAGGCTCTTCTTAATGTTTTTTTACTCTTGCAGGAACAGAAATTTGTCAATTGTTCTCTGGACATTTTCCCCGGTGACTATTTCGCGTGCTTCGCAACCGCGACTTGCAGTGCTTTCGAAAATCATCTCTGCAAGTATTTGTTGTTGGTCATCCGGATCAGGATATTCTGATTTAAAGCTTTCAACTGATCCGTAGTAAGATTCAACGATAGATGTGCAATCTGCATCGTACATACCGTCAGAATCCATCCAGTTTGCAAGAATGATGGTATTCATATAGACGATGTAACTATCGTCTGGCAAATTGTCGCTTTGTACCAAGCGGTAAACACTGTCTCTTAGCTTCTTAATATACTGGTTATCATCAGATTTTCCACATCCAAGCTCTTCAATGAGTTCCTCGTATGAATCATTTACTGCCCCTTGTATGAAATCCCATTCGTAGTCCTGGCAATCATTAAGTTGATCCATTTTACCCATATTTTGGAGTGTCTGGTGCTAGAATATAAATAGTACAAGCCAAAATGAGAAATTCCAAATACACATAAGCATGGTACAATAGAGACATGCTGAAGGAGGATCTCATATGGCAATGCAACATGACAAACAATTTAAACTTGATGCAATCCAGTACTATCAAGATCATAAAGATCTCGGAGTACGTGGATGTGCAGAAAATCTTGGCATCGGCTACAGTACACTAACAAAGTGGCTGAAAGACTTCCGGGAATCAGGTGATATTCCTGTTCGTGGTTCTGGTAATTATGCATCTGATGAGCAGAAGGAAATTGCCCGTCTCAGACGTGAATTACGTGATGCAAAAGATGCACTTGATGTGTTAAAAAAAGCAATCAACATTCTGGGAAAATGACGGAAGCCATTTATCTCGAAGTGTCTGAGAAGACGGAAGCTGCCAAAAAGGCTGGACGCCGGGTTTCCGTCTCCGGAATGTTGAAATTTTTAGGTGTCTCTCGCTCAGGATATCTTGCATGGCTCCACCACGTACCTTCTGATACAGAAAAACGTCGTAAAGCTGTAAAAGCAAAAATACAGGATATTTATGATGATTCCAAGCAGAACTACGGTGCTCCGAAAATCACTGTAGAACTTCGAAAAACTGGTGAAGTCATTTCGGAAAGAACCGTTGGTACATATATGCGCCAAATGGGAATCCGTGCTCAGTGGAGCAAACCATGGACGATCACCACAAAAGATTCCGATTTCAGCACTGAATTACAAAATATCCTCGATGAGCAGTTTAATCCTGATCGTCCGAATGCAGTCTGGTGTTCGGATATTACCTACATCTGGACAATAGATGGATTTGTCTATCTGACCAGTGTTATGGATTTATTTTCCAGAAAAATCATAGCCTGGACGCTTTCAGAAACACTGGA
>ENA-UOJQ01001965-UOJQ01001965.1-human-gut-metagenome-genome-assembly--contig:-P63-NODE-1965-length-14155-cov-10.640709_pt1 | contig 14155 bp, 13 predicted proteins | sample MGYA00242352_ERZ723899 | MGnify/ENA metagenome assembly ERZ723899 | reverse complement strand
ATCAAGACATAATAGACTATTTAAACTATAATAACTAATTCTAATTTTATATTAATAGATGAATATAAAATAATAATAGCTAATATATTAAAAAAATATACAATTAATGATATTAAAACAGTTATAGATAAGAAAACAAGTGAATGGATTAATAATCCTAAAATAAAACCATATCTTACACCTGAAACATTATTTGGACCTAAATTTGAAAGATACTTACATCAACAAGCAAAAGCTAAAACTATTCAGGATATACCTTTAGAAGATATTAGAAGAGCTAAAGAAATGAGAGATAAACAGAATGGATAAGTTGGATTTTGTAGAAGGAATTAAAATATTACCATTTTGTTATCAAAAAGTAATTAGTAATGATGATATTTCAATATGGTATGAAATGTTACAAGATATAGAGCCAGAAGTGTTTAAAAAAGCAATTATAGAACTATGTAAAGAAAGAGCTTATATGCCAACTATACATGATATCTTAGATAAAAATAAAACAGTTAAAAATAATTATTATTTATCAATTTTAGAACAAATGAAAAAAGATGGATACTTCAAATTAGGAATAGTACCATTATCACCAGAACAAGAGGATAGAAACTATGGTAAATCCATTAGATGGATAGAAAGAGAAATCATACCAGGATTTTTATTAGAAGATATGCAAAAGTATATTAATCGTGGTAAAAAACTAAATAGTAAAAACCATTATCAAATAGAACACAATAGGTAGTCCTCCCCACCTAGGGTATAGGAATAAAAAAATAAAAAATATTACGACCGACAGCCACCTATATTCACACATATTAAATTTTTCGTGAGTTTTTAGGAAAGCAAAAAGAGTATTAGAAAAAAACTAATACTCATTTTTTTTAAAATCTAATGGATTTTCACTAATAATTTCTAAAGAATACTTCATTCTTAATAGCTTAATTACTTCAGTTTTAACCTTATCATAATCTTCGTCATCACTGATATTAAAAGTATCTTTAGCAGAATTATAGTGTTGATAAAATGTTGCTTTCCACATAGCATTCCTACTAAAAGAACTAACAATATAAAATGCAATTACTTCAGGCATAACATAAGTAATAATATAATCATGATAATTATCATAAAAAGGATTTATCACTTTCTCTAATTCTTCATCAGAAATATCCTCATCAGTACATTTTCTAATCATACAATTCCTCCAATTCTTTGTATTAATCACTTAAAAATAAAAATTAGCAAAGATTATTGATGCAATTTGGTAATTTTTGGTACAAATTTGTCGAAAAATATCAAAATTTGTCGAAAAATATCAAAATTTGTCGAAAAATATGATATAATTTATCTTGAAAGATTTCTAATAAAATGAAGAGAGAGGTAGTAATTATGGCAAAGAGTAAAAAAAATGTTTCAATGGAAGCAAGTTTGTGGGCTGCTTGTAATAAATTAAGAGGAAGTATAAGTGCAACAGATTATGTTAACGTTGTTTTAGGATTATTATTTTTAAGATTCGCGTATGATAAATTTAATACACAAAAAGAAAAACTATTATCTAACGAAGATACTGCAGGGTTTGCATTGAGCCCAATGGCATACATCAAAGATAATGTCTTCTTTTTAGAAGAAAATGATTGTTGGAATTATATTGTTAAGAATTCTAAGAAACCAGAAATATATGCAATTATAGATAATGCATTTAAAAATATTGAATTAAACAATGAGTCACTAAGGGGTGCTTTGCCAATTGGTTATTATGCATCACTTAATATAGAACCATCTAAGTTTTCGTCATTAATAGATGAAATAAATAAAATGGAATATTCCAAAGATGAATCAGATGATGTTATAGGTAGAGTATATGAATATTTCTTAAGAAAATTCTGTATAGCCGCAAAAAGCGAAAAAGGAGAGTTTTATACTCCAGGAAATATAGTTGATTTAATGACTCGTATTATTCAACCATACCATGCACCAGGAAAAGAATCATGCTCAGTTTATGATCCATGCTGTGGATCAGGTGGTATGTTTGTTCAATCTGCTGAGTTTATTGAAAAACACAAAGGTAATAAAAAAGAAGTAACAATATACGGCCAAGAAGAAAATCCTCAAACATATAAATTGGCTAGAATGAACTTGGCTATAAGAGGATTATCATGTAATTTAGGAAATGAGAATGCATCAACATTTACTAAGGATAAACATATTGATTTGAGAGCAGATTATATATTGGCAAATCCACCATTTAATTTAAAAGATTGGAGAACTGAAGAACAATTAGTTAATGATGCAAGATGGAATGGATATGAAGTGCCACCTGTGAGCAATGCTAATTACGCATGGATTCTTCATATGCTTTCAAGATTATCTTATGATGGTACTGCAGCGTTTTTATTAGCTAACGGAGCCTTAGGGGCTGACGGTGTAGAACAAAAGATAAGAAAACAGCTTATAGATAATAATAAAATTGAAGCAATAATAGTTCTTCCAAGAGATATGTTCTACGCAACAGATATATCTGTTACTTTATGGATTTGTGGCAATAATAAAAAAGAAAAAGAAGTTTTAAGAAATGGTAGTATTGTCAAATTACGTAATAGAGAAAATGAAATTTTGTTTATTGATGCAAGACAAATGGGCGATGATGGTAAAAATGATGATGGATATGTAAATCTATCTGAAGATGATAAAACTAAAATTACAAATACGTTATTTAATTGGCAATCACCTGAATGGAAAGAATTATACTCAGATGAACCAGAATTCTGTTATTCAGCTTCAAAAGAAGAAATTAGAAATAAAAATTATACACTTATTCCGTCAAAATATATTGAGTTTATAGATCATGACTTAGATATTGATTATGAAAAAGAAATGAATAATATAGTAAAATCTTTGACTAAAATTATAGAAGAGGAAGATGATAATCAAAAAGAATTGATTAATTCTCTTAAAGGAATTGGTTATGATGTTAGATAGAGATATTATAGGAAATCTTATTACTGTAAGTAATGAAAAGAATAATGCCGGAAATGATTATGAATTTTATGGCATTAATAAAAATAAAGAATTTATGCCCACTGTAGCATCTACAGATAATTTGGATAAAAATAAATATAAAATTGTTAAAAAGAATAGGTTTGTATTTAGTGGTATGCAAACAGGACGTGATAAATGTATAAGAATAGCTTTGTATGATTTAGATATACCTGCTCTTGTTTCTCCTGCTTACACTACATTTGATGTGACAAGTGAAAAAATACTCCCAGAGTATCTATTTATGTTTTTTAACTCAAAAGAAAAAGACAGATATGGAGCGTTTTTAAGTGATGGTAGTGTTCGTGCTAACTTGGATTGGGATGTTTTTTGCAATATAGAAATTGATATTCCTCCAATTAATATTCAAAGAAAATTTGTGGATATATATAATGGTTTAAAACAAAAAATATTAATATTAAGTTCAAATATAGATGATTTAAAATATATCTGCGATATAAATATCGATAGATTTAAGAAGAAATATCCAAAAGAAGAATTAGGTAATTATATACATAGAACTGATAATAAAAATACAAATAATCTAATAAAAAAAGTATATGGTGTTAGCACTTCAAAAGAGTTTAGAGAGCCAACTTCAAAAGTAAATAAAAATGAATTATCTTCATATAAAATTGTTAGACCAAGAGAAATATCGTTTGTTCAAACAACTCATAATGAAAAAGTTTTTGCTAATGCAATCAATGAATTTGGAGAAGATATAGTGGTAACATCTGTTAATGAAGTATTCTATACAGATGAATCCAAAATCCTTCCTGAATATTTAGTAATGTTTTTCTCTAGAAAAGAATTTGATAGATATGCAAGATTCAATAGTTGGGGGTCTGCTAGAGAAACTTTTACTTGGAATGATTTGCAAGAAGTAAAAATGAGTATTCCTCCAATTCCCGAACAAAAAAGCATTGTTAGAATATTTAATAATTATAAGAAAAGAAAAAAAATGATAAATGATTTAACAGAAATATTAAATAACATTTGTCCAATTTTAATAAATGGATCGCTAAAGGAGGCTAATAATGAATAATGGTTTTAAGTATTATGAAAATGATTTTGAATTAGCTGTTCTTGATGTTTTCGCAAATTCTGGATGGATTTATGAATGTGGATATGATATTCACAGAGAAAAAAATGATATTGTTTTAGATGCTGATTTTATAAGTTATTTAAATAATAGATATGGAACATTCTCTAAAAGTGAAATTGAAGATTTAAAAAATAATTTATTAAATACAAGTAGTAAATCCCTTTATAGATTAATGAAGGAAACATATACAAAACTTATTATGGGTTTTGAGTTAAAGCGTGATGATGGAAGTAAATTGTTTATAGAATACTTTGATTTTAATAATATTAGCAATAATGTTTTTAAAGTAGTAAACCAATTTGAATTTTCTGAATATAAAGATAGAAGACCAGATGTAATAGCATTTATAAACGGTATTCCGATTTCTGTATTTGAATTAAAGAATCCTGCTGATGAAAATGTAACAATTAAAGATGCTTATGATCAAACACATATCAGATATTCACAAGATATTCCATCTTTGATGAAATTTGACTTTATTAATGTTATAAGTGATGGTGCAAATACAAGATATGGATCATTATTTAGTAGTTATGAATTCTATTTTAAGTGGAATTCAACAGATGGAGATAATTATTATAATAGCGATATTATTGATGTAGACCTTGATGAGTTGAAAGCAGAAACTGATGGAATTGGAACCTTAAATTATCTTATAGAAGGGTTATTTAATAAAGAAACATTATTAAATGTTATTAAGAATTATATTTATATTCCTGATAATAGCAATAATGATTTAATAGTATTACCTAAGTATTATCAATACTACGGATCAGAAAAAATGTATCATAATATTTTAAATCAATATCATGTACACAGTGGTAAGGGTGGAACATTCTGGGGATCTACAGGATGTGGGAAATCATACATAATGTTATTCCTATCAAAAAGATTAACAACGTCATTAGAATTAAATAAACCTACTATTGTTTTGTTAACTGATAGAAATGATTTAGACGATCAATTGTCAAAAGATTTTGAAAATGCTAAGGAATACTTAATAGATGATAATTCTGTTAGTATTAAAGACAGAAAAGATTTAAAAGAAAAATTAGCTAACATTCGTAGTGGTGGAATATACTTGATGACTATTCAAAAGTTTTCTGAAGATATTAGTTTACTTAGTGATAGAGATAATATTATTTGTATATCAGATGAAGCACATCGTACTCAAACAAACTTAGAAGCTAAATATGTTACTACCGCTACTGAAACTAAAAAGACATATGGATTTGCAAAATACTTAAGAGATTCTTTTCCTAATGCAACTTATGTTGGATTTACAGGTACTCCAGTAGATGCAACTTTAAGAGTATTTGGAGATATAGTAACAAAATATACAATGAAGCAATCTCTTGATGATGGATCTACAGTTAGAATTAGCAGATTACCAGGTCCAAGAGAAGTACAATTGGATGAAAGATTAGCATCAGCTTGTGATAAGTATTATCAATTATTAACTGAAGAAGGTGCTAATCCATATCAAATAGAACAATCAAAACAAGAAATGTCTAGATTAAAAATAATATTAGGAAATCCAGACAGATTAGATATAGTTGTTAAGCACTTCATTTGGCACTATGAAAAAAGATGTCAAGAGCATTCAACAGTAAATCAAAAAGCTATGTTTGTTTGCTATGACAGAGAAATAGCACATGAAGTATATAAAAGAATAAAAGCACTAAAACCAGAATGGTTTGAAAAGAGAAAGTGTGCTCCAGAATATGAAGCTGAGTTTACTGATAGAGATGCTGTAGAAATAGAAAAGGTAAGATTAGTTTGTACAGGTGGAAAAAACGATACTAAAGAACTATCTGATTTAATTGGTACAAGAGAAGATAGAAAGAATCTTGCCAAAATATTTAAAGATGATAAGTCAAACTTCAAGATTGCTATTGTTGTTGATATGTGGATTACAGGATTTGACGTACCATCTCTTGATACAATGTATTTAGATAAGCCAATTGAAACTCACAATTTAATTCAAACAATTTCGAGAGTTAATAGAGTATTCAAAGGTAAGGATGAAGGTTTAATAGTTGATTATATAGGACTTGAAGGTGCTATATTAACCGCTATGAAACTGTATAATGGGGATATTCGCCCAATTGATGGTATAGATGTATCATTAACAGTATTTAAAGATTTCATGTCTAAAATAGATGAATTAATGAATGATTTTGATTATTCACAATTCTTTAATGAGAACATAAAACCTCTTGAAAGACTACAATTAATTCAAGATGGGGTTGAATACGTATTATCTTTGAAATCACGTGAAGATAATTTTATGGGATTTACTCAACGAGCAAAAAAAGCATTCAATATATGCGTTGGACATGATGAAATAACAAATGAAGAAGTTGAAAGACTACATTATTATTTATGCTTAAGGTCTGTGATCTTTAAAATGACAAGAGGAGATACTCCAGATACAACTCTAATGAATAAAAAAATTGAAGAGTTAGTTAACAGGGCAATAAGCTCAACATATGATGGAAAAGAATTTAATTTTGAAGAAACTACAGATGACATTCAAATATTATTTAGTGATGATTTCTTAGAAAAGTTAAAGAAAATAAAATATCCAAATACCAAGTATCAAGCTTTGATTAAATTACTAAAGAAAGCTATAAAAGAATTTGGAAGAACTAACATTCTTAAAGCTACAGAGTTTTCTAAAAAGCTTCAAAGAGTTATTGATAAATACAACAATAGAAATGACATTGATTATACTGATGTGATAATTGATGATGTTGTTAATGGTTTAAGTGATGAACTTGAAACAATTTATAAAGAATTGAAACAAGAAAAAGAATCTTTTGAAGAGTTAAATATTACTTACGAAGAAAAAGCTTTCTATGATATTTTAGTATCTATAGCAAAGAAATATTCATTTGAAGATAAAATGAATGAAGACAAATATATTTATCTTGCTAGAGAAATAAAGAAACTTGTGTCTAACAAGTCAAAATATACTGATTGGACAGTAAGACAAGATATAAGAGCTGAATTATATTTTGATGTAGCTGTACTATTAAGAAAAAATGATTTTCCTCCAAAACCTTCAGATGAAGCATATGAGGAGATAATGAAGCAAGTTGAAAATTTTAAAAAATATAATTAGGAGGATAGAATGATTAGACATGTAGAACAAAAATCAGTTTCTCAAGTATTGCCTGATGATAAAATAATTTATAAAATTCCGAAATATCAAAGAAAGTATACTTGGGGGCAAAATGAATGGGATTTACTATTCAACGATGTTATTGAAAACGATGAAGGATATTTTTTAGGATCAACAATTTGTGTTGCTTTACCAGGTAGTGCCTTCAGAGCTACTTATCTTGAAGTTATAGATGGACAACAAAGAATGACATCTTTATCTATTCTTTTATCTGTATTATATACAAAACTATTAAAACATAAAGATGAATTAGATATAGATAGTATGACTGATTTAAATAATATTAAAAGGCAATTAGCATATAAGCAAGATGATAAATATGTTCCAAGATTACAATTACAAATACAAGATAACAATCAAGCAGATTACAATTTCTTATTATATGAGTCTGGCATTATAGAAAATGCTGAATTTTTACTTTATGCAGGTAACAGAAAAATATATAAAGCAGCACGCTATTTTGATAAACTAATAACGAACTTTTTACAATCTGACGATCCAGAAAATGTATATCGTGGGTTAAAAGCAGATAGTGAAATAAAAACTTTATTAAACTTGGTTAGAAGATTTAATAGTGCAATTTTAGTTGTTATTGAAGTTGATAATCATAAAGATGCGTATATGTTATTTGAATCATTAAATAACCGTGGTGTTCCTTTAACCGCTATAGATTTAATAAAAAATTTACTTATTTCGACTTCAGAAAGAGACGGCAAGTCAGATGAATGTTATGATCGTTGGACTAAAATTCAAAAGAATTTAGGAGAAGAGTATTCTGTCCAAGAAAGATTTTTTAGACAATACTATAATGCTTTTATAGAAGAATTAAACAAACCTTTTGTAACACCAGAGAGCACAAAAAAATATCCATTAGCATATTTAGCAACAAAAACTACATTAATGGATATATATGAACAATTAATAAAAAAAGATTATAATAAATTTATTGATGATATAGAACACGCATCAGACAATTACGCAATCATAATTAATAACTCTGATAAGAAAACATATTATGCTGATGAGCTATTAAATCTTGAAAGAGTTCAGGGAGCTCCTGGATATCTATTACTTCTATATTTGGAAAACAATAAGGATATACTAAATATTAAAGATGATGATATGAAAGATATTATTAAATTATTAGTATCATTCTTTGTTAGAAGAAATATAACAGATATTCCAAATACAAGAAATTTAACAAAAATATTTATGGATATAATCGCATCAATTAAAGAAAATAGAAATGATACAGTTTATAATATATGTAGAAATAAACTAATTTCTGAATCAGCTCCAGATAGTTTATTTGAAGAAAAATTGAGAGGACCATTATATGATTTGAATGATACTGCAACAAGATTTATTTTATGTCATATAGAAGCTCAGCATACTACAAAAGAAATATATACTGACTTATGGTCAAGAGATAATAGTAATAAATATATTTGGACAATTGAACATATATTTCCAGAAGGTCAAAAAATACCAAAAGAGTGGATTGATATGATAGCTGATGGAAATGAAGAACTTGCATATGAATATTTAAATAAATACGTTCACACATTAGGTAATTTGACTATTACAGGATATAATTCTAATTTGAGTAATTATGATTTTGAAAAGAAAAAATATAGAAAAAATCAAGATGGAAAAGATATAGGATATACAAATGGATTATATTTAAATAATGATGTGGTTAGTGAAGATAAATGGACTGTTGAGAAAATAAATAATAGAACCGATAAGCTAGTAGCAACTGCTTTAGAATTATTTAAATTATAATTGTATTATAAAAGCCCAGAAAAGTTAATTCTGAGCTTTTTGCTTGATAAAAAATGTTGCAACAATTATAATTCTATGTAAATCATCAATTTCAATATATCCCTTAATACTAGTTAAATCGTTTTCTTTAATATAACTATTTAATTCTTTTTGAAACCCTTTTGAAATATTTATTCTGACAATTTGATGATTTTCTAAGCCTTCAACCTTTAAGAGCAATTCTTCGCCTTCGATGCCTTTAAAGCATCCAGAAATAACAACACTATTAACCATAATCTCCTCCTTTTTAATAGTTGTTGTATTAATTACTTAATTATTGAATTAGTCAAGTAATTTATGGTATAATAATTATTAAATTTGGGGGCGATATAATGAGTCGAAGATATAGGAGTAAAAGTTATAATGGAAGAGGATTAGTAAGTATAGTAAGTTATTTGATAAGACAATTTTGTTTTCCAAATCCATTTACTAATATAGTTAAAGATCCAAATACAGCTACAATAGTTAACTGGATATGTGGTGGTATTTTTATTCCACTTGCATATACACTTACAGGCACATGGTATAAAGGTGGTGCTAAAGCAGTTGGAAGCTTTGGATTCTTTATTAATTATGCAATATTAACGGGATTATTTTTATTGATAACTAAATTAATAACTAATCTTTATTTAGTAGCATTTCTATTTATTTTAGGGTATTCTATATTGTGTATAGTTGAAAACAAATTGTTTGGAGAAAAGCATCCATTTTAAGAGTTAGTAAAATAGATACTAATTCTTTTTTTAGGTACAATTTAGGTACAAAAAAACTAAAAAAGCACGGTAAATGACGGTTTGCACCAATATAAAAAGGCCCATATTTAAAGCGTTTAACACAATTTGGTCTCTTCTAACTGAAGAGACCAAGCCCCCCTGAAGAAAATAAATTTCTTAATATACAACAAGTTTTTTTTGTAAATAGTAAAATAAAATGTAAGAAAATGACAAAATATTTATGTAAAGTGTTATAATTAATTTATTTTTTAAAACTAAAATTTAAGTCAATTGTATTAGATAAGACTATATTAAATTGTAAATAAAACCAAACTAGTTAATTTTTTAGATAAAAAGTTTTATGTTTCAAGTATAGATAATAGTCACTTGGTTTATGAATACAAGACACAATAAAATGTCGTTTTTGTGATTATTGAATGAATGATAAATATAGTTTCTAGCTTAGCAACTTGTGAACTGTGATAAACTCATTAATAATAACTTACAAAGCCACCTAGACATATTTTCAAAATTGTATTATTATAAATATACGAAAGGATTGATATAATGAAAAGCAAAGTATATTTTACAAAAGAAATAACAAGTGAAAGCTTAATTAAGATTTATGAAAGTTTAAATCATGAATTAAAAGGTAGAGTTGCAGTTAAAATTTCAACCGGAGAACCTGGTGGACATAACTTTTTAAATCCCAATTTAATTAAAGACTTAGTAAACAAATTAAATGGTACAATTGTGGAATGTTGCACTGCTTATGCTGGAAAAAGAATGAATCCAAGTAATCACTGGCAAGCTATCAAAGACCATGGTTTTTATGATATAGCTCCATGTGATATTATGGATGAAGATGGAGAAATAACAATTCCTGTAAATGGTGGAAAACATTTAAGCGGCATAAACTATGTAGGTAGTCATATCAATAACTACGATTCCATGTTATGCTATCTCATTTTAAAGGACATATGATGGGTGGCTTCGGCGGAGCTCTAAAGAATATGTCAATCGGAGTTGCTTCAAAAAATGGTAAAGCATGGATTCATTCAGCAGGAAAAACAACTGTACCTGATGAATGTTGGAAATTAGAAACTGCGCAAGATGATTTTCTAGAAAGTATGGCAGAAGCAGATAAGTCTGTAGTAGATTATTTCAAACCAGAAAACATGCTTTATATTAATGTTGCTAATAATATTTCTATAGATTGTGATTGTGATAATAATCCAAAAGATCCAGAAATTGCAGATATAGGAATATTTGCATCCCTAGACCCGGTTGCTTTAGATAAATGTTGTTATGATACAATTATGAATTTAACTGAAAATGGTGCAAACTCTTTAAGGATGAGAATGCTTGATAAAAATGCAATTCATATAGTTGAAGAAGCAGAAAAACTTGGCTTAGGTACAACCAAATATGAACTAGTAAGGATTGATTAAGGTTATTATGAAATTAGAAGAAATAGTAAAAATATTAACTAAACAAAATAAAACTATCTCAACAATGGAATCTTGTACCGGCGGAGCTCTTGCTAATGCCATTACAAATATCCCTGGAGCTAGTGAAATTCTAAAATTTAGTGCAGTAACTTACTCAAATGAATTTAAAATAAAAATGGGTGTACCAAAAGAAATAATTGATACATATTCAGTTTATAGCATAGAAACTGCCATAGAAATGAGTAAAAAAATATCTGAATTTACCAATTCTAATTATGGAATAGGTATAACAGGTAAACTAAATAGAGTAGATCCTCATAACTTATCTGGTGATGATAACAGAGTTTACTTTAGTATATATAATAAAAATAAAAATACAAATTACAATGGTTCATTAAAAGTAACAAAAGAAACTAGAAAAGAAAATAAAGAAGAAGTAATAAATTTAATTGTTGATAAATTATATGAAATAATAAAAACAGAAGACTAAACTAAGACTCCTTGATAAATATTTCTTTTAACCATTTCTTTATCAATATCATTTAAAACCACAAACTTCTTTATAAGCCAATCCGGAGCAATCAATTCATCTATAGTTGGGTCTCCAGTTATTCTCATTATAACAACATCTTTGTTTAAAAGCCTTAATTGGTCACAAATAATATCAATATATTCCTCTTTAGTTAGAATATGAAACTTATCTTTTTCATAAATACTAGCTAAAGGGGTATTTTTTGCTACATAAAGCATATGAATTTTAATCCCATCAATACCACAATCATTAACAAATTTTATTGTATTTAACATATCTTCTTTAGCCTCATATGGTAGACCATTTATAATGTGCGCAACAACAAATATATTTCTTTCGTGTAATCTTTTTACAGCATCCCTAAAAACTTCACTATTATGTCCACGATTTATAAAATTTAAAGTATTATTATTACTACTTTGTAAACCAAGTTCTACAATTAAAAAAGTCTTTTTATTTAATTCATCTAAATAATCTAACCATTCATCAGTTAAACAATCTGGTCTAGTAGCAATATCAATTCCCACAACTTTAGGTAATACTAACAACTTATCAACATAATTTTTAACTAAATTTTTATCATTATAAGTATTAGTGCCAGATTGAAAATAAGGAATATACAAACTATCTGGCCATTTTTGCTCCATAATTTTTCTCCCATTTTCAAATTGTTCTAAAATATCCAGGGCATTATTACTTATTGTAGCACTAGATTTATTAGAACAATAAATACATCCACCATTAATTTGATTAGGACAAGTACTATTAATATCTAAAGGAACTTTAAATACTTTTTGACCAAACTTCATTTTAAAAAAGTAATTTAGTGTATAATATCTTTTATTATCTAATGTATTTTTAAACATAATACCACCTGCTAATATTTTATCATGTAAAATTATAAAATAAAAGTTGTTATTTTTAATATTTATGGTATACTAATAATAGTTGCTGAAATAGCTCAGTTGGTAGAGCAATGCCCTCGTAACGCATAGGTCGTAAGTTCAAGCCTTACTTTCAGCACCATTTAAAAATAATCCCCGTAAAATCGGGGTTTTATTATATCTTTTTTTAATTTACCTCTTATTAACAACTTAAATATTAAAAAATTTTTCAATAAAAACAAATTTTATATATACAAAAGATTATACTATGTGTTATAATAAATTTATTACACAAAGGAGGAAATAAAAATGCGTGTATATGGTATGAACGTTTTAAAAGAATTAGATACTAAAAAGATTAAAAAAGTATTTACATCAAGAAAAGAAGTATGCAAGTATTGCAGTGAAAACAAAATTAAATACGAATTTGTTGATAATCATTTTCTTAATAAAATGTGCGAATATAATCACCAAGGGGTGGTAATTGATGCTTTTGATTATGATTACTATAATATTAATGATATAGATGGAGATTTTGTTTTAATATTAGATCATCTTGAAGACCCACATAACTTTGGCGCCATCATAAGAACTTGTGCCGCAGTAGGAATAAAATCGATAATAATTCCCAAAGATAGAAGTGTTGGAGTAACAGATGTTGTTGTAAAAACTAGTGTAGGAACCATAAATTATGTAAAAATAATAATGGTTAATAACTTAGTAGCAACTATGAAAAAGTTAAAAAAAGATGGTTTCTTTATATATGCAGCCTCAATGGAAGGTGAAGATTTTAGAAAAATAGATTATAGCACAAAAAGAGCTTTAGTAATTGGCAATGAAGGTTCTGGCGTAAGCAGATTAGTTAAAGAAGAAAGTGATGTTTTAGTAAGTATTCCAATGAATAAAAATGTTGAAAGCTTAAACGCATCAGTAGCTGCCAGCATTCTTATTTATCATATGGGGGATAATGACTAATATAAGTGATTCTGAACTAATCATGCTATGTCGAGAAAACAATGAAGATGCTCAAAAATTACTTGATGAAAAATATAATATTGTTATAAAAAAATTTATTAAAGATAACTATGAAGCAATTAGAGTTTTAAACATTCCTTTTGATGATTTATATAATGAATGTTTTGAAACTTACAAAAGAGCAGTTGAAAATTATCGTAATTATAATAAAGCAAGTTTTTACACATTTACATCAACATTAATTAAAAGAAAAATAAAAAAAGTAATATTAACAGAAATAAGAGAACAAAAGAAAAACTCAGTAGTATTACTTAGTGATTTAGAAAATCAAAAACGAAATAATGAATTTATTTTAGCAGATAGTAAAGACCCATTAGAAATAGTTTGTGAACAAGAACAATCTCATGATATATATGAAATAATATTAAGTAAGTTATCTATTGCAGAAATAAATATA
>ENA-UOJQ01001961-UOJQ01001961.1-human-gut-metagenome-genome-assembly--contig:-P63-NODE-1961-length-14177-cov-5.743096_pt1 | contig 14177 bp, 14 predicted proteins | sample MGYA00242352_ERZ723899 | MGnify/ENA metagenome assembly ERZ723899 | reverse complement strand
CCGGCGGCTTTTCCAGCCGCTGCTGCCGCCAGTCATCGTCCCGCCACTGGTATCCGGACAGGTCGTAGACCTTGCTGTCTGTTCCGGGACGGGTGGCCGCGTGGAAGGCACAGGGATCGGCCTTCCAGACCACCCGGCCGTCCGCGCCGGTGACCACATACTTGTAGGCGTCGTAGACCTTGGCGTTTTCCGCCGCCGTTTCCCACACGCCGGTATCCAGCCGGGTCATGGGCCGGGGCTGCCAGCCGTTGAAGTCCCCGGCCAGCGCTACGGCGCGGGCGTTGGGCGCCCACACGCGGAAGGTGAAGCCCTGCTCCGCCGGGTGCGCGCCGAGGTAGGTGTAGATGTCGTGGGCCGGGTGCCGCGTCATGTGCTCAGCTCCTTTTCTCTCACGCTGCTCGTCTGCTCTATGGTAGCACGCCTGTTCCGTCAAAGGACGCGAAACAGGTCGCTGGTAACGTTACCGACATTGTACCCCATTTTTCCCGTCCCGTCAACAAACAAGGCGCTTTTTGTGCCGCGGCGGGGGCGGAAAAGGGCCGCAAGCACAAAAGGGAAACGCAGGCGCGCTGCGTTTCCCTTTTCGTTTACTCATCCCGCTGCTGCACGGCGCTGCTGCCGTTCAGGCCGAAGTCGTCCGCCACGCTGGCGGTGTCCCGGCGCAGCATGGTCTCCATCACCCGGATATCGCTGTCGATATCCATGGCATCGGTGCGGTACAGCTCGTCCAGCTGGTGCTCGAAGCCCGCCACGATGCTGTCCATGGTCTTTTCGATCTTGGCCTTGGCCTGGCTCAGGTTCTCGCCGCTGACACCGGCCTCCTCAAAGCTGGCGTAGTTTTCCAGCAGCTTCAGGGTGGTGGGCAGGTAGTAGTTCAGGAACGTGCCGGCGGCGTCACGCTTGGCCTCGTCCTCTTCAATGAGTTTGAAAATACGGCCGGACACCTGCTCCATGCGGTCCAGCTTGGCGCTGATGGCCTCGTCGGCGATGCGGTCGTTCAGCTCACGGATCTGGGCCAGGATGGCGGCGTAGCCCGCCGGCGCGGGCGCGGGCTGTGCGGGCTGACCCTGCTCCGCCTTGGCGCGGTGGGCGGCATCAAAGTACGCCGTGGCGGCGGCCTGGGACTTGAAGAGCATACCGCTGCCCATGTCGATATAGGCCTCGTCACCCCAGAGGCCCTTTTCCAGCATCAGGTTCACGTCCTTCTCCACCCGGCGGCGGGACACGTCGGCGGCCCGGGCCAGATAGTCCAGGGGCACGGCCTGCTTCTGCCCGACGGTGCGGAGGTAGGTGGCAAAGCGCCGCTGGCGGCGCTTCATGGCGCCGCTGCCCAGCAGCAGGGACGCGCCGCCGGCCATCATGCCCAGGGGATAGAACAGCTGCCGCAGCAGGTCCATCCATTCATGCCATGTGATGGCGAAGCGCAGTTCAAAGTAGTCCACCTGCTGCACCAGGAAAAACACGCCCAGAATACCCACCACCGCGCCGATGATCTTCATGGTTTTGGCGCCCTTGTCGGAGTAGTTCGGCGTCTCTGTGACCTTGCGGACGGTGTTCTTCGCCGCGGAGGCGCGCGCCTGCGCAGGCTTCGCCTCGGCGCTGCCCGCCGCTGTCCGCTGCCACGCATCCCGCGCCTGCTGGCGCATTTTCCTGCCGCCGCCCTCGCTGAGCTTGCTCAGCAGCAGGATCAGGCCCACAGGCCAGGCCACGGCAAACATCACCGCGATGAATATCCACGAACCCAGGTCGTTATTGTTCTTTTTCGGCGGCTTCGGCTGAAGACCGTTGTTCTCGTCGTATTCGTAGCTCATGCTTCCCCTTCTCCCTTTCCCCGCAGCTTTCGCTTGTTGCCCTTTTCGTCCACGATATAGGTATTCTCCAGCACGCTGCGGGCATTGGCCATTACCGCGTTCAGGTACTCCTGCCGCAGTGCAGCGCGCTCCTCGATCTCCGCGTCTGTCAGCCCCTCGGCCTTGGCCTTGCGGGCCAGCTCGTTGATGCGTGCTATCTTCTTCTCGTCCATAGCTGTTTCTCCCTTATATGTATCGCCGTATGTCCACCGGCAGGCGGCTCTTTTTCGTGGGAGCGCCCACGCTGTCCAATACGCATTTTCCCAGACCGCGGCAGGTGATGGTATCTCCCGCCGACACGGACTTGTCCGGCTTCACACAGGTGACGTAGTTCACCTGTACGGACCCCTTTTCCACGGCCTCCGCCGCCCGGCCCCGGCTGAGAGAAAATCCCGCCGCCAGCACGTTGTCCAGCCGCAGGGAGGAGACGGTGTCCCGCAGTTCCTTCACCGCCGCATGGGGGACCGCCAGCGCCGAAAGCGGCAGCGGCGTTACGGTGAGCTTCTCCCGGCCGGCGCTGTCCCAGTTCTGCAGCAGGAAATCCGTCATGGACGGGTCCAGCAGCACCTGACAGCCGCCCTTTTCCACAAGTATATCGCCTATCTTCTCCCGGGTCAATCCCAGAGCCATCAAACTGCCCAAAAAATCCCGGTGGGTCAGGTCGCCGCCGCTGCGGCACGCGGCCCGCACCGCCGCGACCTCCGTGCCGTCCGGCTCCTCCATCCACTCCGGCAGAAACAGCAGCCGCTTTCGCTCCGCGCCGTCATAGCCGCCCCAGAAAATGCCGGACTCCCGCGCGCCCAGCAGCACCAGAAAGCCCTGCGCTGCAGCCTGCTCCGCAGGGGAGAGAAAGCCTGTGGCCGTGGGAATGTTCCGCGTGCGGCACTGCTCACACTTATCCCACACGCGGCTCAGCAGCAGCCGTTCCTCCGGGCTGTGGGCGGCTCTGTCCAGCAGTTCTCGTCTGTCCATGTTATGCCCCCAAATTCTGCGTGCGGTACAGTGTGGCATACACGCCGTTCTTCGCCAGCAGCTCCGCGTGGCTGCCCTCCTCGGCGATCACGCCGTCCTGTATCACCAGTATCCGGTTGGCCGAACGAATGGTGGACAGCCGGTGGGCGATGATCAGTGTCGTGCGGCCTCGGGCCAAACGGTCAAAGGCGCCCTGGATGCGGGCTTCCGTCACGCTGTCCAGCGCGGAGGTGGCCTCATCCAGTATCAGAATGGGCGGGGCCTTCAGAAACACCCGGGCGATGGCCACCCGCTGCTTCTGCCCGCCGGAGAGCAGCGCGCCCCGCTCACCCACATAGGTGTCGAACCCGTCGGGCATGGCGCAGATATCGTCGTAGATCTCCGCCTGCCGCGCCGCCTGCTCTACCTCGGCGTCGGTGGCGTCGGGGCGGCCGTAGCGAATATTCTCGCGGATGGTGTCGGCAAACAGGAACACGTCCTGCTGCACGATGCCGATGGCCCGGCGCAGGGAGCGCTGGGTGACGGCGCGGACATCGCGGCCGTCGACGGTGATGCTGCCGCTGTCCACGTCGTAGAACCGGGGCAGCAGCTGGCACAGGGTGGTCTTGCCGCCGCCGGAGGGCCCCACCAGGGCCACCGTCTCGCCGGCGGGGATGTGCAGCGTCACGTTGTGCAGCACCTCGGCCTTTTCGCCGTAGGCGAAGGAGACGTCGTTCACGTCCACGCGGCCCTGTACATGTTCGAGGGGCTGCGCGTCCGGCGCGTCCTGAATGGACGGCTCGGTGGCCATCAGCTCAATGAAGCGGTGCAGGCCCGCGAAGCCGTTGGAGAACATCTCGGCGAAGTTGGCCAGCTTGCGGATGGGACTGACGAAGGCGGTGACGTATAGGGAGAAGGTGATCAGATCCACATAGTCCATTTTCTCCCCCATGATGAGCCAGCCGCCCACGGCGATCACCGCCACCGGCAATATGCCGGTGCAGAACTCCATCACCGCATTGAAGCGGCCCATCTCCTTGTGAAAGCCACGCTTGGCGGTCTTGAACACCTCGTTGGCCTCGTCGAACCGCTGCTGCTGGGCTTCTTCGTTGGCAAAGGCCTTGGTGGTCCGCACGCCGGACAGGCCGGACTCGATGGCGGCGTTGATGGTGCCGGTCTTGACCTTGGCAGCCCGGGAGGCGGCGCTCATCTGCCGGCGGCGGCGCAGGGCCATGGTCAGCAGGACAGGCAGCAGCACCAGCAGTACCAGCGCCAGCTCCCAGCGCAGGGTGAACATCACCGCCAGCGCGCCCACGATGGTCACCAGGGAGATGAACAGATCCTCCGGCCCGTGGTGGGCCAGCTCCGTCAGTTCAAACAGGTCACTGGTCAGGCGGCTCATCAGCTGGCCGGTGCGGTTGCGGTCGTAGAAGTCGAAGCCCAGTTCCTGAATGTGGCGGTACAGATCGCGGCGGATATCCGCCTCTACGCGGATGCCGAAGGTGTGGCCCCAGTAGGCCACCACGAAGTACAGCGCCGAGCGCAGCACATAGGCGGCCACCACCACCGCCATGACGATGAAGAATACCCGGAACTGCCGCTGGGGCAGCCAGGTATACATGGCGGCGCGGGACACCAGCGGGAACGCCAGGTCGATGCAGGCGATGAGGAACGCGCAGGACAGGTCCAGGGCGAAGAGCCGCCGGTGGGGTTTGAAGTAGGAGAGGAATATCCGCAGGGGACTGCGGGTCTGATAATCTTTCGTGGTCATGCTATGCCTCACTCGGTGTTTTTTTGAACATATAGTATAGCACATCGGCACGGCGTTCGCAATAGCACGCAGCGCCCCGGCTTGCGTGTCGGGGCGCTGCGTGTTATAATTGGGCCATGACCTGGCCGATAGGGCCGTCGATGGTGACGGCGGCGCCAAGACCGCTGCCGGCCCCGCCCTTGTTGATGACCGCCAGCTTATGGCCGCGGTAGTACTGTATCAGCCCGGCGGCGGGATAGACCACCAGCGACGTGCCGCCGATGATGAGCACGTCTGCCTGCCGGATATAGTGGATGGCGCGGGCCATCACGTCCTCATCCAGGGACTCCTCATACAGCACCACGTCCGGCTTAATGATGCCGCCGCAGGTGCAGCGGGGAATGCCGCGGCTCTCCGCGATGCACTCCACACCGTAGAATTTCCCGCAGCGGGTACAGTGGTTCCGCAGCACGCTGCCGTGGAGCTCAAGGACCTCCTGGCTGCCGGCCTTCTGGTGCAGGCCGTCGATGTTCTGGGTGATGACGGCCTTCAGCTTCCCCTGCCGCTCCCATTCCGCCAGCTTGCGGTGGGCGGCGTTGGGCTGGGCGTCCAGGGCCAGCATTTTGGCCCGGTAGAAGTCGTAGAATTCCTCCGTGTGCGTCTCGTAAAATGTGTGGCTGAGCATGGTCTCCGGCGGGTATTTGAATTTCTGGTGATACAGGCCGTCCACACTGCGGAAGTCCGGTATCCCGGACTCGGTGGATACGCCGGCGCCGCCGAAAAACACGATGTTGTCACTGGCGTCTGTCAGTTCTTTCAGTCTGCGGATGGTGTCGTCCATACTGTCCCTCCATTTCTTTTGTAAGGAGCATACGCTATGAATATTCAGATCTTCGGAAAAAGCAAGTCCTTCGACACGAAAAAGGCGGAGCGCTGGTTCAAGGAGCGCCGCATCAAGTACCAGTACATCGACCTTGTGAGCAAGGGTGTATCGCCGGGGGAGTACCGTTCCATCCGGGCGGCCGTGGGCAGCTTCGACGCGCTGGTGGACAAGGACTGCCGGGCGTATGAGGCGCTGTACATGGCCTATATCACGCCTCAGGCGGCGGAGGAAAAGCTGCTGGAATACCCGGAGCTGTTCGCCGCACCCATTGTCCGCAACGGGAAGCAGGCCACCGTGGGCTATTGCCCGGAGATATGGCAGACCTGGGAATAGGAATAAGGGTTCTCATCCGTGCGCCGCAGGCGCACGGTTTTTTTCGGGCAGGCCGCGGCTTTCACTGTGCGGTGTTGCCCTTAGTCCGTGTAGCTGTGCTCCACCGTGACCACGGCGTAGTAATTGCCGTCCATGGTGCGGACCAGAGCGCGTATCTCCTGCGCTGCCTGGGCCGGGGTCTTGCTGCTGGAGAAGGGCAGCACCGCGTCGAAGATCAGGTTATCGTGTGTGGTGCCCCGGACCACGCGGAAGTCGTGGATGGTCAGACCGGGATCCACCTGCTTCACCAGCGCGGCCACCTGTTCCTTCAGTGCGGTGACGGAGCCGTCGGTGACGATGGGGTCCATGTGGATGACGGCGTGGCAGTGGAGCTTCTCCATCAGTTCCTTTTCAATATTGTCGATCACATCGTGCATGGCCATGATGTCCCCGTGGGCGGGGACCTCCGCGTGGAGGGTGATCATCAGACGGCCGGGGCCGTAGTCGTGGACCACCAGATCGTGTACGCCCAGCACTGTGTCGTTGGAGAGGACGATATCCCGTATCTGCTGCACCAGCGCCGGGTCGGGCGCCTGCCCCAGCAGGGGGGACAGGGTCTCTTTTGCGGCCTTGTAGGCGGAAAACAGGATGAACAGCGCCACCACCAGGCCCACATAGCCGTCCACCGCCAGACCGGTCCATTTGCCGATGAGCATGGCAAGGAGCACCGCCAGGGTGGAGACGGTGTCGGAAAGACTGTCCGTGGCGGTGGCCTCCATGGCGGCGGACTTGATCTTCCGGCCGATGGCCCGGTTGTACAGCCACATATAGACCTTCACGCACACGGAGGCGGCCATGATGGCGATAGCCATCAGGGAAAAGGTGACGGCCTCCGGATGGAGGATCTTGTCAAAGGAGGACTTGGCCAGCTCCACGCCCATCAGCAGGATCAGGCCCGCTACGATCAGGCCGGATATGTACTCGATGCGGCCGTGGCCAAAGGGGTGGTCGGTGTCCGGCTTTTTGCCCGCCAGACGGAAGCCCAGCAGCGTCACCGCCGAGGAGCCGGCGTCGGACAGGTTGTTGAAGGCGTCCGCCGTGACGGCGATGGAACCGGACAGCTGTCCGGCGAAGAATTTGCCGATGAACAGCAGAATATTCAGTGCGATGCCCACAGCGCCGCACAGGGTGCCGTAGGCGCGGCGGACGGCGGGGGAGGACACGTTGTCCCGGTCAGGAATGAACCAGCGGCTCAGCAATCGTATCATAGCAGTCGTCTCCTTTCGGCGGGTAGACCCGGCGCTTTGTCAGCCAATAGCACAGAGGGATGGCGTACAGCAGTATCTCGTAGGGGATGGCGGACATGTCCGCGCCCAGCATGGCCAGCGGGATGGACACGGAGATGTTCCAGGGGATCAGCGGCGAGAGGACGATGCCGGAGTTCTCGATGTCAAGGGCCATCTCGCCCCTGCCGTGGCCGCGCTTGGTGTAGTCGTCCCCCAGCAGCTGGTTGCACACCACCGCGCAGGTGGACTGGTTGCAGAACACCATGCTGCACACCACGGAGATCGCCGCGCAGGCGGGGAACCGCCCGGCTCTCCGGGCCAGGCGCTGGGCCAGATGCGCCGCGCCGTTCAGCACGCCCATGCCGCCCAGCAGCCCGGCGTACAGCCCGGCGCTGACGGCCATGATGGTGGCCGAGACCATGGACATCATGCCGCCGCCGGAGAGCACGTCGTGCAGCGCGCCGGGGGCGGGGAGGTAGCCCAGCACCGCATCCCGCAGGGTGGGCAGCAGAGCGCGGCCCTGGGCGAACACCGTCACCAGCAGCGCCGTCAGCGCACTGACGGCCATGGTGGGCCGGATGGGGACCTTGCACAGCGGCAGGATCAGGATCAGCAGCGCCGGGATGGCCGTCCACCAGCTGAGGCTGAAGGTGCCGGACAGCTGGTCCAGCACACCGCTGTCCACCATGGCCAGCGGGTGCGTTACGGACAGGGCGGCGTAGGCCGCGAGGCTGACCAGATAGGGCAGCCAGCCGGTGCGGTGCATCATGTGCAGGTTGTCATAGAGCTTGGTATCGGTGGCGGCGGCCACCAGCGTGGCGCTGGAGGAGGCCGGCGAGCAGCGGTCGCCGAAGTAGGCGCCGGCCACGATGGTCCCTGCCGTGATGGCCACGCTGACGCCGCCGGAGCGGGCCAAGGCCATCAGGATCACGCCCAGGGTGCCCACCACGCCGAAGGACGTGCCCAGGGCGTAGGAGATGAAGCTGGTCAGCAGGAACGTCACCAGCAGGAACAGCTGCGGCGTGATGATGCGCAGCCCGTGATAGATGAAGAAGGCGATGGTCCCGGCGCTGCGCCACAGGGCGGTGATGGCGCCGATGAGCATGTAGATCACGATCACGCAGCACATTTTGCGGCCCTGCTCCCAGGCGGCGTCCCACATGGCCCGCACGGTCATCCCGCGGCGCAGGCCCAGGGCGGCGAAGGCTGCTATGCCCACCCATATCGCAAGGATCAGGGACTGGCCCAAAAGGATGCAGAGACCCACTGCGGCCAGAAACAGCAGAAAACAGAAGACAGCGCCCATGTTACCTCCCCGGGATGGTCAGCGTCATGCGGCAGCACAGATCATCCAGGTCGCTGTCGGTGGCGGCGGGAAGGCGCAGGCGTCCCCCGCATTTGGCACAGGTCAGGTCCACCGCGCCGCGGCGCACCTGCATGGTATATTCGTGGCTGCCGCAGGCGCAGGCGATACCGCCCCGGGCGGCGATATCCTTCAGCTCGGACAGCACCTCGTACATGATGACGTTGTCGGTAAAGGCCTCGTCGGGGCCGACCTTTTCCTTGGCCACGCGCAGGGCCAGACCCTCCATGGCCTTTCGCACCTGGGTCTCCTCACCGATGTAGCAGCACAGCTCCTGTTTTACCGGGCAGGCCAGGCCGATGCCCCGGCCGTGCAGCAGCGTACCGGCGTCGCACTCCGCCTGGTGGTGCCCACCGCACACGCCGCAGGGCACCTGAAGCCGGAAGCGCAGGCCGTCCGTCTCGGCGGTCAGAGCTTCTTTGCCGCATTCGCATTCCATCCGCGCCGCGGCGGCGTTCAGGGCGAAAACGCTGCGGCTGTGCAGCACGGCCTTGCCGCAGGCCGGACAGATATATCCAAAGCTACGCATTTCTTCCATGACATACGCTCCTTTGTCAACCAAAAGTCACAACAAGTTCCTGTATTATATACCATTTATTCGCTGTTTTCCAGTATTGCGGGAAAAAGAGTTTTACATTATAATGGCGCCGTTATCCCACGCTTCAAAGGATGTGATACCGTGCAGAACAGGAGCTTTGCCGCGGCGGTGAAGGCGGCGTTTCCCCATACCATCCCCATTATGACCGGCTATCTGGCCGTAGGCATGGCCTACGGCGTGCTGATGGCCTCCAAGGGCTACAGCTTTCTGTGGGCGGGCTTTGTCAGTGCCTTTGCCTTCTGCGGCAGTATGCAGTATGTGGCGATCACGCTGCTGACCACGGCTTTTGATCCCCTGCAGGCCTTTGTGCTGAGCCTGATGGTCAACGCCCGGCACCTGTTTTTCTCGCTGGCGCTGCTGCCCAAGTACCGGGGACTGGGCAGGCTGCGGTATTTTATGATCTATACCCTCAGTGACGAGAACTTTTCCCTCTCCTCCTCGGTGGAGCCGCCGGAGGACACGGACCCCACGCTGTTCTACTTTGCCATGAGCTTCCTGACCTGGCTGTACTGGGTGGCGTTCTCCATGCTGGGTGGCCTGCTGGGTGGGCTCATCACCTTTGACATCACCGGCATCGACTTCGCCCTGACGACGCTGTTCGTGGTGCTGTTCATCGAGCAGGTCGTCAAGAAAGAGAACCGTGCCCCCGGCGCTGCCGGTCTGGTGTGCGCTGTGGCGGGTCTGGCCGTTTTCGGCGCGGACAACATGGTCATCCCGGCCATGGTGCTGACCCTGGCGGTCCTGCTGCTGGGAAGGAGGAAGCTATGCGCCTAGACACGATACATTCCCTGATCATCGTGGCGATGGTGGCGCTGGCCACCCAGATCACCCGATGGACGCCGTTCCTGCTGTTCTCTGGGGACAAGAAGCTGCCGAAGGTGGTGGAGGATCTGGGCAAGCTGCTGCCGCCGGCCATGATGGGTCTGCTGGTGGTATACAGCCTGCGGAGCATTGATCTGCTGGGCGGCAGCCACGGCATTCCGGAGGCCATCGCTGTGGCGGTGACAGCCGGGCTGCACCTGTGGCGGCGGAACACGCTGCTGTCCATCCTGGCGGGCACCGCCTGCTATATGCTGCTGGTGCAGCTGGTGTTTTGAAGATTTGCGAAAGCGCCGTCCCGCGGGACGGCGCTTTCATATTTTCCCGCAAACAGCGCACACTACGGTCAATGCTATGTTTGCGAGGTGCGTATCATGGACGTAAAACGCTTGAGCCGGCAGACCTGCCGGTTTTTGCAGCCGCCGGGAGTGGTCAGCTTTGCGGCGGTGGCGGGAAAGCTGGAGGGCGAGGGGCCGCTGGGCGGCTGCTTCGACGCTGTGGGGACGGATGCCTTCTGTGGGAAAAAGACCTGGGAACAGGGCGAGGCACAGATGCAGGCGGATGCCCTGCGTCTGGCCCTGCAAAAGGGCGGGTTGGCGGCGGAGGACGTGGACTGCGCCTTCGCCGGGGATCTGCTGAACCAGAACATTGGGGCTACGTTTGCCCTGCGGGATTTCAATATTCCCTTCTATGGGGTATATGGGGCCTGCTCTACTATGGGGGAGACACTGTCGCTGGCCGCTATGGCCGTGGCCTCCGGCGCGGTCCGTATGGCGGCGGCGCAGACCTCCTCCCACTTCTGCACGGCGGAGAGGCAGTATCGGATGCCTCTGCCCTACGGCAGCCAGCGTTCTCCTACTGCCCAGTGGACGGCCACGGCGGCGGGGTGCTGCATTCTGGGGGCCCAGGCGGAGGGACCGTATATCACCCATGTGACCCGGGGACGCATCGTGGATCTGGGTGTGACGGACATGACCAACATGGGCGCGGCCATGGCACCGGCGGCCTTCGACACCCTGCAGGCAGTGTTCCGGGACACCGGCACCGTACCCGGGGACTATGACCTGATCCTCACTGGCGACCTGGGCGATGTGGGCAGCCGCATCGTGCTGGAGCTGTTCGCCCGGGAAGGCGTGACGCTGGAGAATTACACCGACTGCGGACTGGTGCTCTATGACCGGAAGAGACAGGATATGCACGCCGGCGGCAGCGGATGCGGCTGCTCTGCGGCGGTGCTCTGCGGCTATCTGCTGCCGGAGATGCGCCGGGGCCGGTGGCGGCGGGTGCTGTTCGCCCCCACCGGGGCGCTGCTGAGCCCCACCAGTTCATTTCAAGGAGAGAGCATACCGGGCATCTGCCACGCGGTGGTGCTGGACCGGACGAAGGAGGATGCGTGATGGAGTATCTCAATGCCTTTCTCTGCGGCGGGCTGCTGTGCGCCGTGGGCCAGATCATTCTGGACAAGACAAGCCTGACCCCGGCCCGTATTCTGACGGGCTATGTGGTGGCAGGTGTGCTGCTGCAGGCTGTGGGTGTGTATCAGTATATCGTGGACTGGGGCGGCGCCGGGGCCACCGTGCCGCTGACGGGCTTTGGCTACTCCCTGGCGAAGGGCGTGGCCAAAGCGGTGGCGGAGGAGGGCCTGCTGGGTGTGCTCACCGGCGGGTTGACCGCCACCTCCGGCGGAATCGCCGCGGCGGTGGTGTTTTCCCTGTTGGCGGCGCTGCTGGTGCGGCCCAAAGAAAAACGTTGACAAATACCCGGTGGGGGTATATAATGCGACCGTGATCAAAAATACCCCCAGGAGGTATACGACTGTGGAAAATACTTGTTGCTGCTGCCAGGGAAAGACCAAGCACCGCACGCCAGAGGAGCAGAAAAAACTCCTGAACCGCCTGTGCCGCATTGAAGGGCAGGTGCGGGGCCTGCAGGAGATGCTGCAGAAGGACGCCTACTGTCCCGACATTCTGATACAGGTATCCGCCGTGGGCGCGGCACTGAACAGCTTTAGTAAAGAGCTGCTGGCTACCCACATCCGCACCTGCGTGGCGGATGGTATCCGACAGGGGGACGACGAGGTCATCGACGAGCTGGTGATCACGCTGCAAAAGCTGATGAAATAAGGAGATGGCAGTATGACAGAGAAATTCGTCATCACCGGCATGACCTGCGCCGCCTGCGCCGCCCATGTGGAAAGGGCCGCGGCTTCGGTGCCCGGCGTACACAGCGCGTCGGTAAATCTGATGCTGGGCTCCCTGGTGTGCGACAGGGACGAAAATGTGGATCCCGCCGCCATTGTGGCCGCCGTGACGGCGGCGGGCTACGGCGCCGTGCCGGAGAGCGAGGCCCGGCGGGACCTGCACGCGGAGCAGGACGCGGCGGTAAAGGCCATGGGCCGCCGGCTGCTGTGGTCGGTGGTGTGTCTGGTGCCGCTGTTTTACCTGAGCATGGGGCACATGATGGGGCTGCCGGTGCCCATGTTCATGCACACACAGCCCTTGCTGTCGGCCTTTGTGCTGCTGGCGCTGACGGTGCCCATACTGATTTTGAACCGCAGTTATTTCACCGTGGGATTTTCCCGGCTGTTCAAGGGTGCGCCCAATATGGACTCGCTGGTGGCGCTGGGCGCGGCGGCGGGGCTGGTGTACAGCCTGATCGAGATGGGCCTGCTGGCGGCGGGAAAGGTCACGGGTATGCCGGACCTGTACTTCGAGTCGGCGGGCATGATATTGGCGCTGGTGACGGTAGGTAAGTACCTGGAGGAGCGCTCCAAGGGCAAGACGACCGGAGCCATCACCGCCCTGCTGGCGCTGGCGCCGGAGTCCGCCGTGGTGCGCCGGGACGGCAAGGAGGTCACCGTCCCCACCGAGGACATCAAGGCCGGCGAGACGGTCATCGTCCGGCAGGGGGGGCGTATCCCCGTGGACGGCACCGTGACGGCGGGCAGCGGCACCGTGGACGAGTCCGCCCTTACCGGCGAGAGTATGCCGGTGGAGAAGACTGTGGGCGGCAAGGCGGTGTCCGCCACCATCCTCACCGGCGGCTATCTGGAGCTGACGGCGGACCGGGTAGGTGCGGATACCACTCTGTCCCAGATCATTCAGCTGATGGAGCAGGCCGCCAGCGGCAAGGCACCTATCAGCCGTCTGGCGGATAAGATCAGTGCCGTGTTCGTGCCGGTGGTCATTTCCATCGCGCTGCTGGCGGCTATCCTGTGGGCTGCGGTGGGCGGCATGGGCGTGCGCTTCTGCCTGTCCATCGCCATCGCCGTGCTGGTGATCTCCTGCCCCTGCGCCCTGGGCCTGGCCACGCCGGTGGCCATCACTGTGGCTACGGGTAAGGCGGCGGAGCAGGGTATTCTGGTAAAATCCGCCGCCAGCCTGGAACTGATGGGCCGGGTGGATACGGTGGTGCTGGACAAGACCGGCACCGTCACCGAGGGTAAGCCCCGGGTGACGGATCTGCTGTGCGCCGGCGGCATGGACGAGGACACGCTGCTGTCCGCCGCCGCGTCGCTGGAAAAGCCCTCCGAGCACCCGCTGGCCGGGGCCATTGTGGCCGAGGCGGAAAAGCGCGGACTGGCCCTGCGGCCGGTGTCCGACTTTGCCGCCGTGGCCGGCGGCGGCGTCACCGCCCGGGCGGAGGGTATCGTGCTGCTGGCGGGAAATGAGGCATTTATGGAGACGTCCGGCGTGGCCGTCAGCGAGGAGATGAAGTCCGGCGCGGCCAGACTGGCGGAGGACGGTAAAACGCCGCTGTTTATCGCCGCAGGTACATCACTGCTGGGGGTCATCGCCGTGGCGGATGTGGTGAAGGCGGACAGCGCCGCCGCCATCGCCGCCCTGCGGGAGATGGGCTGCGACGTGGTGCTGCTCACCGGCGACAACCAGCGCACGGCGGACGCCATTGCCCGGCAGGTGGGCGTCAGCCGGGTCATCGCCCAGGTGCTGCCACAGGATAAGGCCCGGGTGGTGCAGGAATTGCAGGCCGAGGGCAAGAAGGTAGCCATGGTGGGCGACGGCATCAACGATGCCCCGGCGCTGGTGACGGCGGATGTGGGCCTGGCCATCGGCGCGGGCACAGATGTGGCCATCGAGTCGGCGGACATCGTGCTGATGAAGAGCAGCCTTATGGATATCGCCGACGCGGCGGCCCTGTCCCGGGCTACCCTGCGGAATATCCGTCAGAACCTGTTTTGGGCGTTCTTCTATAATTCTGTGGGCATCCCGGTGGCGGCGGGTGTGCTGTATCCGGCCTTTGGGATCACCCTGAACCCCATGATCGCCGCCGCGGCCATGAGCCTGAGCAGCGTGTGCGTGGTCAGCAACGCCCTGCGTCTGCGGGGCTGGAGGGGCCGCAGACGGG
>ENA-UOJQ01001932-UOJQ01001932.1-human-gut-metagenome-genome-assembly--contig:-P63-NODE-1932-length-14387-cov-18.109964_pt1 | contig 14387 bp, 14 predicted proteins | sample MGYA00242352_ERZ723899 | MGnify/ENA metagenome assembly ERZ723899 | reverse complement strand
CTCCGAACCCACGGTCTACCGCTACCTGCGGCGTATCCGCAGCGAAGCAACATGACCTTCCGCCGCGGCCCGCGGCCTTTTCTCCGGCGGAGCCGACGAGGTCGTCATAGAGGATATGCACGGAGACGGCTGCAACATTGACTGCGCCCTGCTCCCCAGAGATGCCCGTCTCCTTCGGGGGATCACCCACGATATTGTGGGCCTTACCGGTATTTTTGACGAGAGCTATGACGGTATGCTGATGGTCGGCTTTCACGACGCCGCCTCCGCCCCCGGAAATCCCACGTCCCACACGATGGTAAGCTCCCGCATTTTCCGCCTTACGGTCAATGGCGCGCTGTGGGGAGAATTCGAGATGTACGCCCATGCCGCCGCTTACCGGGGCGTTCCCCCCCTATTCGCCAGCGGCGACGAGGGGATGTGCGCGGCTGCGGCGCGCACCGTACCCGGCCTGCTGACCGTACCGACCAAATCCGGCCACGGCTACGGCGTTCTGACAAAGACCCCGGAGCTTGTCCGCGAGGAGATCGAGGGCATGATGGCCGAGGCTGTGGCGGCGGCAAAGACAGCCACACCTCCGGCGCTTCCCGAGCACTTCCACGTGGAGGTCACCTATGTACATCATTATGACGCCTATGGATGCTCCCACTATCCCGGCGCCAGCCTCATCTCTCCCACCACCGTGGCCTTTGATGCCGAGGATTACGGTGATGTGCTGCGCTTTTTCTACTTTGTGATCTAAGAAACGGAGGTATATGCTATGGCTGTTATTGCCTATCAATACCGCGGTGATCTGGTGGATCAGATCCACCGGGGACATATCGCGGTAACGGATCACACAGGCAAGATCCTTTGGAAGCTCGGTGATCCGGAGCGTCTTACGTTTGCCCGCTCCTCCGCCAAGCCCCTTCAGGCGATCCCCGTGGCAGAGAGCGGTGCGCTGGAGCATTATGGCATTACCCCGCAGGAGCTGGCCGTCATCTGCTCCTCCCACAACGGAGAGCCTTTTCATGTAAAGGCCGTGGAGAGCATCCTGCACAAGGCCGGGCTCTCCCCCGATCAGCTATGCTGCGGGGCAGAATACCCCATGTATGTCCCTGCCGAGGACGCCTTGAAGATCGCCGGCATCCCCCGGGCGCCCATCTACTGCGACTGCTCCGGAAAGCACGCCGGTATGCTCATCACCGCCCGCCATTTAGGGGAATCCCTGGGGAACTATATTTCTCCGGAGCACCCTGTTCAGCAGCGTATCCTCTCGGTGTTCGCTGAAATGTGCGGCGTGGAGACCTCCGAAGTCCATCTGGCCGTGGACGGCTGCGGCGTTCCGGTCCACGCGCTGCCCCTTTACCGGCTGGCACAGGGCTACGCCCGCATGTCCCTCCCCACGCTTTTCGCCCCCACCCGGGCCGCTGTCCTCCGGCGCATCACGTCCGCCATGACAGCACATCCGGAAATGGTGGCGGGGACCGATCGCATCTGCACCCAGCTGATGGCCGCCTTCGGCGACCGCATCTTCTGCAAATCAGGCGCCAGCGCATTCTATGCCGTGGGCATCAAGGATAAGGGGATCGGCATTGCCCTCAAAATGGAGGACGGCGCCTCCTCCATCGTCCCGTATGCCATCCTCTCAGTTCTCACCCAGCTCGGCGTCATCACGCCGGAGGAAGCCTGCTCTCTGCCCCGCTACCACGACAAAAACCTTTACAACAACCACCACGCCGTTGTGGGCCGCACCGAGCTGGCCTTTCAACTGGAGCAGCTCTGCTAACGGCACGGGCTGCACGCAAAACAGAGCGCATCTGTCCTCTTGCCAGAAAGCAGCATAAACAAAACCACCCGCTTGGCAGGTGGTTTTGTTTATGTCGGCATGGTGCTCCGGATAAAGCGTTTCCCCGATTTCCGGGCATAGGTCGAATGGTATGCTCTTGCGAAGGCGCACCGCTTCGCGGTCATACGCTCATGTGATTCGATTACTGTTATACCTCATGTAAATACAAAAATCCCGTCTGCTCAAAGAAGGTGACTTCTTGAAACAGACGGGATGTATGATTTCTGTAACTTATCGGACTGCTGTGCGCAGCACGATAAGCCTGCCGTCTGATTGGAAAAGACAGCAGGAACAGCATGCGGTATTCACAATGATCTGCTTTCTGTGCGCATTCATAGGGAGGGCCCGAGGATAAACTGCTTCATTTGGAAGAAAACAAAAAAGAGACCAAAAAATGGTTCAATGCCTTAGGGCGCTCTACGCCGTTCGGGGGAACCAAGTTTGGTCTTACTCGCAGTATATCCAATGTCAGTGAGAATGTCAAGCCGCTGCTGGTTTCGCTGAAAGCTTACTCGGAGGCGGAGAAAAAAGACCATGCAAAATTCGCAAAGGAGTTTTTCGGGGAGACGAACAACCGGAACGAAAACGGATACATTACCACGGACTGTACGAAGCTGGATTTTTCTGATCATCATGAGGGCGCACCCGGCGAGCATCGCTACGTAGACCACAGCGATACCCGCGGCGAGGCGGCGGTACAGGTGGAGCTGGAGCGGTACTACGGCGGGGCAAAGGCACTTCTTGCTCAAAACGAAGCATTTCTGAAAGGGATCACAGAAGCGCTGCTCCTGACACTTCACCATACGCGGCGGGGAGAACAAGCCCGCCGCGTATGGACAGATTTCAATCCACGCCCCCCGCGAGGGGGGCGACAGCGCCCCTCTACCACGGCCATGCGGCCCTTGGAATTTCAATCCACGCCCCCGCGAGGGGGGCGACTACGGCAAAGACTTTGCGGAGCTGGAGGCGGTGGCGCAGAAGTGGCAGGAAGCATTTGACGCAGCGGAACAACGTGTTATAATGAAAACAGAAAGCACTTTTACGGAGGGAACAGAGTATGAGCGAAAAGGACGAGCTGGTAAAGAAGCTTATGGACGCGGCGAAGGAGAAGGGAGAACAACCGGACGAGGAGAAGATCAAACAGTTCGCGGAGAGTTTTCTCCTTCTTCTGAACGATACGGAGAAGTAAGTGCGGATTTTGGAGAAAAACCTTATCGCGCGTGGGTGAACGGCAATACTGTTACACCTGCTCCCGGAACAGTGTCTTATGACGCACAGATTTCAATCCACGCCCCCCGCGAGGGGGGCGACTGTTCGCGCTTGGGCAGGATTTTCGCGTTGGCGATATTTCAATCCACGCCCCCCGCGAGGGGGGCGACGGCGTCCGTCAGGCGGTAGTTCTTCCGCTTTTGCGATTTCAATCCACGCCCCCCGCGAGGGGGGCGACTTCCCGGCAGCTGGAGGCCGTCTGCAAGCGTTGTCACGAATTTCAATCCACGCCCCCCGCGAGGGGGGCGACTGTCCTCACCCGGTGATGCCGGTGGAGCGGCTGGTATTTCAATCCACGCCCCCCGCGAGGGGGGCGACCTATTGGCCGGTGTCAACTGGCGGATCAGTTGTATTTCAATCCACGCCCCCCGCGAGGGGGGCGACGACGTTTTTCCTGGAGGACGTGGAAACCTAAAAAAATTTCAATCCACGCCCCCCGCGAGGGGGGCGACATCTTCATCTGCGCCACCGTGACGTAGATATCACTATTTCAATCCACGCCCCCCGCGAGGGGGGCGACGGGGTCATCCCCCTCCGCATACCAAAAATGCAAGATTTCAATCCACGCCCCCCGCGAGGGGGGCGACCGTGCCGTGCTTAAGCTTTTCCCACCAATTGTCGATTTCAATCCACGCCCCCCGCGAGGGGGGCGACGCGGAGATGCTGGAGCAGAAGAGCCGGGAATATATTTCAATCCACGCCCCCCGCGAGGGGGGCGACGGTGCTGCCCTCCACGGCCACCACGCGGCCCACATATTTCAATCCACGCCCCCCGCGAGGGGGGCGACTATCACAACAAGGCTTTTCCAATTTCAAACATTTTATTTCAATCCACGCCCCCCGCGAGGGGGGCGACGTGCAACGCTTCATCGACAGCACCGTCTCGCCATCGGATTTCAATCCACGCCCCCCGCGAGGGGGGGCGACGTCAAAAAAGACTACCCAGACGCGTTTATAAAGATTTCAATCCACGCCCCCCGCGAGGGGGGCGACAACACCGATAAACGCGAAAGGCTGGTCACTGACATTTCAATCCACGCCCCCCGCGAGGGGGGCGACGCGCTATTATTGGTGTTTTCCAGCACGTAGCAGACATTTCAATCCACGCCCCCCGCGAGGGGGGCGACCTCGATCTCCTCAAAGTCCGCTCTCGTCAGCTTCATTTCAATCCACGCCCCCCGCGAGGGGGGCGACGGTGTGGTTTCTGGGGAAGCCGCTGACCTGATCATTTCAATCCACGCCCCCCGCGAGGGGGGCGACGCTGGTCACTGACGAGGTTAACGCCAACAACGTGATTTCAATCCACGCCCCCCGCGAGGGGGGCGACGACTGGAACCGCCCTCTGGTCCATGTCAACGGCATTTCAATCCACGCCCCCCGCGAGGGGGGCGACCCCCATAACTATTATTTACAAGGAGGACTAAAAAAATGATTTCAATCCACGCCCCCCGCGAGGGGGGCGACCCAGCAGCCCCGCAGAGGGCAAAGAAGCGGGAAAATTTCAATCCACGCCCCCCGCGAGGGGGGCGACCCTGCCGGTAGACTATAAGCAGGCCGCCCGGAAAGATTTCAATCCACGCCCCCCGCGAGGGGGGCGACAACAGAAACGCCCCGCCACGCTTTCCGGGCGTTATTTCAATCCACGCCCCCCGCGAGGGGGGCGACAGCAGGACAGCCGAAGCAGAAGAACACCGGAGCAATTTCAATCCACGCCCCCCGCGAGGGGGGCGACTCGTAGAGCCGCCGGCGCCCAGAGACAGGATGCTGTGCAGATTTCAATCCACGCCCCCCGCGAGGGGGGCGACTGATGATGATTTGACAATTTCCGTCATCTGCACGATTTCAATCCACGCCCCCCGCGAGGGGGGCGACTACCAAGTATTGTGTTTTCACAACGGAAGAAATTCTGAATTTCAATCCACGCCCCCCGCGAGGGGGGCGACGCCGGTCGACCCCGTGACGGTGGGCGCAGCGCTGAAGATTTCAATCCACGCCCCCCGCGAGGGGGGCGACAGCGGTGTCCATATTGGGGAGTCGTCGACATGGTATTTCAATCCACGCCCCCCGCGAGGGGGGCGACGAGTGGGATGAGCTGGCTTACGCGGCGTCCAGTCTATTTCAATCCACGCCCCCCGCGAGGGGGGCGACGCTCCAGAGCCGGCGCTACATAGGGGATCATGCCGATTTCAATCCACGCCCCCCGCGAGGGGGGCGACTCGAGTACAGCGACCACTACCGCTTCCTGGAAGACATTTCAATCCACGCCCCCCGCGAGGGGGGCGACTCCACCGTTGCCCGTTCAGGAACGTGGCCACGTATTTCAATCCACGCCCCCCGCGAGGGGGGCGACGGCCGCTGATATGCTCCGGTCGCCTGCGCCAGCAAATTTCAATCCACGCCCCCCGCGAGGGGGGCGACGCCCAGCGTGGTGAAGATCGCCAGCATCTGGCGGAATTTCAATCCACGCCCCCCGCGAGGGGGGCGACCCTGATCTACGCCAACAGCAGCACCCGTGCGCTATTTCAATCCACGCCCCCCGCGAGGGGGGCGACAGCAAAGATGCACAGTTTTACCCGCGGATCTTTGACAAATAAGTAGAATTTTTGCGTTTTTTGGGGGAAAATACGGGGTGGCTGCCCGAGAAAACCGGGGAAAGACCGGCGCTTTCTCGGGAAAAGCCTTGCGAACCTCCCGACAATTACTGGTCACTTGGACTTCGCAAGGGGCGGGAAGGCGCGTCCCGGATGCCCGTGCGCTGTACCACCGCCGTGCCGGGAGACGTGTGTCAGAGGATCAGGGGATCCTCCGGCAGGTAGGTGCTCTTCGCACCGAAATGCTCCACTTTTTTCTCGTATTGCTTCCCCAGATAGTAAAAGCGCAGACTGTCCTTCTCGGGATCCATGATGGACAGGAGTTGTGCCTGCAGGCGGCGGCACTGTCCTGCGTCCAGCAGGCACTCGAACACGGAATTTTGCACCCGCTGTCCATAGTCCACGCACTTTTTGGCAATTTGCCGCAGGCGCTTGCGTCCGGCGGCGTCCTCGGTGTTTACATCGTATGTGATCAGCACCAGCATAGCATCACTTCCATAAAAAAGGCGGATAGCCGTCCAAGTCGCCGCGGAGGCAGCGGGCCAACAGCAGCGCCTGCACATAGGGGACCATGCCCCAGCTCAGCTTTTCCCCCAGATAGGGGTGGGTCAGTGTGTCCCGTTTCCGCTCCTGCCAGGTCTTCAGGAATTTCCGACGGCCTTCATCGGACAGCAGCACCGCGCCGCTGTCCTGCACCTGAAAGTCTTCCGGGCGCAGCATCCGATTGTTCACGAGGGTCAGCACGAAGCGGTCTGCCATGCAGGGCCGCAGCTCCTCCATCAGATCCAGCGCCAACGACTGCCGTCCCAGCCGGTCGCGGTGGAGGAAGCCTACATAGCTGTCCAGCCCCACGCTTTCCAAGGCGCTGGCACAGTCGTGCGCCAGCAGACTGTAGGCGAAGGACAGCATGGCGTTTACCCGATCCAGCGGCGGGCGGCGGCTGCGCCCGTGGAAGAAGAAGGCCTCCTTTCGACTCAGGAGCATGTGATCGAGGACGCTGAAATACGCGGTGGCGGCAGCACCCTCTATTCCCCGCAGGGTGTCCAAGTCAGCGGCAGCCAGCACCTGCGGCAGCATGGCCCGGATGTTGGCGGCGGTGTCTTCCAGACCGCAGCCCGCCACGCGGGGCGCGTGATCCCGCAGGGTACGCTGGATGCGGGCGGCGCCGTTGCTCAGCTTGCCGAAGATCATGGTGCGGGCTATCGCACAACTGCGGGCGGGGTCATCGGCAACACGGTACTGTTCACGCCGGAGCAGCACGTTGCCGCTGCTCTCACCGCAGGTGCGGGCGAGGAAACGCCCATGCGGGGAGCAGAAGGCCAGACCGATCCCGGCCTCCGCGCATTTTCCCATCAGCGCGGGGGAGGCACCGGCATAGGAGAAACTGACGATGGCTTGCAGCGTGTGCAGCGGATAGCGGGCGACGACGGTCTTGTCTCGGTTTGCCAGCACGTTTTCCCCCTCCAGCGAGAGGTAGATGTCCTCAGAGGTGACAAATAGCGTGTTGAGAAGCTGCTTCATGGTGCTTCCTCCATGGCCGCCCGGAGATACGCGGAGACGGTTCTGCTTTTCATCAGCTTGGGCAGGCACAGTTCCTTTAAGGAGCAGGCGCTGCAGGATCTGGTGGGCTTGACCCTGGGGGTATAGCCCCGGCGGTACAGCTCGTGCATTTCCGCCAGCAGCTCCCGCACCCCTGCGCGCAGCTCCGGGGTGAAGGAAACCCTCTCTCGCCGGCGGATCTCCCCGTAATAGAGTGCGCCCTCGGGGATGTCGCAGCAGAGCATGGACTCCAGGCACATGGCCTGCGCGCATAGCTGCAGGGTGTCGCCGGTGTCCTCCCGGGGGCGGCCCCGCTTGTACTCCACAGGGTACGGCTGCCACAGTCCCTCTTTTCCGGAGAGGGGAATCCCGACAGCGCCCCGGTGGTATTCCAGTACGTCGCACTGTCCGGATACACCCAATTCCGCAGAATAGACGCTGACGCCCCGCGTAATGAAACGGTCGCCCCGCCGCTCCTGAAAGTCCGTGTCGTGGGCGTTTTCGTGGAGGATCGCGCCGTCAATGGTGCGGTAGTTTTCCGCCCACTGGTGCTCGATGTGGATCAGCGCCCACCGCCGCCTGCAAAACCGGAAATGCTGTAAGCCGGAGAGCTGTAGGAAGTCCTCCTCATTATACGCCATCGATCACCTCCGGCTCCAGACCCGGCAGTGCCTCCAGCGAGATCACATAGTCGTCTGCAGCGGTGGGGATGGTACCCGCGTCCCGCAGCGCGACCTTGACGGAACGATGGACCTTTGCGGAGGAATACTGCCCATCCTTGCAGCTGTGCCGCCACCAGAACAGCTTCACCACCTCCATGGAGCCGTCGGGCCGTGCGGAGGATGCATCGTTCACAAAGAGGGTGCGCAGACATTCCTTGACCGTGTCGGCGTCCTCATCGGAGAAGCCGGTCTTTTCCGCCAGCTGGACATTGATAGAGCCCTTGATCTCGTACAGACCGAAGCGGACAAAGTGCTTCATGCCCATGGTGTCGGAGGCGCGGTTTTCACCCTTTTCCTTCTTCTCGCCGTTCACACTCTTGGTGATCTGGAGGGACTCGATCTCCACGGGGGACAGGCTGGACGCCTGATGGATAGAGACGGGGCCGCGCACACCACAGGAGAAGCCCTTGGCGTCCTTGAAGGCGAAGACCTGCCCGAAGGTGCGCACATCCAGCCACGTTTCACAGGCGCGCCGGGCATATTCCTCCCGATCCTTGATACCCTTCATAGCGGCGGAGGCCCGCTCGCTGAGGCTGCCGCAGCCGTCGCTGCACCGATCCTCCGACTGAACAAAGATGGGCTTGCCCAGATCCTGCATCCGGTTGCGGATCTTGCGCTTGATGCACACGTCGGAGATCTCACCGAAGCCGTTCAGGTCGGTGCGGGGGCGATTGCCGTTCAGAGGGTCGCCGTTGCTGTTGGCGCGGGTCACGGAGACCAGTGCCACAAAATCGATCTTGTTTTGCAAGCTGCTCATTTATTCTTCCTCCTGACTGTTTTCGGTTTTACCGGATGTGTACAGCGCACTGCGCTGCAGATAGTACCCAAAGAGATAGGTGTCTTTCAGGGCCTCCTCCTGTTCCGCCTGCGGGAAGGAGGAAATTTCCTGAATGATCTGCTCAATGATGCGGTCGTATTTTATTCTGGCGCCGGGATTGAGCTTGGGATAGTACGCCTTTTTCAGCTGCTCCCAGATGATCCGACTGGCGTAGAGCGGACGCTTTGCGAACACGGACTGCATCCGGATCGCGTTGGGCTCTCGCTGTTCATTGGAATCATAGGTATCTCGCTCAAGTTTTTCAAACACGGCCAAAAGCCGTCCATACTGATAGCTGACATCCTTCTTCTGTGGTTCCAGTGCCATGCTCCATTCCTCCTTGTACCAATCATATTTGTATTTCCGAAGCACCGCGCAGGCGGTGAACAATACCGTTTCCCGCAGGGCGGCGTCCATGATCTGCAGGTTGGACGCCTTGGCCGCAGCGGCGCGGGCGATGTCCGCCGGCATTTTGCCCCGGTCCACCCGGCAGGAGAGCAGCCGCTGTACCTGCTGGCGCATGACGCGCTCGTCCGTCTCCAGTTTTGTCTGTCTGTCGGAGACGCGCACCGTGCCGAAGGCGCAGTCTGCGATCTGTGAAAGCGAGGGAGACTGTATGCCGAAGGAGGAATGCTCCCAGCAGCAAAGTGCATCCCAGTTGTGCAGACGCTCCAGAAGGTCAGAGACCGGAAGCTCGCTGTAATAGGTGAGGGAAAGACGTCCGGATGTGGCGGCGTCAAAGGCGGCCACCACGGCGCCGGCGTCCCGCGGGATCGTCTCCTGCCAGCCCCGGAGAGTCTCCGACAATGCCTTTCGATAGTCGGAGTATTTTATCTGCCTGGCGGCGCTCCGCCGCAGAAAGGCGGCCTGCGGTTTGGGGATCTCAATGCCCTGCGGATTCCAGCACAGGAAGGTGCGCCCGCCGATGAAGACGCCTTGGGTCGCCGCCAGCCAGTGCAGCGCGCTGTGGATCTTCTGCGATGCCTCGTAACTCATAGTTGCAGCCTGCGAATCGTCTGTGAAGCGGCCCCGATAGGTAAAGCCGCTGGTGTCGTTGGCGGAGATCAGCTTGGCGTTGGCGCACAGGTTGATGATCTTCTTGGGGTGCTGGCTGGCGGGCGGGGCGTTTTTACCGGTAACCATGCAAAACGCGGACTTCCCGGATTTCGTGGATGCATAGTAGTCGATGAAGGCTTGGAAGAGGCTCTGATCCTGCCAGCAGGCGGGCGTCTCATTTTCCGCACCTGTTTCCACGCGCCAGCGGACCACCTGCTTTTCCTTGGTGGGTAGCCCCTTTTCATTCAGGGAGATCACACCCCGCTGCGCCAGGTCTTCAACGATCGTCCCCCTCTCTACATAGCGGGCGATGGCGGAGAGCTTGGGGTGGCCGTAGGGTGATACCTCCCAGCGGTGCAGCTGTGTCAGGTAGCTTTCGTATTTGGCGGGATACAGCGGGGAGAGAAACTGAATCTGGTCGCATAGAGGGTGTGCGCCGGGGGCTTTGCCGGTTCGCCCCGAGGAGCTCTCCGTCACAGGGATGATGGTGGCAGCCTGCTCCGCCTCGACGGAGCGGGCGTCCAGCAGATGACCGTCCGCGTCCAGAGTAAGCTCCAGCTCTGCGTTTACGAGTTGGTGCGAAACAGGAACCAGCGGCTCCTTCGCCTTGCCGTAGATACCGGCGTATTGCGGCTCCATGGCACAGTAGGTGTCATAGGCCTGCTGCATCAGTCCCATTTACTCCACCTCCCCAAATTCCCGCAGACCGATAAAATTGCCCTCGTCGGCGGAAAAGATCTTCATAGGCATCTCCCGCAGAGGCTTCTGCCCCGGACAATCCTCCGGCGGGAGAAAGTGGATGACGCCGTTTTTCATGACCGGGTACCAAAACCGGGCAGTCATCCGCCCGCGGGTCTCCTCCGAGTAGGCCTCGTCCGGGTAGGTGATGCCGTGGTACATCAGCCCGAAGCCCAGCTCCGGCAGATCGTCGTAGGCGCCTGCGCCGTTTCCGAATACGCAGGGCTCTACATAGCCCTGACATTCCCGGGTACCCAGAAAAATATCACGCCGCCCGCCCTTTTCGATCATTCGGCGGGCAATGCAGTGATGTTTGTTCTCATTTCGGTCGCCGCACAGCTCCGGGCGGTTGTCGTTCCAGTCGAAGCAGGCCCGCACCTGATAGCGGCAGCTTTTCAGATAAGTGTAATACGCCAGATCGTTGCCGCCGCCGTATTTGATGGGGCGGATGCCCTTCACCTCGGTCTGGATGGGGTTCATGACCCGCACGTCCAGGATCCGCCAGATGAAGGTGGGCTTCCAGTATACGGAGGACAAAATGCCCTTCAGCGCCTCATAGGTGGGTATCTGATAGCTGCACTTTTCACCGCCCAGACGCATGAGCGGGTCGGAGAAGAGGGCGTAGTCTCCGTATACCTCGAATTCTACGATGTTGGGATGTTCTGTTTTCAATCGCTACACCTCCTGAAAATCACGGGTACCGGCCTCCAGGGAAAAACCGGTATGTTCGTTATAAAAGCCATCGGACAACAGCAGTATGCCGCCGTCGAACAGTGAGGTCACGGCGCCGAGGCTCTCAAGCCGCTCCAGCTGATAGCGGTAGACACTGACGCAGTAGCGCTTTGCCTCGTCAATGCAGCCGCGTATGACTGCCCAATCCTTCTGCCCGTAGACCTGAGCGGCGTTCCACAGCGTGTTTTGCAGCTCGCGCCCTCTTCCGTAGGGTACGAGCAGGGCGCCCGTGTCCTCGTCGAATACCTGAAAAAGACCGCCTGCCAGACGGAACGCCTGACGCAGAAAATAGCGCTGCCCTTGCTTGCAGTTGGCGTCTGCATAGCGGGGATTATCAGCCAGCAGATGATAGAGGGAGCCGTGGGCCGGGGTTTGATCGTCCTGAAAGCCGGGCTCCATCTCTGCGTATAGCCGGCGATAGTAGAACCGGATGGCCTCCTCGGAGGACAGATCGTGCCGGAAAGCCTCCGGCGTTTGGGAAAAGGCGGTCAGCAGCGCGGTGGTGGCGTTCTGTCCGCGCACGATGTCGTCCAGACCGCGCAGCCGCTCGTCGGTACACCGGATGAGGCGGACAGGGGCGGGCTCCTTTTGCTCGGCGTGCCGGTTGCACCGCCCCGCTGCCTGCACAACGCTGTCCATTCCGGCAGAGAGGCGGATCACCCGCTGGAAGGAGATGTCCACACCGGCCTCGATCACCTGCGTGGAGACGCAGACGACCTTTTGCCTGTTGTCGGCGGAGGGCTTGTCCAGCGCGGACTGCAAGGCTTGCAGAGTCTCCCTGCGGTGCTGCACGCACATGGCGGCGGACAGATGGAAGCACCGGCAATTCGCGGCTTGCAGCGATTCGAACAGGAACGCCGCCTCCTTTTTCGTGTTGCACACCACCAGCAGACTGTCGCACGACGACAGTACCTCCGTGACGATCTGCGAGAACTCCTCCAGCTTGGCACATCCGGCATTTTGGATGTCGGTGCGCTTAAAGACGTCCCACAGTGCCTTTCGCTGCGGAACCAGATCGACGGGCTGGCGGCGCAGCGGATGGTCAGCCGCCTCCAGACAGGGCTGGGTGGCGGAGCATAGAACAATAGTGGCGCCGCAGATCTCAGACAGGAAGTTGACCGCCAAATTGAACAGCGTCAGCATTTTGCCGGGAACCGTCTGCACTTCGTCGATCACAATGACGCTGCCGCACAGCGCGTGAAATCTGCGGATGGCGCTGGTCTTTCCGCTGAAGCAGGTGTTCAGCAGCTGCACCAGCGTGGTGATAATGATCGGCGCCGACCATGAGGCGGTGAGCAGCTCCAGCGCCTGCAAGCGCTCCGGCGTCTCCTTCGGCTCGGCAAGGTTGGAGTGATGCTCCAGTATCAAAGCGTCGTCCCCTATGTAATCGCGGATGACCTGGGCATTTTGATCCAGGATCGACAGCAGCGGTGCGGTGAAGATAATTCGAGAGCAGTTCCACTTTGCCGCGTGGGTCAATGCGAAACGGAGGCTGGCCAGCGTTTTTCCGCCGCCGGTGGGGACGTTCAGGCGGTAGACCCCTCCGGGCCGGGCGGCACCGGCGGCACAGGTGTCGGAGATGGTGTGGCGCGCCAGATCAATGGGCGTTTTTCGCGGGAATGCCGCCAGCTTCTTCTCCATAAACGCCAGCCGTTCTGTCCAGATTGGCCGCATATCCTCTGGGAACACGGGCGGTTCTATCCCATCCATAAAGGTCGCGGTGTCCGTGCGGTCTCCCTCGATCACGGCGGACAGGAGCATCCGAGCCAGAAGGCCGATATAAAATGCGGTCTCCCGATCCGCCTCATTGTCGTCCGCTTGGGTGGACAGAGCCGCCAGCCGATCCAGCATCGGGGTCATCTCCCGGACGGCGTCGCGGAACAGATGCTCCAGCTCCTCCTCGTCAGCAACCTCCGCCAAAAAGCCCTGTCGGGATTCATCGTAAAAGATCCCCTCCTTGGTCTGGCGATGAAAAAAACCGCTGTGCTGCTGGGGGTCGACGCAGTCAAACAGGCCGTGATGTGAGCCAACGGCAAAGGCCAGCAGCTCCGCAGTCACATCGGAATAGGAAAGATCCCCTTCCCCACAATGCCACCTGTCCAGCAGAAATCGGACGCCGGCGAAGGTGTGGTTGACGCTGCCCCGAACAACACTTCCGCCTGCAGCGGCCTCCAACAGATAGTCCTCATACTCCTTCTTGTTTTTTCCGGCATCGTGGAGCAGCCCGGCCAGATAGGCACTTTTTTCCAGACCCAGCGGCCGCAGTGCGGTTGCGGCCAGCGCCGCCGTGTTCCGGCAATGCTCCTGGACGGTTTGCCGCTCTCCGGTTTCGCGGATATGGGCAGGATACATGGCGATCACATCCTGTCATATATTTTTTAACGCGCATATGTTGATGCTTTAACCATACCACACTCGCTGAGGCTTGTAAAGACTTCGGTAATAAGGAGAATTACCAAAAAACATTGACTTTTTTTGTATGCTATGCCATACTGTGCGGGTCGGGTATTCCCGTGGATTGAAAGGGTAAAAAGGAGAAGCTGCGCAAGGCCTGGCAGGGGAGCATCCCCTGCTGCGCCCTGCGCAGCTTTTCGCCCAACGCGGCTATGTAGCTGCTATACACCAGATACGCCGCCTCCATGGTGTATCGTCTTTGCTTGTGGGCTCTTAGACTTTTATTATAACTCGCCATATTAAGAAAACGAGTTTTGCCATTTCCTAAATGTGTGCTCATTGCTTGTTTTTTGCAACACAAGAAGAGGTGTGACCATCGGTCACACCTCTTCTTTCTTTAACCACTCGATAAACTCGACTCGCGGCAGTTTTCCGGTTTCGCTGGCCTCTTTCTTCGGACTGCCCCCTACTTGTCTACGATTCCTTCAGCCACCGCTGGAATTCCTCTGCGGTGATGATGCCCTCGTCGCATTTCTTTTTCTGCTCTCTGGCCTACTCGCTCCACGCGTAAAACTCGCTGTCGCTGATGCGCCCGGCCTTGATCCACGCGAAGCGTCGCTTGTACTCCCTGCGATAAACCTTGAACACCGGGTCGCCCGCCTGCTTCAGCGTCCACTGCTGGAATGCCCCCATCGCACGGC
>ENA-UOJQ01001906-UOJQ01001906.1-human-gut-metagenome-genome-assembly--contig:-P63-NODE-1906-length-14541-cov-27.566754_pt1 | contig 14541 bp, 15 predicted proteins | sample MGYA00242352_ERZ723899 | MGnify/ENA metagenome assembly ERZ723899 | reverse complement strand
TTGCCCGCGCCTGCCATGACGTGCGCATCGACGAGCAGACGAAGATTCTCATCAATCCGTCCGGCAGGTTTGTGCTGGGCGGCTTTGAAGCCGATACCGGCCTCACCGGCCGCAAGCTGATGGTCGACACCTACGGCGGGCTTGTGCCCCACGGCGGCGGTGCGCTTTCCGGCAAGGACGGCACGAAAGTTGACCGCAGCGGCGCATATATGGCGCGATATGTGGCAAAGAACATTGTCGCAGCCGGTCTTGCCGATGTGTGTACGGTCAGCCTCGCCTATGCCATTGGGCAAACCGAACCGGTTGCCGTCGAGATCGACACACAGGAGAGCGGATACTATGACGACGCATTTCTGACTGAAGCCGTTCGTAGCGTCTTTGACTTCACCCCGGCAGGCATGATCCGCGCGCTGGATCTGGACAAGCCGTTCTTCGCAGAAGTCTGCAACAACTGCCATTTCATGCATCCGCAGGCGGCTTGGGAGCAGACGGACAAGGCAGAGAAACTGCGGATGGCCTGTGCGGAACTGGAGGATGAACGTACATGACAAATTTCTTTCTGGAAGAACTGAGAAAGATCTATGGAGATGGGCGCGTGATCCATGATCCGCAATTCGTTGGCGAATGCTGCTACGGCAGCCTTGGCGATCTGCGAGTCAAAGCGCGATTTACAAAAGATATCGTTGCGAATCAGTATCCATACCTGACGGTTTCCATCCTGAATCCCACGAAAGTCGAAATTGACAGTGTTCGGATGAAAATCGGGGAAATTGTCAGCAGAAGCTGCCGCAGCACTAATCCGAATCTTCGCAATACTGAACCGCACATCTGGGTCGACGGGAAAATGCCGCAATGGTATGCCTGCTGCCCCGGTTCGCGTGATTATACGTTGTTGGCAAACGCGACTGCGGAATATCTCAGCGTTTTTGAACTGACTCACGAACGGGTACAGAATCGACAACATACTCAAAAAATGAAGGGAGCGGATGCCCATGAGCGATAAGCCCAGATGGGAGATCATCCACGGAGACAGCCTTACGGTGTTGGAGAGCTTTCCTCCCAGCACATTTGACGCTGTCATCACCGACCCGCCGTATGCGTCCGGTGGCCGCACGCAGGCGGAAAAATCCAAAGCCACCGCAAAGAAGTATTCCAGCATGGGCGGCAACGCGCCGCCCGACTTTGACGGCGACGCCAAGGATCAGCGGTCGTGGACTCGCTGGGCGGCAGAGTGGCTGTATCTTGCAAGACGCGCAGCCAAGCCCGGCGCGCCGGTCTGTATGTTCATTGACTGGCGGCAGCTCCCCTGCGCCAGCGATGCGCTCCAGTGGGCAGGCTGGATCTGGCGCGGGATTGCCGTGTGGGATAAGGGAAACTCGCGCCCGCAGAAGGGGCGTTTTCGGCAACAGGCAGAATACATCGTCTGGGGCTCGAACGGAGATATGCCGGTCAGCCGCCCCGTGCCGTGTTTGCCGGGTGTGTTCAAATACGGCAATCCGCAGAACCGCATCCACTTGACCGAGAAGCCGTTGCAGCTCATGCAGGATCTCGTCAAGATCACAGAACCGGGCGGTCATATCTTAGACCCCTTTGCAGGCTCCGGCACGACAGTTCTGGCTGCAGTCAAAGAGGGCTACGATGCAACCGGCATCGAGGTCACGGATGTGTACGCAGATCTTGCCAGAAAGCGGCTGGAAGCAGAGCTGAATGCTGCATAGCGACTATTGTAGCGACTACGAACGGCAAAAATCTGAATTTCAAAATTCCATAGCGACTATTGTAGCGACTACGTCATTCAAAAACCGATTTGAATGGCCAAAGCAGCGCGAAGGCATCTATAAGGAAAAGAAAATTGAAATCTCTCTCCTCTCTTGCCCCGCCTTTTGGCGGGGCGTCAGGCTCTCGCCGCCTCGCGGCAAGAGCGCAAGCATAGCGTTTTGGTACCAAAACGCAGCTTGCAGGGAGAACCCTGTCCCCAATATGCCGCCTGCGGGCGGAGAAAGGAGCGCCGTGCGGAAGAATCAATATAACCTGCACATCCGATTGGACGAGGACGAACGCGCCGCGCTGGAAAAGGGGCTGCAAGCCAGCGGTCTGCCGCTGTCGGCCTACCTGCGCAAGCTGATCCTCGGAGAAAGCATCCAAGCCGCGCCCTCGGAAGAACTTCGCAGGCTGCGCGCGGAGATCCACCAGATCGGCAACAACATCAACCAGCTTGCCCGAAAAGCGAACGCCGGGTTTGCCAGCCGCGACGAGGTCACGCGCGCCCTGCGGATGCTGGATCGTGTTTATGAACTCATGTACCAGCTCAGTCAGCAGTCATGGCAGTAACCAAGATCCTCGCCCGGCACGCCAGACTGGATCTGGCAATCAACTATGCGGTGAACCCCGACAAGACAGACGAGGAAGTCCTGACGGCTTATTTAAACTGTGACAAAGGGCATGCTTGCCACCAGATGCTTGCAACTAAGGAAGCGAAGAATAACCGTGACGGCGTTCAGTATTACCACATCATCCAATCATTCAAGCCCGGTGAGATCACACCGGAGCTGGCATTGGAGATCGCGCAGGCGTTTGCAAAAGAACACCTCGCGGACTACGAGGTCGTCATTGGCGTTCATGTGGATAAAGAGCACATTCATGCGCACATGGTTTTCAATTCTGTGAATCTGGTGACGGGGCGAAAATACCACAGCAACGCCAAAAGCTACTACCAGCAGATTCGTACAATTTCGGATAAGCTCTGCCGGGAGCATGGGCTGTCTGTCATTATGGAGGGCAAGCCCTCCAAAGCGGTCAGCTATATTGAATGGCTGCGGCAGTCAAAAGGTCAGCCGACGTTCCGTTCCATGCTGGAAGCGGACCTACGCGACGCCATTGCCGACGCGAACGATCTTGGCCACTTCTTCTTGCTCATGGAGCATAAGGGCTACGAAATCCACCACGGCAACCGGCTTGGCTTCCGATTGCGCGGGCAGGAACGCTATATGTATCCAGAGCGCAAGAATGCAGCGTTTTCGGAAGAAAACATTGAACGCACCATTGCGGGTAATCTCGCAGAAATCGAAGCTGGTACCAGACCGGCGTTCCTCCCGCGCCCAAAGCCCCAGCCATACCGCCCACATCCAAAGTACAAGGGATTCCTTGCGTTGTACTATCATTACTGCTATCTGCTTGGCCGCATTGAAAAGCGGCAATACCCGCCGCGCATGACGCCGCATCTCCGACGGGAGATCATGAAAGCCGAAACCTATAAGGCGCGGCTGAAGTTCCTGCAAGAGAATGGCATCTCCACGGCAGATGACCTTACCACCTGCATGCAGCGGGCAGAGAATGCGGTCACGCAGCTTGCCAAGCAGCGCACAATTTTGAACGTCCGTAAGAAAAAGCGCAAGAAGCTCTTTGACGCGCTGGCAGCGGAAGAATCACTCGCCGTGAGCAAAGCCCTCTACGAAGAAGGGCTATCCGGCATGGAATCTGAGTACGCGCAGTACGCGGAAGCGAAAGCCATCTTGGATACCTGCGGCGTTTCACGGCAGGCTCTCACGGAGGAAAAAGCGGATATCTACGAGCAGCTTGCGCAGCTCAACAAGCAGATCCGCGCCGAGCGACAAAAGATCAAGCTGTGCCGTGAGATTGCGGATTCCACAGCAAAGATGCAGCAGGACATTGCTGCCCAAGAAAAATCCCTACATGAAAAAGAAACAGCGCATTTACTCACAAACAGGAGGTGATTCCCCATCAACGTAGGAAACAGCGAAGCCGCCGAGCAGGTCGTCCACATGATGCTCTCAGGCGGCGAGGTAGCGGTCAAGCTGGCAGGTTCGGCGGCAAAAAATGCCGCGGCGATGCTGCTGGCGTTGGCGCGCAATCATAAGAAGGTCTACGGCAAGACCAGCCTCAAGAAAATTCTCCAGCAAACGCGCGACATCCGCACGTTTTCCCTGACACCGGAGCAATACCGCGAGTTCAGCCGTCAGGCGAAGGACAAGGTACTGTTCGCGGGTATCCAGGACAAGGAGCAGCCGGACGCACCCATTGATCTGGTCATCCCGACGACCGATCTGGAGCTAGCAAACGTTATTTTTGAGCGTCTCTTTGGTTCACTGGAAAAGTCACAGGAGGAACGCTCATCAAAAAAAGAGTCTCGGTCGGAACGCTCCTCGGACGATATCGCCAGCAGCTCGCCTACGAGCAGGAAGAACTCGAAGAATGACCGCCCGTCGGTTGGCGAGCAGCTTCAGTCCTTCCGCGAAAAGCTGTCCGGTGTCGAACCGCGCGTTCCGGCCAGAGAAAAAATGCACAGTGAGATCACAAAATAAACGCGAACTGGATTTGCGCGAAGAATTATGGTATGCTCGAAGCAGAAAAAGCTGGGAGGTGGTGCGTATGGCAGAGCAAGAATATGATCTGATGCACAAAGACGATGTCGTTGCGTCCTTGCAGCTCGACGATCTGTCTGGCGCTATCCTCAAGGTCACACCCAGTGCGAGTCCAGAGCTGCTGCCGCTCGGCGGCAGTCAGGGCGCGGACAGTCTGCGCAAATGGTGGCTGCGCCGTGCCGTCCCGATCAGTCAGGGCAACATTGCCGCGCTTTTGCAGCAGGAGGGCATCCCCTCCACGCAGAGTCTGCTCGTGCGGAACCTCGGTCTCAGTCTCTCTGACCACTACTGGATCAAGCCGAGCGGCAGCGAACTGACGTGGAAAGACGTCAGTCCATTCTTCAATGCTTTTAGCAGCCTGCCAAAAGCTGTGTCGGTACATTCCTATTCGCCGGATGCCGCTTTGCAGGGCGACCTGATCAAAAAGTGGTTGATCGTCGACGACACGCGCTGCCTGCTCAAAGGCAACCGCGGCGCAAATTCCCAGCAAAGTCTCAATGAAGTGCTGGCATCCATGCTGCATAAAAAGCAGGGCTTTTCCAACCATGTGCGGTATCGCCCGGTCAAATTCACCGGCAGCGCAAGCGAGCAGTACGGCTGTATCTGCGAGGATTTCGCGTCGGAGACGCTGGAGTTTATTCCGGCGATTGACGTTGTGGATTCCGAGAAGAAAGATAACGCTGTCTCGACCTATGAGCATTTCATTCATGTCTGCGCAGAGCATGGTCTGTCTGAGCAGGAAGTGCGCGGATTCCTCGAATATCAGGTCCTCACAGATTTCGTGCTGACGAATACCGACCGGCATCTCAACAACTTTGGTATCCTCCGCGACAGCCAGACATTGAAATTTGTGCGGATGGCCCCGATCTTCGATTCCGGCAATTCGATGTTTTGGGATGCGCCGCGCCTGCCAGAGCGCAGCGACTGCACAGAGATCACGGTCAACAGCTTCCGTAAGACCGAAACAGAGCTGCTCAAGCTCGTCACTGACCGCAGCCGTGTCCGTATGGACCTGCTGCCCTGCCGGAACGAAATTGCAGAGCTGTACGCCAAGGACGACAGCATCGCGTTCGTGGATTCCATCCTCACCGGCTACGAAAAGAAAAAGGTGCTCATGGAACGGTTCATGGAGAAAGGACTGCCAGAGCAAACGCATCTGAAACGGAGTACCGGCTTTGAAAGATAACGGGATATAAAAATGGCGCTGACGGTATGGTTCGTCAGCGCCATCGATTTATTATTATACGGCTTCTTTCCGCTCTGCAACGTACTCCCGCAGAGCATCCTCGACCAGCGTATTCAAGCTGACCTGCTGCGCCATTGCGCAAATCGCGGCTTGCTTGTGCAGCTCCGGTGATACCCGGATGTTAAAGCTGCCCTTATAGGCTTTTTCCGGTTCGCTGTTTTCTGCTTCGCACAGAGACAGATAATCGTCAACTGCGTCATGAAAATCAGCGACAAGCTCGGCGGCGTTCGTCCCCTCATAGGAGATCAATGCGCGGATACCGAGGACCTTTCCGAAAAACAGGCCATCGGCTTCAGAAAACTCAACGCTTCCGACATAGCCCTTATATTGCATTGTATTGTTCAAATCAATCCCTCCTGTTCCAGTACCTCAAGCAGTTGCTTGACTTGATACTCCAAAAGCTCTTTCCGCGGATGCGGCTTGTGCAGCAAGATCGGCGCATGCTGTTCGCTGGTAAACATGACGCGCGAACCGCTCGTCTTTCCTTTGTTGGAGCGAGAGTATGTCAAATACCCCAGCAATGTTTCGGCTTCATCAAATGTAAAATCACGCGGCTTGGTTTTTAATCTTTTGATTAGTTTCTCTTTCTGACCCAAGTCTATCCCTCATTTCTATGATCAGTATAGCACGGTCAAAACAATTTTGCAACTGATTTTAGTTGCAAATATTTTCCGAGGTGATGCCTATCCGAAAATCAAACGACACCCTGTTTTACCTCATTGGCATAATCCCCGTCGTCTGGCTTGCGCTCCTGCTGGCGCAGTCCCTTGGCGGCGGTTTGCCGGAGCTGCTGCGGAACCTGACATCAGCATTGGAGCAGCCGACAAATATCGTGTGGACGGACAAAAGCCTGCCCACCATCCTCATCTGCCTTGCCGCTTATGGCATGGCAGTTTTGCTTTATCGGACGAATCAGGGCAGGACCCGCGACGGCGAGGAACACGGCTCCGCGGCGTGGGCCACACCCGCATCCGTCAATGCGCAGTTCGCGCAGAAAGACAGCATCCCGCTGACCCAGCACGTCCGGCTCGGTCTGGATACGCACAAACACCGCCGCTCGCTCAACGTGCTGGTCATCGGCGGCAGCGGCGCAGCCAAAACACGCAGTTTTGTGCTGCCCAATATCCTGACCGCAAACACAAACTATGTCATTACAGATCCAAAATCAGAAGTGCTGCTTGCCACGGGCGGCTACCTCAAAGAGCAAGGCTACGACGTGCGCGTTCTGAACCTTGTGAATCTGGAACAATCGGACGGATATAACCCGTTCCGCTATCTGCGCGACGAAAAGGACGTGCTGAAGCTGGTCAACAACCTGATCCAGTCCACCACCCCGAAGGGCAGCCACGAGTCCGATCCATTCTGGACCAAAGCCGAAACCGCACTCCTGCAGGCGATCATCCTCATGCTGTTTCAGGAAGCGCCGGAATACGAGCAGAATTTCTCTATGGTCATGCGCGTGCTGGAATATGCCGAGGTGCGAGAGGAAGATGAAGGGCATGTTTCGCCGCTCGATCTGCTCTTTGAATCCATTGAACGCAGAAAACCGGACAGCGTCGCTGTCCGGCAATATAAGGTTTTCAAATTAGCCGCGGGCAAGACCGCAAAATCGATCTTGGTGAGTACGGCTGTCCGTCTCGCGCCCTTTAATTTGCCGCAGATTCAGGCGCTCACGAACCATGACGATATGGACTTATATACCTTGGGAGAAAAGAAAGTTGCGCTTTACGCTGTCATTCCCGACAACGACAACACGCTTAATTTCCTTGTGAGTCTGCTTTACGCGCAGGCGTTCCAAGCCCTCTATTACAGCGCAGACCAGATCCACCACGGCCCGCTGCCGCGCCACGTTCGCTTCGTGCTGGACGAGTTCGCAGCCATGCCGCTGCCGGGCTTCACGCGCGAGCTTGCGACGATGCGCTCACGGTCTATCTCAGCAAGTGTTATCATTCAGAATATGGCACAGATCAAAGAATTGTATAAGGATAGCTGGGAGACAATTCCAGGCAACTGTGATACCATTTTGTATCTCGGCGGCAACGAATCGTCAACACACAAATACGTTTCTGAGATGCTCGGCAAGGCCACGATTGATACCAAAACGCACGGGCAGACGAAGGGCAAATCTGGTTCTTACTCAACCAATTTCCAGATGTCCGGGCGCGAACTGCTGACCCCTGACGAGGTGCGAAAGCTGGACAATCGCTATGCGCTGCTGTTCATCCGCGGCGCAAGCCCGGTCATGGACGAGAAATACGATCTCATGCACCATCCCGCGATCTCACACAGCTCCCTCGGCGGCGCAGCGCCCTACATTCATCATGGAACAAAACCGCCCGTTTACACCGGCCGCCCGCTGCTTCGTGTGGGCGGCACAGAAAAATTGAATCCATTGAAGGGGGAATTTCATTGAAGAAACCATTTGAATCCAAAGCCAAGCGGCTCTATTCCATCTGCGCCAGCGTGTTTTTCATGCTGGCGGTTTTTGTTGTCCCGGCGTTCGCGGCAGACGGCGATCCGCTGGCCGTGGTCAATAACCTGAGTGACTTTATTTTCTCGCTCATTCGCGCGGTCGGCTTGATCCTGCTCGGCTTCGGCATTTTGCAGGTTGGCCTGTCTCTCAAGTCGCACGATCCGTCCCAGCGCGCAAACGGCATCCTGACTGTTGCTGGCGGTATCGTCATTACGTTCACCAAGGAGATCCTGACGCTGATCACCGGCTGATAAGAATATGGGGGGGGGGAGCGTGAAAGCTCTCCCCGATACAACTGGAGGTGATACCATCTCAAGTGGAAACTGGATCATAGACAACCTCAATTCCTCGCTGGAAACGTGGAACAGTAAGCTGGCAGAAATCTGGGCGCTGTTGACCACCAGCCCGGAGAATTTCAAAGGCGGCGGGATCTGGAATGTGATCGTGGGCATCAATGACGCGCTGAAAGCAATTGCGTATGCACTTCTGGTGTTGTTTTTTGTGATTGGCGTGATGAAAACCTGCGGCAGCTTTACGGAGCTGAAACGCCCGGAGGTGGCATTCAAATGCTTCATCCGTTTTGTGCTGGCACAGGCGGCGGTCACCTACGGCATGGAGCTGATGACGGCGCTGTTCTCGATTGCGCAGGGCACGATCCAGACGATCATGGGCGCGTCCGGTCTTTCGGCAATGGAAGCATCCACACTGCCTGCCGAGATCGCATCGACGATTGAAGACGTCGGCCTGCTGGAGAGCATTCCGCTCTGGGCGGTGACGCTCTTAGGCTCTCTGTTCATCTGGGTGCTGTCACTCGTGATGATTCTCACGGTTTATGGCCGCTTTTTTAAGCTCTATATGGCGACGGCGATTGCGCCGATCCCGCTGTCGAGCTTCGCAGGACAGCCCTCCAGCAGTATCGGTATGGCGTTCATCAAGAGCTACGCCGCCATCTGCTTGGAGGGCTGTGTCATTCTGCTGGCGTGTATTATCTTTTCACAATTCGCATCCAGCCCGCCCGTCGTAACAGAAGGACTTGCCCCGGCAACGGTCGTCTGGAACTATATTGGCGAACTGGTGTTCAATATGCTGGTGCTCGTTGGCTCCATTAAAATGTCCGACCGCATCATCCGGGAACTGATGGGGCTTGGTTAAATCATGCGCCGAACTTTCCGCACCAGCGACACAATACACGAAATCAGTCCCAGGACAATGAGCGCATACCAGATCCCATTCGCCAGCGCGTAGTGGCTGTAGTACCAGCCGGAAAACAGCGTCGGCACGATCAGCGCATACAAAAGCGGCAGACCGAGGTGCAGCAGCGATGCGGCGTGAAACAGTACAGACAGGAGCAGGCAGCCTGCCCCAAATACGATCATCAACATGGCACGACCTCCTTTTGAAAGTTTGTGCCATGTTAGCTTGGAACAAGGAAAAATTCAAGGGTCAATCCAAAAAAACTTAGAAATTGGAGGGATTCATCATCGAAGTTAAAATCAACAAAGAAATTCAGCGGTATCAGGAGAGCATTCTGTTCGGCTTATCGCTGCGGCAGATGGTGTTCGCGCTGCTGGCCATCGGCGTGGCGGTCGGCGCGTACTTCGGCCTGAAACCGCTCATCGGCGCAGCGGAGGTCGGTTGGGTGTGTATGCTGGCAGCGTTCCCGTTTGCCATGTGCGGCTTTTTTACCTACAACGGCATGCCAGCCGAACGCTTCCTGCTGGCGGTCGTCCGCTCGGAAATCCTCTGCCCGCGCGCACTTTCGTATCATCCACAGAATCTGTACGCGGAGCTTTTATTGGACAACAGTACAATGCGGGAGGTGCTGACGCTTGATTAAAACCCTCAACAACACCATCAAGCAGGATCGAACGGCATATAAAATCCCGCGCAGTGTGCAGGACGTCATTCCCATCCAGCGGATCTTCGCGGATGGGATTTTTCAGTTCGGAACGAAATATTCCAGAACGCTGCGCTTCTCAGACATCAACTATGCCATCGCGTCCAAAGAGGACAAGACTGCCATGTTCCTCGGCTACAGCGAACTGCTGAACGCTTTGGACAGCGGCTCGACCACGAAACTCACGATCTGCAACAAGCAGGTCAACCGGCAGGCGTTTGAAGATACCGTCCTGCTTCCGCAGCGCGGCGACAGCCTCGACGGATTCGTGAACGAGTTCAATGGGATGCTGGAAGGCAAAATCTCCGGCAGCTCCGCCAGCGTGGAGCAGGAGCGGTTTATCACGGTTTCCGTTCACAAGAAAAACGTGGACGAAGCGCGCACGTTCTTCTCCCGCGTAACAGGCGAGATCACGTCCAAGCTCTCGCGGCTCAACTCGTCCTCCAACGAGCTGGACGCTGCGGAACGGTTGGATGTGCTGCGCGGCTTCTTTAGACCAGAAGAAGCGGCACTGCCGTTCGACCTGCAAACAGCCATGAAGCGCGGGCATAATCTCAAGGACACGATCTGCCCGGACAGTCTGGAATTTCATCGGGACTACTTCAAGATGGGCAATCAATACGGTCGCGTCCTGTTTCTCAAGGACTACGCCAGCTACATCAAAGACAGCATGATTCTGGAGCTGACCGACCTCAACCGGCGCATGATGCCCTCCATTGACATGATCCCCGTGCCGACCGACGAAGCCGTGCGCGAGGTGGAGAACAAACTGCTCGGTGTGGAAACCAACGTCACCAACTGGCAGCGGCGGCAGAACAACAACCAGAACTTCTCTGCCGTTGTGCCGTATGATCTGGAACAGCAGCGCAAGGAAACCCGCGAGATGCTGGATGATCTCACGACCCGCGATCAGCGGATGCTGTTTGCCGTGGTCACGCTCGTGCATCTGGCAGACAGCAAAGAGGAACTGGACAGCGACACGGAAACGCTCCAGTCTATCGCAAGAAAACACCTGTGCCAGCTCGCAAAACTGAGCTTTCAGCAGCAGGACGGGTTAATTACCGCGCTGCCGCTCGGTCTGCGGCGCATCGACGCGCTGCGGACACTCACGACAGAAGCCCTCGCTGTGCTTATGCCGTTCAAGGCGCAGGAGATCCGCCACCGGCACGGCATCTACTACGGGCAGAACGCCATCTCCAAGAATCTTATTCTGGCCGACCGCAAGGAGCTTTTGAACGGCAATGGCTTCATTCTCGGTGTCTCCGGCTCCGGCAAATCCTTTGCGGCCAAGCGGGAAATCACGGAGATCGTACTGTCCACGAACGACGACATTATCATCATTGACCCCGAAGCCGAGTACCGACCGCTGGTCGAAGGCTTGGGCGGCGAGGTCATTGAAATTTCCGCGACTTCGCCCAATCACATCAACGCCCTTGACATGGAATCCGGCTACAACGACGGCGACAACCCCGTCGTGCTGAAATCCGAGTTTCTGCTGTCCCTCTGCGAACAGCTCGTGGGTGCAGGCAAGCTGTCCGCCAAGGAGAAATCCATCATTGACAGGTGTACTGCCCAGGTCTACCGGGAATTCATCCGAAACGGTTATCTTGGCGTTGTGCCGACATTACAAGACTTCCATGCCGCGCTCCTGGAGCAGCCGGAACCGGAAGCGCGGGACGTTGCGCTATCTCTGGAGTTGTTCACGGAGGGCAGCCTCAACACGTTTGCCAAGTACACGAACGTGGACACAAACTCCAGAATCCTCTGCTATGATATCCGCGACCTCGGCAAGCAGCTCTTGCCGGTCGGCATGCTGGTCGTACTGGACAGCGTGTTCAACCGCATCATCCGAAACCGCAAGCTCGGCAAAAACACATGGCTTTATATTGATGAAATCTATTTGCTGTTCCAGCACGAATACAGCGCAAATTTCCTGTTCACGCTCTGGAAGCGGATGCGCAAATACGGGGCCTGCGGCACGGGGCTGACACAGAACGTCGACGACCTGCTGCAATCCCACACAGCAAGAACCATGCTTGCAAACAGCGAATTCCTGCTCATGCTTAATCAGGCGAGCACGGACCGAATCGAGCTGGCGCGGCTGCTCAATATTTCGGACAATCAGCTCTCGTACATTTCAGGCGTAGACTTTGGACACGGGCTTCTCAAATGCGGCAGCACCATCGTGCCTTTTGTGGATCATTTTCCGAAAAACGGAAGACTGTATCAGCTGATGACAACGAAGATGTCTGAACGGGTGGAGCAGGCGTCGTAATGCGGGAGGTAAAAGAAAAATCGTCGCTGAAAGAGCGAGTTGGCGAAACGCTCAAATCCGCGCCGCGAACAGCATTCTGCCGCGGCACAGATGCTTCCTTTCAGCAGCTCCGGCAGGAGCTGCGCGACGCAGCACAGGATGGGCAGCCGGAGGATCGCTACGAGAGCGGCAAGATCACGGATACCGCCGACCATGCCGTGCAGGAAGTCCGCCATCTGGCAGGAAAAACCGCCCACAAGCTGCCGAAAACAAAATCCGAACAGCAGCGGGAAGCCAGGACGGAATCTGTTCCACAACACGAGCAGTCCCGACAGCCTACTACAGTACCGAGAGAATATCCGCCTGTTTCTGCGCGACCGAGCTACCCGCCACAGAGCCAGCCGCAGGTAAGTCGCTCTGTGCGCGAATCGGCTTCTCCGATCAGGGAGAAGCCGGTTTCTCCAGTAAACGTCCGACAGCCCAAAACGCGAGAATATACGCCAGATGCGAAAGCATCAGTGTCCCCGTCTCAGTATCCAACTCCGAGGATTCATGAAAACGCAAAGGCTGTTTCTGCGGAAACAATGCCATCGACAATGGAACATTCTGCGCGTGAATCGGTTTCTCCGATTAAGGAGAAATCGGCTCCTCCTGCAAATACTCCGCAACCCAAAATGCGGGAGCAAGCACCGGATGCGAAAGCGCCAGCGTCTCCATCTCGGTATCCAGTTCCGCGGGTTCGCGAAAACGCAAAGACTACTTCTGCGGAAACTATAGCAACGACCACAGGTGGTACAGAAAAACATGAACAGCCTGCGCACCATTTGCGGACGGAGCGTGCTGTGCGCGAATCGGTCTCGCCAATCAAGGAGAAGCCTGTTCCTCCCGCAAATACTCCTCAGCCCAAGATGCGGGAATATGCACCGAATGCTGACGTACCTGTGCAGCAGCCCCAGCGACCAGATTCGCGGATTCATGAAAGGCCGCAGACTGTTCGCCAATCGCAGACAAATCGTTCTGTGCGTGAGCTGGAAACATCAGTAAGAGAAAAGCCTGCGGGGAAAGCAAAACCAGCAGAGCAACGGCCGCTTGCACAAGTCTCTTCCAGCGCGGAACCGTCTGCACCTGCGACGGCTCCAACGGTACAACCAGCGGCACAGACTCTGCCGAGAGAAAAGCCGCCTGTTTCTTCTCTGCGAGAAGCTCCTGCTGCGCTAAAACCGGATACCACACAGTTCGCGCTTCCTGAAATCAAGACGAAAGAGTACATCCGAAAGAAGCGGCAAAAGCAGAATTTTCTCAAAGAAGAATCAAGCGGTATTGAAAACACAATTACAGATTCCGAAACATTTTCACCGGTCATCCGTACACGAGAAACTGTTCGTGAACAGCAGAAACTCCACGTTTCCCATAGTGCGGAGCAGGAGCAGCCAGCTCTGCCGCAGATCCGAACGCGGCAGCCGCAGACAGCTTCCATGCCCGCCGATATAGAACCCACGAAGCCGGAAGTTCCACAGCCACCGCTTCCGGACATCAAGAGCAAGCAAAAGTACATTGCAGCGCAGCAACCGACACAGGTAACGCCCGTGCAGGCAAATCTGCAACAGGCTGCGCGGCAAACTGGAATGAAAGCCGCTCACGGCGAACCGAAATTATGTCAACTGACATTGACGAATGAAACAGTCCCTGCGCCAGCGAGCAGGAATGTCGCTCCAGCAAAGCCTGCGCGTGTCCAGAAACAGGCGCGACCGACTTTCGTAAAAAAGCAGAAGATCAAAACAGCCCCGAAAGCGAAAATCAAGTCCACAGCACCTGCCGCAAAAGCGCTGCCAAGCAAAGCGTCGACAGCTCCTCCCAAGCAGGCTGCAACTGTCATTCGCAAAGGGCAGGTACTTCGAGATACGGCGATCAAAACGGCGAAAGTAGCAAAAGAGGCCGGAAAGAAGGTCCTGCGGGCAATCGCGGCAGCGGCAGAAAAGTTGGTCGCAGCTATCGGCGCAGGCGGCGCGGCGGCGGTCGCTGTTGTGATCGTGATTTTGTTGGTAGGATTTCTGTTTGCCTCACCGCTCGGAATCCTGTTTGCCGGGGAGGATACCGGTACGGAAATCAAGATTCCGGACGCGGTTGCGACGCTGAACGGCGAGTTTACCGACGAAATCTACCGCATCATGGAGGATCATCCATACGACGGGCTGGATATGCAGGAGGGCATGGAAGCGGCCATGCTGCAAAACTGGCGGAATGTGCTGGCTGTGTACGCGGTCAAGGTCTCGACCGACGAAGAACACG
>ENA-UOJQ01001903-UOJQ01001903.1-human-gut-metagenome-genome-assembly--contig:-P63-NODE-1903-length-14557-cov-14.877534_pt1 | contig 14557 bp, 9 predicted proteins | sample MGYA00242352_ERZ723899 | MGnify/ENA metagenome assembly ERZ723899 | reverse complement strand
ATGCACAACTTTTTAAACATAAATCTTTTATAATTTAATTCCGCCAATAGGTTAATAATGTTAATTACCATTAAGTAATTATCGATGCATAACACTTCAAAATGCTATCATCACATTGACGCTAATATTTCATTTCGCTTTTGTACAAAAGGTTCGTAGAAATTTTTTCCTAGTAGTCTAAACACAATATCATAATCGTTATGTGCGGTCACAGCGTGTTTTTTGGTATTTACTTCAAAGTCATATATTTTCTGTAATGCCTCGTCCAATGACGCATAATAAAAATTATTATAGTTTTGCATTCTCTTATTGGGTTTGAATGGGGGGAGAATATTTCCATTTAGTTTACCTTCCATAAGCACGCACTTGCAATTGCACTTTGTCAAATGGGCTGCTCCATTTTTATCCTTATACACCCAAATATTATCATCCAATTGAATTTGATACTTCGCGAAATACGACTTGTCTGCCGTTTCGTAACGTATTTCAACTATATTATTTCGTCCTATCAGAATACGGCATCTCTTATTAAGATTTTCTATCTGACTATATAAGCCTTTAATCGCCTCTTCAACAGCAACGAGTTCATTACGATACACTTGAGCCTCTTCTTCATAATGAGACAATGGGTGTATTAATGGATGCAGGTACGACTTTATAGTCATAATTTTGACCATATCTTCACCTGTTTTAACAAACAAATCAATCAATGCCCCAATGTGTTTCGTTAGCTTATAACCAGGAATTAGTGAATAGTCATCACTCATAAATAATTCTTTTGGTAAATACTTCTCGCTAATCAATTCCTCTAACGCTTTTCTGAAATAATTGGCGGCAGCAGGTAAATCAACGGGGCGTTGACCATGCAGATATTCTTTAGCTCTATTGTATGCAGATGTTCCCACTGTCATAATAGGGACAAAAAATGATAGGCCATTATCAGTTTTTGGTAGAGAATATAGGTTAATAAATTTCCATCTGTTCCCATGGTGATTAGTAAGGAAATTCCTAGCTAGGCAATACCATGACCGATCATACGTTGCCATAATAATCTGGAAATCCTTAAACTCATGTTCCAATATATCCAATATGGCCCATCTATTCGATGAGTCAATACCTATAAAAATATCATCCAAGAACATCAAATGCAATTCCTTGCCAGGATTTGCCTTCAGAGCTGCTAGATAAAGACAAATAGCGATTGCAGATAGTCTTGCTTCGTTCAGCCCTTCCGTAAAACCTTTGATTGAAGAACTTCCAATTGAAATTTTTAATCTTAGGTCTTGTTCTATTTTCCATGCACCTTTCCCTTTAGTCCCGTAATCAAAAGACATAGATTTTAAGTCATAATCTATATGTAGCGCAAAATTGTTAAAATAATGTACCAAATAATTGTTTACCTCTTTAAACAAACTATCCAAGACAGACCTTAAGACCTTTTCAAATTTAACAAGTTTTTGGAGTCCTCGTTGATGTCTTACTTCATTGCGATTATATACATTGAATATATCTTGCTTGATTTGTTTCCATTCCAACGCTAAAGAACTATTTAATCCTTGGGCTGAGGCAACATGATCTTTTAATAGATGTTCAATAAAGAAATTAAACAGATTAGGGTTGTCATCTTCATACAAGTATACTTTCAGTAGGTCTTTGTAATTTAGAAAACCTTTTGTCAATGCTAATGACTTCAGAAATGCAGTACCTGCCACACTTGTATTGTCAACACCTTCTGCGTATCTATATTTCACAATATTATCAACTTCTCCCGTTATATCATTGTAATCACCTATGGTTAGAATTACTTCACCGGCAACTCCAGCAGGTTTATAACGGTTGGTAGTATAACTTACATGTGAATAGAAACTCTGAATAAAATCATTCAACGACTTATATAATGACGTCTTTCCACTACCATTTTCACCATACAATAGTACATTCTCTCCTTTCTCCATTGAGAATGTCAATCGGTCATAGTAAGCTCGTGAATTTTCTATCTCAATTTTTGTAATCTTTTTCATTTTTCTTCAAGAGAACCTTTTACACCTTTAGCTGCTATCAACTCTTCCATCAAACCACCACGTTCATGTATAATATGATTATATGACTTTGAAATGAATTCTTCCTTGTTTTGGTCGGGTACATCTTCTAATGCCATAGCACTATTTATCAGCCTAACATTCTGATAATTAAATAACTTCTGATTGATAACTTCCTCGACCATATAGTCTAGCACATTTACAAAAAAGCTACTCTGAATGTATTCAGGTGTTTTTGTATAATTCATCATTTTATCAAATACTTTCTGGATAGATAGAGGCACATATGGTATCATGATATCCTTTAGGCTCACCACAGAAACATTCCGACTACGAAAATCATATTCCCTATATACATAGCTACTTTGCAACATAGCAGCTATATAACTCTGACAAAATCCTAAACGGTTAATATGACAACCATAATATGCTTCAACATTTTCAGGACGTTCATACCTTATTTGAATCTGATCTTTGATCTTATTATCACGTTTTACATAAAAATCCACTTCCGCTGAATTCTTGAGACTATCTCCGTCAAAAGCAATAAAATCCATAATATCACCAAGACGAATTTTTACGACCTCTAAATCTTCGTTATTCTTATATTGCGTACGGAAATCATCCACCATCTTGATAAAATCTGTCCTCTTAATATCAGACGACATTGCCTTGAAAAGTTCTTTTGTTTTTACTATTATCTCCTTTTGTTTCTTGCAAAAATTTTCCCGGTCTAGTCCATTAAAAAAATACCACAGTGCATAAAAACTTTGTTGGGTACGTCTATTGTTCTCTATTCCCAACAACATGTCGAGATTTTTGCTTAGTGTTTTTTCAGAACTATCACCTTCATCCGACAACAGCAATTTCAAATTACGAACAAAAGTAAATTCCAAATCATTTACAGCAGCAACAAATGCATCTTTCTTTTTAGTATTTTCTAGAACTTTTGATATGTCTCCTTTTGAACGCAGGCGAATAGCAATACGTCCCCCTATCTTATAAATATCAAGCGGTCCATTTTCCGTTAGATCACATCCGTTCTGCTTAAGATAGTTAAAGTATGAAAGCACCGAATAATTGTTTTCATTCTCCATGCGCGTACTTGTTTTACGCATAAAAAACCAACTTGCGTTATTTCGATACGACGACTTAATTGTATTAATCAAGTCTCTATCCAAGTACGAGTTCCACATTTCAAATGTATCGTCCTTAATCGGATATGGCTTGTTATTCAGACGAATAAATAAGTCTAAAGGTTCGAAATCGGGATTATTCTTTTCGTTTATTTCTATCACCCATAGGTCAAAGCTGGTAATTTTATCTTGTAAATCTTCATCTAATTGAGCAAAACATTTACCATTCAGATCTGTTAAAATACTGTCTTTCAACAATAGGGCAAAGCCATCTTTATTCGATTTTACCATCTGCCCTTCTTCGTTTAGATATTTCCTGCCCAAAAAGGCCAAAATACTCAGAATTCGCTGTTGGCCGTCTATAACCTCGCTTATGCCATCCTTGCTTTTAAATATAAAAATGGGGGGCAGTTTTATGCCTAATAATAGACTTTCAATAATTTCGGATGATTTTTTCCTATTGATTACCTCCTCTCGCTGGTAAGGAGGACGTACAAGAAAACGACTGCGAGCCATAAGCCGGCAGATGTCATCGATAGTATATGTAGTAGGTTCAGGTTTATTGATACGAAGCTCCTGATAGTTAGTTGTTCCACCGTGTTTAACCTGATTTAGTTCATAGTTCTTATGTTTAAATTGTTCATTGGTTTCAATATATAGATTTTTATTGATGCCATAAACCTTTTCAATATAACAGGCCATTACGTTATATCTGTCAATAATCTGCTGTGAGAATGAACTTCTCACCATCGCAAAAGCACGTAAGTTATTTAAAATGTGCTTGGAAAACTCTGTTAATTCAGTTGAGTTCTTTTTAGGTAATTGTATGGCATTGTCTTCCAATATGGAAAATGCCCAAAATAGAACTTCAGACATAAGTCTATTATATGGCATTTCCTTATTGTCTACGGCCATTCGTATCTCATCAAGAATATCAAGTTTCTTCTTGAATGAAACGAACAAGTCTTCAAACTGATCAGATCTTATCTGCGAGGACAATAAATCATAGTACTTATCGGTAATCTTTTGCTTGGCCTTTGAATAGTATTTGATAGGTATCTTATGGATAACGAGTAACTGACGTATCTTCTGAAGTAACACCTCCACTTTTTTGTCTTCATACTTAAAGAGCCTGTCAAATTGTTCGTGCAATTTCAGATCCTTTAACTTCTCCTTAAAGAAGAGATTCAGATCATCATCAAAATAAATAGCTTTATCTATCTCAAGATTTTTTAATGGAGTAATACCTGAATTGTAACGTTTAAATATCTCTTGTTTAACGGAATCTTCATCCAATTGTGTCAACCCATCATACGAGGCAAAACTGAACTCAATCACACGCAACTTAGTATCAAGAAAATCGTTCTTGAGCTGCTCTGGCAATGAACCGAACGTCTTCTTGTCAATATTCAACACGTCTAGCTTCTTTAGACCAGCTTTACTTAAACGGAGTTCGCCATTTAAGAATTTTAAAATGGTTTCGTAGCGTTGTCTTCCATCTATGATTTCTGCACCTTTTTTATTGCGAAAGAAAATGAGTGGCGGAATCTCTGTACCGATCAGAATACTTTCCAAAAAGTATGTAGCCTTCTCTCCATCCCACACATAATTACGCTGGTAAGGTGGAGCATACTGCGTTTTTTTTACTTTATCTTCATTGAATAGACTATCTATCGTAACTACTTTAGAGTCTTTTGCCAGCCTGTTTACAAATATTTCCGTTAAGTTCATATTCTCTTTTTCTATAAATTAATACGTCTAGTAAATGCAAAAACAGTAGTTAAACCCCTGATTGTTACTCAATATAATATGCATTTACTTAATCTATTATTTTCGGTTCAGGATCCCAATAGGACAAAGATATTCATATGCTTCGTGCCACTTGGCTATTTCTAGAATGCTCAAACTTAACGAGATGCATTTGGGACGGATTGATCTCGTTCCTAATATGCTATCAATAGCGCTCCAAAGAAAATAACGTACCTTTCGTCCCATACTGAAAAAATGTTTAAAATTTAACAACAGGGGTCCTATACTCACGAACTCTTGTAAAGGTATGAAATTTGTCGAAACAAATCCTGGTTTCCTTAAAAAAATATTTTTGAGATCTAACCCTCGATTTTGAGAAAAAAACGTAATTTATCCAAACAAACCGCAACATCTGAAGCGGACTGGGCAATGGAAGGCAATAGTGGATAAACAAATACTTTTGTATTCAATTAGGCAATTATAGTATATATTAGAAGTCTCATATAATTCTAGGCTATATTTAATATAACTTTTGGGCTGAGTAGTACTCTATATTTCTGTAATTATCAGTATATAAAATAGCAATGGCAATATGACACAATAAAGTTCTCGCAAAAATTAAATATCACATAATATTAAATATTCAGAGTAGGTACCAAATATTGAGGATAATCATTTAAATGAGACTTCCAACAGCAAATAGTTTTTTGATTCTGTTGATGGGCTAATTGCGACAAAAATGATTTAACTGCTCTCTCTTGATTCCGAGTAACCCATGGGTCTAGAACTATTTCATCAATCAAATCATACCAATTGTCTATTTTTCTTCCAATTATATTATCTTGATGCCTAGAACAAAATTCGCTATCAACTTGCATAATAAGTCGAACTTCTTGTTCTTGTTGATATGGCATCCTTTTTTGCAAAAGAAACAAAACCTGTTGTAAACCGGTTTGGTCCATTAACTGAGTAGGATTTGTTATCGTAAACTTTTCAATAGCTTCACTATCAAGATATTCTACTTTACCGATAAAGTATGTCATTATATTGAATGTGTTTTCCACAAGATTGTTTGAAGAATAAAACATTGCCCCCAAAAGTTTCCGTGGTGTAGATCTCACTTTCACCCAAATCTCGCCATTGTCATCATCGTTTATATTGTCATAGCAGCTGTTGGTATGTTGTTTATTAACTTGCCATTGTAATGACGATTCTTCGATAATAGTCCAGCATTGGGCATAATATTGATCCGCAAGGTTTGATATTTCAATATCCATGTCACTTTTTATACTATGGACTCTATCACACTTAAAGATGAATTGCTCAAACTTATCTTGCCATAAACATGGACGTACCAATATCCATTCATGCATAGGTTCGGAATAAAACTGTTGTAAATATTCCCATTTCATATAACGATATATAGGAGTATCTATATCAATATTAATAGAGTTAACCCATATCTCCTTCTCTTTTCCATCGGCAGAAGATACAGGATTGCCACCTGATTCTATAATATATCTATGTCTTTCGTTTGCATCAAATGGATTCATGTTTTTTATTCTCCAATATTGAATTAATGTTCTTATTATCAATAATATAATGACGAGACTTCATGAATTGACATCGTAGAGTTCCCGTAAAATTATGGAAACTTGATTGTCTTTATTACAATCTAAGATTCTTTAATACAGGAAAGGATGTAGCTATTCGAAATAATAGAACATTCTTTTAATTTAATTTCATTTCTCTTCGCATCTGCTTCACGTTCATCACCGGTATACAACTTATTTGACAGTTGTGAAAATTCTGTGTTATATTGTGGATTTGCAAGGATTTCCTCTTGTATATTATTGTATAAGTTTATTAGATTACAAAGATAGTGAAACCAATCGGCACATCGAATATAATTCGCTATATTTGCGCTATTCAATCAAGGCATAATATGAAATTAAATAGGATAAAAGCCGTTCTGGCAGAGAAAGGTATCTCTCAGACATGGCTGGCAAAGCAGCTTAACAAGAGTTTCAGTATGGTTAATGCCTATGCCTGCAATAGGATCCAACCAAACCTTGAGACCCTTCAGCAAATAGCTGTCATCCTGCAAGTTGACTTGAAAGACCTAATCACAGACAAAGAAGAACGATAGTAGAATTATGAAAGATATATTATCATACGAATCCGACATTTGGTCGTGCGCCGATTTACTCATATCATCGGGAATCAAGCAAAGCAAATTTCCTGATTACATGATGCCATTCTTCGCTCTCATCATGCTCGAAGGGCGTATGCGAAATGAAATGGCAGATATTGAAGCCTCCGAGGGCCTGACCCGCGAGAACAACCTGCAGGAATTTATCGAAGCGTTCCGAGACCGTGAGTGTGGATATAACGACTACATTGTTCGCGAAGGCAAAACACTGTCCACCATTTGCAATAACGACAAGACATTTGAGCAGGATTTCCGAAGCTATCTGGCAGGCTTTGACGGAACACTCAAAGAATTGCTCGGCATCGAGCGTGGTACGGACGACAGCAAATACCTCAATCTGGACGGCATGGTTGCCGAGTTGCGGAAGAAAGGTATTCTGATGCAGTATATCACCCAATGGTCTCAAATAGATCTTTCTCACTACAACAACTCGGAAATAACCACTCTCGAAGAGCATATCAAACGCAAATGGGCCGACATATCGGCAGAAACGGCCGGAGAGCAGTACACCCCGGAAGATATTATTTCGCTGATTGCCGAAATCGTTGCGGCGAAGATCGACATCTCCACCGATGATTTTGTACATATCTACGACCCGACATGCGGTGGAGCTAATTTGTTGTTCGGCGTTGTGGACCGTCTGCGCGATAAGGCCGGCTACAAATATATAGCTGCTCACGGTTGCGACTGGAACGATGCGCTATACGCTTTGGCGAAGATCGAATCGTTGTTCCGCGAGAATACCGAAATCAAATATGGCAATACCCTAACTTCTCTGCCGTTCAAGGGCAAAGAGTTTGACGTCGTTGTTGCCAATCCTCCCTACGGAATTCCGTGGAAAGGCTACGAGAAAGAGATTCGGAACGACCAAACCGGACAGTTTTCATTCCTGCCTACGGTAAGCGACGGGCAATTGCTCTTCTTGCAGCATAACGCATGGCACCTGCACGAGAACAAAGGTATTGTCGTAGAAGTAAACAACGGCTCGTCGCTGTTCAGCGGCGATGCCGGCAGTGGCGAGAGCAATATCCGCAAATATCTTTTCGACAACGATTGGGTCGAGGCCATTATCCAAATGCCGTCTGACGAGTTCTTCAATACAGGTATAGTCACCTATTTGTGGATTCTCAACAAGAACAAACCGGCCGAGCGAAAAGACAAGGTAATCCTTATCAACGCAGCCGATCTTTGGCAGCCGTTGAAGAAAAACAAGGGTTCGAAACGCAAGGAGATGAACCCCGAGCATCGTGCAGCCATTGTCCGAGCGCTGGTTGAATTCAAGGATTGCGCCATTGCCAAAGTTTACGACAAATGGCATTTCTATTTCAACAAGCAGTCTGTCGGTCTTACCGAGACCGACAGCGAAGGACGCTATGTTAGTAAGACACTCAATACAGACGGAAAGCCCTATAATATCAAGGACATTACGTCTTACTGCCAGGATGGTACTTGGATATGGCCGCAGGATAATGACGCCGAATCATTAAAACTTCGGAACTCTGTACTTCACCATTTCGGAATCAATGCCTGGTCTGTCGTGATTTGTTCCGATGCGATTTATTGGGTGGATAAAGAAAACAACGAAATCATGCGCACCACCTACGCAGGAAAACATGAGTGTTTGGGCAATGGTGCTATCAACGTACAACTCGGCTATAATAAACGCAGAGAAGAGCACACCATATCTGCCAAAATTGTTGATTGTACGACCAAGGACTCGGAGATTATTCCGTTCGACCCCAATCCCGAGGTCAATGAACAAGGCATCAAGGATTTTCTCCAACGCTATATCTACAAGCCCTATACGATTGGTGAGAATGTCGTGGGTATTGAGGTGAACTTCAACAAGGAATTCTATGTTCCCGAGACCGTTGAACCGGTAGATTCCATCCTTGCCGAAATCTCGGATATTGACAAGGCAATCGCAAATCTTGAAAAGGAGTTAGGATTATGAGGCTGAAAGATATAGCATATATCAATCCTGCCTATACAGGTCCAGATTTGGGCGATCAATTGGTTTCATTCTCTCCAATGGAATGTTTAAGATATGATTCTCTTAAGCCCATCACAATATCCTTTTCAGAGGCCAAAGGGAAATATACATTTTTTAAAGACAATGATATACTCTTTGCAAAAGTGACACCTTGTTTTGAGAATCAAAATATCGCAATAGCAAACAACCTTGTGAATGGCATCGGGTTTGGTTCCTCCGAGATAAACGTTCTTCGTCTTAAATCGGATGCATCATTACGATATATGTTTTATGTAATATGCTCAAATCGATTCTACAATACTGGATGCTCGTCAATGTGTGGTGTTGGAGGACTCAAACGCATAAATCCTCGAGCAGTATCAACATTTGAGTTTACAATGCCCTCCTTGACAGAGCAGGAGGCAATTGCGGCATATTTGGATAAGGAGTGTGAGAAGATTGGTCGAAAAATAGAACTGTTGGAGCGCAAAGCCTATGCTTACAGCCGACTTCGTCGCTCCCTGATCAACCGCGCCGTCACCCGTGGATTGGATCCCAATGTTTCATTAAAACCATCTAATATTGAGTGGGTCGGAGATATTCCTGTACATTGGACAATATCGCGATTTGCATATTTTTTTGCGGAACATAATATCTCAAACAAAGGGGTGAATCATCAAAACCTTCTCTCCTTGAGTTTTGGGAAAATTATTCGTAAAAATATAGACTCCTGCGATGGACTTTTGCCAGCAACATTTGAGACTTATCAAATCGTAGAACCGGGTAATATAATTTTTCGTTTTACTGATTTACAAAACGATCATAAAAGCCTGAGAGTCGGTTTAGTTAATGAAGAAGGGATCATTACATCAGCCTATACTTGTGTACAAGGGAATAAAGAGACATTACCAAAATTCGCGTTCTACATGCTACACTCGTATGATATAAAAAAGGTTTTTTACAAACTTGGTGGAGGAATGCGCCAATCTTTAAATTATAGGACAATAAAAGACATGAAAGTTGTCTTTCCTCCAATTGATGAGCAAAAAGAGATTGCCGTATATCTGAATGAGAAGTGCGCAAAGATTGATGCCATCCTTGAAAAGATAAATACCGAAGTAGAGCGTCTGAAGGAGCTGAAACGCTCCCTGATAAATGAAGTAGTAACCGGCCAGCGAGCCATCGAGACAGAATCGCGCTCCTAAAACTACATTGGATTATGACCGAACTTGAGTTGCAAAGTGAATATGTAATGGACTTTTTCTGCCGTCGTGCAGATGGTCTTGGTTTTCGTGAAATAAAGAATAATGCCGTTTCGCCCGATTTGTTTATTCCGGCCAATCTGTATGAGTTCCTGAAAGAGAATTCGCGCAAGGCATGGAACAACCTGCTCAAAAAGAGCGAATACAATGGCGACGAGCAAAAATTGCTTCGGGCCATTATGGATATGATTCGCGAGAAGATTGAGGCGAGTGCCAACGTGGCAATCTTCCTGAATAAAAACCGAACCATTACATTCGAAGGCGAAACTCTGCAACTTATTTATGTCAGTGGTTCGGAATTGCGCGGCGATGAGGACTTCAACAAAAACATCTTTGCGGCTGTCGAGGAGATGAGTTATTCATTCCACCACGACGCCAAAAAGATATTCGCATTTCGCCCCGACCTGTCGTTCTTTGTCAACGGCATTTTTCTCGGCTACGCCGAATTGAAGAGCAACTTCACCAATCAGACGGCTAAAACGAACGGCAGGAACAAAATCATTACCGACTACCTCGAAGCCGTGTGGGAATATACCAAGATTGCCAATGGCAATGATGTATCGCAAACGCTTCGTCGTCGCATGCTCCGGCCGTTTGAGAAATCGATTCACCTCGTAACCACGGACATCACGGACACATACATACTGCGGGATCCGGGACAGTTCTTTGATGAAGCAAAGCGAGGTTTTCAAGATAATACCATCTCGATCTCTTCTTTCCGTCCGGTGGTGGAGAAGGTATTCAAACCCCTCCCCATAAAGCAGGTGGAGGCAACCGATCCGCGCGTTCGCTTCGAAGAGGCAATGCGTTCGCTCTACTCCAAGAAGATGATCGAGAAAGAGATCCTCTACTACAACTTCATGGCCTACACCTATAAGACCGTAACGTCTGTTGTGAATGGCCATAAAGTACAGAAGAAGGAGTATAAGGACAAAACAGGTCGTCTGATATGTCCGCGTCCGAAGCAGAAATTCGGCTGCGACCGGATCATGGAGCGTGTTCAGGAATTTCTGGACCACGAAAATGAACCCTTGTATTTTATCAACCGACTGCGGACCGAACTGCAAGCACTCAATGCGCCACAGGACCTGATAGACCGCGTAGTGGCCGAGAGAGACAGTTATTGCAACAACAAATATGTCTATTCGCTCTTGTTGCAATATGCTGCAGGATTCGGTAAGAGCAACATAATAGGTTGGACAGCTCTGCAGCTCAAAGATCTGCGTTATAAAGGCGAATGGGTCTATAACAAGATTCTGCTCGTTGTCGATCGTTTGCAATTGCGCGACCAGCTCGACTCGATGATGCTCAACATGAACATCGACAAGGCCATGTTCATAGAGGCTACCGACCAGGACACCTTTGTGAAGGCGTTGAGCGACAAACGCCGTATCATCGTCGTGAACATTCAGAAATTCTGGGAACTCAAGAAAGCCATCGAAAAAGCCGGCAAGGATTTCAAGAATATGCGCGTGGCTTTTCTTATTGATGAGGTACACCGCTCAAACACCGATGACGTTCATCAGGAGATGTATTCGGCTTTTGATGAGCTGCAGGACATTTTTGATGAGGACGGAGGGTTTATCACAAGAGGTTCTACAAAGAAGAATCTGATTGTCGGTTTCACGGCAACTCCCAGCGACCGAGTGTTGGCCCGCTTTGGTGAATTTCACAGAAGCACCAATTTTAATCAGCTATGGAGGCCATTCGATTCATACACCATGAAGGAAGCCATAGCCGACGGTTACATTCTTGATCCGACGAAGCATATTATTCCCGTACCAGCAAAAATGTATTTTGAAATCCCCAATGGCGTTATGCAGGCTATAACGGCAGCGATGAATTCGGGGCAGGAGGAACGGATATCGTTCGCCAGAAAACAAATATACGAAAACCCGGACCGAATGAAAGCAATTGCCGAGTTCGTGGTCAATCGTCTGCTTTCTCTGGTTTACGGAAAAATTCGTGGCACGGGAAAAGCCATGCTTGCGGTTAGCTCTATTCCGATTGCTATTCAGTACTGTAAAATCATTCGTCGGTTGATGGCGGAGAAGACTGCATCGGGAACTTTTGCTAAATATGCCGATGCACCTGTCGCTATCGTTTACTCCGACAATCAAAAATATGAGAAATGTTCATCGATGAACGGTGGTGTGGCAGAGAATAAGGTGATAGACAACTTCAAGACGGCAAAAAACGGGCTTATCATTGTTGTTGATAAGCTGCAAACGGGGTTTGACGAGCCCAAGCTACACACGCTGTTTCTCGATAAGGAGATTCGCGACATTAATGCCATTCAGACAATCTCGCGCGTAAATCGCAAGGCCAAGTACAAAGAAGAGTGCCATATTATAGACTTCTCATTTGGCAACGTCAACGAAAAAAACATTCGGGATGCTTTTGCCAAGTTCTGTGGTATGGTTATCACGGACTTTGATCCGCTTCGTGAAAAGGCGATTATTCAGGAGTTGTATCGAGAATTATTAGCACAACCAATTTATATCAAGTGGTTCGAGCGATATAGATCTTCTGTCAATAATGCAGAGGCTAATGCCCAGCTATGTCTCGATATGGATGCCGACATTCGGGCATGGATTAAGAATGTAATGGAGGCGCATACACAATACACGCAAGATCTTAAAACACATAGTGAGGAAACAGTCACCACAAACGACGATAATCCGGCAAAAGCACTGCGCAAAACCATCGGCCGATACAACTCTCTGCTGGTCCTCTTGCAAGGTGTAATCGAATTGGATGTTCAATTTAAGGATGCCGTATTTATTGACTTCTGGCAGCGATACTGCAATATTTATCGCTCTATATTTGAGCAGAAAGATTCTATTGGCTCAATACACACCACCTTCGACGGAGAAATCGGGTTGCTCGTGAGTGATGAGGTTGAGATTGAAGAGCCACAGGAACAAGACGACGACCCCGAAAACTCCAAAAGCAAGAAAAATACGGGAGAGAACCGAGGTGGATTAGCCTCGATATTCGATACCCTTGCCCGACTAAACGCAACCGAACAAGAAAGAGAGCAGGAGATACAATTCTACTTTGCGAAGACAAACGAATTTTATGAGTTTCTAAAGTCCGACGGACGGTTTATGGCCATGTTACGCAGCCCGAATTTTTCGCGTGATGAAATAGAAAAAGAGTACAATAAACTGATTCGCCGCTTTCTTCGCCAGGCTGAAGATGTTAAGATAAAGAAACTTATTGACGAGAACAAGGAGATGTTTCTTGAAGACTTCAAGAACAAGATAGTCAATGGATGAGACTGTAAACTAAGGTGTGTTTAGTAAAGAATTTATTAACTTTATAAATACGCTTTAGTTTCAGTCCCCTTTTATTCATCTCGAATAGACGTCTTATCTGCGTATAGACTTCTTAGACGGGTTGTTGACTATTCGGATAGCATAAAGCAGACACCTTCTCCGATACACCTCTTCCTCCTCATCTGGTCTGCGGCCATCCCAGCGAAGGTCGGAGTCGGAGTTGCCACCGCCTCCGCCGGATGAAACAGCGACAGGCTGTCCGCCAATCAAAGCATCAGCGATAGAGAAGATTCGTTCCCGCACAGAAGGTTCAGCCAGCTGGTCAAGAAACGTCTGCATCTGTTCAATCTGATTATAGTTGAGATCCGTCAGCCGTGCATACTCCTGTTGCAGCCATTTAAGCTCCCGATAGTCCAGCAACGCATTATTCTGCACCGCCTGTATTTGCTGTTCGGCATCTTTCCGATACAGTTCTTCAATCTGACGGACAATCTTCACGAATTGGCTGGCGATAGACCTGTTCTGTTCCTCAATCCATTTGTCAACACCGAATATCGGAGGTTTACCAGTGATCCGTGGCGGCTCAAAATCTATCTTGTGATTGCGGAAAGGTTGCGCCACTCTACCGACACGGTCTATATTCTTTGCCATCTGTTCCAGTTCCTGTTCCTTTTCTTGAAGCTTACCTGCCTTTTCTTCAAGTTTGGACTGGTATTCGGAAATCTGCTTTTGTATCATGGTCTTTTGAATTTCATATTCCTGAAGAGCGATTTTGCCGGAAGCCAGAGACTTCTCAATTTCTTCAAGTTGGGATTGAGACCTGAATATCTTAAGGACTTTCTATAAATCCACGGAACAAGTTCCTTTACTATTCAATAAGTTCCAGATCCAGTTCATCAATGAGCA
>ENA-UOJQ01001892-UOJQ01001892.1-human-gut-metagenome-genome-assembly--contig:-P63-NODE-1892-length-14608-cov-20.763691_pt1 | contig 14608 bp, 14 predicted proteins | sample MGYA00242352_ERZ723899 | MGnify/ENA metagenome assembly ERZ723899 | reverse complement strand
GACCCGGGCCCAGCACCCGCCACAGCAGACCAAAGGCCGCGTAGGGCACGCCGTTTGCGCGGTACTCCCGGGGCTCCTGATGGTGGTCGAACATCCCAAAGCCGATATCGTACACGATGCCGTCAAAATCGTCAGGCACGGTAAAGCCGCGGGTGATCTTGATATCCGGGCGCAGAATTTGCAATAGCGCCGTAGCAAACACATCGTCGGCATGGAACTTGCCGGCGTGGGTAAAACCGTTTGCGGGAATTTTCATGGACTTGATACCTCGTTCTCCTAGTTTCGTCTGGTATCAGTATAGCACAATCCCGCCCGGGGGACAACAAAAAGGAACGGCAGCGCCGCCGTTCCTTTTGCGCGGGACGATTTGGAATGCGCTCCGCTGCGCTCTGCGCATCAATAGCGGAAGAATTATTTTTATTTCGGGATAGCGGAGCGTCTGCGGACGCTCCGCTATCCCATTTTCACGGGAGAGGTTTTTAGATCGTCCTACAACAAAAAGGAGCTGCCGCTCGGGTGCGGCAGCTCCTCAGAGCACATATTACGCGTTATGGGACGTAGGCTGTGTGTGGGAAATTACGGTCACAGGGCTTATTCCCCGGACATCATCTTGAAGAAATCGGTCAACCACTTGAAGTCATTGGTGACATCATTGCCGGCCTTATCATAAACCTTAATGCCGGTGGTATCGTCCTCTTTCAGAGTGAATACGTTACCCTTTGCATCGGTGAGGCGGCCGGTATTGTCATCAAAGCTATAGGTCTTGGTGCCGGTGGGCAGCGCGCACAGACCCTTGCTGGTGCCGGAACCGACCTTAATGGTCTTGTACAGAGTGGCGCTAATGAGCTGCTTTTCGCTGAGATCTCTTACAAACTGATAAACAGGGTTGCCGTCTGCAGTAAAGCAGGTGGTATACTCGTAGGAGTAGTTCTTATAGACCTCGGCGTAATACTTGGTCGGACCTACCTTTATCTCGGTAGACCACATCTGAGTGGGCAGCTTGGGCGCGATGAGAGAGCCCAGAGACAGATCAACGTCCTTCTGGCTGCGTGCCTTGATGGCTGCCTTGCTGCTGCGGAAAAGCAGGTACTGATCCCAAGTCGATTGATTCTTGAGCATCAGAGTCTCGATAAGCTGCTGTTTGTTATTCTTGCCCAACGTAGCCATGCTCACATAGCAGTTCTCACCCTTCCGGGCAGCACGTACATCGATGGAACGTGCGTCCTTGCCATAGTCGACTTCCTGCATTTCAACATAGAACTCCGTAGCACCGGCGTATTTCTTGGTGAACTGTACCAGCTTGCTGTTGTTCACATCGATAATGGGGGTCTTGGTGGGCTTGGTCCCGGTGCCCTCGCCGCCTTCGCCCTCGTCGATGTCAGGCAGAATGATCTGGTCAGGGTTGTTGGGCAGGGGGCTGGGAGTGTTGCCGCCGGGTTTATCGGGGGGGGGTGCTGCCGCCACCGCCACCGCCGCAAGCGGTCAGCATGGAAATTGCCATGGCTGCGGTCAGCAGACAGGCTGCCGCTTTTTTGTACAGTTTCATACTACAAATACCTCCTGTAATGTTGCTTCAAAGCGTCCCAAACTCGCTTTCTGGGTCTATGGTATCGTATCAAAAAAGCGTTGTCAAGCAGTGTGGGAAATTTTGGCAATGTCACAAAAAGCCATTGAGATTTTTGCCGTTTTGACGAAAAAAAGAGTGTGACTTTTCCTGCAAAAAAGCAGCTCCGGGGCGCCCGCAGGCGGTTCGGAGCTGCTCATAAAAATACTCCTTCCGCGTTGCTTACAGCGCCGAATAGCCGAAGCTGTTCACCAGCGCATCAATGTGCTGCCCGGCCTTGCACAGGGGGCAGTCGCGGGAGTCGAAGCTGGCGTAATCCGGCAGACTGGTGGGGTCGAAGATGGAGGTGACCGGGTAGCCCATGCACTCGTGGGTGGTGGCAAAAATCGCCGAAAGCCCTGCCACCATGCCGCCGTAGTAGTTCACGGCCTCCACGGCTGCCTGAATGGTGTAGCCGGTGGTGATGGACGCTGCCAGAATGAGGACGTGCTTGCCCTTGACCATGGGGGCAAGATTATCCCGCAGAATGATCTGGCTGCCGGAGGTGTATTCCGGGGTGACGATGTAGATGGTCTTGTGGGCGTTCATATTGGTAAAGCCGTCCTTGGTCAGCTCGTTGGCAAGGCAGGTGCCGATGACCTGTGTGCCGTCCAGACAGAGCACGGTATCCACGATGGTGCTGTGCTGGTAAGCGCTGACCAGTTCCTTTGCCACGGCTTTTGCCTCGGAAAGGCGGGTCTTTTGGGTGGTCACGTCGATGTAATAGTTGATGTGGCTGTGGCTGGTGGCAAAATGTCCCTTGGCCACCCGCAGGAACAGTTCGCTTTTGCTGGTGGGAAGCTTGACCATGTTGATCATTGTACAGCACTCCTTTTTTCACCGGGCGCAGCTGCGCCGCAAAATACAAAACAGCGCGGCGACCTATTTTGGTCGCAGCGCTTATTTTTCTTCTCTGCTTCTTTATTGTACTGAAAAATGCCGCTGTGCACAAGACACAAACCTGACGAAAAACCTTGCTTTTTTACAGACATATCGCCGAAAACTTGGATGCAAAGGCCGCTGCCGCCCGGAAAAGCGCACTGCAAAGAGGACATGGCGGCAAGACCGGTACGGCGGTAGGGGAGGAACACGCTTTTTTGCGCAACACGGAAAATTTTGCAAAAAGGACTGGTATTTTTGCGGGTTTTGAGTATAATATAAGAGATAGTTCAAATTTGAAGTAAAAGGAGAATCACTTCCATGGCACAGGCAAAACAGGATATGGGCTCTGGCAGCGTAAAAAAGCTGATGCTGCAGCTCATGATCCCGGCGGTCGTTGCACAGGTGGTCAACCTGCTGTATAACATCGTGGACCGCATTTACATCGGACATATTGCCGGCATCGGCGCGGCAGCGCTGACCGGCGTGGGACTGTTCACCCCCATCCTTATGCTGCTGAACGCATTCGCCATGCTGGTGGGCGCGGGCGGCGCACCCCGCACCGCCATTGCGCTGGGACAGGGCGACAAGGAGCAGGCGGAGAAGATCATCTCCAACAGTTTTACCATGCTGCTGCTCTTCTCGGTGGTGCTGACCGTGGTGTTCTACGCCGGAGCACCCACCCTGCTGCGGCTCTTTGGTGCCAGTGACGCCACCCTGCCCTATGCGCTGAGTTACAGCCGCATCTACATTCTGGGCTCGGTGTTTGTGCTGCTGGTGCTGGGCATGAACCCCTTCATCACCACGCAGGGCTTTGCCAAGACCAGTATGCTTACCACCGTCATTGGTGCGGTCATCAACATTATTCTGGACCCCATCCTGATCTTTGGTCTGGGGTTGGGCGTGCGGGGCGCTGCCATTGCCACCGTGCTCAGTCAGGCCGTGGGCGCGGTGTGGATCCTGCGCTTCCTTACCGGCAAAAAGACCATCCTGCGCCTGCGCAAGGACTATATGCGCCTGGAAAAGAAGGTCATTCTGCCGGTGATGGCGCTGGGCATCTCCACCTTTGTGATGATGTCCACTGAGAGCCTGCTGTCCATCAGCTTCAGCTCCAGTCTGGCGCGGTACGGCGGCGACGTGGCTGTGGGCGCCATGACCGTCATCACCAGCGCTTCCCAGCTGTGCACCCTGCCCATTCAGGGCATCTGTCAGGGCGGTCAGCCGGTAATGAGCTTCAATTTCGGCGCGGGCAAAAAGTCCCGCGTCAAGGAGGCATTCCGCTTCCAGCTGACCCTGTGCAGCTGCTACACCTGCCTGTTCTGGCTGCTCATGATGCTGGCGCCGGGGGCTGTGGCGGGCATCTTCACCTCGGATACGGCGCTGATCGACTACACCACATGGTCCATGCGCATCTACATGGCAGGCATCTTTGCCATGGGCTTCCAGATCGCCTGCCAGCAGAGCTTTATGGCGCTGGGTCAGGCCAAGGTCAGCTTGCTGCTGGCCTGTCTGCGCAAGATCATTTTGCTGATCCCGCTCATCTTCATTCTGCCGCACCTGCTGCCGGACCCGGTATTCGGTGTTTTTCTGGCAGAGCCGGTCAGCGATATTCTGGCGGCCACCATTACCACCATCACCTTCTTCTCCCGCTTCAACGGTATTCTGGAACGGGGCGCTGCAAAGGTGTAATGAAATAGAACAAGCCCGGAAAGTCTGCGGACTTTCCGGGCTTGAATTTTTGGCTTTAAACGGCCTCCGGCTCACCAAGAGCCAGCACCTTCGTCAGCTCAGCCTGCACCTTTGCGTTGGTGGCATCGGTGACGGCCAGCACATCGGAATAGAACTTTTCCATCTCGTCACGGGTGGAGAAGGTGGCCACATACATCTGGTTGCCCATGGCACCGGACAGTGCCTCGGGGATGCGGTCTACCATGCGCATGTTGTCCTGATACTTCTGCATCAGCTGCTCGTGGCTGTAAACGAAGCTCTTGCCGTCCCGGCGGCCGGCAAAGGCGCAGTAGTAGTGCTCACCCACCGGCATATCGGTGCCGCCGAAAGCGATCATGTCTGCCCAGATCTTGTACACGTTGGTGGAGCGGGCAAAGTCGATCATGTCCGGGGTAAAGCCGCCGCAGGGGCGCATGTTGACTTCCAGCGCCACGATCTGGCCTTTTTTGCCCATGCTGGCCTGATTCTCGGTCATGCGGAAGAACTCGAAGTGGACAAAGCGGCTCTTCACCCCAAAGCTCTTGACGGCGGCACGGCCCGCAGCGCGGGTGTCCTCCGGCAGATCCTTGATGATGTAGTAGATGGAGTTATCGTCGTTGTTCACGATGTCCATGATGGACACGGGGCTCACGTTGCCCGCCTCAAAGATGGGGTTGCCGTGGGCATCGATGATGGCATCGTAGCTGTTCACCTCGGCGCGGACGAACTCCTCCATGATGTAAGCCACATCCGGGTGCTCTTTTTCCTTGTAGGCCAGAAATGCCTCCAGCTCCTTGTCACTGGAAAGGCGGTGGGTATCCGAAGCGCCCACGCCGTTGTCCGGCTTGACCACCACCGGGTAGCCCACCTGTTCCACAAAGGCCTTGCAGCCTGCAAGGTCATCCACCATGTGGTAGCGGGCGGTGGCGATACCGGCCTTCTGATAGTACTCCTTCATCTTGCTCTTGTACTTGATGCGGGGCATATCAGAGGTCTGGAAGCCGCTGGTGATGTGGAAATCGGTGCGCAGGGCGGCATCCCGTTCCAGCCAGTATTCATTGTTGGACTCCAGCCAGTCGATGCGGCCATACTTGAAGGCGAAAAAGGCCACGGCGCGGTATACCTCGTCGTAGTTTTCCAGACTGTTCACCTTGTAGTACTCGTTCAGGCTTGCCTTCAGCTCCGGCTTCAGCTCCTCGTAGGGCTGGTCGCCGATGCCCAGCACGTTCAGGCCGTTGTTTTTCAGCTCCCGGCAGAACTGCCAGTAGTTCGTGGGGAAGTTGGGGGAGATAAAAATAAAGTTCTGCATAGTATTTGTTGATTCCTCTTTCCGTTACCTCTATGATTGCAATGCCCCTGCGGGGCGGGACAGACTTTAATATTGGGAAACAACGGCGCGTCCATGGACGCGCCGTTGTTTCGTTTTCACGGGATGGGTCACTGCTGGCCCAGAACGTAGGGCATATAGTACGCCACCTGCTTATACCACCAGTTCCAGTCGTGGTTGACATCGTGACCCCACAGGTCTACCCAGATGGGGATATGCTTTGCTTCAAAGATGCGCTTGAGCAGCCATGTGGTGTCCGGCTGTTCCCAGTCGCCCTGACCGCAGCAGATGACAGCTTTCTGGCTGCGGAACAGCTGCATATAGGGGTGATCCTCCGGGAAGTTCTTCATGTAGTCCACGGGGGAGTTCATGTACACCAGCTCGTCCATATAGTCGCCAAAGCCGTAGTGAGCAGTATAGATGCCGCTGAGTGCCAGACAGCCGCAGAAGATATCCGGGCGGCGCAGATACAGGTTTACCGCGTGGGTGGCGCCCAGACTGCACCCGAAGGCGATGATGCCGGGCAGGTCGCTCCAGCCGTTGCGCTGCTGCGCCAGATGCTGAAGCATCGGGGCGACCTCGCGGGTGATGTAGCGCAGCCACTGTTCATAGCGGCGGATACGCCAGTAGGGGTTGCCTTGTGCGTCCGACCATGTTTCCTGATCCATGGTGTCGATGGAAAGCACCATGATCTGCCCGGACTCGATCCACGGGGCAAGGGTGTCGGTCATGTGGAAGTTTTCAAAATCGAAGAATCGGCCGTCCTGACAGGGAATATACAGCATCGGGCGGCCTGCGTGGCCGTAAAGCTTGCACTCCATATCCCGTCCCAGTTCCGGGCTGTACTCCTTGAAATACTGCATCTCCATGGTGTTTCCTCCTTTGATGTTGTCGTGCTATGGTGTCGGCAGACAAAGGCTTCCCCCGGACGGGGGAAATCTGTCCCCAAGGGGTGAAGGCTTTTGTGCCCCCTTTACAGCTGGCAATTACGCTCTCCTTTTATTCCTCCACCTCATACAGCAGGGTGTGGAACACGAAGGGCAGCTGCTTTTCCCAGCTGGCCTCGCAGTGGGTGCCGCCGGGCACGATGCGGCTGGTCAGGTGGATGCCCCGGGTCATCAGCTTGCCGCTCAAGTTGGAGAATTCCCGGCGGATACCATCGTGGTTGCCCATCTCCCGGGAGCCGTAGTCCATGTACAGCACCGTGCCGGGGGCAAGTTTTGCGCGCCCCACAAGGCCGGAAAGCTTATCCGGCGCCACCCAGATAGAGGGCGACAGCGCTGCGGCACGGCTGTAAGTATCGTTATATTGCAGCAGAGCGTACAGGCTCATCAGTCCGCCCATGCTGCTGCCGCCGATAAAGGTATTTGCCCTGTCCGGCAGGGTGCGGAAATTCTGGTCGATCAAAGGCTTGAACCGGTGGATGAACCAGCTCATGGTGGCCTGCCCCTTGCCGTCAAAGTGGCCGTAGGTGGGGTCATCGAAGCGGTAGGGGGAATACTCCACCAGACGCTCGTTATTGGCCCCGGCGTTGCACTCGATGGCCGCCACGATCAGCGGGGTGTCGGTATAGTCCAGATAATCTGCCACGCCCCAGCTTTTGCCGTAGGTGGCATCCTCGTTGAAAAACACGTTCTGCCCATCGAACATATACAGCACGGGAAACCGGCGCTCCGGCTGTGCCTCGTACATGGTGGGCAGATAGACATACGCCCGGCGCTGTTCGGTGCCGTTGACCGCCGGGTAACTCATGCTCCATTTTTTGATCATGGTGCTTCTTTCCTCTCAAATCTTCCTGCAAGGGGCACAGGCGGCAAGCCCACGCCCTTTATAGGTAGTGTAGCACCATGCGGCGGGAATTGCAATGATTATAGAGCAAAGGGACTGCTGCCCCAAATGGTATGCAGCAGTCCCTTTAAAAGCCGTAGGGTGACAGGCGGCTCAATATTTCTTTTCCACAGGCACGATCCAGCCCTTGGTATCGGGCAGCTTGCCCCACTGCATACCGGTCATGGTGTCGTACAGCTTCTGGGTGACAGGGCCGATCTTGCCATCACCGATAAAGGCGTGCTCGCCCTTCCAGACCAGCTCCTTGACGGGGGAGACGACAGCAGCAGTACCGGTGCCGAACACCTCTTCCAGCTTGCCTTCGCGGGCAGCAGCCATGATGTCGGCAATGGCGATCTTGCCCTCAACGACCTCGTAGCCCCAGTCCTTCAGCAGCTCGATGCAGCTGCGGCGGGTGACGCCGGGCAGCACGGTGCCCACGGTAGCGGCGGTGTACACCTTGCCGTCGATCTTGAACATGATGTTCATGCTGCCAACTTCTTCAACGTACTTCTTTTCCACGCCGTCCAGCCACAGCACCTGTGCGTAGCCCTGCTCCTCGGCCAGCTCGCCGGCCTTGATGGAAGCGGCGTAGTTGCCGCCGCACTTGGTAAAGCCGGTCAGACCCGGGGCGGCGCGGATGTACTCGTCCTCCACGTAGATGCGCACGGGGTTGATGCCCTCGGCGTAGTAAGCGCCGGAGGGAGCGCAGATGATGCAGAAGATATAGTGCTTGGAAGCGTGCACGCCCAGACCCACATCATTGGCAAAGATGAAGGGGCGGATGTACAGAGAAGCGCCATCGGTGTGGGGCACCCAGTCGCGGTCCACATCCACCAGAGCCTCAACGGCCTGAATGTAGTCCTCTACCGGGATCTTGGGGATGCACAGACGGTCGGCAGAATCCTGAAAACGCTTGGCGTTGCAGTCCGGGCGGAACAGCTGCACGGTGTCGTCAGCGGTGCGGTAGGCTTTCATGCCCTCAAAGATCTCCTGTGCGTAGTGGAACACCACGGTAGCGGGGTCCAGTTCAAAGGGGCCGTAGGGGACAATGCGGGCATCGTGCCAGCCCTCGCCCTCGGTGTAATCCATGACGAACATATGGTCGGAGAACTTTTTGCCGAAGCCAAGCTTCGTCTCATCGGTGGGCTTTGCCTTGGGCGTAGCCGTGCGGGTGATCTTGATATCCAACATAGTGAGTTTCCCTCTTTCCTTTTATGCGCGTGCGCACGATTTCCGGCGCTTTATGACACAAATGTTGGTTTCTATTATAATATTCCCTGCCGGTTTTGCAAGGAATCAAAAAATGTTTCATCTTTCCACCGGTAAAGTTGCACCAGATTGTGAGCACAATGGTGTGCAAACTGCCAAATCTATGGTACAATAGGGGCACAGAGCACTTTTGCGGGGCACAGCCCCGCTTTTCTACGGAAGGAGCATACTGCCATGATCGACAGCGTTATTTTTGATATGGACGGTCTGATGTTTGACACCGAGCGGGTCTGGGCTACCCTGTGGGAGCCTGCACTTGCCACCCTTGGGCTTTCTTATAAGGAAGGGCTGGACGTTGCCGCCCGCGGCACGGCAGGGGACACCATGCGGGCGGTGCTGCGCCGCTTCTACGGGGAAAACTGCGACACGGACGCCATCATCGAGGCGCTGCACGCACAGGCGGAAAAGGCGTTTCAGGCACCGCCGCCCAAAAAGCCCGGACTGGACGAAATTCTGACATGGCTGGACGCGCAGCACATCCCCATGGCGGTGGCTTCTTCCAGCCGGATGGCCTCTATCCGGCACCATTTGGACGGCTGGGGTCTGACCCACTACTTTAAGGTGATCGTCTCCGGCGAGCAGTTCTCAGCCTCCAAGCCCGACCCGGAGATCTTTCTGCGCGCCGCCGAGGCGCTGGGCACTGCGCGTGACCGCACCCTTGTGCTGGAGGACAGCTACAACGGCGTGCGCGCCGGTGCCGCCGGGCACTTTGTCACTGTGATGGTGCCGGACATGGCCCCCGCCAACGACGAGATGCGCCGTCTGTACACCGCCGAGTGCTGCGACCTGTACGAGGTGCTGGAAGGCTTGCAGAAGGGGAGATTCTGATTGTGAAAATACAATGCCGGACAGCCCGCAGGCTGTCCGGCATTGTGCTATTTTAACGTGCTTTTTTTCTGCGGCGGAGTTTGCGCACCAGCTTACGGAGCAGCAGCACAAGGCACACCACCAGCAGAATAACGGTGAGGATCAGGCCAAGGAGGATAAAGGCAAAGCGGTTGGGCTTTTTCAGCAGCGCGGAAAGGCTGCGGCTGTCCTCCACCTTTTTGCGGTCGTGCAGGGTGCTGTAATAGTCCGGCACGTTGCCGATGCCGTCGCCGTCGGTGTCCTCGAACGAGGCCATGTACCGCGCAATGGCGTCCCAGCCCTTCAGCTCTTTGCCGTTTTCGGTCAGGATCACATCCTCAAAATCTTCGATGGGAGTGCCGTCGGCGTATTTCGGCACGATGGACAAAATGCCGTAGGACATATCCGTCACGGCGCTCAGCATCTGCCCGCTGTAAAGATCTGCTACGATGCGGTACAGCTTGTCGTCCTGCAGCTCCACGCGCTGCCCGTCCTTGACCAGATAGACGTCCGTCACCTTGTTCAGCAGCAGACGGTGGGGGTTGTAGGTAAAGTTCAGGCCGCTGCAATACAGCCGCGCGGTGGTCATGAAGTCCGACACGGAAGCGTCGATCTCGGCGGCGGTGCGCAGCTCCTTGCCGGTGAGGTAGACTTCGATGAGGGGATAGCCCGGCACGCCGTCTGCGCCGATGCCCAGCGAGAAGGAGTTGAACACCTGCTCCACTGTGATATCGCCCCGGGCGTAGGTGTCGCGCACGGTGCCGCTGGGTACCACCGCCAAATCTACCGGAACGCCGTCATAGTCGGCGGCGTTCTCCACTGCGTACACATAGGCGTCCGCGATGATATCGCCCAGATTGTGCTCGGTGTGCACCTTGCCCAGATCCTTCAGGTTGGAGAAAACAACATCGTTTTCTGCCAGCACCTGATCTTTGGTGTAGCCGAACTGCGCCAGATAATCTTCGTCCACCGTGTCCATAAAGCGGTCGATGACCTCTTGCGTTTCCACATCGGCGGGGATATCGGAAGTGATGGGAATCAGCTGGTAATCGGTCACCTGCCAGCGGCCGTCGGCTTTTTGCGCCATGGACAGGCTGCCCAGATTTTTGCCGTATTCGCCGCAGGAGACCACATAGGTGTCCCCGTGCCGGATGGGCTCCCGGATGCGGCTGTGGGTGTGGCCGCTCAGGATAAGGTCGAGGTCGGGCACACCCTTGGCCAGCAGCTCGTCCTCAGACTTTTTGGGGTCGTCCCATGTGCCGCTGTGGGAAACGCAGACGATCATATCCGCATTTTCGTTTGCCTTGATCTCTGCCACGGTGGCTTTGACCGCCTGTACCGGGTCCTTGAATTTCAGTTCACAGGTGGGCGCGCAGGAGAGCGCATCCTTGCCGAAAACGCCCACCACGGCAATGCGCACATCGCCCTTTTGCAACACGGTGTAGTCCTGCACGCCGTAGGCGGCAAAGGCGTCTTTGAGCAGCTGCTGACCCTCGGTGAGGCCGGCGGCTTCCATGGCATCCCAGTCCACATTGCAGACCACGATGGCCGGGACGGCATCGCCGGAGGTGCGGGCGCTGGTAAGCATATTGGCAAGCCCCTTGGAGCGGTAGTCGAACTCGTGGTTGCCGAAGGTGGTCACATCGTAGCCCATGTAGCCCAGCATCCGCAGCTCTGCGGCCTGTGTTTCAAACACGGTCTGGATCAGGGTGCCCATGGAAAAGTCACCGCCGTCGATCACAAGGGTGTCCGGGTCTTTGGCGCGCTGCGCCTTGATGAGGGTGTTGGCGCGGGCAAAGCCGCCGATGTCCGTTTCCTCGTCCTCCACCACGGTGGTGAAGGCGTTCAGGTGGGAGTGGGTGTCGTGGCTGAACAGGATGTCCAGCGTTTTGCCTGTCTCCGGTGCCTGCCCATAGGCGGCGGGAATGCCCAGCAGCACTGAAAACAGCAGCAGCACGGCCACCGTCATGGCAAAAAGTTTTTTCATGGCGTGTTCTCCTTTGTTGCGTCCTTATTTTTTCGGCTCAGCCGAATTTTTACAGCATCGGAAAAAAGTAATACCGCTCTATAAAAATCAACTATCTGCACGCTATTTTAGCATAAATGCACAAAATAAACAAGACGGCAGTTGCCTTTTTGCGCCGATATGCAACGCTTTTTATAAAAAAGACGCAGTACCTCCTCAGCCGCCTGCGGATGAACTCCATCTGGCGCAGGACGATTTTGAATGGCCGCCGCTTGCGCTCTGGCCATGTTCAGCGGAAAAAATATTTTAAATTTTGCGTTTGTCGCGCTCTGCGGAGCGCTCCAAACGCTATTTTCACGGGAGGGATATCCCGCAAAAACAAAACCAGCCAAGCCCGCAGGCTTGGCTGGTTTGAAAGCTGTCGGTATTCCCTGATCAGGCACCCACGATCAGGCGCACGGCACCGTAGATGCCGGCGTCGTTGCCAAGGCTGGCGGCCTTGATGGGGGTCTCCTTGCAGGACTGGAAGGCGTACTCCTTATAGTGGCGCACCAGCGGGGTGAACAGGACTTCTCCGGCGCGGGCCACGCCGCCGCCGATCATGAACATTTCGGGGTCGGTGGTGGCGGCAATGTTTGCCAGTGCCATGCCCAGCGTGGAGGCCATCTCGTCCACCTCGCGGGCAGCCAGTGCATCCCCGGCGCGGGCGGCGTCGAACACGTCCTTGGCTTCAAAGTCCTTGCCGCGCAGGGTGCAGGCGGTGTCCGGGTTTGCGTCCAGCAGCTTCTTCATGCAGCGCACAACGCCGGTGGCGCTGGAATACTGCTCTAGACAGCCGCGCTTGCCGCAGCCGCAGACGGCGGTCTCGTGGGGGTTGACGGTGATGTGGCCGATCTCGCCGCCGGCACCGTGAGCGCCGTCGATGACCTTGCCGTTCACGATGACGCCGCCGCCCACGCCGGTGCCCAGCGTGACCATGACGGCGCTGCGGCAGCCCTGTGCCGCGCCCATCCAGATCTCGCCCAGCGCAGCCACGTTGGCGTCGTTGCCCACCAGCACCCGGATGCCGCCCAGCAGCTCGCTGAGCTCAATGGACACGTTGCGGTTGCCCCAGCCGCCAAGGTTTGCACACACGATGGGCACGATGCTGGAATCCAGCACCGGGCCGGGCACGCCCAGACCGACACCCTCGACTTTGTCTGCGGACAGACCCTTTTCCTGCATCTTCTGCTGCACAGCAGAAGCCAGATTTTCCAGAATGTGAGCACCGTTATTAGAGGTATCGGTGCTTACCTCCCACTTTTCCAGCAGCTTGCCGCTGGTGGTGAACAGGCCGACCTTGGCGGTAGTGCCGCCCAGATCGATGCCAAATGCGTATTCCTTCATGTCATTTACCCCTTTGATGCGGATGCGCCGCATTTTTTATCAGTATTTTATAGTATACCATATTTTTCCGCAAAAGAGCAGTACTGCGGCGGCATTTCGTGCAATCGGACTGAAATCCATGTAAAATTTTGGGCAGTTCCACAAGGAGATTCAGCGCACGGTGTTGGTCAGCGTGCCAATTCCCTCAATCTCGCACTGCACGGTGTCGCCCGGGTGCAAAAACTGCGGCGGGTCCATGCCCATGCCCACCCCGGCAGGGGTGCCGGTGGCGATGATGGTACCGGCCTTCAGGGTCATGCCCTGCGAAAGCTCGTGGATGACATGGTCGATATCAAAAATTTGCAGCTTGGTGTTGGAATCCTGCCGCAGCTCGCCGTTCACCCGGCTGCGGATGGGCAGCGCGGGCGGGTAGACGTCAAATTCGTCGGCGGTGACGATGCAGGGCCCCATGGGGGTAAAGCCGTCCAGACTTTTGCCGAAATACCACTGCTTGTGGGCGGTCTGTACGTCCCGGGCGGAGACGTCGTTCAGGATGGTGTAGCCGAACACATAGTCTTTGGTCTGCCCGGCGGGCACATCCTTGGCGTCCTTACCCAGCACCACGGCCAGCTCACACTCGTAGTCCAGCTTCTGCACAAGGTCGGTGTGCGCTTCGATGAAGCCGCCGTCCGGTACCGCGCGGCTGACCCGCTTGGAGAAGTAGATGGCGTCCTGATGCTGGGTGGAAAAGGCATCCGCAGAGTACTTTTCGGCCTCGTCCGAGTGTGCCATGTAGTTGATACCCAGACAGACCACGTCCTGCGCGGGGCAGGGGATGGGGCTTTGCAGGGTGACGGCCTCCACCGGCAGTGCGGGAATGCCGCTGATGGCCAGCTGCAAGCCGAACCGCACCTGCGGGGTGAGGAAGGGGATGGCGTCGGACAGGGTCTCGTAGGAGAGCCCCAGCCAGCTCAGCGGCCAGACCTGTGTGCCGTCCTGCGAGAGGATGGCGGGGTCCTCCACACCGTCCGGCAGGCGGCAGGTAACAAAACGCATACAGTCCCCCTCCCCTCAGTGCCGGTAGGCGATGGCGCTGCGGATGCGGTCGGCTTCCGCTTCTCCCGCCAGCTGGCGCACCAGCTCCAGCGCAAAGGGGATAGCGCCGCCCAGACCGTAGCTGGTGGTGATGTTGCCGTCCACCACGACCTCAGTGTCCAGCACATGGGCACCCGCCAGCTTGTCCTGAAATGCAGCGTGGGCGGTGGCGTTTTTGCCCTCCAGCAGACCCAGTGCTGCCAGCACGCTGGGTGCAGCGCAGATGGCGGCTACCTTTTTGCCCGCCTTTGCAAAGGCGGCGCAGGTGTCGGTCACCGTTTTGTTGGCGGCAAGGTTCGGCGTGCCGGGAATGCCGCCGGGCAGCACCACCAGATCTACATCGGAATAATCGACCTCCTCTGCCAGCGCATCGGCGGTGATATGCACCTTATGGCTGCTCAAAATCTCCCGGCTGCCGGAAGCACTGGCCACCAGCACCTCCACCTTGGCGCGGCGGAGCAGGTCCACCACCAGCAGAGCTTCGCACTCCTCGGTGCCCTCTGCAAAAAATACAACAGCTTTTGCCATAAGAAAAACCTCCTGTTCAAATCTTAAAAAGAAAAGCCGCGTGCCGCAGCTTTGGGCGGTACGCGGCTTTTGTATCAGTCAGCGGCCTTTTTTTCAGCTTCCAGCAGCGCACGCAGCACACTGTCGTCCGCGCTCAGCACCCGGCTGACCCGGCTGATGATGGCACTGGACGCGCCGGTCTTGTCCATGATCT
>ENA-UOJQ01001875-UOJQ01001875.1-human-gut-metagenome-genome-assembly--contig:-P63-NODE-1875-length-14738-cov-8.404073_pt1 | contig 14738 bp, 8 predicted proteins | sample MGYA00242352_ERZ723899 | MGnify/ENA metagenome assembly ERZ723899 | reverse complement strand
CGAGGCGCAGCCTATCTAAGCGGAGGCTTGTCCTCCGCAAAGTGTGCAAGCCGAGAGCAAAAGCAAACTTGTTTGCATTTTGCCGAGGCGCAGCCTATCTAAGCGGAGGCTTGTCCCCGCAAAGATGCAAGGCGAACGTAGAACCAAATTTATTAGCAGGTTGCGTAAATTCCGAGGAGTACCAGACGAACTTTCGATCGGAAGGAACTGCGATGAAGGATATCGGGACTTGCGGCCCGACATCACGCAAACGAAAAAGGGCCCGCTCCGGACGAGCAGGCCCTCATATCCTCCGTGGAAGACGGCTATTTCAACTCGACGAGCACCTTGCCCGTCATCTCGGCAGGCTGTTCGAGCCCCATGAGTTTGAGCACCGTAGGAGCTACGTCGGCCAGCACGCCGTCGTGTACGGTCTTCACGCGGTCCGATACCACGACGATGGGCACCGGATTGAGCGAGTGCGCCGTGTTGGGCGTACCGTCGGCATTGATCGCGTTGTCGGCATTGCCGTGGTCGGCGATCTGCACGACCTCGTAGCCGTTGCGCTTGGCGGCTTCGACCACCTCTCCCACGCACTCGTCGACTGCCTTCACGGCTTTGACGATCGCGTCGTAGACACCCGTATGCCCCACCATGTCGCCGTTGGCGAAGTTCAGGCAGATGAAATCATATTTCTGCGAATCGAGCGCCTCGACTAGCTTGTCCTTCACCTCGTAGGCGCTCATCTCGGGTTGAAGGTCGTAGGTCGCTACCTTGGGCGAAGCGACCAGAATGCGGTCTTCGCCGGCGAATTTCTCCTCGCGGCCGCCGTTGAGGAAGAAGGTCACGTGCGCATACTTCTCCGTCTCGGCGATGCGCAACTGCGAGAGGCCCAGCGACGAGACGTACTCGCCGATCGTATTCTGCACGTTCTCCTTGTCGAACAGGATGTGCAACCCCTGGAATTTGGCATCGTAAGGGGTCATGCAACAGTAATAAAGCGGCAGCGTGTGCATCCCTTCGGCGGGCATGTCCTCCTGCGTGAGCACGACGGTCAGCTCCTTGGCGCGGTCGTTGCGGTAGTTGAAGAAGATCACCATGTCGCCGGGACGGATCGTCCCGACGGCTTTCCCCTCGGCGTCGACACGCACGATCGGCTTGACGAACTCGTCGGTCACGTCGGCGTCGTAGGACTTCTGCATGGCGGCGACCATGTCCGTCGCCGGCTCGCCGACACCGTTCACGAGTTGATCGTAGGCCACCTTCACACGCTCCCAGCGCTTGTCGCGATCCATCGCATAGTAACGGCCGATGATCGACGCGACGACGCCCGTCGACTGCGCCGTATGGCGCTCCAACGCCTCGATGAAACCCTTGCCGCTGTGCGGGTCGGTATCGCGGCCGTCCATGAAGCAGTGTACATAGGTATGCTCGATGCCGTAGGTCTTGGCGATGTCGCAGAGTTTGTAGAGGTGGTCGATCGACGAGTGCACGCCGCCGTCCGACACGAGGCCCATGAAGTGCACGTTCACGCCCTTCGCCTTGGCGTACTCGAAAGCCGCCTTCACCTCCGCGTTCTCCATGATCGAACCGTCCTTGCAGGCGCGGTTGATCTTCACCAAATCCTGATAGACCACGCGGCCCGCACCGATATTGAGGTGTCCCACCTCGGAGTTGCCCATCTGCCCGTCGGGCAACCCCACGTTCTCGCCGTCGGTATGCAGCTGCGCATGGGGATACTTCTCGGTCATCGCCGAAATATATGCGGGATGGACGGTCGAAATGACGTCGCCCTTGGACCGGTTGCCGATGCCCCAACCGTCCAGAATCATAAGCAATACTTTCTGTTTCATTGTTTTATCTTAGTTTATTTCAATTCGTCCATAATCAGTTCGACGGCCTTGTCGATCGCCGCCTGCAACTTGTCGGGATTCTTGCCCCCGGCCGTTGCGAAGAAGGGCTGACCGCCGCCGCCGCCGTTCATCTCCCTGGCCGCTTCGCGGATCACCTTGCCGGCGTTGACGCCCTTGGCGACCACGTCGTCGCCGAGCATGATCGTCAGGCTCGGTTTCCCCTCCTGACAGGTACCGACAACCATGACCAGATTGTGCACGCGCGCGCGCAGGTTATAGGCCAGATCCTTGATGAAAGCCGGCATCCGCTCGGACTGCTTGGCCATGAGAATCACGCCGTTCTGCTCGGGAAGACTCTTTACGAGACGGTCGGCCCACTCGCGGACCTGTTCCTGACGCATCGCCTCGACCTCCTTCGAAAGGGCGTCGTTGCTCTCGACGATCTTCTTGATCGCCTGCACGACCTGCGTGTTGTTCAGGAATTCGGCGACGTTCTGCAACGTATCCTCCGCAGCATAGAGCACCTTCTCGGCGCCTTCGCCCGTCACGGCCTCGATACGCCGCACGCCGGCCGAAACGGCGCTCTCGCTCACGATCTTGAAAAATCCGATCGTACCCGTAGCACAGGTGTGCGTACCGCCGCACAACTCCACCGAATCGCCGAAACGCACCATGCGCACGCGGTCGCCGTACTTCTCGCCGAAGAGCATGATCGCCCCCTCGGCCTGCGCTTCGGCCAGCGTCGCATCGCGCCGCTCCACGAGCGGATGGTTGGCACGGATCTCACGGTTGACCAGACGCTCCACCTCGCGCAGCTCCGCGGGCGTCACCTTCCGGAAGTGCGAAAAGTCGAAACGCAGGTAGTCGGGTGTCACGAACGAACCCTTCTGCTCGACATGCGTGCCCAGCACCTTGCGCAGCGCAGCGTCGAGCAGGTGCGTGGCCGTATGGTTGTTGGCCGCAGCCTGCCGCTTGGCGGGATCTACCACCGCCGTGAAATCGGCGGCGGGATTCTCCGGCAGTTTGTCGACGATATGGATAATCAGACCGTTCTCCTTGTCGGTAGCCACCACGTCGATCTTTTCGTCGGCATTCTCGATGAAGCCCACGTCGCCGATCTGACCGCCCGAATTGCCGTAGAAGGGCGTCCGGTCGAAGACCAACTGGTAGGTCGTCCGGTTCTTGGCCGAGACGCGACGGTAGCGCGCGATGCGCACCGGCGCGGTCAGCGTATCGTAACCGACGAACTCGCTCTGCGCGAGCGGGAACAACTCCTGCCAGTCGTCGGTAGCCACCGCGGCGGCGTTGCGCGAACGCTCCTTCTGCGCCTGCAACTCCGTCTCGAAAGCACTCAGGTCGACCTCCACGTCCTGCTCGCGGGCGATCAACTCCGTCAGGTCGATCGGGAAACCGTAGGTATCGTAGAGCACGAAGGCGTCGTGCCCCGAAATCTTGGATCCGCCCTGTTTCTTGACCTCGGCGATCACGCCGTCGAGCAGCGTGATACCCGTGGCCAGCGTCCGCAGGAACGAACTCTCCTCCTCCTCGATCACACGCTCGATGAGCGTCTGCTGCGCCCGCAGTTCGGGGAACTGGTCGCCCATCTGTGCCACCAGCCCCGCCACCAGCTTGCAGATGAAGGGCTCGGTGAAACCTAAATAAGTGTAGCCGTAGCGCACGGCGCGGCGCAGGATGCGGCGGATGACATACCCCGCCTTGACATTCGACGGCAGCTGGCCGTCGGCGATCGAGAAGGCGATGGCGCGCAGATGGTCGGCCACCACGCGCATGGCCACGTCGCACCTGGCGTCCGCCCCGTAGCTCTTGCCCGACAGCGCGGCCAGACGGCCGATCGTGGGCTGGAACACATCGGTATCGTAGTTCGACTTCTTACCCTGCATAATCATGCACAGACGCTCGAAGCCCATACCCGTATCGACGTTCTTCGCCGGCAGCGGTTCGAGCGTGCCGTTGGCCTTGCGGTTGAACTGCATGAAGACGAGGTTCCATATTTCGATCACCTGAGGATGGCCCGTGTTGACCATTTCGCGCCCCGGACAAGCAGCGATCTCCGCCTCGTCGCGCAGGTCGAAATGAATCTCCGAACAGGGGCCGCAGGGACCCGTCTCGCCCATCTCCCAGAAATTGTCGTGCTTGTTGCCGCGGATGATGTGATCCGCCGGCAGGAACCGCGCCCACACGTCGTAGGCCTCCGAATCGAAGGGCACGCCGTCCTCCTCCGATCCCTCGAAGACGGTGGCGTACATCCGCTCGGCAGGCAGTTTGTAGACCTCGGTCAGCAGCTCCCACGCCCATTCGATCGCCTCCCGCTTGAAGTAATCGCCGTAGGACCAGTTGCCCAGCATCTCGAACATGGTGTGGTGGTAGGTGTCGTGCCCCACCTCTTCCAGATCGTTGTGCTTGCCCGATACGCGCAGGCATTTCTGTGTGTCGGCCGCCCGCGGATATTTGCGCGGAGCGTTGCCCAGAAAGATGTCCTTGAACTGGTTCATGCCCGCATTGGTGAACATCAGCGTAGGATCGCCCTTGACCACCATCGGGGCCGAGGGAACGATCTCGTGTCCCTTGCTCCGGAAAAAGTCCAGAAAGGCCTGGCGAATTTCATTCGATTCCATATATACTGTTTTATCCGATTCCTGCGTTTGCTTTTATCAGGTTGCAAAATTACACAATTTAACCTAAATTTGCGCGTTCCCGCTGAGTTTTTTCAGGCATGGCAAAAAAAGAACACCGATTCAATCCGCAGACCCTTACCTACGAAGTTATCACGGCTCCGTTCCGGCTGCGTACCTACCGCCTGCTGCGCAAAATACTCATCGGGTTCATCCTCATCTCGGTGGCCAACGTCCTCTTTTCCTATTTCTTCTATACGCCGAAGATGTACCGCATCAACCGTGCGAACCGCGAGCTGGTGATGAAGTACCGCATCATGCAGGACCGGTTGAAGGCCTCCGAGCGCAAGATCGCCGAGATCCGCCACCGCGACCAGTCGGTCTACCGCGCGCTCTTCTCGACCGACACGCTCTCGCTCGACGGCATCTACACGGAATACCCCAGCGAAAAGTACCGCCCCATGGCCGACGACAGCTACTCGTCGCTGATGATCGGCACATGGAAGCAGATGGATGCGCTGGCACGGCAGCTCTACTTGGAGTCCGTCTCGTTCGACCAGTTGCAGATCCTGGCCAAGAACAAGGAGAAACTCTCCTCGGCGATCCCCGCCACGTGGCCGATCGACCGCAACAAGCTGCGCAACGGTATCGGCGCCTTCGGCATGCGCCGCCACCCGATCTACGGCCGCTACATCATGCACAAGGGGATCGACCTGGCGTGCAACGTGGGCGACGCCGTCTACGCCACGGGCGACGGCGTGGTCGAAAAAGTCGACCTGAACCGCGCACGCCACGGATACGGCACCTTCGTCATCATCAATCACGAATTCGGTTACAAGACCCGCTATGCGCATCTGAACAAGGTCTTCGTCAAACCGGGCGATCCGGTCGTGCGCGGGCAGCTCATCGCCGAAGCGGGACGCACGGGCGGCGTGACCGGCCCGCACCTCCACTACGAGGTGATGTACATGGGGCAGGTGGTCAATCCGATCAACTACTTCAACAAGGACATGACGGCCGAAGAGTACAACAAGCTCATGGAGGAGATGCACGAAACAACCATGGAAACCGATTGACGCCATGCCCGACAGCCGATACATAGCCAAAGTCCGCCGCCGCAAGACATTCTCGCACAACCTCACGCGCGGCGTCATCCAGCTCTTCGTCTCGACGGGCGCCGCCGTGCTCTACTACTTCGCCTTCTCGATCTTCTTCGACACGCCGGTGGAGTACCGGCTCAAACACTCGACCGACCGGCTGCGACGGGAGTACGCGACGCTCACCGGGCGGTACGACTCGCTGAATCGCGTCATGGAGAACGTCATCGCGCGCGACCGCAACGTCTTCCACATCCTCTTCGAGGCCGATCCCTACGATTTCGAGGAGGAGAACGCCGCCAACCGCTGGAATTTCTACGAAGGGCTGCTGTCGCAGTCGACTATCGAGTTGCAGAAGCAGTTCGCCCGACGGCTCGACGCCACCGAGCGCGCCGTCGCCGATCTGGCGGACTCCTACGACCGCATGGCAGCGGCGATCGACAGCTGCGCCTACCGCAACCGGATACCGGCCATCCAGCCGATCATCAACAAGCAGCTGACGCTGCTCACCACCTCCTACGGCATGCGTATCAATCCGTTCCAGAAGGTGCTGCGCTCGCATCAGGGCGTCGACTACGCCATTCCCGAAGGTTCGCGCGTCTTCGCTACGGCCGACGGGACGGTCAAGGAGGTGTCGCTGCGCAACAGCACCTCCGGCCAGACGGTCGTCATCGACCACGGCGGCGGGTACGAAACCCTCTATTCGCATCTGGGCCGCATCGGCGTGCGACGCGGACAGCGGGTGCGGCGGGGCGACATCATCGCCTTGTCGGGCAACTCCGGACTGTCGCTGGCTCCGCATCTGCATTACGAGGTACGCTGCAACGGAATGCGCGTCGATCCGATCCACTACTTTTTCATGGAGCTCTCACCCGACGATTACCAGCGGATGATGCGCATCGCTCGTTCCGGCATGCAGTCGTTCGACTAACGTTTGAGATCATGTCTCGCATTCGATTGATTCTTTTGGATTTCGACGGTACGCTCGTCGATACGCGCCGCGCCAATGCCCGCGCCTACGTCGAGACGTTGCGCGAAGTGGGCTACGCAATGACCGAAGAGGAGTACGCCGCCCGCCACTTCGGGGTGCGCTGCCCCGAATTCCTGCGGTCGATCGGCATCGACGATTCCGCGGAGATCGACCGGCTGCGGCGGCGCAAGATCGAACTCTACCCCCGTTACTTCGACCTCGTGGCACTCAACCGTCCGCTGTGGGAGTTCTGCCAGCAGTTCCGGAAACAGGGCGGCCGCGTGTGGATCGTCTCGACGGGCCAGCGTGCCAACATCGACAACGTGATGCGCCACCTGCACCTCGAAGCGGGCGTCGACGGCATCATCTCGGCGCTCGACGCACCGCAGAGCAAACCCGATCCGGGCTGCTTCCTCAAAGCGATGGAGATCGAAGGGGCGACGCCCGACGAAACGCTCATCTTCGAGGATTCGGCCGTCGGCATCGAAGCGGCACGCCGCAGCGGAGCGGCCTATTTCGTCGTGAAGCTCTGAGCCGCAGAATCATCTTTTTCGGGAAGGTTCGCCCGCCCGGTCGGAGAGATATCCTCTCCTGCACCACACTGCCGCAGGCAATTCCCTGCAATACACAGAATCGCAGACATGCGGACGGGGCGGCAGCGGATCGTTCCGCCCATCGTTTTCAATCTTTATCGGGTAATTATCTCCGGCAGATCTGCCTGTAATCGCAATAACGGCACGTGTGCTCCGCATCGTCGGTCGCGCGGAACGGCACGGCGGGATCGAACAGTTCGGCGAGTTTCTCGCCGAGCAGCCGCTCGAAATCGACCGCATAGGCCGAATAGCCTTCCCCTACGCCGCCCGTGGAACGATCCACCAGTTCGGGGCTGTAATCGGGACGGTTCATCCGCCGCACGTAGTAGAGCGCCGGCACCGCCTCGCAACCTTCGGAGTGCGTCAGCATCATCGCGTAAAGCAACGTCTGCAAGACATTGGACTGCCGCTGTTTGGCTTCGCCGTTGAAAAGCGCTTCGACGCCCGCGAATTCGAGTTGCGACTCGCCCGTCTTGTAGTCCACCACCCGCAGGCGGCCGTCGTCCAACCGATCGATCCGGTCGGCGATGCCGCCGAACCGGACGCGCAGTTCACGGCCGGCCGAAACGAAGGGGAAGGAGTCTTCGACGGGACGCTCCAACCCCTCGACGCGAAACCCGTCGTGCGCGGCATCGTAGGCGACGACGCCGTGACGCAGGTATTTGGAGACGATGCCGTGTACCAGCATCAGGTTTCCCGGATACTCCTTCACGTCGGCCGCCTCGTTTTGCAGGTACTCGCTGTTGATCGCCGCCGCGACGGCCCGTTCGACCGCCCCGCTTCCGACCAGCGCACGCAGCGTCCCGCCCGGATGGTCCTCCCCCGCGATCCGCTCGTAAAGCCGCTGCGCGGCGGCATGGAGAATCGTTCCGAACATCGGAGCGTCGACCTCCTCGGTCAGATCGTCGTCGGCCTTCAACCGCGCCACGGAGTAGAAATAGAAGCGCAGCGGACAGGCGACATAACGGAAAAAGGCCGTCGGAGAGAGCATCGCCGGCGATTCGGGGTCGACGAAACGCGAGAGCTTCTCCCAGACGTCGCCCTCCTTCGCCACTTCGATCGGCGGATTCTCCGCCAGATTGACGTCGACCCCCACCTCGACGCGCTTCAACCGGAAACCGGTTTCGAAATCGAGCTGATAGATGTAATGGCTCTGTTCGCCGGTCGTCTTCTCATCGGCATGGGCGCAATAGAGCATGTAGACACGTTCTGCCCGTTGGACGAGCCGGTAGAAATAGTAGGCGTAGACTCCCTCGTGATGGGCGGGGGTCGGCAGATCGAAAGCCGCCCGCAGGTTGTAGGGAATGAACGAAGCCTGCGCCACGCGGTTGCCCGGGAAATTGTCGTCGTTCATCGAGAGCAGCACCACGTTGCGGAAATCGAGGTTGCGGGTCTCCAAAATTCCCATCACCTGCAACCCTTCGAGCGGCTCGCCCTCGAAGGGAATCCGCACGGTTTGCAGGTGCCGCCGCAGAAGCGATGTATAGATCGAGGTAGTTATTTCTATATCACAAGCTTCGAGCGAATTGCGCAATCGAATCAACTGCTCGGAAATGACGGCCAGAAACTCCACCCGCTGCCGGGCGTCGTCGCCGTCGTAGGGCTCTCGGGCGACGGCCGCCACGGCCCGCAGCAAATAGTCCGACAACTCCCGCCACTCGGCCGCCGGAGTGAAAAGCGTCTTCAACAGCGGCGTCTGCCCCAGCTCGTCGGCGGTCATCCGGATACGGCGGTCGGCGAGCATCGTCCGGCGCAGTTGCTCGATCGTTTGCGGCGCACTCCGCGCAACATAGGGATGCGCGAGGATACCCGCCGCATCGACATGATAGAACGACGTCCCCTCCCGCCCTTCGCGCCGGTGCACCTGCAACTCGACGAGCCGTTCCAGAAAGGCGTAGGCAAGGGTCGTCTTGATCGGGTATCCCATCGTCACGTTGATGCCGCCGGCCTCCTCCGGCAACGCATGGAGCAGCGGCAGCAACAGGTTTTCGTCGGTCAGCACGACGGCCGTCTCCTTGTCCAACGGCCGTTTCCGGCCGTCGGCACCGGTGCGCAGCGCTTCGAGGATTCGGCCTGCATATTTGCACTGCACGGCGTTCGAAGGCGTGGATACGACCGTCAACTCCTTCTCTTTTCGAAAATTATCGTGCGACAGCTCGACCACGGGAGGAAACGACGCATGGTTTTCACGCACGAACATTCCCGCCTCCTGGTCGGTGTTTTTCAGATAGTAGTCGTCGTAATCCCAATAGAAATCGGTTTCGGCGTTGTGTTGCAGAAAACGGAACAACACCTTCTCGCAGGCCGAAAGAGCATTGAATCCCGCCACGACATAGCGCCGCCGCTCGGCGAAAGCGAAATCGCCCGCCAGCAGCCGCTCGGCCGCGGCGCGCTGCATCATACCGCCGTAGGCGATCCCCTGACGTTGCAGCCGTGCGCGGAAACCGTGGTAGACGTCGCCCAGCGTCCGCCACACAGCCAGGAAACGGCGTTTCTCCTCCGAAAGCGTCGCTCCGTCGGTGAAATTGGCCCAGAACTGGCGGATCACCTCCAACTGTTCGGGGGTCAGGTAGGAGACGTCGGACTCCAACTCCTTCAACTCGTAGATATTGCGGAACAGCGCATCGGCGTCGACACGGTACTTGTCGATCGTGTCGAAGTCGTTGAGCAGCATCTCGCCCCAGAAATAGAACCTGTCGAAAGGTTCGTCGTGGCAGGCCGAATAGACCTTGTACAACTCGGCGATCAATCGGATGCGTTCGCCCGAATGCAATCCCGAAACCTCCTGCATCAGGTCGTCGATCGTCAGCCAACGGGGCTGCCACATCGGCCGTTCGGCCAGATGCGAAAGGGCGTCGATGAAGAAATGGCGGGCACGACGGGTCGGGAAGAGAATGTGCAGCGACGAAACATCCTCTCCGTAGCGCCGGTAGAGATCGGCTGCAACCTCCTGCAAAAAACTCTGCATCGCCCGCTCGCCCCTATTTCGGATCGGTATTCAACCGCTCGAACGTACCGCTCAGCATGGAGGAGGTGTGCGAACGTTCGATCGACGGATTGCCCGCATAGCGGATCGCAGCGCCCGTGGTAGACTTCATCACCACGCGCTCGGTGGCCTGCACCGTCACCTCGGCCTTGTTCGACGCATCGACCGTCACGGCCATCGCCTGCAACTGCGAAGCGTCGACGACGGCCGTCGAAACGACAGCATCCATATAGCGAACTTTTCCTCTCAGCGTCACCTTGCTGCGACCCGTAACTTCAAGTTGAAGATCCGCCGCATCGAGCGTCGTCTCGAAGCGGGCACCGCCCGAAACCTTCACGTCCAGCAGATTCGTCTTCAACAGTCCGGCGAAATGAACGGCAGCGCCGGAAACCTTCACGGCGCTGAGGGTATTGTAGCGTACCGTCACCTGCAACGAATCGGCCTCTTTCGACCGCTGCATCCGCAGTTTCAATACGCCGTTTTCGACCTTGCTCACGTATTTGCCCGCCTTGAAATCGTTGGCATAATAACTGATGCCCACGGGATGCTCCGCATCCGCCGTTTCGAAACGTACCTTCATGGCGCCTTCGACCTCCACGGCGTGAAAGTCCGGCCAGAGCCGCTGCCCGGCGATCGTATCGGTTTGAACGACAGTCTGTCCGCCCGCACCATTCGAAGTCGAAGCGGAGATGCTGACCTGCGCCGATACGCTTTGAACAGTCACAAGCAGGAGGGAGATAATTCCGATTTTTCTCATAATTCTCTCTGTTTTATTTCTCAAAAATACGGAAAACCGAGCGCAGAAGCAAACGCAGGCAGCATTTTGCCGAGGCACAGCATCCGAACCAAGGTAAAGCCAAAGATACGAAAAGTCGAGCGCAGAAGCAAGCGTCAGCCTGATTATGCCGAGACAGAAGTATCTAAGATGAAGTCAAAGGTACGAAAATTCCCGTTTCCCGCGTCGATTTGCGGGGAAATTCGTACCTTTGGTAGAAAACACGCGACGAATGTGAGAGCGAAAATACTGAACGCCAGCGCCGGATCGGGCAAAACCTACCAACTGGCCTACAAATACGTGCACGACGTCATCGAACGTCCCGAAAGTTACAGCGCGATTCTGGCGGTCACCTTCACCAACAAGGCGACCGAGGAGATGAAGACGCGCATCCTGAAGGAGATCAACACGCTGGCGTCGGGGCAGCGGAGCGGATACATGAGCCTGCTGCGGCGCGAGACGGGGCTCGACGAGGCCGAAATCCGCCGCCGCGCCCGCACGGCCCGCACGCGCATTCTGCACAACTATTCGCGTTTTACGGTACTCACGATCGACCGCTTTTTCCAACGCATCCTGCGGGCCTTCATCAAGGAGCTGGGCATCGACCTGAACTACAACATCGAGTTGGAGACCGCATCGGTACTGACCAAGAGCGCCGACGCACTCGTCGAACAGATCACCTCCGACCCGGAGCTGCAACGCTGGCTGACCGATTTCGTACAGGAGCGCATCGACGACGGCGCCAAGTGGGACATCCGCGACGGCATCCTCGCGCTGGGCGACGAGTTGTTCAAGGAGCGCAACCGCGACGCACTGGCCGCAGCCGGCGACAAGGAGACACTCGTGCGGCTGGTGAACGAGGCCACGACCCGAAGCGCCGCTTCAAAACGACATTTCCAATCGATTGGTAAACAGGCGGTCGAACGAATGAATCAGATAGGCGTCACTCCCGAAAGTTTCAAGGGCGGGCGCAACAGTTTCGCTCAAATCTTCCGCAAGGTCGCCGCAGGCGAGATCGTCCCGCCGACGAAGACGGTACGCACCTGCGCACTGTCGACCGACGGCTGGTGCACGAAAACCGCATCGCCTGCGGTAGTCGCGGCCGCCGCACTGCTGCAACCCCTGCTCGCGGAGTTGTGCACGTTCTACGACGAACACGTCCGGCTGTGGAACACGGCGGAACTGCTGCGCGAAAATTACCGCAGTTTCGCACTGCTGACCGACCTCTACGCCAAGGTGCGCGAGTTGTGCGACGAGCAGAACGTGCTGTTCCTCTCCGAAACCAAGCAGATCCTCTCGAAATTCATCGGCCGCAACGACGCGCCGTTCATCTACGAAAAAGTCGGCAACCGCTTCGAGCGCTTCATGATCGACGAGTTTCAGGATACGTCGGTCAAGGAGTGGCAGAACTTCCTGCCGCTGCTACACAACGCCATGGCGCAGAGCGAGCAGACGTCGGTGCTCCTGGTAGGCGACATCAAACAGTCGATCTACCGCTGGCGGGGCGGCGACTGGAAGATTCTCCACAGCGGCGCCGTCGAGGCGTTGGGGGCGGACAACGTCGAGGTGAAGCCGCTCGAAGAGAACTGGCGCAGCCTGCGCGACATCGTCAATTTCAACAACCTGCTAATCGACCGAGTCGTGGAGATCGACAGCGCGGCCCTGTGCGGTACGCTCGACGAAGGTGTCGCGAAAGGCGCCATCGCCCAACCGCTCGCCGCGCAACTGGGACGTACGCTCGCCGAAGCCTACGCGTCGCACACACAGCGCCCCTGCAAACAGAGCCGCAACGAAGGGTACGTCCGCATCGAGACCTTCGCCGGGGATCCGCCGCTGATCGAACGGATCAAGGAGACGATCGACCGGGGGTTCCGTCCCAAGGAGATCGTCGTTCTCGTGCGGGGACGCAACGACGGCGCACGCGTGGCCGAACAGTTGCTCGATTTCAAACGGCGCAACGACGATCCGCGCTACCGGTTCGACATCATGACGCAGGAGGCGCTCGTCATCGGCCGTGCTCCCGTGAGCGGCTTCGTCGCGGCGGCACTCCGCCTGGCGGTCGAACAGCAGGATTCGGTTCGCAAAGCCGTCTACAACCGCTACCTGGGACGGGAGTTCGACGCGCAGCTGCCGCCGGAGGAGGCCGATTTCCTGCGCACGATCCGCCTGCTGTCGCCCGAAGAGGCTTTCGAGAAACTGGTCATGCGCTACGGGCTCGACCGCCGGAGCGGCGAAACGGCCTATCTGCAAGCCATTCACGAACAGATCATCGGCTTCTCGACGGGGCGCGTGGCCGACATTCCGCTCTTCCTCGACTGGTGGGAAGAGCAGGGGGCCGCACGCTCGCTCAGCGTCGACGAGAGCGAATCGACGATCGAGATCATGACCGTCCACAAGGCCAAAGGACTCGAAAAGAAGGTGGTGCTGATCCCCTACTGCAACTGGCCGCTCGACCCCAAGACGGGCGGCGGCGCCAACAATGTCGTATGGGCCGCACCGCGCACCGAACAGGCGGAGACCGCGCCGCTGGCGGCGCTCGGCGAATTTCCGGTGCGCTACAAGCGGACGATGGGCGAATCGCTCTTTTCGGAAGCCTACTACCGCGAGTTGGTCTACACGCACGTCGACAATATCAACCTGCTCTACGTGGCGCTGACGCGCGCCGTCGAAGTGCTCTGCATCTTCATCCCGCAGTCGCAGCGGGGCGCCAACGTCGGGTCGCTGCTGCTGCAAAGTCTCGGACACGACGGCGACGTCGCACGGCTCGGCGGCACGACGGGCCGTTATACGGCCGGCGAGGCGGGCGAGACCTTCGAGTTTGGCGTCGCGGCCGCACCCGAACCCGAGGAGGAGCGGTCGGCGGAACGACCGCTGCACGTCGTTCTGGACGACTACCCTACGACCGTCCCCGACCTGCGGCTGCGGCTCCCGTCGGACCGTTATTTCGAGCAGGGCGAGGAGGTGGAACTCGCCCCGCGCAATCTCGGCATTCTGATGCACCGCGCCTTCGAGAACGCGGCCACGCGCGAAGAGATCGACGACAACATCCGCCGTGCGGTCGCCGACGCCGCACTGTCGCCCACCGATGCCGAAGCGCTGGCAGGCGCGATCGGTCGCCAGTTCGACGATCCGCTCGTCGCCGGATGGTTCGACAGCGGATGGAACATCGTGCGCAACGAGAACGAGATCATCGTCCCCCACCACACCCGCATCCGGCGAACGCGCCGTGAGCAGACCGCCGAGCGGACGATCCGACGGCCCGACCGCGTGATGGTGAAAGAGGGGCGCGCCGTGGTGGTCGACTACAAGTTCGGACTCCGCGAAAACCCCGACCACCGGCGGCAGCTCGGCGAATACATCGAACTGCTGCGCGAAATCGGATACACGCAGGTGGAAGGCTATCTGTGGTACGTGCGCATGGAACGGATCGTGTCAATCGACGGCTGACGTCTTCGATTCGTTAGGATCAAGCCAAAAGAAAAAACTTCCCAATCGATTCTTCGGGAATATCTTCGATTCGTGGATTTCCTGCGAGGAGCTGGGTTACACCTTCCCCCTCCCCAAAAAATCACAACGGCTATCTACAAAAAGTATATTAAAGCATATTATCTGATATTCAAATTGTTATTCATCATATCGAGAGAATATGAATCATTCTGCATAAATAACCGAGAGTTGCGTTTCCAAATCATTACCTCGTTTTGGGATGCCTGCGGTTACATACGACGGTTAATTTACAATCTATTACGTTTATATTCATCTTGCCGGACGACTCTGCCGAAATTATTTTTGTCCACCTTAAAAAAGCAGAGTTTATGCGCAGTACTTTCAAGGTCTTGTTCTACCTCAAAC
>ENA-UOJQ01001874-UOJQ01001874.1-human-gut-metagenome-genome-assembly--contig:-P63-NODE-1874-length-14741-cov-124.461868_pt1 | contig 14741 bp, 19 predicted proteins | sample MGYA00242352_ERZ723899 | MGnify/ENA metagenome assembly ERZ723899 | reverse complement strand
GTGAAGTGGGGGAAAAGGTGGAGATAATATCAAAACCTTACCTATCACTATAAGCCGAGAGGCTGCTGTTCACAGCGTATGTGGCATACGTTGTGAAATACTGTAAGAAGAGTGAGAGAAATTTTGTCTCACTTTTAGCCATGATAGATGCATCGGAGACAAGAGAAGAGGATGAGGACTTCGAGAATGCCATTGACCTTATGTTCAAAGACATAGAATTTGGTAATGATGAAGAGGGCATAGAAGCAGATCCGGATTCTTTTGCAGTACGACAGTATCATAAATATAAGCTTGCGGCGGGAGATGTATGCTCTAAGTGACTTCTTAATCATAGTTTTTGTCATGGTTAGTGAAGCAGTCACTTAGAGCATTTTCATTTCAGGAGGTACAGCCATGAGAAACGAGAAAATCACCCCGCTGTATGAGCGTTTGAGCCGCGACGATGAGTTACAGGGCGAGAGTAATTCCATAAGCCATCAAAAGCAGATGTTAGAGGAGTTTGCCCGCCGGAATGGGCTGCCGAACCCCACCCACTTCACCGATGACGGTGTATCGGGAACCCGTTTTGACCGCCCCGGCTTTCTGGCGATGATGGAGGAAGTCGAGGCCGGGCGGGTGGAGGCCATTGTTATCAAAGACATGAGCCGCCTGGGGCGTGACTATCTGAAAGTCGGCCAGGTCATGGAGATTTTGCGGCAGCGCGGCGTCCGGCTGATCGCCATCAATGACGGTGTAGACAGTCTGAAAGGCGATGATGATTTTACCCCGTTCCGCAACATCATGAACGAGTTTTACGCCCGCGACACCAGCCGGAAAATCCGCTCCGTGTTCAAGTCCAAGGGTATGAGCGGCAAGCACCTGACCGGCACTGTCATTTACGGCTATCTGTGGGACGAAAAACGGGAACACTGGCTTGTGGACGAAGAAGCCGCCGAAGTGGTACGCCGCATCTTTTCCCTGACGATGGAGGGCTACGGCCCCTATCAAATCTCCAAGCTGCTGTCCGAAGCAAAGGTTGAAATCCCCGCTGTCCATCTGGCCCGCTTCCACGAGGGCGTAAACAGGACGAAGCCGGTCAAAGACCCCTACGGCTGGGGATCATCCACCATTGTGAACATCCTGAAAAAGCGGGAATACCTGGGCCACACCATCAATTTCAAGACCCGCAAGCACTTCAAGGACAAGAAAAGCCACTATGTTGACGAAAGCGAATGGACGATTTTCGAGAATACCCATGAGGCCATCATCGACCAGGAAACCTTTGACAATGTGCAGCGCATCCGGGCGAATGTCAGGCGTTACCCGGACGGCTGGGGCGAGGCCCACCCCCTGACCGGCCTGATGTACTGCGCCGACTGCGGCGGCAAGATGTATGTTCACCGCACTTACAACGGAAAACGCGACCCGCAGTTTACTTGCAGCCAATACACCAAAGTCCCATGCGGGACGCTCTGCGGCACACAGCACCGCATCCGGGCCGAGGCCGTCCTGACCCTGATAACCGATATGCTCCGGGCCATCGCGGAGTATTCCAAGAATGACAGGGCTGAGTTTATCCGCACCGTCCAGGAAACGCAGGCTGCCCAGCAGACCGCCGATATATCCAAGAAGCGGAAACGGCTGGCCGCCGCCCAAAAGCGGGCCGGGGAACTGGAAAAGCTGATCTGCAAAATCTATGAGGACAACGCCCTGGGTAAGCTGCCGGACGCCCGGTATGAGGCCCTGGACGCACAGTACGCCAAAGAGCAGGACACCCTCAATGCGGAAATCGCGGAACTGGAAAAGACCGTTACCGGCTATGAGCAGAGCCGGAAATCTGCGGAAAAGTTTATTGCCCTGATTGATAAGTACGAGAACTTCGACACGCTGACAAACACCATGCTCAACGAGTTTGTAGAGAAAATCCTTGTCCATGAACGCGCCCGGAAAGGCAGCCAGGACACCACGCAGGAGGTTGAAATCTACTTCAACTTTGTGGGCCGGTATATCCCGCCCGCCTTGCAGCCGGTTCCCCTGACCCCGGAGGAACAGGAAGAACTGCGGAAGAAGGAGGAACGCAAGGACAGGCTTCACCAGAACTACTTGCGCCGCAAGGCCAACGGCAAGCAGAAGGAATGGGAAGAACGCTATAACGCCAAGCGCAAGGCCCAGGTGGAGGCGGCAAAGGCCGCGATCCGGGCCGAGGACATGGCAAAAGGCATTTTTATCCCTGTCAGCCAGTTGCCCAGGCAGGAGCCGTGCAAGTCCACCATATCGGCCAGCGCCGCAGTTTAACCAGCACAGTGCAAAGGAGGACGAACATGAACGAATTGACTTACACCCGCTGCGGAGATTACTACATCCCCAATCTGAAACTTTCCGAGCAGCCGGAGGCCCCCATCGGCAAGTATGGCCGTATGCGGCAACGCTACCTGAAGGAACACTGGCCCGGCCTTTACAGCAGCTTGATTTTAAGCGAAAAGCTGTACCCGCACCTGTTGGAGATTGACCGGGCGGCGCGGGAGCGGATGGACGCCATGCTGCCCCGCATGATGGAGGCGGCGGGTGTCACCGATGAACTGAAAGCCCGTGACCCTATGCGCTGGGTGGGGCTGATGAACACGCTGAAAGCACAGGCGGAGGAAATAATACTGCTCGAACTTGTTGAAGAATAAAACACAACCGGAGGCTGTTTATATAGTCTCCGGTTGTGCTATAAAATTTATTTCTGGTCTTTTGGTGGAATTGCCCGAAAGGATAAGGTCGTTTGGCATCCTTGATTTGAAATACTATCCATTCTCATAGACCCGCCATGCGCCTCAACGATTTGGCGCACAAGCAAAAGCCCTAACCCGTGCCGCAAATCGAGCCGTTCATCGGTGCTTTCCATATAGTGTGGCTTTTCTTCTAATTCTTGCAGCTTTTCAGGGGTAAGCCCTACACCATTGTCTGCAACAATTAGACTAAGTGCCTCGCCGGTGCTTTTAAGGGAAAGCTGGATTTTGCAGCCTTGCGGATTATGCTTGATACTGTTCTGGACAAGGTTGTTGACCGCCCGTGAAATCAATCGAGCATCACATTCCAACATGGCGTTTTCCGCTTCGGGTGCTACATCAATTTCAATCGTATAGGCATCAGAAAGCCCGGAGTTGAGCAATTCGGCCACATAGGAACGAATGAGTTTAGACAGGCGTATTTTTTCCTTGTGAAGCGGCTGCATTTCATATTCCAGTTGGGATACTAAATTCAAATCCTGCACAAGTTCTTTGATTTTGACGCTTTGTTTTCGCACGATTTCTGCCTGCTCCCTAACTGTATCACTGGTTGCTTCGTTTGCAGCAATCCGGCCAGCATACCCCATAATCATAGAAAGCGGTGTGCGGATGTCATGGGAGACGCCGCTGATCCAGTTGGCGCGGGCTTCGTTCTGTCTGCTTATTATCTGAGATGCTTTATTTACACTGCCTGCAATCTCAGACAACTCACCTTCAACATGAAGCGAAGCAGGTTTGCCATCAGCCAATGTTTCAATGGCATCTACAATCGGCTCTGTATTCTGGATGATCCTGCGTTTTGAAAAATAATAGGCCAAAAACAGACACAGTGCATCCATGCCTACCATTCCTATCACATAGAGAGGAATTTTTTGAATTGCCTCAATGGAATAGTAGTTGCTGGTGAGCTTCATGTAGCTATTCTTTGGATACCCTAAAACTAACAATCCCTCATCCGTATTCCAGACAAAAACGGGATAATCTTCCAGATAGCCTTTTGAAAATAGGGCTACATCCTGAATGTTATAGTTTTGCGGCACTTCTTCCGGCAGATCGAGCGTCCAAAAGCATTTGCCTGTTGGCGTCAGATACATGGCCCAAATATTGTACTGGCGCAATTTCTGTACCGCGTTATCGGGCAAGCCTTCGGTGGTTGCCGCAGTAGAGGTCATCTCAAGCATAGCGCGTGGGGACGATTCTCCGTAATCCTCTGAAACCGTGTGATAAAAGGTCATGCCAAACAGAATGATGTTGACGATCACCAGTATTAGGAGAAATACAGCGAAAGACGCCAAATGCTTTGAAATATATGTTCCAAAAGATTTCATGGCGTCACTTCCTTGTAATCAATTTATAGCCCAGCCCCTTAATCGTAATCAAGGAAACAGGCTTTGAGGGATCGGCTTCAATTTTTTCCCGAACACGCCGCACATGGGCGTTCAAGCTGTTTTCATAGCCGAAAGGATTGTCACCCCATAATGCTTCACAAAGGGCATCAACCGTAACAATCTTTCCCTCGTTGCGAGCCAGCGTTTCCAATAGAGTATGTTCTTTTGCGGTCAGGGGGATAATCTTGCCGCCTTTGTTGACCTCTGCCCGGCTAAAATCAATCGTGCATCCATCCAGGACAACCAGAGGGCTGTCCTCTTTGTAAGTGCGGCGCAAGACCGCATAGACACGCAGCAATAGCTCCTGTGGCATGAATGGCTTTGAAATGTAATCATCCGCACCAAGGCCAAGACCGGCCAGTTTGTCAGCCGCTTCGTCTTTTGCAGTCAGAAAAATAACCGGCACATCAGTAAAGGTGCGGAGCTGCTCCATCAGGGAAAAGCCGTCTCCATCCGGCAGCATGACATCCAATATCATCAAATCAGGTTTTTCCTGTTTTGCCGCCATGACAGCTTCTTTCACTGATCCGGCAGTAAGAACAGTTTCAAAACCGGCATCTTTCAAAATATCTGATACCATTTTCAGCAGCTCCGGCTCGTCATCTACAAGCAGGAGCTTTTTTCGATGCAGAAAAGAGTTGTCCATAGCGTCACCTCCTGAAATTATTATAGCACAGGATGCCAGCCTGTGACGGGTATTCCGAAAAAGTAAGGTAAAAGTAAGGACGCGAGAATGTAGAAGTCAGGTTGATGTTTTATGATGAAGTCAATGAAAGGAGATGTTCTTATGGATTACATGATTACTACGGAACAGTTGACGAAGAAATATAAGAACTTCACTTCTGTCAACCATGTTTCGCTTCATATCCGCAAAGGCAGTATTTATGGTTTTCTCGGCCCGAATGGGGCAGGCAAATCCACCACTATGAAAATGCTGCTGGGGTTGACCGCCCCCACAAAAGGCAGCTTTACCATTGATGGAAAGCAATTCCCGACTGACCGTATTGCGATTTTGAAGGAGGTCGGCTCGTTCATTGAGTCACCTTCGTTTTACGCGAACCTGACGGGCCGGGAAAATCTCGATGTTATCCGCAGGATTTTGGGCCTGCCGAAAAGTGCCGTGGAGGATGCACTGGACCTTGTTGGCTTGACTGAGTTTGGTGATCGGCTGGCAAAAAAATATTCGCTGGGAATGAAACAGCGTCTCGGCCTCGCTGGTGCGCTGCTGGGCAGACCCCCGATCCTGATTTTAGATGAGCCGACAAACGGGCTTGACCCGTCCGGAATCCATGAAATCCGCAACCTGGTGAAGTCCCTGCCGGATCTGTACGACTGCACCATCCTGATCTCGTCCCACATGCTGTCAGAGATCGAACTGATCGCGGATGATATTGGTATTCTCAATCATGGCCGGCTTCTGTTTGAAGGAAGTCTGGATGAGCTTCGCCAAAGTGCTTTACGGGCCGGTTTCGCGGCGGACAATTTGGAGGATATGTTCCTCTCGATGGTAGAGAAAGATAACGCGGCCAGAAAGCAGAGGGCACAGCTATGAATGTACTGTCAATCGAACTTCGGAAAGAAAAGCGAACCGGCGTCATTCCTGTGTTGCTGGCTGTTGGCGTGTTAGGTGCAGCCTACGCATTTGTAAATTTCCTTGTGAGGAAAGACACGCTTCTCAATTTGCCGCTGGCCCCGATGGATGTTCTGCTGACCCAGCTCTACGGTGTAATTATGATCCTGAACCTGTTCGGCATCGTGGTTGCCACCTGCATGATCTACAACATGGAGTTTAAGGGCAGCGCCATTAAGAAGATGTATATGCTCCCTATGAGCGTTCCGGCTATGTACCTATGCAAATTTCTGATTCTGACGGTCATGTTTTTGATTGCAATCGTACTGCAAAATTTAGCGCTTATGCAGATCGGCATGACAGACTTGCCGGAAGGAGCATTTGAGATGGGAACACTGGTGCGCTTTGCCGGATACTCTTTCCTCACATCCATGCCGGTGTTATCGTTTATGTTGCTGATTTCTTCGCGCTTTGAAAATATGTGGATACCACTCGGTGTAGGGGTAGCTGGATTTTTAAGCGGTATGGCGCTGGCCAGTTCAAATCTTGCTGTCCTGATGGCTCATCCTTTTGTGCTTATGCTGAAACCGGCAGTTGCCATGAGCGCCCAGCCCGATATGACTGTGAGCGTGGTATCTCTGATAGAGACTGTTTTGTTCCTTGCTATCGCACTGTGGCTGGCGAAAAGCAAACGCTATGAGTAAGGAGGGGTTGAAGATATGAGCTTTTTGGAACTGCTCAAAATTGAGTTTATGAAGGTAAAACGTTCAAAGATCGTGCCGCTGATCTTTATCGCACCACTGTTGGTGGTTGCCTCCGGGGTTGCAAGCCTGAGCCGCTATTTTACCCCGGAATATACAAACGCATGGCCTGCCATGTTCATTCAGAGCGCACTGGTTTATGCGTATTACCTGTTGCCGTTCAGTATGATTGTTGTCTGTGTAATGATTGCAGGCCGGGAAACCGGTAACAATGGCATCTTAAAAATGCTGGCGTTGCCGGTCAGCCGATACGCGCTTTCGATTGCCAAGTTCTGTGTGCTGGCATTTTACCTGTTCATGGAAATGGTGGTGTTTCTTGCAGTGTTTGTAATTGCGGGATTGATTGCGACACAGACGATGGGAGTAACAGAAACCTTGCCGATCCTGTATCTGCTGAAATGGTGCCTGGGGCTATTCCTGACAATGCTGCCGTGTATTGCGGCTATGTGGGCAATCACGGTTCTGTTTGAAAAGCCGCTTCTTTCCGTTGGGTTGAATTTGCTGCTTGTAATTCCCGGTATCTTGGTTGCGAATACGCCGCTGTGGATTGTTTATCCGTACTGTTACAGTGGCTATCTCGTTTCCTGCTCTCTCCATGACTTTACAGCAGAAACCTCCGATGCCGCTTTTTCGCTGTTTCCGTTCCTGCCATGTGCGATCATCGTGTTCGGTCTGCTTTTCGCGCTGGCTGTCACCCGCTTTGGGAAAAAAGAAATGAGGTAAATCTATGGAAAAGAAAAAACTTCAATCAATCAGTATTGCTGCGCTCATTGTGAGCATCCTGCCGCTGGCAGCCCTTGTCCCGTCCTTTCTGCACCTCTCGCTGTCGGACGGCATCCGAACTGTTTGGGCCGGAGCCAATATCGTCTTTGTCCTGCTGGGCCTGATTCTTTCGGTAGTTTGTGTGCGGAACAGGGAAAGCCGCAGTGTTATCAATATCGTATCAACAGCAGTCAGTGCTTTTTGGTTGTTGCTGATGGTAGGAATTGTCGCACTCGCTTTGTTCCTTTCTTTCGTTCAGTGAGGAAATGGTTATGCGTAAAATCGGAAAAATTTTTGGGTGCTGTCTGATTACTCTTTCTTTACTATCCTGTACTGCCTGCTCCGGCCTCGAAAGATTAAGTGATAATTTGAAGGACGGGGCAGAGCAACTCAGTGACGATGTGGTAATTGGGAAAAGCAACGCACTTATAACACCTTATCAGTCCTTTGAGGGCAGCCGTACTTCGGACAGCGATGCTTTTCAAGCTACTTATGACGCTTCTGTAATGGGCTTCGATGGACAGGATATTTTGGTAGCAGATACCGACCTCAAAGAAAATAAGTGCCGGGAAATCACCATCCAGTATAGTTTTGATGTTCAATCTGGGAACTGCCAGCTCATCTATATTTCCCCTGAATTAGAGGAAAAAGTGCTTGCTGAATCCGGCAACGGGAGCGTTACCGTTCAACTTCAAGCAGGAGCTAACTATATCGGTATCAGCGGAACCGACTATTCAGGCTATATTCAGATCGCAATAGAATAAGGGTAAACAATGTCTCTGCCGAACGACGGCAAAAGAAAAAAAGCCGTCGTTCAGCAGGCAATCGCCATGCCCTAAACACACTTACGGCGGCTTTGACAAAATCAAGGCCGCCGTTCCTTATGCCCAAAGAGTGACGACCCTGTTTCAACGGTGACGGCGGCTTTAGGAGGGAGCCGCCGTGAAGCACACTGACCGCCGACAAATTCAGACGATATTTGCGCTACCGTCAAAAAAAGCCCAGCCACCGAACCGGCCCCGTCTGGCAGCCGGTGCGAAAATTGTCACAATGTAACTGAATACCGTGTTTTTTGCGCTCGAATAGCTTCATGCTGTCCGGGCGTTTTTTCATACCTATGGGGCCGGAACATCGGGCCAACATGGCCCGAACCCCGTCCCCGGTGTCGTTCCCCGCCGCCCCGTTCAGATTTTCCCGCAAAAATCTGAACGGAGGAAAGGCAGATGGAAGTCACCATCAATTACAACGGACAAGCTGTGGCCGTGGAGGTCACGCTGGAAGTCTATGAATTTCTTGACCGGGCCGACCACAAAGCCGAAAACTTGTCCCATGAGCAGCGGCGGCATTGGGATGGCCGGGAGTTTGACGAATACATAGTTGCCACCGAGGGCGTGGGTATCTACGGCGAAACGCCGGAGGAATACCTTTGCCGCATGGAAACGCTGGACGAGCTGATGGCCGTCCTGGACACCTGCACCGAGGCCCAGCGCCGCCGGTTCCTGCTCTATGCCCTGGACGGGCTGACCCTTGCAGAGATCGGGACAGTGTGCGGCTGCTCCAAAGTGGCCGTGTATCAGAGTGTGGAGGCAGTCAGAAAAAAATTTATAAATTTCTTTGAAAACAGGCTTAACGAATGACCTGTTTTCGGGCTACCAAGTGAAAGGGATTGTTTCCCTTATCCCAGCGGGAGGCGGACAGCGGACAAGCTGCCCGCCTCTCCCATTTTCAGGAGGTAAGCCTATGAAAACAATCAATCTGCGGTGGATTTATCCGCACTACCGGCATGACGAGTTTGTGGAGGTCAGCGATGAGGTTTGGGAGGTCATGCAGCAGGCCCAGCGCGAGATGAACAACTATGAGCGCCGGAAGGTCTACCACCGCGCCTGGTACTCTCTGGACGCATATAGCTGGACGGAGAACTATGCGCTGGAACACGGCAGATCGCCGGAGGAAATCCTTTTGGAGCGCGAGGAACGGGCCGCCCATCTGCGGCTGCTGGCCGCCTTGCCGGAGGCTCTGGCCCATGCTACCCCCACACAGGCCCGCCGCGTCCGGGCCTACTACATCGCCGGTATCAGCCAGCCGGAAATCTCCCGGAGGGAGGGCGTAGACAGCAGCAAGGTCAGCGTTGCCATTCGGCGGGGCCTGCGGAATATGCGCCGCTGCTATGACTGCCTTTTCCCGGCAGAGTGAGGGCGGGCCTATGCAGACCATCAACCTCAAACAGTATTACCCGTTCTGTACCGAGGACACCTTTGTAGAAGTGTCAGATGAAATTGTCGAGGCGTTTCTGCTGGACAAGCGGGCCGAGGCCGCCAGGGAGCGCAAGATGTACCGCTACAAGGCGTTTTACTCCCTTGACTGCGATGATGGGATTGAGAACGCCGCCATCGGCTGGGCGCAGCCTTCGCCGGAGGATTGCCTGATGGAAAAGGAGGCACAGGACGAATATGCTGAATTGCTTCGGCGGCTCTATGAGGCCATTTCCTCTCTGACCCCAACGCAGGCCCGCCGCGTCCATGCCCGGTATATACTGGGGATGAAAGTGAAGGACATTGCCGCGATGGAGGGCATTACCCCATCCCAGGCTGGGAAGTCCATCCATGCGGTGCTCCGGCGGCTGCGCCGGTACTTCATACGCCGGAAATGGACAAGCGGCCTATGAAAACCATCAACCTGAAAAAATACTACTACCCGATTTGCAAGAAGGACACCCTTGTGGAAGTGCCGGATGAGGTGGCAGACGCCATTGCGGAGGAAAGCCGAGCAGAGGACGCCAATGACGCCAAACAGCACTATCACTGTTACTCTCTGGACGCATCCCCCGGCATGGAACACCATTTCCCGGAACAGGTCATTTCCCCGGAAGATATTCTGATGGAGAAAGAAACGGAACGGGAACAGGAGGCCGCCCGCGCCCTGATGATGGAACGGCTCCAGGAGGCCCTTGCCACCCTGACGCCCCGGCAGGCGAGCTGCCTGCACGCCCGGTTTTGGGAGGGCAAGCAGTTTAAGGAGATTGCCGAGGCCGAGGGCTTTACCACATCGGCGGCCATTGTCACGGTACGCAACGCCATCATCAAGTTACAGAAATATTATATCAAGCGCGGCTGGATGGAGCCGCCAAAGGAGAAAGCGATATGCACAAAGAAATCACCACCCAAGCGAAACCGAAAAAAGACGAGCGCGAAGAAGTCCTGAAGGAAATCCGGCAGCTTGAGAACCGCCAGAAGATTTTGGAGAACAAGCTGCGCAATGAGGAACGCAAGGCCCGCACCCGCCGCCTGATTGAGCGCGGGGCCATTTTGGAGGGCGTGTTCCCTCTGGCCCCCGGCCTTCCCGGCATGGAGGTCAAGGCATTTCTGATTGCCCTGTCCCATCTTCCGGGGGCGGCGGAACTGGCCGCAAAACTGCCGAAATCCGGGGACAAGCCGTAAGTCCCTTGTTTACAAGGGCGCACTTATACACCGTTGCCGGTGTCGTGCGCCCTGCCGGGGGCTGTTGCGTACTTCGTCCGCGATGGGGAGCTACACTCCCCAAACCCCTTGTGCGCCACAGGCCACGGAACATCCGCAAGCGGCTGTCCCGTCCCCTGCGGCCTGAATATCCCTCACCGAAAGGAGGCGATCCCCATAGATTTTTGCCATATCCCCGTCAGTATCATCAAGCGCAGCGAGGGCCGTTCCGCTGTTGCCGCAGCCGCCTACCGAAGCGGAACCAAACTGACGAATGAATGGGACGGCCTGACCCATGATTACACCCGGAAGGGCGGCGTTGTCCATGCGGAAATCATGCTGCCCGCCCACGCCCCGCCGGAGTTTGCAGACCGCTCCACCCTCTGGAACAGTGTGGAGCAGATCGAGAAAGCCAGGGACAGCCAGCTTGCCCGCGAGATTGAGGCGGCCCTGCCCCGCGAACTGTCCAGGGAACAGCAGATTGCCCTTGTCCGGGCCTATGTGAAGGACAACTTTGTGGACAAGGGAATGTGCGCCGACTTTGCCATCCACGACAAGGGAACCGGCAACCCCCATGTTCATATCATGCTGACCGTCCGGCCCTTAAAAGAAAATGGCGCATGGGGCGCGAAGTGCCGCAAGGCATACGACCTGGACGAGAACGGCCAGCGCATCCCGGACGGGAAAGGCGGCTGGAAGAACCACCGGGAGGACACCACCGACTGGAACGACAAAGGGAATGTGGAGATTTGGCGGGCGGCATGGGCGGCCTATACCAACCGGGCATTGGAGGCCGCCGGTCAGCCTGCATTGGTAGACCACCGCAGCTACAAGCGACAGGGCATTGATAAAATCCCCTCTGTCCACCTGGGGCCAGCAGCCAGCCAGATGGAGAAGCGAGGTATCCGCACCGACAAGGGAGAAGTCAACCGGCAGATCGCCGCCGACAACAAGCTGCTCAAGGAAATCAAGGCCCGCATTACCCGCCTCTACAACTGGTCTAAGGCCGAGGCAGAGAAGCCGGAGGGCCAGCAGCCCAGCATGATTGACTTGTGGGAGGCCCAGCAGCAGCTCAAGCGGCCTGACACCCGTACCGGAAAAATCCGGGCATTGCAGGAGAGCGCCGCCCTGTTCAATTTTCTGAACGCCAACGGCATCCAATCCATGCAGCAGCTCCATGAAAAAATTGCCGGTATGAACACCCGCTACTATGACCTGCGGCGAGAGATCGTCAAGGCCGAGCGCCGGATCGCTGTCCTCACCGAGCGCGGGGAGATGTGGGCGCAGTACAACGAGTACAAGGCCATTCATAAACAGCTTGCCAGGATGAAGCCGGAAAAGCGGGAGCTGTTCGAGCAGCGCCACAGCCGGGAGCTGATCCTCTATGACGCGGCAGACCGGTATCTGAAGGAACTGAAAGCCAGCGGAGAGGAACTTTCCCCGAAGGAATGGCGGCGCGAGATCGACCTGCTGACCGCCCAGAAGCAGGTGGACAGCATCGACATGAAGGCCATGCGGGAGGAACTGAAAGCCGTGGAACGGCTCCGCAAGGCCGCCGACCAACTGGCCCGCCAGGAACGGGACAAGCCCCGCGACCGGGGGCCGGAGCGGTAAAGGGTACGGTGTTTTGCCGACCCCTTGCGGTGCGTCGCGTTTCACGACACACCTTTGCACAGAATTGTCAACATTCACTCATGGAAGGAGATTGCCTTATGAAGCAGATTATTTTACCCGTCACTGTCCACCTGAATATCCGCCTGCCCCTTGCCCTCTTGCAGCCGGAACCGGCAGACGCGCCCACCGGCCCGGAGCCGGAGGCCCATGCCTGCCAGGGATGCGGTAACTGCGGCGGGTGCAGGAAGTGCCAGCATGAAGAAAAGCAAGCCTGAACCCATCCCCGTCATGGACTACCGCCAGTACCGCAGAGCGCGGCGGCTGGTACATGAGTGCTGCAACTATGACGGCGGCAACTGTATCGCGCTGGACGATGGGGAGGAATGTGTCTGCGTCCAGTCCATTTCCTACTCCCTGTTGTGCCGGTGGTTCCGGGCGGCGGTGCTGCCGCTGGACAGAGAACTGGAAACGGCCCTGTTCCACCGCCTGGACGCCAAGCGTTGCGCCGTCTGCGGGGCGCTGTTCACCCCCGGCTCCAACCGGGCCAAATACTGCCCGGAATGTGCTGGACGCATGAAGCGTATCAAGGCGGCCCAGCGCAAGCGGAAACAAAGGGCGAAATGTCACGCTTTAGGGGCTGAAAACCCCTTGTAAATCAAGGCTTTTTTCGAGGGTGTCGCTGGGGGCCTGATAGATTTATCCTCTGGCCCTCAAAACGGCCCTCTAAAGGCGTACAGACCCCTGAAACAAACCCCAAGGAGGAAATCCTATGTCAGACAACCGAAAATATTACTACCTGAAACTCAAAGAGAACTATTTTGACGATGACTCCATCGTGCTGCTGGAAAGTATGCAGGACGGTGTTCTGTACTCCAACATCCTGCTCAAGCTGTATCTGAAATCCCTGAAACATGGCGGGCGGCTTCAACTTGACGATAATATCCCCTATACGGCGCAGATGATCGCCACCATCACCCGCCAGCAGATCGGCACTGTGGAGAGGGCCTTGCAAATCTTCCTGAAGCTGGGCCTTGTGGAAGTGCTGGACAGCGGCACCTTCTACATGAGCAATATCGAACTGCTGATCGGCCAGTCCTCCACCGAGGCCGAGCGAAAGCGGGCGGCGAGGCTCCAAAACAAGGCTCTTTCCGCGCCCCGGACAAACGGCGGACATTTGTCCGACATTCGTCCACCAGAGATAGAGATAGAGTTAGAGAAAGAGATAGAGATAAAGAGAGAGATAGAGAAGGGACGCTCCGCCCGCGCCTATGGCCGTTACCAGAATGTTTTCCTGACGGACGAGGAACTGGCAGACTTGCAGGCCAGCTTTCCCACGGTATGGGGCCAGTACATCGAAAAGCTGTCCGAGTACATGGCTTCTACCGGCAAGCGGTATCAGAGCCATGCCGCCACCATCCGGCGCTGGGCCGGTGAGGACGCCAGGAAAGCAGCCCCACCCTCCCGCAACCGGGATTACAGCGTAAAGGAGGATGAAACTGTATGATTGAGATTACCGCAGAAATCCGGGCGCTGATCGACAAGGCAGCCGCCGGTGTGGAACTGGCCGGGGACGAGTACATAGACCCGGCAGACGGCCTTATTCACTGTAAGAAGTGCGGCGGCCAGAGGCAGACCGTTGTGCCATGCTTTGGAAAACCAGGCTACTTCATGCCCCGCTGTATCTGCCAGTGCCAGCGGGAGGCCGAGGAACAGCGCAAGGCCGCCGAGGAACGGCAGCGCCGTATGGAGCGTATCAAGCGCCGGAAGGCCCAGGGCCTGCAAGACCGCTATCTGTACGACTACACCTTTGCCAACGACAACGGCCAAAATCCCCTGATGGACAAGGCCCGCGCCTATGTGGAGAACTGGAAGGAGGCATACCGAAACAACACCGGCCTGCTGCTGTTTGGGGATGTGGGAACCGGCAAGTCCTTTTTCGCCGGTTGTATCGCCAACGCCCTGCTTGACCGGGATGTGCCGGTGCTGATGACGAACTTTCCCACCATTCTGAACCGCCTGACCGGGATGTTCTCCGAGGACAGGGCCGACTTTATCGCCAGCTTTGACGAATACGACCTGCTTATCATTGACGATTTGGGTGTGGAGCGCAGTACCGAGTATGCGATGGAGCAGATGTTTTTCGTCATTGACAGCCGCTACCGCAGCCGCAGGCCCATGATTATCACCACCAACCTGAAACTGGCCGAACTCAAGAACCCGCCCGACCTGGCCCACGCCCGTATCTATGACCGTATCCTGGAACGGTGCGCCCCAATCCTCTTTGCCGGGAAGAACTTCCGGGAGGAAAACGCCGGGGCCACCAAACAGGCGGCGAAAGGCATTGTAAACCGTAAGAGCGACTGATTGTTTTGCCGGACGATATAGCCCCGCCCGGAGAAAGGAGCGCCATGAGCGAAGAAACCCGTACCATGCAGACC
>ENA-UOJQ01001863-UOJQ01001863.1-human-gut-metagenome-genome-assembly--contig:-P63-NODE-1863-length-14811-cov-7.715438_pt1 | contig 14811 bp, 16 predicted proteins | sample MGYA00242352_ERZ723899 | MGnify/ENA metagenome assembly ERZ723899 | reverse complement strand
TGGATAGGGGCTATAAAAACTACTACTCTATAATACAAGGAAACCGTCAGGGTTTGCTTTCACGTTCCATCACCCGCCGCAGCGACAGAATTGCAAAATCATGATACAAAAATTGATTTTGCAAGTCTGAAAGCATCTTGTCAAAAAATCCCCGGAGGGACTGCTTGACAAGATGACGGGAGAAACCGCAGCGTACCTGCGATTTCTCCCGTTTTTCATTTTTTGTGACGGTCATCACAGAGAAAACAAGAAGTCTGTGATGAAACGGTGCAAAAAAACAAAAGGCAATACCGTGTGGTCCGGGAAAGCATTTTCCGGAGGACGAATGCAACGGTGCGATATTGCCGGAGGAATCCTTTCAGCAGTCTTCCAGCAGGTCGTCGCAGCTCACGCCGAGCGCCTTGGCCAGCTCGGCGACCTCATAATCCGGCACGAACCGAACGCCCTTTTCAATGCGCAGAATGGTCACTTCGTTCATTTCCATTCCGGCAAGCTGCATGCGCGCGGCCAGCTGACGCTGGGTCAGGTGCTGGCTGATACGCAGGTCGTGCAGACGGTGCCCGATCAGGTTCTTGGAATTACGGTACCAATAGATTTTCACGATCCTTCACCCCGGTTCTGACAGCATATAATCTCTTAAAGTTTAATCGATTTTTTGCGCGCAGATACTTCTAAAGATGAAACTGTCGGATAAAAATCTGATTATATCGAATGGCTGTGAGGCCTTGCAAATTTTATGCCGTTGGGGTATGATAAGAGGCAAGATAACGGGATGGGAGGCGTGGATATGGAACGGATTCTGCTGGTGGAGGATGACAGCGCGATCTATCAGCCGCTGACGTCGTTTTTGCGCGGTGAGGGCTTTGCCGTGCGGCAGGCCTCCGGTCAGCGCGAGGCGCTTGCTCTGCTGGAGACGGAAGAATTTGACCTTGTGCTGCTCGATGTTGGCCTGCGCGACGGGAACGGCTTTTCCGTCTGCTCGGCTGTGAAGCAGCGCGGCGGGACTGCCGTGATCTTCCTGAGTGCGTCCGGGGATGAGTACAGTGTTGTGACGGGGCTGGACCTCGGCGCAGACGACTATATCGCCAAGCCCTTCCGCCCGCGGGAGCTTGTCTCGCGCATCCGCAGCGTGCTGCGCCGGACGGGGCGGGTACAGTCCGTTCTGGATGTCGGCCCGCTTCGTGTCGACACCGAGCGCGCCTGCGTGAGCAAAAACGGACAGGAGCTGAGCCTTTCCGCGCTGGAATACCGGCTGCTGCTCGTATTCCTGAATCACAGGGGCGCGACGCTCAGCCGCGCGCAGCTGCTCGAGGAGATCTGGGATGTGGCGGGTGATTTCGTGAACGACAATACGCTGACGGTCTACATCAAGCGCCTGCGTGACAAGCTCGAAGACGATCCGCAGGACCCGGCGCTCATCCGCACGGTGCGCGGCGTCGGATACCGGATGGAGGGCTGAGCGATGCTGCGGAACCCGGAACTGCGACGTGCGCTGCTCGTGGGCGGCCTTCTGACGCTTCTTGCCTCGGCAGCGGCGATGAGCCTGTCCGGCTGGCAGGCCGCCTGCGTGGCGCTGGCGCTCGGCACCGTGCTGCTGGTGCTTTACGGCGTGGAGCTCTGCTGCCGCTACCGGGCCATGGCCCGCCTGGCGGCCGACATCGACGCCGTGCTGCACGGCAGCGGTGATATTCATCTGGCCGATTACGGCGAGGGCGAGGTCAGCCTGCTGCGCAGCGAGGTGCGCAAAATGACGCTCCGCCTGCGGGAGCAGTCCGCGCAGCTCGAAAAGGAAAAGCTGCAGCTCGCCGACGCCATGGCGGATATCTCGCACCAGATGCGTACGCCGCTCACGGCTGTGAACCTGCTGCTGACGAGTCTGGCCGGGCATGTGGACGAAGAAAGCCGCGGCGACGTGCGCGCGCTGCGGCGGCAGGTGGCGCGGATGGACTGGCTCGTAGAATCGCTGCTGAAGCTGGCAAAGCTCGATGCCGGGACGGCGCGCTTCTGCCCGGAGACCATTCCGCTTTCGGCCCTGCTGGCGCGGGCGGCGGAGCCGTTTGCCATCGGCATGGAGCTGCGCGGCCAGCAGCTGCAGGTCGAGGCTTCCGGGAACGTCCGCTGCGATCCCGCGTGGACGGCGGAGGCCCTCGGCAACATTCTGAAAAACTGCTCGGAGCATATGCAAGAGGGCACGATCACGGTGCGGGCGGAGGAAAACGCCGTTGCGTCGGTCGTTGTCATCCGCGATACCGGCGGCGGCATCGCACCGCAGGACCTGCCGCATCTGTTCGAGCGCTATTATAAGGGCGAAAACGCACCGGAGCAGAGCGTTGGCATCGGTCTTGCGCTTTCGCGCTCCATCGCGGCGGCGCAGAACGGCACGCTTACGGCGGCTAATGTGCCCGGCGGCGCGGAATTTACGATGAAGCTCTATAAGGGGATCGTATGAGCGAACGTATCACACTGGCGCAGCTTGCGGCCATCTCCATGCTGACGGAGCGCACGCTGCGCAGCTATCTTAAGCGGGGCCTGCTCGCCGGGGAGAAGACGCCGGGCGGCTGGCGCTTCACGGCGGAGCAGACCGCGGCGTTTCTGGCCCTGCCGCAGGTGTGCAGCGCCTCGAATGCGCGGCGGAACGCCGTGGCAGAGGACTTCATCCAGCGGCGCATGGACACAACGGGGCAGCTGTGCGCCGTGCTCGACCTGCCGGTCGCGGCAGCGGAGCTTTGCCGGAATGTGGCCGCCCTTGCGGCGGAGCATGGCGTGACCATGGCTTTCAGCGGAGATGCGGCGCTCTCGCGCGTGACGCTGCGCGGCCCGGCGCAGGATGTGCTGGCGGCGCTGCAGGCGCTGTCCGTCTATTTCCCCGGAAAATCCTGCCGGATTTCAGGTTGAAGTTCCGGCGGGATTTTATTATGCTGTGGGAAAGGAGGTGCAGACGATGGATCTGAAAAACTGGTACGATCGGGTACGGGAGCAGCTGGACAGGCTGGACTTCCCGGCACTCTGGGCGGGCTTTGCACCCTGCCCGTTTGCCCTGTACACGCACGACACGGCCGTTCTGAACGGTGAGATGATGCCCCGCCCGGCGGAATTCTACGGCAACACCAGCGTGTGCCGGCAGGGGGAGTATCTTGCCATCTGGGATATGGAGGCAGACCCGCCTGCGGATGTTGCGGGGCTTGCGGCCTCGCTCGTGCACGAGATGTTCCACAGCTTCCAGTTCCGCTGCGGCGAGCAGGGCTGGCCGGACGATCTGGTGCTGGCGGCTACGGAGCCGCAGCCCGCGTTTTTGGCCCTGCGCGCACAGGAGCACCGTGCCCTGACAGGCGGCGCGCCGCTTTCCGAGGTACTGGCTCTGCGGCAGAGCCGCGCGGCGCTCCAGCCGGAGCTTCTCCTGGAGGAGGCGCGCATGGAGACCATCGAAGGGACGGCGGAATATGTCGGCCGCCTTGCGCTGGCGCGCCTGTCGCCCGCGGCCTGCGAAGGTGCCTATGCCCGCAGCGCGCAGCGGCTGCTGCAGTGGCCGGACCTGCGCCGCGGCGCCTATGACAGCGGCCCGTGGCTGCTGCGGCGGGCAGCAGAGGAGGGCCTGCCGGTGCCGGTGCACCCCGGCGGGGAGCCGATTGCCGATCAGCTGGCGCGGCAGCTCAGCCTGCCGGAGGTACGGCTGCAGCCGGAGCTTCTGGCCGAGGCGGAGCGGCGGCTCGAACGGGAGCGGTCGGCGCGGCGTGAGACGCTGCGGGCCCTGCTCGAAACGGCGGAGCGGACGGAGGGGGACTTTGCCGTCTGCGGCTATGACCCCATGCAGCTTCGGGCGCAGGACGGCCTGCTCTGGAGCGGGAGCTTTCTCGCTCTGCGGCAGGCGGATGGCACGGTGCGCCGTCTGTTCGGTCCGTGCGCTGTGCAGCTTGCGGACGATCCCCACCGGGCGACGGCGCTGTTTGTGCCGCGAATGTGACAAAATTGTCACCTGCGAGTCACTGGCCCGTCACCGGGGCATGGTAAAATGAAGGCATCAAACGAAAGGAAGAAAATATCTATGGATCTTCTGACGGTCGAACATCTGACCAAAACCTACGGCACGGGGGAGAACGCTGTCCATGCGCTGGATGACGTGAGCTTTTCCGTCCCGCGCGGGCAGTTTCTTGCCATCATCGGCCCGTCCGGCTCCGGCAAATCGACGCTGCTGCATATTCTCGGCGGTGTAGACCGCCCGACGAGCGGCCACGTTTATATGAATGGGGAGGACGTCTACTCCCGCTCCGACACGGCGCTGGCGATCTTCCGCCGCCGCGAGGTCGGCCTCATCTATCAGTTCTATAACCTTATCCCGGTCCTGAACGTGGTGGAGAACATCACGCTGCCCGTCCTGATGGACGGCCGGAAGGTAAACGATGCGCGCCTCCAGGAGCTTCTGGACACGCTCGGCCTGCGCGGCCGCGAAAAGCACCTACCGAATCAGCTTTCCGGCGGTCAGCAGCAGCGCGTCTCCATCGGCCGCGCGCTCATCAACGCGCCGTCCGTCGTGCTGGCGGACGAGCCGACCGGCAACCTTGACCGCAAGAACTCGCAGGAGATCGTGGAGCTGCTGAAATACTCCAACCGCCAGTACGGGCAGACGCTCATCGTCATCACGCATGACGAGTCCATCGCCCTGCAGGCCGACCGCGTGCTTGCCATCGAGGACGGCCACATCGTCCGGGACGAGGTGATCCGCAAATGAATGTGTTTCACCGCGTTGCGCAGCGCTCCATGCGCGCAAACCGCATGCGGACGATCGTCACGATCATCGGCGTGATCCTTTCGGCGGCCATGTTCACCGCCGTGACGACGTTCGCGACCACGCTGATGACGCATCTGCAGCGGGTCACGGCCTATTTGGACGGCGCTTACTATCTCGGCGTGCACAATGTAGACGCCGACACACTGGCCTCCATGCGGGCCGACAGTGATATCGAGGCTTTTTCGACCGCCGAGGTGCTCGGCTATGCAGAGGTCACGGTCAACAACAGCAATAAGCCCTATCTGTATGTCGAGGCCATCGACGCCGGGTTTTCGGACCGGATGCCGGTCCATCTTGTCGAGGGCCGTATGCCGGAAAACAGCACGGAGCTGCTCATCCCGGACCACCTGCAGGCCTATTCCGACGCGGGGACCTATCTCGTCGGCGACACGCTGACGCTCGAGCTGGGCGACCGCTATTCCGGTGGCTGGCGGCTGTGGCAGAACAACGGCTTCCAGCCGGAGGGCGATGAGTCTGCGGACCCCGGCCTGACGGACGAGCCGGAGCAGCCGGAGCAGCTGCTGGCGCGCGAGACGCGCACCTATACGATCGTCGGCGTCTATCAGCGCCCAAATTTTGAAGACTACTCCGCGCCGGGCTTCTCTGCCCTGACGGTGCAGGAGAATGAGCCGCAGACCGGCCTGTATGATGTCTATTTGCTGCTGCGTGATGCAAAGCAGGAGACGCTTGACCGGGTCATGGCGCGCTACTCCGATGCGGCCGAGGGCGGTATCAGCATGAACTGGGATTACCTGCGCACACAGGGCAATTTCCGCTATGACAACTATTCGAGATTCTTGCTGATGTTTGTGGTCATCTTTGTCCTGCTCATCATGCTCGGCTCCGTCAGCCTGATTTACAGTGCGTTTTCCATTTCCGTCAGCGAGCGGACGCGGCAGTTCGGCCTGCTGGCGTCCATCGGCGCGACGCGGGCGCAGCTCCGCCGGACGGTCTATGCCGAGGCTGGGACGGTCGCGCTCATCGGCATTCCGCTCGGCCTGCTTGCGGGCTGCGGCGGTATGTGGGTGACGATCCGCCTGCTGAGCCCACGCATTTCCGGCCTGATCGGCACACGCGAGGTCGCGATGCGGTTTGCCGCCTCGCCGCTGACCCTGTTGGCGGCGGCCCTGATCGCGCTGGCGACGGTTTTCCTCTCGGCGCAGATCCCGGCGCGGCGTGCCATGCGCATTTCGCCCATTGAGGCCATCCGCCAGAGCCGCGACGTGCGCGCGGCGGCAAAACACGGCGGCTCCGGCCGCCTGAGCTACCGCCTGTTCGGCCTGCCGGGCCTGCTTTCCAGCCGCTATTTCCACCGCAGCCGTAAAAAGTACCGTGCTACGATCTTCTCCCTTGCCATGAGTGTGCTGCTGTTCGTCTCGGCGAGTACCTATGGCATGTACCTGACGGAGAGCGTGACCGAGAGCGTCAACCTGCCGCCCTATGACCTGTCCTATTCCACGGGCGAAGGGGAGAAGGATGTTGCCATGCTGCCCGCCCTGCGGGCGGCGGATGGCGTCGAGAAGGTGTGGTTTGCCTCCTGTGACAACGGCGACTATGTGCTGGACAGGAATGAATTTGCCAGCGGTTACCGGAATATTCTGGAGAAATCCGGCGCCGGAACCGAGAAAGCGCGGAGCTATTCCGCCTGCTACCTCGATGACGAGACGTTCAACGCCATCCTCGCCTCTATCGGCATGACGCGCGCGGAGTATGATGCCGCGCCCGGCGCGATCGTCTGCGACCACGCAAGCGTGACCTATTATGACGAGAACAACCGCCTGAGCTATACCGGCCGCGTACTGAACGACGGCGTCACGGCGCTGCGCACGTTCAGCGCGGACAGCCTCGAGGACGGCTCGAAATACGTCTATACCGCTTACGAAGACGGCGGCTATGTCAGCTACTATTACAACGAGACGAAGCAGACCTATCAGCCGCGCCCGGCGTCGTTCGGCGATGGGATTGCAATTGTTGGCCGGACGGAGACGCAGCTGACGAACAGCGGCTCTGACAGCCTCGTGCTGTACTATCCGTTCTCCATGGCCAAGGGCATTGCCCGGAACACCGGCTCGCTGATGCTGGTGACGGATGACGCGAAGCAGGCCCAGAAGAGCCTGGAGGAGGTCGTGAACGCCTCCGGCGAGACCTATACGGAGGGCAACCTCTATGACGCACGGGAGGAGTACCGCGACGCGGAGAATGCCCTTATCGTGGTGCGCGTGTTCGCCTATGGCTTTATCACGCTGATGTCACTCATCTGCGTGGCGAACGTCTTCAACACCACGACGACGAACGTGCTGCTCCGCCGCCGGGACTTTGCGATGCTGCGCTCGGCCGGTATGACGCGCGGCGGCCTGAACCGCATGATCTGCTATGAGTGCCTGCTCTACGGCACGCGGGCCCTGCTCATCGGCCTGCCGCTGTCGGTTGCGCTGGCCTTCCTGATGTATCGCTCCGCCTCTTTCATCGGCGCGTCGTACTTCCGGCTGGACTGGACGGCTGTGCTCATCGCGTCGGTCATGGTGTTCCTCGTTGTGTTTCTCTCAATGATGTATGCCATGCGCAAGATCAAGCGCGACAATCCCGTTGATGCCCTGAAGAACGAAACGACCTGATCCGCGCCCATACGACAAAATTCGCCCCCGGCAGGTGACCCTGCCGGGGGCGAAAGGCTATGTTGTTGGTTTTTGTCGCTCGGCCAGCAGCCGCGCGGCCTCCGTGCGCATGGCCCAGACCATTTCGCACAGATATTTCGGAATGCCGGAGACGCTTCCCGTCTCGGCCATGGCCATGGCGGCGCAGGAGTGGCAGATGCGCCGGTTCTGGCAGCCGGTGCAGGTGCCGGAGAGACGTTGGGCCGCGCTGACGCGCGTCAGTTCGCTCCAGGCCTCGCGGAAGGGCTTGCCCTTCAGCTCGATGCGCGGCTTCGGCATCATGCCGCAGGGCGTCAGCCAGCCGTCCCACGTCACCCAGAACGAGGCGTTGCCCGCGCGGCAGGAGATCGTGCCGTCTACGGGGTCGACGCAGTCCTCGTCCAGACCGGGGGGCGGGGCGATGCCGCGCAGGATGTTCTGCAGGAAGCGGGTGAAGTCCTCCTCACCGCGCTGCAGGCGGTAGCGCTCCATGTGATAGTGCGCCGTTTCCGCCGGGGTGAAGCGGTCGTTCCGCCCGACCATGGCCGGGTCGCGGCGCAGCGGGGGGAACATATAGGTGTTGACCTCAAGGATGAGGTCCCGTTCGGCGGCATAGCTTACGATGCGCTCCAGATCGCACGCGTTGTGCGGTGTGAGGGAGCAGTTGAGCTTGACGAGGATGCCTGCCTGCCGCAGCAGGGTGATGGCGCGGTCCACGCGGTCAAACATACCGCTGCGGCCGCACAGGGCTTCGTAGGTCTCATTGCCCGCGCCGTAGAGCGTGATGTTGATGCGTGTGGGCGGATGCTCGGCCAGCCGGGCCACGCGGGCCTCGTCCAGCAGGGTGCCGTTGGAGTTGATGGAGATGAGGAAGCCCATCGTGCTCAGCCGCTCGTAAAGCGGCCAGAAGTCCTGCCACAGGAACGGCTCGCCGCCGGTCAGCAGCAGATAGAGCATGCCTGCGTCGCGCGCCTGCTCGGCGATGGACAGCCACTGGATCAGCCCGACGGGCGGACGCGGCGAGGCGGCGACCTCGGCGGGTGTCTTGCGCACATAGCACATCTTGCAGGCGAGGTTGCACACCGGCGAAAGCTCAAAGGTACCGCTCAGCGGCGTGAGTGTGCGGCTGGCGCGGTCAAAAAGATACTGTGTCAGGCGTGGTTCAACATAGCGTTCAGGCTGTTTCATGTTCCAACTCCGCTTTCAGGCAGTCGACCGCGGCGCGGTCGGGCGTACAGGTCAGGGCGTAAACGGGAACGTCCAGCGCCGCCAGCAGGTCGCAGACCCGCGCGACATAGCGGTCGTCCCATAGGTTGACGGTCATTCCCGCATACAGGCCGCGGAACGCGGCGGCGGGGGAGAGGCGGCGCAGCGAGCACGCGCTGCCCTGCGACAGCAGGACGATGGCGCGCACGGGGCGGCTCTCGTTTACAAAGCAGTTCGAGGACCCGGCGTATGGCGAGCCGAAGGCCGTCCACACGCCGTCCATGCGGCGCAGCACGGTGCGGTCGCCGTTAAGGAGCTCCGCGCCCTCATAGCGCTGCCAGAGGTCCGCCTGCGTGGACTTGCCGATGCCGGATACGCCGGAGAACAGCAGCCCGCCGTAGCGCGTGGAGACGAACGAGGCGTGCAGGATCATGGCGTCCCGCTGCAGCAGCAGGGCCTCGAGGGCAATGTGGGAGAAGCAGTTGGCCGTCTCGGAGAAAAAGCCCCGGTCGGCCTCCAGATATTCGATGGTTTCGCGCCCGTCCTGCTCCAAATGGCCGACGGCGTAGGGCCGGTCGCCCTCACGCCGGTCGTGGAAGACGCGAAAAAAGCCGTCCTCCGTTCGGAAGACGGCAAAGGCATAATTTCGCAGAAGCTCGCGGCCGCGGACCTCGGGCAGAGCCTGCACGGGCAGCAGCGAGACAGTCAGGGGTGCTTCGCCGGGCGCACAGAGGAAGGGCTGGAAGCCGCGCGTGACCTCCGGCCGGAACGGCATCAGCAGGCGGATCTCACAGCCTGCGATGGAGAAAGAGATCGATTCCACAGAGAGTCAGGACTGGAAAATTTTCGGCATATCAGCACCGTTGGTATAGCAATAGTTTGGAACAATAAAATCGCATTTGGTGACATGAGGTTCTGTCTCAGCAAAACCGTTTACAAAGTCTGCACCATCGCCATCATAATTATCCTTGATAATTTTACATTGTATAGGATCACCACTACCGATCTGGTAATCACACATTGCAATATGCTCTGCCAGCGCAAAATTCTCGTAATTTACCTTGGGCTTCTGATACTGCTTCATCTGGAATTCCCCCTTCAGAATGCGAACGGCGGCGCGAATGCGCAGGAGAGGCGCGTCAAAGGACAAACCGCCGGATTTTCTTTAATTACCGTAATCATAGCGCAGAGAACGCGTTTTGTCAACGTTTTTTTGCAGAAAATGCAACTTTTCCCGCGGCTTCGTCCGGAATTTCCATATGTTTCCAGATAAGGAAGCAAGTTCCGCGCCTCACTTTTCCTCGAGAATTTTGTTCAGCTCGCGCATGAAGCTGTTGATATCCTTGAACTGGCGGTAGACCGAGGCAAAGCGGACATAGGCGACCTCGTCGAGCGGCTTGAGCCGCTCCATGACCAGCTCGCCGATCTGGCCGGTGCTGACCTCGCGCTCGAGGGAGTTCTGCAGGATCTGCTCAATGTCCAGCGCGGCCGTCTCCAGCGCGGCCAGACTGACCGGGCGCTTTTCGCACGCGCGGAGCATGCCGTTGAGGATCTTGTTGCGGTCAAAGGACTGGCGGCTGCCGTCCTTCTTCACCACCACGATGGGCAGACTCTCGACGGTCTCATAGGTCGTGAAGCGCCGCTGGCACTGCAGGCATTCACGGCGGCGGCGGATGCTCAGGCCGTCGTCCGAGTGGCGTGAATCGACGACCTTGCTCTCGGGATAGCTGCAATAGGGACATTTCATGGCAATTTTCCCCTTTTGTTTCGTTTCTTTTAGTTTATCAAATCCTGTCAAATTTGTCCATTGCTTTTTTGCGTCAGCGGGACAGAAGCTCCTCCAGCACGTCCCGCACGGCGCAGGGCGTGACCGTCCAGCGGTGCAGCGTGCGGCCGAGCCGCAGCGCCTCGCGCGGCGTGGGTGAAAGCTCCGGCAGGCAGGAACGGCAGCGCTCCTGCCCGCGGCGCATGCGGACCTCCAGCCCGAAGTGCCCGCCCGAGCGCAGCAGATAATAGTCCAGCCGGGCGCGGCGTCCGTCTGCGCAGCGCACCCCGGCGCGGCCGATCAGCGTTCTGTGTTTCATGGGACCACCTCCGGTTCCTATTGAACCACAGAACCGACCTGCGCGCTACGGTGAAATTTCTTCATATTCCGACAACGAAAGGAAGAAATCAGTCGAAAACTTCACTTTTCCTTTCATTATTCGACAACAGGCAGAAAAACACCGGACGAAAAGTTGGAGAACAAGTCGCTATTTGTCGAAACTTTCCCGCCCGGGGAAGATCGGCGCGTGCAGCAGCTGCCGCGACAGCGCCAGAATGGCGGGGGAATCCAGGCTGTTTTCGATCGTCACGCTGCCCTCGCCCTGCTGCACCAGCAGCCCCGCGTCCAGCAGGCGGCGCTTTGTCTCGCGCGCCGTGCCCGCGCTGCCGTCCAGCAGCTCGACGTCCGGCCCCACCACACGGCGGATGGCTCCGGCGGCGAAGGGAAAGTGGGTGCAGCCCAGCACAAGGGCGTCCGGCCCGGCGGCAAGCACCGGGGCAAGCCGTGCAGCAAGGCAGCGCTCCAGTGCGGGACCGGTCAGCTCACCGCGCTCGACGAACTCCACCAGCTCCGGGCAGGGGCATTTCAAAATATGGCAGTTCTCGGCGCAGCGCTGCAGCAGGGCAGAAAATTTCTCCTCGCGGAGCGTGGCCTCCGTGGCCAGCACGCCGATGCAGCCGCCGGGATGGCGCGAAACGGCCAGCTTGAGCGCAGGCTCGATGCCGATGATGACCCGATCCGGCCAGCGGGCGCGCAGCTCGCCGATGGCGGCGGATGTCGCCGTGTTGCAGGCCACGACAAGGGCCTTTGCGCCCCGGTCAAACAGGCGCTCGGCATGGGCAAGCGTCAGAGAACGAATTTCTGCGGTCGGGCGCGTGCCATAGGGCGCGTTGGCCGAGTCGCCGAAGTAGAGAAAATGCTCGCTCGGCATCTGCGCGACCAGCTCCCGCAGGACGCTCAGTCCGCCGACACCGGAATCAAATACGGCAATGGGGCCCATACGACCGCCTCCTTTCCAACTGTCCAGCTTCTTATTATACACCTTTTCTGCCCAAAAAGCAAATTCCGGGCAGGGAAAATGCAGCGGTGCGGCGAACCTCTGCAAAATTGTGCTTGACAAGTGACCGATTGGTTACTATAATAAAAATGTGACCGAACGGTTATGAAAGGGGAGCGTACATGGCAGGTAATACCAAAGAGCGCATTCTGGAGGTCTCACTGGAGCTGTTCGCACAGAGTGGATATCTGGGGACCTCTATGAGCGACATCGCAAAGCAGCTCGGCATCACAAAGGGCGCTTTGTATAAGCACTATCGCAGCAAGCAGGAGATTCTGGACCGGATCGTGGAGCGGATGAACGAAATGGACTATGCCCGCGCGGCGGAATATGAGATGCCGGAGACGGAGCCGGACGGCTTCGCGGAGGCCTATCTCCATACGCCGGTCGGCAAGATCCGCGCCTACAGCGAGGCGCAGTTCGACCACTGGACGAAGGAGCCGTTTGCCGCGAATTTCCGCCGGATGCTGACGCTGGAGCAATACCGCGAGCCGAAGCTCGCGCAGCTGTATCAGGACTATCTGGCGGGCGGGCCGCTGCAGTATATGGCGGCGATCTTCCGCAGGCTGGCAGATTCGGATGAGGCAGCGATGCAGCTGGCACTGGAGTTTTACGGGCCGATGTTCCTGCTCTACAGCGTCTATGACGGCGCGGCGCAGAAGGAGACCGTCACGGACCTACTGCGGCAGCACATCGACCGGTTCATCGCGCGCATCGAGGCGGAAAAAAGCCTGACGGCGGAAAAACCTCTTGACAAGAGCAAATAGCAGATTATAGTATAGCTAACGAACGTTAGTTAGTGAGGCGGACCCATGAAGCAGGAGGATACCCGGCAGAAAATTCTGGACAAGGCGCTGGAGCTGTTTGCGGCGAAGGGCTATGATTCTGTCAGCGTGGGCGAGATCGCGCAGGCGGTCGGCATCAAGGCTCCTTCGCTCTACAATCACTTTCCGGGCAAGCAGGCCATTTTCGACGCGATCGTCGAGGCAACGGCGGCGCAGTATGAGGCGGATACCGACCGGATCGACATCCATGTGCAGGATGCGGGGCAGGACATTCCTGTTTTTACGGAGATCACGGAGGACGCCCTGTTTGAGAAGGTGCGGCAGATCTTCTGCTACTCCCTGTACAACGAGACCATCAGCCGCTTCCGCCGCATGATGACCATCGAGCAGTTCCGCTCGCCGGAGTTGGCGGCGCTGTACTCCCGGCGCTATGTCGGGCGCGTGCTGGACTATCATGCCGGGATTTTCCGCGCCCTGATCGCGGCCGGAGAAATTTGTCCGGAGGACCCGGACACGCTGGCGATGCTGTATGTCGCGCCGGTCGTGACGCTGCTCGGCGTCTGTGACCGCCAGCCGGAGCGCGAGGCGGAGTGTCTGGAGCGGCTCCGGAAGCATGTGGGACTCTTTTTTCGCATGGTTCATGGCAAAACGCCGGAAAGTGGGGGAGACGATGGAACAGCCCGGCGAACGGTGGGTCCTGTGCCCGATGTGCGGGGCGAAGACGCGCCTGCGCCTGCTGGCAGGGAAGGCCCTGCTGCTCCGAAAGCGGCCATGACACGATCCGTGTCGCCCATGTGACAGACAGATTCTTTCCTTTTTCGCCGGGATCGTGCAGAATGGTTCCCGGCGGATGCCAAAAATCATTGCTGCAAAGGAAAGATCTACATGGAAAAACAAAACAAAAGGCTTCTTTGGAGCGCGCTGGGCTTTTTCGCGGCCTTCGTGCTGTGGACCGTTCTGGTCTGCCGGGCGGACGTGCGGCCGGATCGGGTCCAAATCGGGAAAGGAGAACAGCAATGCATATCAGCCAGTATTTCATGCGCGGAGACGTCAGGGGCGCCATTGCCCATATGCGCGCGCACGAGGAATTCCGGGATGTTCTACCGGCCTACCTTGCGATTTTTGAGAATTGCGAATACCGCACCTACGGGATACCGGCCCCGCTCAACGATATCCTGCGCCTGTATCAGATCTACTTCCGGGATACCTTTTACTGCGGCCTGCCGGAGGCGGAGGCCGCGGACAAACTGCTGGCGCGGCTGAAAAAGCGCCTGGATTTGCCGGATGCAGACGAGGCACGGCTGACGGAGCGGCTGCAGGCGGCGTTTGAAGCGGAGGGCTATCATGCGCTTTTCGGGAAAACGCAGGGCTATTACGGCCCCTATGTCTGGCGCGAAACGGTCCCGGCCGTCTATCAGGTGGAGCTGCCGGACGGATCGGCGGAATATACCGTCAATCTTCTCAAGGGCTTCGTGTTCCGGAGCTGGATGGATTATCTGACCTTCGGCCGGTACGGCACGGGCGGCTGGGCCTCGCCCGACGGCACGATCAACTGCATCGAGCAGGCGTATGATCTGGAAAGCGAGCGGTTCCGGGTCTCTCTCCTGAAGCATGAGGCGCAGCATACCGTGGACAGAAAACGATTCCCTCAGATCACCCCGGCGGAGCTGGAATACCGGGCCAAGCTGGTGGAGCTGCATTTCTCCGGCGACCCGGGGCTGCTGCAAAAGTTCCTGTCGGAAGCGGACGAGAGCAAACCGGACGACAGTCACGCGGTCGCCTCCGCAAGGATCGGACGAGAGTTTGCAGATACGGACCAAACGGTGCTTTCGTGCATTCAGACGCGGGCGCTGGAGCTACTCCGCGCGCATACGCGGGAACTGGAGGAAAAGTACGGGGAAAGCCGGGACCACCCGAACGGGGAAGCTGTATGAATCAGGAGAATGCCGTATGGACGAATGGACCGGCCGCTGCGGACGGGACTGCGGGACCTGCGGAGCCCTGTGGACGGCGCTCAACGGCGTGCCGATCACGCCGGACATGCTCCGCTGCCATGCCTGACGCATGGACCGTAAACGGCGCGGAATATGCCGTGCTCCGGCTCCTGGGAAAGGGAAAGGGCGGATATTCCTATCTTGTGACGGATGGGGCCTCGCAGTATGTCCTGAAGCAGATCCACCACGAGCCCTGCGAATACTACACCTTCGGCGACAAGCTGCAATCGGAGCTCCGCGACTATGAAACGCTGCGGAAGCTCGGCATCCCGATGCCGCGGCTGCTGGCGGCGGATATCCCGCAGG
>ENA-UOJQ01001859-UOJQ01001859.1-human-gut-metagenome-genome-assembly--contig:-P63-NODE-1859-length-14836-cov-9.151343_pt1 | contig 14836 bp, 16 predicted proteins | sample MGYA00242352_ERZ723899 | MGnify/ENA metagenome assembly ERZ723899 | reverse complement strand
AGCCGTCCGCGAGGAGCGGAACGCCTCGTCCCCGTTACCGGACGGCTAAGATGCTTTCCCCCAAGCGGAAAGATAATTAGGGTGGTACCGTGAAGTGTCAAGTCTTCGCCCCTATGTGTAGGGACGGGGGCTTTATTTTTTGGAAAGGAACAGAATATGCGCAAAAAAGTGTGTCTGCTGTTATTGCTCGCCATGTTGCTCGCGTTCGCTTTGGCCGGCTGCCGCGGAAACGAGCTGCCCGACGGCATGGACGAGGACAAGGTCTCGAGCGCGGGACTTGCCGTCATGTCGCAGCTGACGAAAGGCGAATATGAAGAGGTCTACGACGCGCTGCGCGAGGATGTGCGCGAGCAGACGAGCGCCGATGCCATTGAAGAGATGATGGATACCGCGACCGAGGGGCGCGGCAGCTTCAAAAAGGTCAAGGATTCGATGGTGACGGGCGTGACGGACGCGGACGAGCCGCATGCCATCGCCGTCATCGGCGCGAAATACGACAAAAAGTCCGTGGTGTTCCGCATCGCGTTCGATACGGAGATGAACCTCATCGGACTGGACGTGAGAGGGAAGTGAGCAGATGACAAGAAAAATCATCGACATGACGAAGGACCCGCGCGGCGGCCAGTTTGAATACTTCCGCACGATGACCGACCCGTGGGCGGGCATCACGGTTCCGGTGGATATTACGGCTCTTCTTGCTTCGCTTAACGGCCGTCCGTTTTTCCTCAGCTATCTCTATGCGGTGATGCGCGCGGCGAACGCCGTGCCCGAGCTGCGGCGGAGATTGCTGCCCGACGGTCAGGTCGTTGAGTATGATCACTGTGACCCGTCGTACACCGTGATGAAGCCCGACGGCACGGGCGTTTACGTCTACTGCCTGCTTGAGGACGATCTGTCGTCCTACGAAAAGTTTGTCGCCGAGGGCAAGCGGCGGCAGAAGGAGACGCTCGAGCGCGGTACGCTGACCGAGGATGGCGACGTGCTGGCGAATTTCTTCGTCTCCTGTGTGCCGTGGCTCTACTACACGCAGATCAAAGAGCCCGCCGGCGGCGCAGACGACAGCAATCCGCGCTTCGCCTGGGGAAAATACCGCGAGGAAAACGGCCGCATGATGCTGCCGATGTCACTTTTCATCAACCACGCGCTCTGCGACGGATGGCACGTCACGCAGTTCTATAAAAATCTCGACCGTGAGCTCGCGGAATTGAGCGCTTATCTGAAAACACAGAACGAACAACAGTAAATTTTACAATAAAAGGAGAAACCAACCATGTCTCAGCCCAAGTATTACGGTCTCAATGAGCTGCGGGAAATGTTCCTGCACTTTTTTGAGACAAAAGGCCATCTGCGCCTGCCCAGCTTTTCCCTGATCCCGCAGAACGACGCGTCGCTGCTGCTCATCAACTCCGGTATGGCGCCGATGAAGCCGTTCTTCACCGGCGAGCAGGAGCCCCCGCGCCACCGCGTGACCACCTGTCAGAAGTGCATCCGCACCGGCGACATCGAGAACATCGGCCACACCGCGCGCCACGGCACGTACTTTGAAATGCTCGGCAACTTCTCGTTCGGCGACTATTTCAAAACCGAGGCCATCCACTGGGCGTGGGAATTCCTGACGAGCCCCGAGTGGGTCGGCCTCGACCCGAACCGCCTGTATCCCTCTGTTTTCGCCGGCAACGAGACCACACCCGCCGACGACGAGGCGTTCCGCATCTGGCACGAGGAGATCGGTATCCCCGAGGACCGCATCTTCAAGTTCGGCAAGGAGGACAACTTCTGGGAGCACGGCTCCGGTCCGTGCGGCCCCTGCTCTGAAATTTACTACGACCGCGGCGAAAAGTACGGCTGCGGCAAGCCCGGCTGCACCGTCGGCTGCGACTGCGACCGCTATATGGAGGTCTGGAACGTCGTCTTCTCCCAGTTCGACAACGACGGCCACGACCACTACACCGAGCTCAAGCAGAAGAACATCGACACCGGCATGGGTCTTGAGCGCTTGGCCGTTGTGTGCCAGGACGTTGATTCGCTCTTCGACGTCGACACGGTCATGAACATCACGAACAAGGTCACGGAGATCACCGGCGCGAGCTACGGCCAGAGCCGCGAGAAAGACGTGTCCCTGCGCGTCATCACCGACCACATCCGCTCGGCTTCCTTTATGATCTGCGACGGCGTGCTGCCCAGCAACGAGGGCCGCGGCTACGTGCTGCGCCGCCTGCTGAGAAGAGCCGCCCGCCACGGCAAGCTGCTTGGCGTCAACCGTCCGTTCCTCTATGAGGTCGTGGATACGGTCGTGCACGAGAACGAAGGCCATTATCCCGAGCTGCGCGAGCGTCAAGCCTATATCACCAAGGTCATCCGCACCGAGGAGGAGAACTTCGCCAAGACCATCGACGGCGGCATGAAGATCTTCACCGAGCTTCTGAACGCCCACAAGGAGAAGGGCGAGACCGTCTTCTCCGGCGCGGACGCGTTCAAGCTGTACGACACCTACGGCTTCCCCATCGACCTGACGGTCGAGATGGTCGAGGACGAGGGCATGACGCTCGACCGCAAGGCCTTTGACCACGAGATGCAGGAGCAGAAGACCCGCGCCCGCGAGGCGCGCAAGGCGCTCGGTGACCTCGGCTGGGCGGGCGTTGAGTTCGGCAAGGACATTCCGTCCACGGAATTTGTCGGCTACGACCACGATTCCGTCGACGATGCGAAGGTCGTCGCGCTGGTGGTCGAGGGTGAGCAGGCCGAGGCTATGATGAGCGGCGTGGAGGGCATCATCGTTCTCGACAAGACTCCGTTCTATGCCGAAATGGGTGGCCAGATCGGCGATACGGGCGTCATCCGCTGCGGCGAGGCCGTGTTTGAGGTCACGGACGTCCAGAAGAACAAGGGCGGCAAGTTCATGCACACAGGTAAGGTCATCCACGGCAGCTTCCAGCTCGGCGACACCGTGACGGCATCCATTGATGTGGAGCGCCGCATGGCCATCCGCCGCGGCCACACGGCCACCCATCTTCTCGACGCCGCGCTCAAGGCGGTGCTCGGCGACCACGTGCATCAGGCCGGTTCTCTTGTTGAGCCCGACCGTCTGCGCTTCGACTTCACGCACTTTGAGTCCATCACGCCCGAGCAGCTGCTCGCGGTCGATACCTTCGTCAACGACGCCATCCTGCGCGGCATCCCCGTTGTGACCGAGGTGCTGCCCATCGAGGAAGCGAAGAAGAAGGGCGCTGTCGCCATGTTTGGCGAAAAGTACGGCGACGTTGTCCGCGTGGTCGAGATGGGCGATGTGTCCATGGAGTTCTGCGGCGGTACGCACCTTGACAACACCGCCAAGGTCGGCCTCTTCCGCATCAAGAGCGAGGGCAGCGTTGCCTCAGGCGTGCGCCGCATCGAGGCTATCACCGGCAAACAGACGCTCGAAGAGCTCAGAAGCGGCCAGGAGAAGCTCATCCGCGCGGCGCAGCTCTTAAAGACCACGTCGAACGAGCTCGAAAGCCGCATCGGCGGCATGCTGAGCGAGATGAAGGAGATCAAGAGCCAGCTTGAAAAGTTCAAGGAGCAGGCATCGCTCGGCGAGGCGCGCACGTTCCTGACCTCCGCCAAGGAAGTGAAGGGCCTGAAGCTCGTCACCGCCCAGCGCGACGGCATGGACGCGAATGCCCTGCGCAAGCTCGGCGACTTCCTGCGCGACAAGGAGCCCAAGATCGTCGGCGTGCTCGCCTCCGTCAAGGACGGCAAGGTCACGCTGCTGGCCGTGTGCGGCAAGGAAGCGGTCGCAAGCGGAATCAAGGCAGGCGATATCATCAAGGCCATCGCGCCTATCTGCGGCGGCAAGGGCGGCGGCAAGCCCGACTCTGCCATGGGCGGCGGCACCGAAGTCAGCAAGGTCGACGACGCGCTCGCGGCGGTGGATGATCTCATCCTGAGCAAGCTCGGCTGATGGCGGCGTTACCGAAAGATCCGGCGATGCTGCTGAGCGCCGTGAATATGAAGCTGCGCGATTTTTACGATTCTCTTGACGCATTGTGCGACGATCTGGACGTTGCGCGCGAGAGCATCGAAACATCGCTTGCAGGCATCGGTTACACCTACGATGCCGAGAAAAATCAATTTGTGTAAGATAAAATTACTTTACAGAGAGGAGCGATAAACCATGTCTGATTGTCTGTTCTGCAAGATCATCGCGGGCGACATCCCGTCGAACAAGGTCTACGAGGACGACCTCTGCTATGCCTTCAACGACATCGCGCCGCAGGCGCCGGTGCACTTTCTTGTGATCCCGAAGGCGCACATCGCATCTGTCGCGGGCGTGAACGAAGAGAACAGCGCCGTCGTCGCGCACATCTTCGAGGTCATTGCCAAGCTCACCAAGGAGAAGGGCATTGAGAGTTACCGCGTCGTGTCCAACATCGGCGAGCAGGCGGGACAGAGCGTGCCGCATCTGCATTTTCATGTTCTCGCCGGCCGCGACATGACTTGGCCTCCGGGCTGATTGTTTTTCCGTAGGGGAAGCGAAATTGGCAGCGCGGCAGCGCTGCATCCATTCCCTGCGCCGCGCAGGGGATGCGGATAAGGGAGGGGTATCTCTTTTTCAAAAAGAGATACCCCTCCCTTACACCCTCCCAGAGAAAATTCACATTGCAAGCGAGCTGCTCGAAGAGCTGCGGCGCTTGCCGATTGCACTGCCCATAGCGCGGCGAAGCCGCGTTTAGCACTGCAATACGATTTGCCTCTGCTACTATCATCCGCTGCCGCTCTGCCTGCAATACGTTTCCCTTTATCAATTTCCTTCTATGGGAATGTTTGCTGGGATGATGGATTCCACCAGACTTTCGTTTAGATGAGGGAGCGTCAGCGAGGATAGAAGTCAGTCAAGTCGTTTAGATAGAACGCCTGACAGGCATTTCATTCCGCAGGCATAAGAGTTGTTCAAGTCTGAGACTTGCAATGCAAACGCCTTTCTTTTGGACGGTCACACCGCCCGTTTTCTTTCTCGGGAAAGAAAATGGGGGGTGTGGTTCTGCCGCCCGCAGGCGGCATTTTCTTCCTTGCCAAACGGCAAGAATTGTTGTATGCTTACATGCATAATGTGAAGCCGTATGGGTGAAGATTCTCCCGGAAATGTTACCGAATGGTAGCATAAATCCGAGGTGATTTCATGTATTTCCAGCGGCTGGAAGACCTTCGAGTTGACAACGATAAGACACAGATCGAGATCGCCGAATATCTCAATCTGAATCGCAACGTTTATTGGCGATATGAAAAGGGCGAGCGTGAGATCCCTGTATGGGCGCTTATCAAGCTCGCCGACTACTACCGCGTCAGCACCGACTACTTGCTCGGGCTGACGGACGACCCTGCGCGCCGATGAGAGTACTGGCGATTTTCTGCGCGGCGTTTGCGGCGGGCGTTGCGCTCTCACAGTATTTACTGAGTGCGCAGTGGGCGCTCATTTTGTGCGGCGTGTTTGCCGCGGCGGCGCTTGTCATGGGACTTTGTGGCTGCGCAAACAAGCGCGGGGACTGGGCAAAGCGCGCGTTTTTGTGCGCGCTGGGCTTATGCTTTGCGTTCGGGTACAACACGCTTTATGCGCATTTTATCAAAGCGCCGAACGACGCGCTGCTCGGCACGCAGGACACGGTTGAGGTCGAGCTTTTGGGCTATGCCGAGGAGACGAGCCACGGCGCGAAGGTCACGGTGAAGATCCTGAACCGCGGCCTGCCGGGGCGTGCCATCTACTACGGCGACGCGGAGCTTTTGGATCTTGAACCCGGCACGCATGTGACGGCGGAGGCGCTGTTCAACAGCGCGACCGACCCGACGGGGAAGGGACTGCATCTGCGCAATTTCACAGCCAAAGGCGTCTACATCCTGCTCTATCAGCGCGGCGACCCGACTTATGACGACACAAACGCGGGTGCGCTCAAGTATCTGCCGCAGCGCATCGCAAGGACGCTCGGTGAGACCATTGAGCGCAGCTACAGCGAGCGCGAGGGCGCATTTCTGCGGGCGCTGCTGCTGGGCGACAAGAAATATCTCGACGAGGAGGACGCGAGCAACTTATCCGAGGTGGGCCTTTCCCACGTGATGGCCGTCTCTGGTCTGCACTGCTGCTTTCTGGCGTCACTGATCGGTTCGCTGATGGGCGATAAGCGGAAAAAGCTCCGCTGCGCCGTGACGATCCCGCTCATTTTCCTCTATGCGTTCGTCACAGGCCTGACGCCGAGCATCCTGCGCGCGTGCATCATGATCTCGATGGGCATGATCGCGCCGCTTCTGGGGCGCGACAACGACCCGCCGACGTCCATCTCGTTTTCGCTGCTTCTCATTTTACTCAAAAATCCGTTCGCCATCGCAAGCATCAGCTTACAATTATCGTTTTCCGCGGTGTCGGGCATTATCTGGCTGACGCCGAAGCTCACGAAGCGTGCCCACGGCAAGCACAAGCTTGTGCGCGCGGCGCTGCTGTCGTTTTCGACGACGCTCGGCGCGATGGTGTTTTCAACGCCCCTTGCGTGCTACTATTTCGGAACGCTCTCCATCGTGTCGCTTTTGAGCAACCTGCTTTGCCTGTGGCTCGTGAGCGTCGTGTTCGCGCTGGGATTACTTTCGGTACTGATCGCGGCGGCTGTGCCGCAGCTCGGCGCGGCCTGTGCCTTTGTGCCGGCGCTCGGCATTCGCGCGGTGCTTGCCATCGCAGGACTTTTGGAGGAGCTTCCGTTCCACGCCATCTATTTCAACACCGCGTTTTCCGTCGCATGGCTTGCGTACGTGTACGCGATCTTCATTGCCTGCGCGCTGGCAAAGCGCGGGAAGTACCGTTATTTTGCGGCGGTGGGGCTTTCCGTCCTGTCGCTCTTCGCCGCGGCAAAGGTCAATGCCCTACACTATGAACAGGGCGGGCTGAACGTCGTCGCGCTCGACGTGGGGCAGGGGGAGAGCGTGCTGCTCATTTCCGAGGGCCACGCGGCACTCGTGGACTGCGGCAGCAAAAATTCCTACATCGACGCCGGCGCGATCGCGGCGGACTATCTGCGCTCTGCGGGCGCGACGCTCGACTCCGTGGTGCTGACGCATTATCACGAGGACCACGCCAACGGCCTTGCCGCGCTCTTTGCGCGCGTGGATGTCGATACCATCTACCTTGCCGATATCGACGCGGGCGAGGGTGACCGCGATGAGGTCGAAGCGCTCGCCGAGCGCTACGGCGTGAACATCCACTATGTCACCGAGGTGATAGAGGTCACGAACGGCGCGTCGACAATGAGCATCTATCCGCCGCTCGGCGACAAGGGTGCGAACGAGCTGGGCCTGATGATTTTGTGCTCGCTCGGCGACTTCGACACGCTCATCACCGGCGATATGGACGCGAAAACCGAGACGAAGCTCGTCGAGACCTATGATTTACCGGATATCGAAGTGCTGCTCGTCGGACATCACGGCTCGAAGTATTCCACCGGTACGACGCTGCTCGAATCGGTGACGCCGGAGGTCGGCGTCATCAGCGTGGGCGACAACAGCTACGGCCATCCGACCGAGGAGGCGCTGCTGCGCCTGACGGACGCGGGCATGACGGTCTACCGCACGGACATGCAGGGCAATATATTGATCACAGTGGACTGAGAGGACTACATGGCAGAGAGAAAAACGCCCAACAAGGGCTATCAGAAATTAAAAAGCGACCTGAGCGCGGGCAATATCGGTCAGGTCTACATCTTTTACGGCGAGGAAAGCTATCTGCGCGAATACTACCTCGGCGAGATCAAAAAAAAGCTCGTCCCCGCGGGCTTTGAGGAGTTCAACTACCACCGCCTGAGCGGCAAGACGCTGACGATGCAGGAGCTGAACGAGGCGGTCGAGGCGATGCCGATGATGGCCGAGCGCACGCTCATCGTGGTAACGGACTGTGACCTCTTCAAGCTCCCCGAGGAGCAGCGCACGGCGCTCATCGCGCTGCTCAATGACTTTCCGCCGTACTGCTGCCTCGTGTTTGTGTATGATCTCATTGAGTATAAGCCGAGCAAGACGTATAAAAAGCTCTACGAGGCGCTCGATAAAAACGCACAGAGCGTCAAGTTCGAGGCGCAGGAGCGCAGCGACCTCATCAATTGGATCGGGCGGCGCTTCCGCGCGCTGGGCAAGGGCATCGACGCGCAGACGGCGGAGCACCTGATCTTCACCTGCGGCGCGCTGATGACTGGCCTTGTGCCGGAGATCGAGAAGATCGGCGCCTACGCCAAGGGAAAGAACATCACGACCGACGACATCAACGCCGTGGCCGATCCTGTGCTCGACGCGGTGGTGTTTGACATGACGAACGCCATCACGAAGCGCGACTACGGCCACGCGTCGGGGCTTTTAGGGCAGCTGCTCAAAAAGCAGGAGGAGCCGTTTGTGATCTTGGCCGTTATCAGCAAGGAGCTGCGGCGCATCTACACCGCGCGCATCGCGCTCGACAACGGCAAGGACAAGCTCTGGCTCATGGAGCTGTGGGGGATGCGGTCAGACTATCCCGCGCGCTTACTGATGGAGGCGGCGCGCAAAACGACGAGCGAGTGGTGCAGCCAGAGCTTGCTGATGTGCCAGCGGCTCGACCAACGCATGAAGAGTGAAAAGGGCATCGACAGCGAGGGTGAGCTCAAGCTGCTGCTGATGCGCCTTGCACAGGGGAAGTGAATCTATGGCAAAGCCGAAGGTAAAGGAAGTCATCGTCGTCGAGGGGCGGTACGACAAAAACACGCTCTCGCAGGTTGTGGACGCGGTCATCGTGGAGCTCGGCGGCTTCGCCGTGTTCAACGACAAGGAAAAGCAGGCCTTTTTGCGAAAGCTCGCCAAGGAGCGGGGCATCATCCTCTTCACCGACCCCGACGGCGCGGGATTCGTGATCCGTAACCGCGTCAAGGGCAATATCCCCGAGGGTCGTGTGCTGCAAGCCTACGTACCGGACATCTACGGCAAGGAGAAGCGCAAGCGCAAGGGCGGCAAGGAGGGCAAGCTCGGCGTCGAGGGCATGAAGCCGGAAATTTTGCTTGACGCCCTGCGCCGCGCGGGCGCGACCATTGATGACGAAAGCACTGTAAAGGGAAAATCCATCACAAAAGCAGACCTCTATGACCTGGGCCTGATCGGCCCGGACAGCGTGGAAAAGCGCAAAGCGCTGTGCAAAAGGCTGGAGCTGCCGGAGCATTTGAGCGCAAATGCGCTGGTGGAGGTGCTCAATTTGCTGATGAGCAGGGAAGAGCTTGAAAAGCTCTTCCAATGAAGAGCGAAATTATCCCTGCGTGCCAGCAGGAAACGGGGCAAAGGGGGCTGTTCTCTTTCACAAAAGAGAATAGCCCCCTTTAAATCCCCCAAGAGAAAGGTTTCGATTGGCAGTCTGAGGCTCGAACAGCCTTTATGCCTCCGGAATGCAAATGCCTGCGCGCGGCTTCGCCGCGTTTGGTGTTGCTATACGACTTGACTCTCTCCTATTATCCGCTGTTGCGCAGCCGTTGGCAGCTCTGCTGCCTTACGGATGCGGCACACCCCTTGCGGGTGCCGCTCTGCTGATCTTGTGGAAGCACAGCCTAATCTCCGTCTACTTCGGATTTTATCAATTTTGCTGCTGCCTGCCAAGGCGGCATTGCTGCGCTCGCCGCGGTTATGTCAGCGGTGATATTCCAGCAGATCGCCGACGGTGCAGTGCAGCACGCAGCAGATGCGGGCCAGAATGTCAAGGTCAAGTTTTTCAACGTCACCGCGATACCACTTGTCGACGACCTCAAAGCGCACACCGATCCTTCTTGCCAGCGTGTTGCGGTTGATGCCGTCACTGTCCATGCGCTCCTTTAACTTGAGCCGCACGTTTCCATACTCTTCCATTGTGATGATACCGCTGTCAGCCATATTTTTCACCTCAACGGTATACTATGGTGATAGTAACGTCTTGACTATTCGCTTATTTATAGTTACTATTTATATAGTATTTCAAAGGAGGATATGATTATGCTGACCTACAAAAATCTTTATTGCTCCCTGGTTCGCAGTATGAGCGAAGCCATCGACCTCTACGACGAGGGAAAGGGCATTCTCGCCCGCGAAGGTCTGAAAAAAGCCCTGTTGGACGCAGAAGACCAAGTCATTTCCCACGACATCATCCCCGACGAACCCATCAGCAACTCCCACCCAGCAGAAGACTAAACAGCGCGGCGAGCGCAGCAATGCCGCGCCCGCAGGCAGTCTGCCGCCGGTCCACCGTCACTCGCGCCTCACGATAGTAAGGCGCGGTTGCAACCAGTAACGAATCGCAGAAGCTTCATGGCGAAGCCATGTACACCGCACCTGATTCCGCAGGCTGAGCAGCTCTTCAAGCCCCAGACCGGCAATGTTGGGGGTCGAGGGGCCCTCCCCTTGCGTTCTCTTGGGGGATCTAAAGGGGGCCATTCTCTCACGCGAGAGAATGGCCCCCTTTGCCGCACCCCTGCGGGTACGCAGGGAAAAGCACGCAGCGCTGCCGCGCTGCATCACGCGCAGCGGAACGCTTCCACAGCCGCCCCATCCGCGCAGCGATACAGCCGCCCGCCCTTGGCGTAAAACGTCTCATTCCCCTCGTCGCATTCGACGTTCCATCGCAGACGCCACACTGTCTCGGCTCCGTTTTCGTCATAGCCCTGCCAGCCGAAGCAGCTGACCTCGTTCAGCGCTTTCACGTTCCTCCCAAGCCGCAGTGTCACCGTGCAGTCGACGATCTTCGCGTTCGGATAGTCCTTTTCCGCGTCCGCCGCAACTTTCTCGTCACCGAAGACGACCTGGGTATTCCATATCTCCGGCGCGTTCAGCGCAAACGCCGTCGGCACACCGCGGCCGATATACCCGCCGAGCGCCGTCACCTTGTAGCCGTGCACTTCATCGGGAATGACGATCACCGCGCCGTCGCTCCCGTCCCAGTCAACGTCCGCCGCAAAGGCTTGATGCGTCACCAGGTTGCGGTAGTAGCGCTGCCCGTCTGTGTCTGTCCAGTCCGCCGCGCGGTATCCCTGCGCACCGGTCAGCATCCATAAGAGGACTCCGACCGCCGCGGCGATCAGCGCGACCGGCAGCGCGATCGCGCCCATCTTTCCGGAATGTTTCTTCTGCATGACAATACTCCTTTCTTCATCCTTGCAAAGGGTCTTTTCATTTCCATCCAAGTTGATTATAATAGACAGACACCGCATTTGTAAAGGAGGTCCACCGCATGGCGACGCTCAACACCGATATCCGCTATATCAAAGGCGTGGGCGAAGCGCGCGCCAAGTCGCTCGCCAAACTCGGCATCACCGACCTGCGCTCCCTCCTTTCCTACTTTCCCCGCGCCTACGACGACCGCCGCGCGTACAAGAAGATCGCCGGCCTCATCCCCGGCGAGAATGCCTGTGTCTGCGCCGTCATCGCGGGCGAGCCCAAGCTCTCGCGCATTCGCAAGGGGCTCGACCTTATCAAGCTCCGCGCCGTCGACGAGACCGGCGCGCTTGAGCTCACCTATTTCAACCAGTCCTACCTCAAAAACACCTTCCACACCGGCGACGCCTACGTCTTCTTCGGCCGTGCCGAGGGTACGCCGAGCCGCCCGCAGATGACCAATCCCCTCTTTGAGCGCGAGGGCGCGCACCAGATCACCGGCCGCATCATGCCCATCTACCCGCTCACCGCGGGCGTCAGCCAGTCGATGCTCTGCAAGGCCGTCGAGCAGGGCCTTGCCGCCTGCGTCGACGAACTTCCTGACATCCTGCCTGAGGACGTCCGCCTCGTCTACCAGCTCTGCCACACCCGCTTTGCCTACGAAAACATCCACTTCCCCACAGACGACGAAGCCCTCTCCGCCGCGCGCCGCCGCCTTGCGTTCGAAGAGCTTTTCCTGCTCGCGCTCGGCCTCAAGCTCCTGCGCGAGCGCCGCACGTTCGTCGCGGGAAAACAGTGCAAAAAAGTCGACCTTTCGCCCTTTTTCACCTCTCTCCCCTTTTCCCTCACCGGCGCACAGCGCCGCGCCATCGGCGATATCGCGCGCGACCTGACAGGTCAGCGCCCGATGAACCGCCTCGTGCAGGGCGACGTCGGCTCTGGCAAAACGATGGTCGCCGCCGCCGCCATCTACATGGCCGCGAAAAATGGTCTTCAATGTGCCCTCATGGCCCCGACAGAAATCCTTGCCGAGCAGCACTATCGCTCGCTCGCCCCGCTTTTGGAGCCTCTCGGCATCCCCTGCGCGCTGCTCACCGCCTCGACCAAGGCCAGGGAGCGCCGTGCACTGAATGAACGTCTCCGATCCGGTGAACTCTCCCTTGTCATCGGCACGCACGCCCTGCTCTCGCCCGATGTACAGTATCAAAATCTTGGTCTCGTCGTCACCGACGAGCAGCACCGCTTCGGCGTCGACCAGCGCGCCGCGCTGTCCGCCAAGGGCGACGACCCGCACCTTCTCGTCATGTCCGCCACGCCCATTCCGCGCACGCTCGCGCTGATGATCTACGGCGATCTCGACGTCTCCATTCTAAATGAGCTCCCCCCCGGGCGGCAGAAGATCGACACCTTTGCCGTCCCGTCGAGCTATCACGAGCGAATCTACGCTTTTTTGCGCAAGCTCGTCGCCGAGGGCCGTCAGGCCTATATCGTCTGCCCCATGGTCGCGGAAAACGACGAGCTCCCCGATGAGCGCAAGGCCGTCACCGCCTACGCAGAAATGCTGCAAAAAGAGGTCTTTCCCGACCTTCGCATCGCCCCCATCCACGGCAAGATGAAGCCTAAGGAAAAGGACGCCGTCATGCGCGCTTTCGCCGCGCATGAGATCGACGTGCTCGTCTCCACCACCGTCATCGAGGTCGGCGTCGACGTGCCGAACGCCGCGCTCATGCTGATTGAAAACGCCGAGTGCTTCGGCCTCTCCCAGCTCCACCAGCTGCGCGGCCGCGTCGGCCGCGGCCGGCACAAGTCCTACTGCGTCCTTGTCTCCGACAACAAGGGTGAGGAAAACAAGCAGCGTCTCAAGGTCATGTCCTCCACGAGCGACGGCTTCGCCATCGCAGAAGAGGACTTGAAGCTCCGCGGCCCGGGCGACTTTTTCGGCTCCCGCCAGCACGGCCTGCCGTCGCTGCGCGTCGCCGATCTCTCGTGCGATTTATCGCTCCTGCACGAGACGCAGTCCGCCGCCGAGCAGCTCCTCGCCGCCGACCCCGCGCTCAAAAATCATCCGCTGCTCAAAGCCCGCGTCGAGCTTCTCTTCGAGCTCAACGCCGATGCCATGAATTGAAATAAAAAAATCAGGCCTGTTGGCTTGACTTTTTTACGCTTTGTAGTATGATTAGTATAACTAATCATACTTTAGGAGGTTGATTTTATGGAAGTACCTCAGGGCAAGCACGCCTGGATGGTCAAGATCGGCGAAAAGGGCCAGTTTGTCATCCCCAAGGAAGCGCGCGACATTTTCGGCTTTCACCCCGGCGACGAGCTCCTCGTCCTCGGCGACGACGAGCGCGGCATCGCCATCCTGCCCAAGGCCATGCAGCGGGAATATATGCTGCGCATCTTTTCCGAAATGGACAACGGGGGCGACAGCAAATGAGCAAGATCGTCTTTTTCTGCATCCCGGCCTACGGCCACACCAACCCGACGCTCGGCGTCGTGCGCGAGCTCACCGCGCGCGGTCACGAGGTCCGCTACTACTCCTACGAACCCATGCGCACGCTCATCGAAGCCGCAGGCGCGCAATTCGTCGCCTGCGACCCGTATGACTGCGAACAGCACCTCACGCCCGCCGACGGCGCGCGCGTCGGCAAGGACATTGCCTTTTCGACGCACATTCTGGTCGAGGCCACCCTCGCCCTCGACGAAATGGTCTGCGCCGACATGCGCGCTTACGCGCCCGACTGTATCGTCGCCGACTCGATGGCTGTCTGGGGCAAGGCCGTCGCCAAAAAGCTCGGCATCCCGTTCATCTCCTCGACCACGACCTTTGCCTTCAACCGCTATTCGGCCAAAGTCATGAAGCAGAGCGGCGGCCAGATGCTCAAAATGATGCTCGCCATGCCGAAGATCAACCGCGATCTCCAGCGCCTGCGTGACCGCGGCTATCCCATCAAAAATATTCTCGACATCATCCAGAACGACGACCGGACCGACACCATCGTCTACACCTCGCCCGAGTTCCAGCCCTGCGCCGACACGTTCTCAGACAAGTACGCCTTCGTCGGCCCGTCCATCCGCCCCGCGACAGAAAATATCGAAAAGACCCGCGATGTACTCATCTACATTTCGATGGGCACAGTCAACAACGACCTCCTCCCCTTCTACCGCACCTGTATCGCCGCGTTCGCGGACTCGCCCTATCAGGTCATCCTCTCCACCGGCGAGCAGATCGACCGTTCCGCTCTCGGCACACTTCCCGACAACATCACCGCCCTCCCCCACGTCGATCAGATCGCCGTGCTGCAAAAAGCCGACGTCTTCCTCTCCCACTGCGGCATGAACAGTGCGAGCGAGAGTCTCTACTTTGGCGTGCCGCTCGTTCTCTTCCCGCAGACGAACGAACAGGGCGGCGTCGCCGCCCGTGTCGCCGAACTTGGCGCGGGCCTCAAGCTCGAAAAAGCCGACGCTGCCTCCATCCGCACCGCGGTCAATGCCGTTCTGCAAACACCGTCGTACCGCGCGAATGCGCAGAAGATCCGTGAGAGCTTCCTCCGCTGCGGCGGCGCGAAAGCAGCGGTGGATAGAATTCTTTCTGTCGCTGACAGAAGATAAATTCCCTGCGACCGCGCATGGAAACGATTAAAGGGGGATATTCTCTTTCCTCGGAAAGAGAATATCCCCCTTTGACCCCCAAGAG
>ENA-UOJQ01001845-UOJQ01001845.1-human-gut-metagenome-genome-assembly--contig:-P63-NODE-1845-length-14909-cov-8.574593_pt1 | contig 14909 bp, 9 predicted proteins | sample MGYA00242352_ERZ723899 | MGnify/ENA metagenome assembly ERZ723899 | reverse complement strand
AGGCAGTGATTACGGCAATGGCAACTGACGGAAGCGGTGTAAAAGCAAAATGTACCGTTACTGTTATAGATGATGCAGATACAGATACAGATGATGAAGATGACGATGAATAATGGAGGCTTATTATGATTGAGATGAGAAGAGAAAAACGCTGGCCGGCAAAATTGAATTTGGAAATTTCCAATTTATTTAAGCAGGATCACGTAAAGGTGGAAAATATTAATGCACCGATTGAGGTAATTGATGTTTCCAAAGCGGGCATTGGTTTCCGTTCAGCCAGTGTACTGCCGATGGGGTATTACTTTAATGCGAGACTTACTTTGGCAGAAAACGATTCACTCAATTGTGTTGTTCGAATTATCCGTCAGCAGAAAAGCGGAGATGACTATATTTATGGATGTGAAATTGTAGGAACGGCATCCATTATGGATTATGTAATTAATGATTATGCTGCGTCTCTGCAGAAATAATAAGAATGAAACAATGCACCGGTGCTTAGAAGGAGACTTTTTTGCACCGGTGTTTTTATTTTGAAAAAAATTTTTACAAACCCTATTGACAAAGGCAACACAAGGTGGTATCTTTAGTTTAGTCAATGATTAGCACTCTTTGATAGTGAGTGCTAACAAAAAGGAAGCGAGGTGGTATTTTGGAACTGAATGAGAGAAAACAAAAGATACTCGAAGCGATTATTCGTAATTATATGGAGACAGGCGAGCCGGTTGGTTCCCGAACCGTTTCCAAGTACACGGATTTGAATCTTAGTTCCGCAACCATCCGTAATGAGATGTCGGATCTGGAAGAGATGGGATACATTTTACAGCCACACACTTCTGCCGGCAGAATTCCTTCGGATAAAGCATACCGACTATATGTAGACACGATTTTACAGAGAAAAGATGAAGAAGTGTCTGAGATGAAGGAGTTGATGGTCGAGAAGGCAGACAAGATTGACCTTCTGTTACAGCAGGTTGCAAAGTTACTTGCACAGAATACGAATTACACTTCCATGGTGACCAAGCCAAAGTATCAGCATAAGCGGATTAAGTTTATCCAGCTAAATCAGATGAGTGAACGACAGCTGCTTGTGATTGTTGTTCTTGATAACAACCACGTAAGCAATAAGTTCATTAACCTTATGACGGATGCCGATGAGAATGTGATTGCTCAGATGAATTTTTTGATGAACACGGCACTCACCGGACTTGATTTTACTGAGATTAACATGGCGATTATGCAACAAATCAAGGAAAAAGCAGGGGAATACGGAGAATTGGCATCCAGCATTTTGGATTGTATTTCGGAAGTTATGACAGAAGAGGATGACTCAGAGATTTACACATCGGGCGCCACGAATATTTTGAAATATCCGGAGTTATCGGATAAGGAGAAAATGACCGGACTGCTTTCCACATTTGAAGAAAAACAGATGTTGTCAGCGTGGGCCAACGATGAACCACCGGAGGATGACAAAGAACATGGCATTCAGGTGTACATTGGTGAGGAATCACCGGTAGAGTCAATGAAAGATTGTTCCGTTGTAACTGCCACGTACCGAATTAAAGAAGGCGTTTATGGAAAGATAGGTATTGTCGGACCAAAGCGTATGGACTACGAAAAAGTAGTTGGCACATTGGAAAACTGCATGCAGCAGCTAGATGACATATTTAAAAAGAAATAGCGAGGTGAAGTGAATTGGCTGAAGAGATGAAAAACGAAGACGTTAAAGAAGAAGTAAAGGAAGAAGAAACCGTAGAAGAAACGGTGGAACAAGCCGATAAAGAAGAAACAAAAGAAAAGAAAAAAACGGAGAAGTCAGAAAAAGCGGTTAAGAAGAAAGCAAAAAAAGACAAAAAAGATGAAAAGATTGAAGAGTTGAATGACCGCCTGATGAGAAATCTGGCAGAGTTTGAAAACTTTAGAAACCGCTCGGAAAAAGAAAAAAGTGCCATGTTTGAAATTGGTGCGAAGTCAGTTGTTGAAAAGATGCTTCCGGTTGTGGATAACTTGGAGCGAGGTTTTGACGGACTTTCCGATGAAGAAAAAGAGACACCATTTGCCAAAGGAATTGAGGCCGTTTACAAACAGCTTCTTACCGGATTAGAAGAAATCGGTGTGACACCGATTGAGGCAGTTGGTAAAGAATTTGACCCGAATTTCCATAATGCCGTTATGCATGATGAAGATGATTCAGATGCATCCAATCAGGTCATTGAGGAATTCCAAAAGGGTTATATGTATAAAGATTCAGTAGTCAGACACAGTATGGTTAAAGTGTTAAACTAATAAAGAAAATAACAGTCATGGTATAGACAGAAAGGAAGTATTATTATGAGCAAGATTATTGGTATTGACTTAGGAACAACAAACAGTTGTGTAGCAGTAATGGAAGGTGGTAAACCGGTTGTTGTAGCAAACGCTGAGGGCGCAAGAACAACCCCATCTGTTGTAGCATTTACAAAGACTGGTGAGCGTTTAGTTGGTGAGCCGGCAAAGCGTCAGGCAGTAACAAATGCAGAAAAGACCATTTCTTCTATTAAGAGACATATGGGTACGGATTACCGTGCAACAATTGATGACAAGAAATACACACCACAGGAAATTTCCGCTATGATTCTTCAGAAATTGAAAGGCGATGCAGAGAATTACCTTGGTGGTGAGAAGGTAACAGAGGCTGTAATTACAGTTCCTGCTTACTTTAACGACGCACAGCGTCAGGCAACCAAAGATGCAGGTAAAATTGCAGGCTTGGACGTAAAACGTATCATCAACGAGCCAACAGCAGCAGCACTTGCTTATGGTTTGGATAATGAAGGCGAGCAGAAGATTATGGTATACGACCTTGGTGGTGGTACATTTGATGTTTCCATCATTGAGATTGGTGATGGTGTCATCGAAGTACTTTCTACTTCCGGTGATAACAAACTTGGTGGTGACGACTTTGATAATAAAGTATGTGACTACATGGTTTCTGAATTTAAGAAGGCAGAAGGTGTAGATCTTTCTACTGATAAGATGGCAATGCAGCGTTTGAAAGAAGCAGCAGAGAAAGCAAAGAAAGAGTTGTCCTCTGCAACTACAACAAACATCAACCTGCCATTTATCACAGCTACAGCTGAGGGACCAAAGCACTTTGATATGAACTTAACACGTGCAAAATTCGATGAATTGACCGCTGACCTTGTAGAGAGAACAGCAACACCGGTTCAGAATGCATTGAAAGATGCCGGTATTACCGCTTCTGAATTAGGAAAAGTATTGTTGGTTGGTGGTTCAACACGTATCCCTGCTGTACAGGATAAAGTAAAACAGTTGACCGGACATGAGCCAAACAAATCCTTGAACCCGGATGAGTGTGTAGCACTTGGTGCTTCGATTCAGGGTGGTAAACTGGCTGGAGATTCCGGTGCCGGCGACATCCTTCTTCTGGATGTAACTCCATTGTCACTTGCTATCGAGACAATGGGTGGTGTGGCTACCAAACTTATCGAGAGAAATACAACAATTCCTACTAAGAAGAGTCAGATTTTCTCTACCGCAGCAGATAACCAGACCGCTGTAGACATTAACGTAGTACAGGGCGAGAGACAGTTCGCTAGAGATAATAAATCTCTTGGACAGTTCCGCTTGGATGGTATTCCTCCGGCAATGCGTGGAGTACCACAGATTGAGGTTACATTTGATATCGATGCCAATGGTATTGTAAATGTATCCGCTAAGGACTTGGGAACAGGAAAAGAACAGCACATCACAATTACTGCTGGTTCTAACATGAATGATGAAGAAATCGAAAAAGCAGTTAAAGAAGCTGCTGAATTCGAAGCACAGGATAAGAAGAGAAAAGAAGGCATTGATGCCCGCAACGAAGCTGACAGTATGGTATTCCAGACTGAGAAAGCATTGCAGGACGTTGGCGATGGCGTAGATGCAGCAGAGAAAGAAAAAGTACAGGCTGAGATTGATAAAGTAAAGGCAATCTTGGAGCGTACAACACCGGAGAACATGAGCGATGCCGATGTTGATGAGTTGAAAGCTGCAAAAGAATCTTTGATGACAAATGCACAGCAGGTATTCGCAAAAGTATACGAGCAGGCACAGCAGGCAGCCGGTGGTGCACAGGGAGCAGGTCCTGACATGAGCGGTGCAGGTGCCGGACCAAACCCTGGAGCAGGAGCAGCACAGGATAACAGCGGCGACGATGTAGTAGACGGAGACTACCGCGAACTCTAATGAGCAGCGAAGCTGCGAAGAATCACGGCTCATTAGAGAACTGGGAGCTGAGAAGGGCGAATGCCCGCGATGATGAGAATCACGCGGGTTATTTGCACGTAAAAGGATAGAAAGAGAGTGGAGGAGACATGGCAGACAAGAGAGATTATTACGAAGTCCTTGGCGTAGACAAGAATGCCGATGAGGCAGCGCTGAAAAAGGCCTATCGTGTATTAGCCAAAAAGTACCACCCCGATACGAATCCGGGTGATAAAGAAGCAGAAGCAAAATTCAAGGAAGCTTCTGAGGCTTATGCCGTATTAAGTGACCCGGAAAAGAGACGCCAGTATGATCAGTTTGGTCATGCCGCTTTTGATGGTGGTGCTGGTGGCGGCGGTGGATTCACCAATATGAATATGGATGATATCTTTGGCAGTTTCGGAGATATTTTCGGAGATTTATTCGGTGGAGGATTTGGCGGCGGCAGAAGCCGGCGTGCAGATCCGAACGCTCCACAGCGCGGAGCAAATCTGCGGACACAGGTAAAAATTACATTTGAAGAAGCTTGTTTTGGTACGGAAAAAGAAATTGAAATTCCATCCAAAGTTGAATGTAAAACTTGTGGGGGAAGCGGAGCCAAAGCAGGAACCAGCCCGGTCAAATGTGAGCGATGCGGCGGACGAGGACAGATTGTTCAGACACAGCAGTCACTTTTCGGAATGGTGCAGAATGTTACTACATGTCCGGCTTGTGGCGGTAAAGGTACAATTATTAAGGAAAAATGTCCGGCTTGTCACGGACAGGGTTATACAAGCAAAAAAGAGAAATTGCAGGTCAGCATTCCGGCAGGAATCGACCACGGACAGAGCGTTCGTCTGCGTGGCAAAGGAGAACCGGGTAAAAATGGCGGTGCCCGCGGTGATTTGCTTGTAGAAGTATATGTAGAACGCCACAAAGATTTCCAGCGCATGGATTATGATATTTACTCAACCGTACGGATTTCTTATCCAAGAGCTGTTCTTGGCGGAGATGTGGTTATCCCGACAATTGATGGCGATGTCGCATACAATGTAAAGGCAGGAACGCAGACCGGTACAAGAGTTCGTTTGCGTGGTAAGGGAGTTCCGTCCCTTCGTAACCGCAAAATGCGAGGCAACCATTATGTGGATTTGGTTGTGGATGTGCCGACAAAGCTTACCAAAGAGCAGAAAAAACTGTTAGAGCAGTTGGATAAGTCGTTTGAGGACGAGGAAAATAAGAAAAATAAAAAGCACAAAAAATAATCGTATAGGAAAGAAGCCTTCTGTTTATACTAATCGAAAACAGGAGGCTTTTTTTATGATACAGACATTTCGAATTAATACGATACGAGGAAGAGAGATTTTAGATTCCAGAGGAAATCCAACGATTGAGGTAGAGGTAAAATTGTGCGGAGGGGCAGCGGGCAGAGCATCCGTTCCCTCCGGAGCGTCTACGGGGGCGTTTGAAGCAGTGGAACTGCGAGACAGTGAATTGCCGCGTTACCGTGGAAATGGCGTAAAGCGTGCGGTAGAAAATATTAATGACATTCTTGCCGATAAATTGGAAGGGAAAAATGCATTAAATCAGGTGGAAATTGATACGCTGATGATACGTGAAGATGGTACCGCAAACAAAGCAAAACTGGGTGCTAATGCAATTTTGGGTACATCGCTTGCTGTGGCAAAGGCGGCAGCAAAACAGCTCGGTGTTCCGTTGTATCAGTATCTGGGCGGACCAAACGCGCGTGTTATGCCGATTCCGATGATGAATATTATGAATGGCGGAAAACATGCGGACAGTAGTTTAACGATTCAGGAGTTTATGATTATGCCGATAGGAGCATCTTCTTTTCACCAGTGTTTGGAGTGGTGCGTGAATGTATACGCTACCTTGAAGAAACTGTTGGCAGAAAAGGGATTTGCCACCTCCATTGGTGATGAGGGTGGATTCGCACCGCATCTTGCTCATGAGGACGAGGCGCTTTCTTTTATTACAGGGGCTATTGAAAAAGCAGGATACCGTCCGGGCGAGGATTTTTCGATTGCTATGGATGGTGCCAGCACAGAAATGTATGAGGAGGCTGTGAAAGCAGGAAGACCGGGCGAGTATTTGTTCTGGAAATCCGGTGAGTACAAAAGTACTGATGAAATGATTGATTTTTGGTGTGATTTGTGCCGCAAGTACCCAATTGTTTCCATTGAAGACGGGCTGGCAGAAGAGGATTGGTCGGGCTGGCAGAAACTCATGGATAAATTAGGAGATAAAGTGCAGCTTGTTGGTGATGATTTGTTTGTTACAAATACCAAACGTATCGAAAAGGGAATTAAACTTCAGGCGGCAAATGCGGTTTTAATCAAGCCAAATCAGATTGGAACCGTGACAGAAACTCTCGAGGCGATTCGAATGACACAGACGACCGGATGGAATGCCATTGTCAGTCATCGCTCAGGTGAAACGGAAGACACTACGATTGCAGACATTGCAGTCGGCATGAATGCCGGACAGATTAAAACCGGTGCGCCGGCGCGCACGGACCGAGTGGCTAAGTATAACCAGCTTCTTAGAATTGAAGAAGAACTTGGCGAGTGCGCTGTGTATGGTGGGTAAAGTAAAAAGCTGAAAAAAGTAAAATAAAAATGGCTGTGTCAACAAGTTTTGACACAGCCATAAATTTATTTACATGGGAAAGCCCGTTTCATTAAATTATACAATCCGTGCAGATAAACGACATTTTGGTGGCCGCCACCTCCGCGGTTTACAGCATCTCCGCCCATGGTTTCATAATAAATGTGCGGAACATTATTTTTTTCCAAGGCCTTATGGTAAAGGATAGGATTGTTACCTACCGTTGTGTCATTTTTCCCTTTTACAATCATAACTAACGTGTTTTCTTTATAAGCATCCGGTAGTGTGAAAGTATCTTCGGTAAAAATCCCTTTTTCTGCACTATATGGGAGAACGCCCGGAGCGGGACAAAAGGCACCGATATAACCAAATTTATCCGGATGTTTAAATCCTGCATTCAAAGCTTCTCTGCCACCCATTGAGAATCCCCAGACGGCTGTATTGAGACGTCCGGTTTTGACGCTGTAATGTTTGTTAATAGCAGGCATTAAGCAGTTTACGATATCGTTCACACAATTGTCATAGGCGTCATAAGTTTCTTGATTGTATCCTGCTCCCTGACCGGATTCATTGGCACAGATATTAGGGAAAACCATAATTGCTTCTTCCATAACATCATTGGCATAGCCGTTCCAAACAACATCTGTGGCACCATCTTGAGCAAGATTATAAATGCCCCAGCCATAACCGTGTAAACCGTAGACAACCGGATATTTTTTCTTTGGATTGTATCCATCCGGAAGTCCAACTAAGGCTTTTCTGGTCACTGTTTTTCCTTCTGCTACAGCAGTGGACTCGTATTCGAATTCTTCCGTTGTTCCTTTTACTCCATCTTTTCTTAATGCACCTGCCGGAACAGTTACATTTGGTTTGAAAATATTTTTCATAAAATTGTAGAAACCATGCTGGTAAACTGCTTTTTCATGGTTGCCACTGCCGCTGCCGCTTGGATCACCACCCATCGTTTCGTAGTAAACATGAGGTGTGTTTGTTTTTTGCAGAGCCTGATGATACAAAAGTGGGTGCTGTTTTACAACATCATCTTTAAATCCTTTTGTTATCTGTACATAAGTGTCATTTAAATATTCGCTTGGCAGCGTAAATGTGGAATCCGTATAAAATCCGGGTTCAGTAACTCCATTCATCGTGTAAGGCAAAAGACCCGGAGCCGGACAAAAAGCACCAATGTAACCAAATAAATCCGGTCGCTCAAATCCAATTTGCAAACTCACACGTCCGCCCATGGAAAATCCGCATACAGCAGTATTTTCACGACCTGTCAGTGTGGAATATTTTTTGTTGATAGCAGGCATAAGGCACTTTGTTAAGTCGTTGATGAAGTTGTCATAGGCTTTATAGTGTTCCAAACTGAAGCCGGTTCCTTTTCCTTCTTTGTTTGCACAAACATTAGCAAAAACAACAATGGAATCTTTCATATCATCATTTGCCATAGCGTTCCAGGCAACATATTGTGTATTGTCTCCGGTAAGAGAATATTCGTTACCGAAAATACCGTGCTGCATATAGATGACCGGATATTTTTTTGACTCGGTATATCCTTTTGGCAGTGCAACGCGTGCATGACGTTTTACGGTTTCGCCCTCTGACACTTCTGTAGAATCGTAGTAGAATTCTTCCAGAGTGCCACTGTTAGCCTCGTTTTTATTCATGAATCCGGATGGCAGATCAGAATAATCCGGATTTTCTTTTGGACGCGGGGTGGCAGTAGGCTTCGGAGAGCCGGTTGGAGTAGGGGGCAGTGTTGGTGTGGCTGATGCTGTTGGTGCAGTCGTTGGTTTTTCACCGGTATTTCCGGAATTTGTGGCTGCCGGCTGCGCACTTGCAATCGACTTTTTATTTGATACTTTGCTCTTTATTATAATTGTAACGACCCCAATCTTCTTAGTTTTTTTCTTAAGTTTTTCCTTTACGGTAATTTTTGTTTTTCCGGCTTTTTTTGCGGTAACAACTCCTTTTTTGTTTACCGAAACTTTTTTGTTAGAAGCCTTAAATGTGTACTTCGCTTTTTTCTTTTTTCCCTTTATTGTAATCTTTTTCTTTTGTCCTACGGTTAATGTGATTTTTGTTTTTGCTAACTTTGCCTTTGCAAAAACATCTGCCGAGAACAACGGGTTCAGGGCAGATGCTAAAAGTGCAAAGGACAAACTGAAGCAGAGAAATGTTTTTTTCATGTTTCAGAATCCCCTTTCTTTTTTACTTGAAAATACGTTTTAAGAAATTATACAAACCATGATGATAAACGGTTGCCCAGTGGCCACCGTTTCCTTTGCCTGCAGGGTCGCCGCCCATTGTTTCATAGTAGGAACATGGGATGCCGGCAGCCTTTAGTGCATTGTAATAATTGGTTGGATTACTGCCAACAACTGTGTCAGTAGCACCTTTTGTAATCTGAATATAAGTGCTGTTTATGTACTCATCGGCAAGTTTTAAATCCGCTTTTGTAAGCATGTCACCGCCATCTAAAGCACCCGGTGCCGGGTTAAATAATCCGATACCGCTAAATAAATCAGGACGTCTTATACCAATGTTCAATGTCTCGCGTCCGCCCATAGAAAATCCACAAACCGCCGTGTTTTCTCGTCCGGTCAGTGTGGAATATTCTTTATTAATGGCAGGCATTAATACTTTTGTTAAGTCATTAATGATGTAGTCATAATAAGAGGCTGTTTTTGCATCTGTGTTAAAACTGCTTTTTCCCTCTTCGTTACAGCATACACATGGGTAAACGACGATACATTCTTTGACATCACCATTGGCAATGGCATTCCATACCACATACTGTGTACCTGCACCATCATTAAGAATTCCGTTTCCGACCATGGATTCCGGCGTGTCACTTAATCCGTGGAGCATATAAACAACCGGATATTTTTTCGTTTTTGAATAGTCTTTTGGAAGAACAACCATAGCATAGCGGTCAATTGGTGTCTTTTTTGCAGATTCATCGTCACTGATGTATTCTGTTGATTCATATTCAAAGCGTTCTACTTCTCCTTTGTTAGCCTGATTTTTTGCGGTATAACCTTTTGGAATATTCGAAAATTCAGGGTCCTCAGGAAATGGAGTAGGGGTGACTTTTGGAGTCGGTGTTGCAGTAGCGGTAGCGGTCGGTTCGGCAGTAGGTTCATTACTCGGAGACGCCGCCGGGGTAGCTGTAACGACAGGTGTTGGCGTATTAAGTGCCGGAACTGTCGTGTTTTGTGCTATTTTCTTTTTGATAGTAACCGTAATGGTTCCCACCTTTCTTGTTTTTTTCTTCAACTTCTCTTTTACGGTAATTTTAACTTTGCCGGCTTTTTTTGCCGTGATAACGCCGGATTTACTTACGGAAGCTTTTTTGTTGGAAGCTTTGAAAGAATATTTTGCTTTTTTCTTTTTTGATTTTATTGAAATCTTTTTCTTTTGTCCAACGGTTAATGTAAGTTTCTTTTTGACCAGTTTTGCTTTTGCAGCCGCTGTTGCCGGAGTAAAGGCACTAAGTGTCGATACGGCAAGCGCAAAGCATAAACCGATGCTGATGGTTTGTTTTTTTAATATGTTCATGATAAACCCTCCTCATATAATTTTATGGTTATACTTTAGCATAGTGTGATTAGCATGAACATGATTTATCATGTCCAAAATATGAATTATTCACGCTTTTTGATGGTTGGGGTGGACTTGCCACAAAACTTATTGAAACACCCCCTGATATGTGTTAATATATGACATATACCGCATGGTAAATTTTGTAAACGTAATTTACCAATTCGTTTTGACGAAAGAACATAAATCAAATGAAGCAAAAAAGGAGGAATCTTTGTGAAAAGAAGAAAAACAAAACGCCTGCTGGCAGGATTACTTGCACTGGTAATGGTGCTTCCCCTGTGCGAGATTACGCTGGGGCAATCCACACCGGCTATGGCAGCAGTCAGTTTACAAAACCCAACCACCGATGGTAACGGTGTAACAACATGGGATTGTATCTATTTTGGAAACTACTATCAAAGTAACAGTTCAACAAAAGAACCAATTAAATGGCGAGTTCTTTCCGTGAATGGAAATGATGCCTTTTTGCTGGCAGACCAAAACTTGGATGCTAAACCGTATAACGAGAAATATACGGATGTAACATGGGCAACCTGTACCCTTCGTACATGGTTGAATGATACATTTTTAAATACGGCATTTACATCGGCAGAACAGGCTGCCATAAAGAACACAACAGTTGTGAACGAGGATAATCCATATTGGGATACAGAAGGTGGAGAGAATACCACAGATAAAGTGTATCTTTTGTCCATTGCAGAAACAAGTAATACGGCTTATGGATTTAATGGCGAGTTTAATACCAGCAGTAATACAAGAGAAGCAAAAAATACAGCATATGCAAAAGAGTGCGGAGCGTGGACGTCCACGAGTACGGAGTACGAGGGGAACGGCTTTTGGAGGCTGCGGTCGCCGGGCCTTTATAGTCATAATGCATCCTATGTGGATTACAATGGCTACGGCGATAGCCATGGGTCTCATGTCTACGGTGGTGTTCTTGGTGCGGTTCGGCCCGCTTTGCATTTAAATCTTTCCTCTTCTACTCTTTGGAGTTATGCAGGAAAAGTTACCTCGGAAGGGGGAGGTGGCTCATCACAGGAAACACCAAAGCCTGCTGCGACAGAACCGCCGGTAGTATCGGACCGTGATGAATCGCTAGGCACGGTTACAAAAGGAGCCGACCTTTCTCTTGGTTCCAACAAATCCGGGAAGTTAAGCAAAGAAATCAGTGAATTCTTTCCCGCCAACTGGAGTTTAGGCGCATCGGTATTTCCGGTTACGCTGTCTCAGAAAACAAAGGCAGATGGAAGTTATTCCGTGAAGATGGCAATCGGTGTTGGTAAAACCAACATGCTGGATTCCAAAACGGAGTGGAGCAGATACAAGCAGGTCGTGAATGACGCAGAGAAATATGCTTCTCTTACCGGTTTGTTATATCGGTATGCTCCAGAAAAAAGGTCTACTTATTCAGTGAGCAAATTTAAGAAGAAGCCAAGCTTATCTGCGGTAGGATATATGGAACAGGAATACGATAAGTATGGAAATCTGATTTCCTCCACCGGCAAGATAGCACCGGAATTGGCTTGGAAGGCAAGTACAAATTGGCAGTTTGCGTCACCGATTGGACCGTGGTATGCGTCATTGGCAGGTGGCGGAAAAATTGCAGGAGAACTGGGTCCGAAATATACATTTTCCACAAAGAAATGGACGCTCGATGGAAAACTGAGTTTAAAACCGGAAATCTCGTTAGAAGGCGGCTATGGAATTAATAAGATTATAACTGCAGGAGTAGGAGGAAAATTGCAGGTTGATGTGCAGTTTCTTCCAAAGTCATCCTGCTCAGCAACCGCCTCGGCATATATTCATTTGTACTGTGCATTTCTGGTGGATTGGCAGCATGATTTGAAAAGTACAACCTTTAAATTTTGGGGAAATCCCAATAAATTCAATCAGAATAATGACGGCTGGACATGTTCTTTGATTGATGATTCATTTGCAGAGAAAACATCTGCATGGAACCACAAGGCAGCCAGTCAGCCGATTGCGAAATTAAAGCAGAACGGTCAGACGGACAGCATGACGGAATCGACTTTGCAGAGCGGAATCCTCACCAGTTCGCTGCCGATTATTAGGGAAATCAATGGAACGAAGGTTATGATTTTCCAAGGATATGACAGTGAGCGCAGTGAGTTAAACCGTACGGTGTTACAGTATTCGGTCTGCAAAAACGGCTCGTGGACAACGCCAAAAGCGGTTTTGGATGATGGAAACGCCGATATGTACGCAGACATGGCAGTGACAGATGGCAAGCTGGTACTGGCATGGCAGAAGGAAAAGTCGGAAATCGAAGGCAGCGTAAGTGACGGTGCCAACACCATTTTAAATGACGTGGCGAAGAAATCCGAAATCTGGACAGCTGTTTTTGATGAGGCATCCGGTACATTTACACAGACCACACAGCTTACGAACAACGACAAACCGGATATGATGCCGAAAGTCAGTGAGGGAAGCGATGGTGCTGCCGTTACATGGCTTCGAAGTTCTTCCGAGGATTATGTCGAGAACGAGGGAACTACCACGATTTGTCGACAGACGATCGGCTCTTCCAAAGTGCAGGAGATTGCCTCTACGACGAAGGAAGTAAAAGAGTATGCGGTCTATGAAGAAGATGGTACAAACCATGCTGTTTATTTGACGGAAGATGAAAACGGAGAATCACAGATTTGTGATGAGGCAGATAAAACGCTTATTTCTTCCGGAGAAGACGAGGGAATCATTGCCGGACTGCAGTATGCGAACGGCAAGCTGCTTTATAACCGTAATGGAAAGATGTACGAGTTAAAGGATGGCGAAGGGACAGAGCTGACCGATGATGAAAACAGTATTCCATCTTCTGCGATTTACTGTAAAAATGGTGATTACGAAGGATTTGTATGGATTGCAAATGATGATGAGACCGGCGAAGGGAGCATAAAAGTTTCCATGAAAACAGAAGATGGTTTTTCAAAACCGGTTACGGTGTATACCGGAAAAGACAAGCGAATTCAGTATTTATCTCCGGTGTTGGAGAGTGACGGTCAGTGGGAGTTTGCTGCCAATGTATTGAACCAGAGCACAAACTTAAATGAGCTGCTTGTGATTTCAAAAACGCCGCAGACTGAATTGACCTTAGCAGGTGCTTCCATAGATGAGTACGATGTGGAGGATGATTTGACCGCTGTTCACTATTATGCAACCAATACGGAATTAACTCCGATTGATGAATTGATTGTAAAGATTCAATTGGAAGATGGTACGGAGGTTGAAAAGACGATATCGCAGACCGTTCAGCCGGGCGAGACGGTATCCGGCACGGCATACATGGATTTGTCGGATGTGACGAATCCGCAGACTGCATCGGTGTATGTCTATGCAAAAGGACAGACCGACCTCACAAAGAATCAGGTGTCCGTTTCTGTTGGTAAATCGGATATCCGGTTAACAAACACGGTAGAAGAAAAAGGCAGTCAGGCGGTTATCACGGCAACTTTAGAAAATGTCAGCGACCGCACCGCAACGACTACATTGAAACTTTACAGTGATGAGAAGAAATCCAAGCAGTTGTATACGTCAGAAAAAATTTCCATTGAACCATGGAAGCGTGTGACAAAGACCATTACCGTAAATAAGAGCGATTTGTCGTACAATGCAAATCAGGCAGTTTATATGCTGCTTCATGCGGATGTGGCAGAGGGTGACTGTGATGAGTCCAATAACGACAGTTATGCGATTTTGTATCAGGCAAAGACAAACACAAATACAAATACCAATTCGCAGACGTCTTCATCCGGAACGGCAAACGCCGGAAAGAAGCAGTCCACATCAAGCAAAACGGTAAAAGTAAAAGCACCTTCCAAGGTCAAACTTACCTCAGCTAAAAATGGAAAGGGTAAGAAACTTACTGTAAAGTGGAAAAAAGTCACCGGTGCCAAAGGCTATCAGCTTCAGTATGCTATGAACAAAAAGTTCAAAAAGAAAAAGAGCGTACAGACAAAGAAAACCAAGTACACCATTAAGAAACTGAAAAAGAAGAAAACATATTACATTCGAGTTCGTGCCTATAAGATGAATGGAAAGAAAAAAGTGTACGGTAAGTGGAGCACGGTGAAAAAAGTTAAGATAAAGAAGTAACACAAGGAAGTAATATAAGACAGATTTTGAAAAAACTTTGAGCGTAGAACGCCCCTCCTATTGGTGGTGTCGTTTTACGCTCTTTTTATATGCCGGAATTTGGTTTGTTTGGCACGATTTAAGGTTCTTTTTGAGGGGCGTAAGTCGCCTGACAATTGTAAGCAAATATATTGACTTCGCACTTTGATTGTGCTAGTATATATACAAACAAGGGTGGGGCGCAGATGTTCTCCTTGTAGTGATAGAAATAAAAGAATTTAGGTAATTAAGGAGGATACTGTTTGGGAGCAAAAGATTTAGCAGAGAAAAATTTACTACAATACAAAGATGTATTT
>ENA-UOJQ01001835-UOJQ01001835.1-human-gut-metagenome-genome-assembly--contig:-P63-NODE-1835-length-14977-cov-17.174172_pt1 | contig 14977 bp, 5 predicted proteins | sample MGYA00242352_ERZ723899 | MGnify/ENA metagenome assembly ERZ723899 | reverse complement strand
CCACCGTGTAGTGGCTGAGACACAAGCCCGTCACTTTAGTGATGGGTTATTGACTTTGTTCACCCCCTTTCTTGATAAAATTTAATTCATTCATTATATCTATTTCAATCCACACACCCACGCGGGATGCGACTAAGATCGACGAGGTGTGATTGTGCTTACGCAAATTTCAACCCACACACCCACGCGGGATGCGACAGCATAGAGATGTTGTTAGACTCTCTGTCTTGGATATTTCAATCCGCGCATCCATACGGGATGCGACAACAATAATAAATAAGTCACACTGTACAAAAACAATATATTTGATGCAATCTGCATATTCCATTAATAAAAGATTCTGTTATCAGCTTCTCTGCACCAATTTGATTGACGAAATTTTATCCTGTTATGGTGCGAATCTATTGGGAAGTTTCTGCGCGCTATTGGTTCGCATTTGTTTCTCTGAATGATATATGGGCAAAATCTTTAAAAAGTAAAAGAAAAATCTCAATTTTTTAAAAAAATAAAAAACGCCGCCGGAAAATTCCGGCAGCGCCTTTTTTAATGTGTCTGGATAATGTCGTAATCCTGATTTGAGTTTCCGTTGGTGCCATTGCCATATAATGCAAGCAGTGTTGGAATCTCATTGCCAAACGAATAATGCTTGGTAGATTTGTTTCCATTCTTGTCTTTGCATATAATATCGAATGTACCATTGTTTTCTCCCTGATCATACTTCAGGTTGAATACCTCACCGATTGCAGTTATATCTGCTGTTTCCAGATATACATACCGGCCTTTGTTCTTTCCATTATCCTTTTCTTCGTCGAACTGCTCCCACGCATACATCTTCTCGCCTTCAAAGGTGATCGTATCGTATGGATCCTTGTGGTCTGCAAGTCCGTCTCCGTTTTTGTCACTTGCATCTACAAATCTTACAGATGAAGGAAGTCCAAGTGTTGCATGCCATCTCTGTGCATGATAGAAATACATATCTTCTGTGACCTTGTTCTTGCCTTCGTCCTGTCCGATTGCAGAGAAGTCTTTGAATAATTCCTGGTTATTGCTTCCATTGATGTCATTATGCAGAGCTGTTACCTTACTGTTACCGATAAATGTCTTAGCTCTGTCACCAAGATACAGGAACTGGGTGTTTCCAAGCCGGAAATCATCTCCATGAGGAATTTCCAGAGGCTGCTTTACTTCACTTTCAAGACCGGTTTCCGGATCCACCTTTGTCAGAGGTGTGCCATCTTCTTTAAGAATTGTCTTTCCAAGTCTCTCGCTCATCAGAGTTGTCTCTTTGTTTTCCTCTGTACTGTAATTTCTTCTTGCGGACTCATCTCTCCAGTTGATGTTCATGGTGTAATCATAAATATCCTTGGAAAGCTTCTTATAACGGTCAGTTCCGTATTCGTCCATCAGTCCAAAGTAATTGATTGGATTGGTTTCTTCCTCTGAGTTGATGTAAACATCAACCGGAATCAGAGTATCTGTCCATGTATCCAGTGCATAGTATTTCGGCTCGATCTGTAGTTTGCCTCCGTAATAATCACCAATTGTTGAAATATCCCACAGCAGATTGTAACCAAATTTCAGCTGCTCGCTTTCCTTGAGGGATTCAATATTGTTTTTGCATGCGGCAAGCGGAGTTGGAACAACCTTGTCAGCCCTGTCACCTTTATCCGTCCACTTCGCTGTCGTGTAGGTGTTGTACCACTCATTGTATGGTGATACTTTTTCGCCTCGGATATCCGTAGCCGTGTCACCGTTGTTCTTATGCCATGACAGATACATGTTCTGGACTGCCTGGTCTACCTTGTGGACGATACCGTCGATATCCCATTCATTCAGTGATTTTTTAAAGAAGTTGGAAAATCTCATGTCTCCGGTGTCTTCAAGGAGCAGGTTTCCGATACGTCCTACAACATCAATAAAGAACTGTCTGTATACGGAATGCTTTGCTGTAAGGTCTACGCTTCTGTCTTTGTTTGTCATGCTGTCATTCGACTGTGCGCAGTCAATACTCAGGCTTCCGTCACGGCCATATGGGTTTTCGCTTCCATATGGAGATTCGCGGTTGTTGATTGCTTCTACAGCAAATTCAACTGCACCTGCTGACATCTCACTGTTATTCAGCTGGCAGTAGAAATCGTAAGTATCCTGTGGAGTCTTGCCATCTTCCTTGCAAATCTCCAGCTGGAACCACTCATCCTTCTGGTGTTCTTCCCATACGCCATTTCTGTTATACAGTACATTGTAAGGGAATCTGATCCATTTTTCACGGGTCCACTCTGTTGTATCCATCTTGTTGACATATCCATGTCCTCTTCCCTGCTCGGTGTTTAAAACGCCAAGATGATCGGTGTCATAGAAATCTCCCATGTTTGGATAGTATACCTGGAAGTAGTTATCCAGCAGGATGAAATCTCCCATTGTCAAAGCTTTTCCGCTTGTATTCGTTGCATTTTCTTTGTTGTTTGCTGCTTTATGTGCCTCATCGTTGTGGCAGGCATCATAGCAGATTTCATTGCCTACATCATAGTGGTTTCCAGTATGGTGCGGTTCACTGCATGAAAGTTCATAGCTTACGTTTCCATTTGCTACTGTCTCACATTTGTTTGTACATTTGTGTCCATCGAACTTATTCTTGCAGTTCCAGATTGGGTTTACAATCGTATATCCGTTTGTTGTAACATAAGTAGGAATCTTGCTGTAATCAGTTCCGATAATGGATTTGATTACATCGTAAACCTTGACCGGATCGTAATCGGTGTGTGCTTCGAGGACGGTAATCTTAGCGAGACCGTTGCCGGAATGCTCTCCGGTTTTTCCGGCTACATCTGTTAAAGATGGAGCAGCATATCCGGATCCTCCACCGCCATATGAATATTGATCATCATCCATTCCTACATAACCACCGAAATAGCCGCCACCACCAGCTCCAGTATTTTGTCCACCACCACCGACTGTTTGGCCTTGTCCAAATGCATAACCGGATGTTGCTGTTGCAATGTTTGATGTTCCATATGCTGCAGTTGGATTGCTAATTGCGCTTCCACCGTCACCTCCTCGTGATCTGGACCATGTTCCACCATAATCTAATCCGCCACCACCGCCGGCTACTAATAAAATAGAGTTTTTGTTTGTACCTAACGATGATAATAAGCCATTGGATGTTGATATATGCGTTGCTCCTCCTCCAGCAGAGCCATGATCATTATTTCCGCCACCACCATTGTACCCACCATTTGATGTTGTACAGGTGTTTGCTCCCTTTCCTCCAACAACAATGTAAAGAGTGGATTCTTGGGTTAATGTCAGAACGCCTTTTGAATATCCGCCATAGCCTCCTGAATGATTGCTACCTCCAGTCCAAGTATCATTTCCACCCTGAGCTCCCCATGTTTCCAGCTTGTAGACACCGGCCGGTAATGTAACGTTCTGAACAGATCCGGAATAGTCATAGGAGTAAACTTTTCCGGCAGTTACACCAGAATTTCCACTCCCGGAGTCACCGTAGCAGTTTTTCAGCTGTGTTTTTACCTTGGACCATACTTCTGCACCAAGCATTTTTTCGAGGTCAGTAGTATTACCGCTGCTCGCTTCATCGAGAGCAATTTGTAATCCTTCAGAATTTGCGGTAAGACATTTGGCAGTATGGGTATGTGTATTGTTTGTTCCGTTCTGGATATTTTCTCCATTGTCGTATTTTCCGGTCCAGTCAATACTCTTTACCGTTTTTGCTTTTGTAGTTCCTGTAATTTTAACAAGTCCATTACCTTCTCGTACACCAGTTTCTCCTGAAATAGATGTAAGTTTTGATGCATCCGCAAATCCAGATCCACCGCCACCGCTTGAATCGTCTGATTGAGGAGCAGCATGGTCGTGTCCACCGGCTCCACCGCCGTAATAGCCACCACCAGCTCCGGATCCGGAATCAGTTCCACCACCAGAGCAGATGTTTGATCCACCTTGTCCAAATGAACCTGCTGTTCCGCAGCTTCCAGGTGATCCTCCTGCAGATAATGTTGCGCCGTAGCCTAAATTACCACAACCGGCACCACCATTTGTGCCATTTTGGTTAGCACCACCACCAGCTCCGCCAGCGCAGCGTCCAGAAGAACCAGCTCCACCACCGGCAACTAATATTACGGATGATTTGTCTGATGACAGCTTGGCTAATGTTCCATCAGCAGTAGCAATATGAGTTGCTCCGCCTCCAGGTGCAGCACCTGCGCCACCACCATTATAGCCACCACCGCTATGCCATACATTATCCTGACCTTTGCCGCCAACTCCTATATATAGAGTTGTTTCTTTGTTAATAGTGATAGTTCCTTTACTGTAACCACCTTTTCCAGGAGCGGCATTGCTATGGTAGTTGAAATTGCCACCTTGCGCTCCCCAGGCTTCCAATGTATAAGTTCCCGGCTGCAACTTTACGGACTGTATTTTTCCGGTATATTCAAAAGTTTTCTCAACTTTTTCGGAAGCTGTGGTTGTTGTGCTCTTGTCGCTTACACCATTGTAGTAATTCTGCGTTGTTTCTGCGTGTTTTTCTTCTCCAGTAAAACATGCAGCTGTGTGCTTTGTACTGCCAGGAAGTCTTGTAATTGCCAGATTGTCTACATTGTAGTCGATGCTTCTGTTTGACTCATCTTTGTTTCCGAGATAAAATCCGTTGCCGGCAAATACAGACATCGTGTCATTTCCATCGTGCACTTTTATGAAATCTACATAGTTACCGTCTACATACACTTTGGTATTAATATCAAGATCATAGGTAGTTCCTTTAACATTTATACTTGATTTTTCCATTGTAACGGAATCAAATCCAAACTGATACTGAATCCGGTACTTCTTATTTTGTGTAATCACAGAATCAGCAGACTGATATTCATCGCCGTTTGCTAATTCTAACCGTAATTTTCCATCTGCTCCATTAACAAGCTGTGTTGCTTCTGTGGAAATGATTGCAGCCGGTGACTGCTCACGGAAAGTGAAATCTCCTGCGATTTCATAGGAATCCGTTGTTACAGAAGAGTCAATGCCAAGGGAATCCCAGCTGAAGTATAATGCTCCCGTGCTTCCGCTACCATATAAGTAACGGTCTGGCTGAACAGCATCATCTGCAGATACTCCTTCGAAAGCTTCCTTGCCGTCATATCTCTTTAAGCTGAAACCGCTTCCTTCCAGAACTGCTTCTGAATAATTTCCACCATCTGATGTAATATCTGACACAATTGTTTCATAAGTCGATGTATTCGTATTATCATCCGGATCTACTCTTGTCTGGGTGGCATTGTCCATTGAGAACGCTGCCTTTCGTATCAGTTCTGCATATTTACAGTTTAAAATTCTGAACTGACAGTCCACAGCTGTTCCCGGACAGGTATCGTCGGCCGCTTCCTTATTCATGTTAGCTGCTCCGCCCTTATCTGTGTTCAGAACTCGCTGATCCAGTGATTTGTCAGCTCCTACAACAAATGAATACTGTACGGATACCGGATTGTGGACAACAATATTGTTAACTTTTGTCTGTCCGTCTGTATAGATGGATTCCATTGTATATCCATACTTGCCTATAACTGGATCTAATGAATCGTCATCAATTTCGTAAGTAAATTCGTCAATATTGTGTTCCTGATAATGATCATCTGCTCCAAAATTGTCATAAGTCAGGATAGGCAGGTAAAATGCATAGGACTGTCCGGTAACGTATTCTTTGTTCTCGTTTGTTGGGCACTGTGCAATGCCGTCCCGTAAAAGAACAAGTCCGGCATTTCCGAACTGTGCTGTGCCAGGATCCGGTATACGGTTTCCCCAGCTGATATCTCCCCATGCGCTCTGCTTTGTCGGAGCCTTGTATACGCTTCCGGTGTTTCTGCTCATGCGGGCAGAACCTGTATCAGATGTATCATATTTTTTTCCGGCAAAAGTGTTTCCACATCCCGGTGAGCAGAGGTTTCTGCTGATATCACCTTTTGTCATATTTCTTGCGTTGGCATCCTGTGCTGCCACAGTCTCGATACGACGTGCTGATTGTACTTCTGCAAGGTTCAATGTTTTTCCGTTTTCGTCTGTATCAGAAATACTGTTATATTTCTGCTCATCATTGTCAAAAGCAGTATCTACGGTCGCTCCGTTTCCGGAACCGTTGTACTTGCCTTTCACATCGCTGTAATGTCCGTTGTATCCGCCAATGTTAAGGCTTGTGCTCTGCTGGCGCAGTGGATTATTGGTCCACATGCGGTTCGTCCACATTTCAAGAGCTTTCTGCGTATTCTGCTTTTTAAGATTATTCATATCTTCCGGTTTCGAATACCACAGGTCATCTTTATAATTTTTCTGTGCTTCTGCACTTACCTTATCGTCATAATAGAGAATGCTCTGGTTTCCGGAACTTGTCTGTAGAATCAGGAAATCTGAAATAACAGTAGCTGTTACATTCAGTTTTCTTCTTTTATCAAAACGTTTCCATTCCAGAGATTTCTTATCGACAGCGTCTGTTTTATCTGCAGAATATTTTGTCTTTGTTTCTGCAGCGTCTCCTGCTTCTCCCTTGCTGTTTGCATTGTCATGGCGGTTCGCAAGGTTGATCTTTGCATTAGTTGTTGCATTTGTGTCTTTATTGCTGTACAGGCATCCTTTACACCAGCTCTTCTTATGTCCGTTCGCTGTTACAATAACAGGACTTCCAGAATGAGATGCTGTCTGTCCGTCACAAAAATCTGTACGTTTTGTTTCATTTTTGCTGTTGAACTCTGTCCAGGTAACATTATCATCCTGTCCGGTCTGTAAGCTGTAGCGGATACGTCCGGCTTTGGATGTGTTCTGCTGTGCAATATTATAGAAGATATTCGGGTCATATCTTACGATTTTGCTGCGGATAACATCAATATCATTATCAGTGTCGTCACCTTCACCTACTCCAACATCATAGATGCTGTCATCTTCCTGATCCTGGTCATCCTGATCGGAAGCTGGAATATTTCCCATGATGACATTGCCGTCTTCATCGTACTGTACTCCATTATCTTCAACCTTCGATTCAGTATCGTACTTGATGTAATCCTGCACATCTCCCTTTTTTTCCTCATCCTTTTCCTTTTTGATCTCTTCTGCTTCTTTTCCGTCTTCGATGCCGGTTCCGTTGCCTTCGTCGGTCTGCCGGATCTCGCTCATACCTGTGGCATAGCCGTCATCCAGCTTCCATACCTTAAGGTTTGTGAAACGGATGGTATCGAAACGCAACTTTTGTGTCCATACATCCTCGATCTGCGGGAGTACATGCTCGCAGCATGCGCCACACATAGCATGTGCACCAAACTGTGTCAGTCCGGTTTTCTTTGATACAGTCAATCCGCTCTCTCCGACTTTTCCATCATAATTTTTTGCATTAATGGAACCATCCTTGAATGTTACCTTGATTGTGTAGCTGATGGAAGGAGAAGCTCCGTCTGTAGAACCTACATAACCGCTCCATGAGGAATGTCCTGTTACGGCTCCTGTTTTCGGGTCTGTCGTATGAGATCCGCTTGCTGAAGCAATATTACCTTTGGTAAATCCCCATCCGGTACCAAGGTCGCCAGATGTATTCTGTCTTTTTGCACTTGATACAAGATTTGAAGAAGTATATGTGCCGCCACCGTATGTTCTTCCTGTACCGGTTGTTGAATAATTCATTTCACCACCGGTAAGAGTTACCTTTATGGTTGCATCGCCTACTTTATAAATTCTCTTGTATCCGTCTGAATCCGCAATACGGATCACCGTTCCATCATCATTTGTTTGTTCCATTTTCTTTGCCCATGTCTGAGCATTCGAAAGTGCCGTATTATATGAGCTGACATCCCAGTTCGCAGGTTTGGTTGAAATAGAGTATACTTTTCCGGCATTGCCGCCTTCACATGGCTTTCCTGTTGGTGAAGTGTTTGAACCGACTTTTGTCCATGCCGGTGTATTGTTTGCAATCGTGCCGGTCCATGTTGCCTCAAACTTCGTTGCTGAGGTATGCCCATGGACGGAAGTATTATAGCTGCTTGCTCCGGTCGGGTTGACCGCATTGTTCTTTTCTGCAGTTACCGTCTTTTCATTCTTCTTATCTTCATTATCCGATACGAAGGTTTCCGTTTTTGACTGTCCAGCCGCAAGTGGCTTTAAGGTGTCTCCATCCTTGTATTCACAGTCAGTTTTCTTGAACACGGACTTATAGGTACGGGTCGTACGGTAGCTGCCCTTGCCTGATGCACGGAAGTCATCGTACACGGCCTGCATGTTTACGATGAACTCGGATCCGCCGGTCGCAAAGTACAGGGTGCGTGTCGTCGGAACGCCGGCCATTGCCTCGAAGGTTTCATTGTAAATGGAGCCTTCTTTCAGCTCGGCATATGCCTGCGGGGTTGAAAAGTAGGTGCCGCTTAAGTCGACTTCCTGCTCTTCATCTATTATTATGCCTGGTTTATAGGTATACATGGCGATGACGTTGTTTGTCTGGAAATATTTTGCATCATCCGGCAGTGTTATTGTGTTTTTCTTTGAAGATACGGTCTTTACCTGCGAAGTATCCGCAATGTTGACCCACTTATCTCTGCCATCATCACCTTTTACGCGCTTGTAAATATAAACTCTCGCTCTCCATGAGACATACTGTCTGCCTGCTCCCTTAAAATTCATTCCTTTCTCGGCAAGTGTTGTATTTTTGATATGCCAGATCAGGGCATTGTTATTGATTGCAACTTTTCCGCCGACGCTCTTGCCGTTCACGAGAATGTTGTAGTTCTGGTTCTTTTCTGATTTTGCAAGGGTGCTGCTGTATTTATTGAAATCCTTCGTTGCGCTATTGATCTGCTTTGGAGCGATCGTTTTTTTATTATATTTGAATGATTTTATTCTATCCTTTTTTTCGCCATCGAGTTTGGTCTTTTTTGAATTAATGAACTCGACCTGCACATAATAGTCCTTGGAATTCATGATCTTCTTGAAATCCGATACTATCGTTTTGTCGCTTGTATTTACGGCAAGCTTCACATAGACATCATCTTTCTGGTTGTATGTCGCTTTTTCGCCTATTTTCTTGCTGATGGAAACGGACTCGAATTTCTTCTTGATATTGCTTCCGTTCGACTTCGGGTTTTTGTTTCCCTCGGCTGCCTTTGAGTAGATGTAAAGCTTATAGCCGGAAGTCACCTCATCATCCTCGGATGGATAGATCCAGTTAAAACCATCGATTGCATAGGTTCCGTAAGCGTAATTTCGTCTGTCTGGGGAGCTCATGCTCTTATAGGCACCATTGTTTGGAGACTGCATCTTAAGCAGCTCGACTGCGTTTAGTGCATTTCCGTATGCTTCCGTTACTTTTCCGTTCTTATCGGACAGGTAGTATTTATTGGTAACACGGGTCATGATCGTTCTGCCATACCATGTCTGTGCATTATCCTTTGTTATCTTCTTATTGCTGCTGATAGCTTTCTTCAGGCGGTTATAGTATCCATTGTAATTATTCTTCATCTTTGAAGCGGATACGACACCCTGATTATTGGAAACTTCCTTATTTAACGCCTGGTAGTTATTCGTTTTGGTTTCGCTGGCTACCGCAAAGCCGACGAAGCCTTTGTTGAGGCCTTGGGAGTTTGAAGTACTGTCTTTTTCGCTATAACTATTTGATCTTAGATCATATTGCTGGGCGTACATGTCTCCGACGCTGGTGTAATATACCGTGCCATTTACATCTGCAGCCATGCCAACATCGACACGGAAGACGACGTTTTTCTGGCTGGAGCTATCTTTAGAAGCATTTTTTACATAAATCTCAATCTGTTTCCACCAAGGATCTGCGCTTGCTGCTCCGCCGCTGGCATAGGCATCTGCGTAGCCACAGACGAGCAGGTCGAGGTAATGCAGGTTGTATTCGTTATTGATGACCGTCTTCTGGAGGTAGGAAAGGTTAGAGCTGATTCCTATTCTCTTATTTAAAAACTTGTTTCCCTGGAAGAGATTTTTTAATACTTGTTGGTCCAGACAGCCTATGTTGCCCCCCAGTCTGTTGATAACTTCTTCTCCTGCGTCAGTTCCTTCAAATATATCCGTTAAATTTGTCTGTCGGTTGTATTTAATTGTATCTCCGGTTGTGCTCTGCAGAAATGTCAAAGCACATTCCGGATAAGTCGCATAAATCTTGCCGTCATGCGTTATATTTGCAATTGAACCGATCAGCTGCTGTGCTCTCTTTGCCGGTTTTGGTAATTCTGCATGTCCTTTCCGAGCCTTATCGAGAGCTTTGGTATCAATCATTTTATTGAGTTCCGGCTTTGTGAGCTTTGATATCTTGGAGTAATCGGCTACTTTTGCCTTTCTGCCAGTGCCTCCGCCTTTTCTAGGATTTCCATCGCCGTTTATAAAAGTAATGTACGTTTTCCCTGTCTGCTTTTTAGTCTGCTGCTTGATATATTTTTTAAGTTTGTTGTAATATATTCCGCTTCCAGATTTATTGGCAATTTTTTCATCAATGTTTGTTTTTCCAGGATCAAGTGGTCCAATTCCAATCATGTATGAAGTAAATCTGTCTCCATCTTTGTACCAGTAAGTATAGTTAAAATGCAGGTTGTTCACTGCTGATTTACATGTACTTCCATTTACAATGACCTTTGAATGCTCTTTTTTTGCAATCCAGAGCTTTGAAATGTCCTTTGGAACGTAAATCAATGTTCCTTTATTAAAAGATTTTGATGTCTGATTCAGGAGCATGTTCTGGGTGATCATATGATGGCTGTTGTTACAGTATTTATAAATAGCCTTTCCGTTTTTATCTGTTCCGGTCTGTATCCAATAAGGATAAGAATGGTTAAACTTATCTTTGTGGCTTATTCCCCAGCTTTCAATAGATTTTTCAACCCCGGAAGCGTTTGTTGCATTTTTTTTGCTTCCAGAATATTTGTATTTTGTCTTTAAAAACTCATTGAAATCATAGCTTTCCACAGATACACCTGTCACCGCAGGCTCAAGTGGAAACACTTTGATATTTCCGCCGGAAACATAAGTCGCGGAACCTGTATTTCCATTTCCGCCGTACTGTCCTTCGTTTGCCGCATAAATGGTATTTGCCTCAATGGTACCAAGGCCTACCGCAGCGCACATGAAGCCGACTGCGAGCAGGTGCATCTTGTGTGTTTTCAGCCAGCCCGACGTTTTCCCAGCCAGCCGGCTTATGAATTTTCTGTCTTGGTTTTGTGATTCTCTTTTCATAAAAAAACCTCGTTTCTGAAATAATACGTATTTTTTCGCTAGATATATTATGGAAAGAGATTTTTTCGCATAAAAAAATGAGACATAAGTCCCATTGACTTTTTAAATCCGGTGTCATATAATATAAATACAGAAAGCAATACCGTAGACGGTTTGCCTAAAGTTTTTGTTATAAAAAATAACCGCAACTTTTGGTCGAGGGCGGTTATTTTTTTTTTGCCTTATTTTACAATCATACGCTCGGGCAAATCAAAAGAAAATAACTTGACGTTTTTCAAAAGCAATGATATGATTAAGGCATAAAAAAGAGTGCCCGCTGGTAACAGGCACTCAATGAAGCATCACTCCAATGGTGGAGCTTCCCGACAAAATATGCTATATGTCCAAACGGACACCGCCTACCTTGTTGGTCGCAGGGTAGGCATTATTTTTTATGCTTCTTGTTTCTCTTATCGAGAAAGGTAAGCAACGTAATTAGAAACTGTCCGAAACAAATCAACAAACCGAGAATTTCCAGTATAATCATTATAATTTCATAAGTACTCATAACTACGCACCCCCTTCCGTATGTAATGGATGGGGAAGCTGCCGCCCTGTCGTGGCTTCGTTTATATTTTACCATTCTTTACCTCATTTCGCAACCGCATGTTCGATTTTCCTGCATAAAAAAAGAACCACATTTCTGTGGTCCTTTTCCAAGTTTTAATGCTTTTTGATTTCAATATCAATGGTATATCCAACCTTTGAGATAGGTCTGCTTGCGGCACTTTCTCCGGTAGGTTTCCACTTATACACGCACGCATTGCTGAGCACAATCAAGACAGTTTCGCCCTTTTTGAGCTTTTCCTCGGTATGATATTTACCAGCAATTGGGTTGCGGTAGCGATTATCTACACCGCCATCTTTAAGCCAAATATCATACGGATTACCTCTCAATCCCAGCTTCAGATTATCCTTCTCGGTTTCAATAGCTTCGTTGAAGTCGTCCTCGTCGGCATCCGGATTGTTCTTCCACCACCACTTTGTGAACGCATTGTTCAGGTAGTCTGTGGAGATGTCTTTGTAATTTGCTGTGAGGATTTCTTTGAGCGAATCAGAATAATATTCTTCATATCCGTAAGTAAAGGTGTAGTCTTCCGTGTAATCCTTACGTTCGCCGCATAAGAGTAGTTCTTGATCTGAGGTTCTTGAAGAATTCTTAACCATTTTGTCCATTCTTGGTTGAATACTGTACATTTTACTTTTATCGCTCATCTTAAGATTTGTAAAATTAAAGTGATAATATCCGGTCTGCGGTGCTGTGAATTTCACAAATGAAAAATAATCATACTTGGCATCGCCTACAACGCCATTCCATGAGATTAAGTCGTGGCCTTTATTTTTTTTGGTAGTCTTACCAACAGCCTTCACTTTTACGGTTGTTTTACCAACCTTAAGTGTCGGAACAGACTTTAATTCCTTTGTGGCTTTACTGCTTCTACTCATTAAATTGTACTTTCTCACAGCCGTCACGCTTCTGCTTGCCGCACTCGCGGTGAGCACACCCGACTCGCTGCAGTATGCACAAAGCACCGCCGCCATGACCGCGAGTGCTCCTGTTCTGACAGCCTTCTTAAAAGTTGCCTTTTTGTCGAAAATAGATCTTCTCTTCATAATAATTGCCTCCTATTAAATAAGTCTGTTTGTTTGAAAAAGTTGTTTCAACTAACATGCGTTGTCCCCTCTCGCGTGATTTCACGCTGTCTTTTGTTTTGAATTCTTCCACATGCCTTTACCTTTTCAAACGCAGACCTATCAGGTTTCCCTTCGTCTGTTATGTTTTTGTTCATAATTATTATATGGACAAAGCTTTCAAAAAGTAAAGGGAAATCTGTAGGAAGTTTTTATTTTTTGCATCCATAGGAAGCTTATGGCTGGCCCCGGATGTCTGTGCTGTGTCGCTGATTTGTCGCGACCGAAATTAATACTCTCATTTGCATTTCTCCTTTCGTGATATTTTACTGCTTTATTATGGAAAGGAAAAATGTGTTGAGGACGAAAAAGCCACCCGGAATGGGTGGCTTAAAAAAATTAAAGTTCGATCTCTTCGTCTTCGATATTGTTTTTCGAAGGTTGTTCCGAATCCTTTGTGTTATCAAATGCTATCTTTTGTGGCTCAGTTTCGTTATTCTTATCGGAATCAGAGATGTCCAAAAAATCTTTAAGATCGTTGTCGCTCGGATCGGTAAATATATCCGTTGTTGATTTGAAATGGTTGATAAAATCATCAATATTTTTTTCATTTACTGTATCTGGATATAGTTCTTCTGCTCGTAATACTGCTTTTTTATTAAGGCTTTCATTCTCGACTGTTTCGTAAAACATTGCTTCCAAATCATTCGTTTGAAATATTTTTTTAAGTTCTTCCATTTCTGTTTGATTTATATTTTCGCCATATAATTCATTATATGCGAGATTTACTTTATCAATATCTAACTCTTTTTGTCTTTCCCTATGTTCTTTTATAATGCCTATAATATCAGACATATCGTGCTTATATTTTCTTGCTGAACGGATTTTCATTGCTAACAAGTATTCGCCTGTAACTGTTCTTACGTTCAAACAATTACAGAATTTTTTATAAAAATGGCTATGTTCGCTTAATTTGACACTATAAGATATTGTTCTTTTAAAATCATCGTTCAGCCAGTCGATATTAAGGCCTTGCTCATCTCCTATTTTTTTTATAATATCTTTCATCGATGAGGATGCTTTAATTATACTATCCAAATCCGTTGTTGCATTTCGAAAATTGTAATTAAGTATAATTGATGCTCCACCGACAAGAATTAGCTCTGATTCTGGATTTTGTCTGTTATTTTTTTTATATTCTTTTGCAACCAAATACAAATAATGGTCTATATTACTTCTATTAAAATCATCATTCATTTTCAATACTCTTTTCTACAATATTGTGTTCTATAAAAAACTTACCGCATTCACTATTTTTACACTCTTCATACGCATTTCTTTTATTTCTATTACTATTGTCGATTTTATCAAGTATTATTACTTCTGCAGGATATAATGTGTTTTTTAACTTGTATGACCGCAGTTCATTAAAACCATTGTAAAACGGTACTTTATTTTTCCAACTGATATAATCAACCATGGACAGAATATATAATGCATAAGCATATTTTTTCTTTTTCCATAATTTATTTACCATATCAGATTTCAATACTTTCGTAAGAAATATGATATTTCCATCTGTTTTGTACATATGGCATAATTCTGATCTAAATTCATCATATGATAACGTATCATTTAAAATTCTTTTCATTCTCAAATCGGATTTCATAAAATCACCTACTTTTTTGTACAACAGCTTAGTTTATCTTTTATTCTTTTAGTATATTATATAAACATAAATTTATAAAAGTAAAGGAAAATCTGTAGGAAGTTTTTATTTTTTGTCTTCATGGGCAGCTTATGGCTGGTCACGGATGACTGTGCTGTGCCGCTGCTTTGTTGCGGCTGAATTTGTTTTTTGGACACAAAAAAGGACCACCTCATTATTAAGATGGTCCTTTTAAGTAATCTCATACTTTCTTATTTTTTTGAAAGTTCATTAAGGGCTTCACGATATTCGTATTCAGAATATTGTTGGAGAATTTGCTCTTTTGAAGCATTCAATGTCGTAATCATAAATTTGATGAATGTCCAACTCCCATGCGGTACATAGTTCCTATGGAAGTGGTATCTTAAT
>ENA-UOJQ01001834-UOJQ01001834.1-human-gut-metagenome-genome-assembly--contig:-P63-NODE-1834-length-14978-cov-21.297728_pt1 | contig 14978 bp, 14 predicted proteins | sample MGYA00242352_ERZ723899 | MGnify/ENA metagenome assembly ERZ723899 | reverse complement strand
TAAAAGTTGTAACGACCCGATAAATCGAATCGTTACAGTTTTTTAATCCCGTTCCAAGCGGGCCCCGGCCATTATATGCGAGAAATGCCAGATCCTGCAACCCGGCCCTATGACCGCCCCGTCGTCTACGAACGAAGAGGGGTGGATGAACGTTTCACTCATGGTATCTGCTTTCGTTATCGGCAAAATAGCGGCATACGGCATCCGCCACACGCTCCACCTCGGCGTCGGTCAGTTCGCTGTCCATCGGAAGCGACAGCACCGCCGCCGGCAGCGTCGCGGCATGGCGCATCGCGGGGTCGCAGATGCAGGCGTCGCGGTATGCGGGCTGTTCGTACAGGGTTCCGGGATAATAGACCATGGAGGGTATGCCCTCCTTGGCGAGTGCGGCCCGGAGTCCGTCGCGGCAGGCCGGAGGCACCTTGACGGTGTACTGGTGGTAGACGTGGGTGGCGTAAGGCGTCTCGGCCGGGGTCACGACCGGCGTCAGACCGCCCAAACGCTCCGTATAGCGCGCTGCCACGCTCCGGCGGGCGGCGATCCATGTGTCGAGGTGCGGCAGCTTGACCCGCAGTACGGCGGCCTGCAGCGTGTCGAGCCGCGAATTCATTCCGACCAGCCGGCTGTCATATTTGGTGAACCAACCGTGACTGCCCAGCGCCCGGATGCGGGCCGCCAGCCCGTCGTCGTCGGTGAACGCCGCGCCGCCGTCGCCGTAACAGCCCAGCACTTTGGAGGGAAAGAACGACGTACACCCGATCTCCCCGATCGTACCCGCATAGCGGCTCGCGCCGTCGGACATGCGGCATACGGCTCCCAGCGACTGAGCGTTGTCCTCGATCACCTTCAGGCCGTGCTCCTTCGCAACGGCCGTGAGCGCAGCCATATCGCACGGCTGCCCGAACAGATGGACGGGGATGACGACACGGGTACGCTCCGACACCAGCCGGGCGACGCTCGCCGGGTCGATGTTGAAAGTGCGGGGATCGACGTCGGCGAAGACCGGAACGCCGCCCAGCAGCAGCACCGTTTCGGCCACGGCCGCGAATGCAAAGGCCGGGACGATGACTTCGTCGCCCCGCTGCAGCCCCACGGCCAGCAGTGACAGCAGAAGCGCGTCCGTACCGTTGCCGCAGGCGATGCAGTGCCGCACTTCGAGCCGCCGGGCCAGCTCCTCTTCGAACAGCCCGACCGCAGGACCCTTGATGAAGGCGGTCTCGGCAATGACATCGCCGATGGCGCGGTCCACCTCATCGCGGATGTCGAGATACTGCCTATGTAGATCCACCATTTTCATCGCTCCCGTTCTTTTTTCGCATCACCCCTGCAAATTCCGCAGCAGCGGATGATAGTCGCCCGTCAGGCCGACCGCCGCACTCTTCTGCAGCATATCGAGCGTATGGACGGCACACGCCGTATCTTCGACCGCAAAACCCCGGCCGGCAAGTATCCGCTCGTAGCTCAACGTGTGGAGGTCCGTAAACCCGTTCGTAAAGTCGAACTCCTCGCCGTTGATAACGAGATGTCTGTACGGAGACATGGGATTATCGTTCGGCGAAGGGCGATGGGCGGCGTTGACGCTCAGAAAATACCTGACGCGGGCACCCTTCAACTGCAAAAAGCCGGCCGAACACTCCGGCGACGAATGGTGCAGCACCACCTTCTCGACCGGACCGAATATCCAGTGCAGCATGTCGATAAAATGGATGCCGATATTGGCCGCCACGCCGCCGCTCTTGCACGGGTCGCCCTTCCACGAAGCGGCATACCAGCTTCCTCTGGGAGTAATGTAGGTAAGGTCTACATCATAAATTGTCGGGGGGGGGTCGCAGTCGACCATCCGTTTCAGCCGCTCTATTTCCGGATGAAGGCGCAGCTGCAATATGGGGAATACGCGCCTGCCCGCGGCCCGGCTGCAGGTCTCCATCCTCGACAACTCGTCCAGAGTCAGTGCCAGCGGCTTTTCACAAATCACATCGAGCCCCGCCTCCAATCCCGTTACGGTATGGGTGCAATGGAGGTAATTCGGGGTGCAGACCGTCAGAAATTCCGCACGGCCGGCGACCATGCGCCTTCTGAAATCATCCGGATCGGTGGTGAAATAGGCGCGGGGGAAATACCCGTCGATCATCCCCACGCTGTCGAATACATCGTGCGCCGCCACCAGATCGCACCCAAGCGACCGCATGGCGTTCAAATGTCTCGGAGCTATGTACCCGGCAACGCCTATGATCGCGAATCTCCGGGATTCGGACGTCTCTACCCCTGTCATACCTGTAACGCAAGCTTGATTTTGCCGCAAAAATAATACATACAAATATTTTGCGCAAGCCATTCCGCAAATCGGCAACGATCCGCGGCGCAAAATCGCATTAAAAAATACAGAATCCCCTTGCTGTTACGGAAATAACAGTTATATTTGCATCAGAAAAAGCACATTCCAAATTTAAAACAATAACCAGATTATGAACGTACCTGCAAATCTGAAATACTCGAACGACCATGAGTGGTGCCGTATCGAGGGCGACACGGCCGTTATCGGCATTACCGACTTCGCGCAGAGCCAGCTCGGCGACATCGTTTTCGTAGACGTGCCGACCGTCGGCGAGACGCTCGCCGCAGGCGAGGTGTTCGGCTCGATCGAAGCCGTGAAGACCGTCAGCGACGCTTTCCTGCCCGTCGGCGGTGAAATCGTCGAATTCAACGACGCGGTAGACGCCGACCCCGCAATCGTCAACAAGGACGCTTACGGCGAAGGCTGGATCGTCAAGGTCAAAATGTCCGATCCCGCGGAATACGACGCGCTGCTGAGCGCCGCGGATTACGAAAAGCTGATCGGCTGATCCCCGCCCCGTTCCAAGCCCCTCTTCCGAGAGGGGTTTGCTCCATGACAGGGCCGGCCGCGAACGACGCCCCGCCGGAAAGAAACGCACAACAAACTTAAATATCAACAGTTATGTCAAAAGTTACAGTAGTAGGTGCAGGTGCCGTAGGCGCCACCTGCGCGAATGTAATGGCTTGCCGCGAGGTCGCAAGCGAAGTAGTCCTGATCGACATCAAGGAGGGTCTTTCTGAAGGCAAGATGCTGGACATGTACCAGTGCTCGACGCTGATGGACTTCGACACCAAACTCGTAGGCGTCACCAACGATTACAAGCAGACCGCCAATTCGGACGTCGTCGTCATCACTTCGGGCATTCCCCGCAAGCCGGGCATGACCCGCGAAGAGCTGATCGGCACCAACGCCAACATCATGAAGGGCGTAATCGAAAACGTTGTCAAGTACTCGCCGCGCGCCATCATCATCGTCGTCGCCAACCCGATGGACACGCTGACCTATCTGGCGCTCAAGGCTTCGGGACTTCCGAAGAACCGCATCATCGGCATGGGCGGCGCGCTCGACTCGTCGCGCTTCAAGTGCTATCTGGCCAAAGTCACCGGCGCCAACATCAACAACGTTGACGGCATGGTCATCGGCGGCCACGGCGACACGACGATGATTCCGCTCGTCTCGAAGGCTACCGTAAACGGCGTTCCCGTATCGCAGTTCGCATCGAAGAAGAAGCTCGAAGAGGCCGTAGCCAACACGATGGTGGGCGGCGCCACGCTGACCAGGCTCATCGGCACGTCGGCATGGTACGCTCCGGGAGCCGCTTCGGCAATGATGGTGGAGGCGATCCTCAACGACCAGAAAAAGATGATTCCCTGCTCATGCCTGCTCGAAGGCGAATACGGCCAGTCGGACATCTGCATCGGCGTTCCCGCGATCATCGGCCGCAAGGGCATCGAGAAGATCGTGAAGATCGACCTTTCGAAGGAAGAGGCCGAGAAGTTCGCAGCTTCGGCCGACGCGGTCCGCAAGACCAACAACGTGCTCCACGAGATCAAGGCGATCTAGTTCCGCGCCAAGATATACGGCAAGGCCGCCCCGGAATCCGGGGCGGCTTTTTGTTTCCCGGATGAAATTCTCCGCACCCGGCCGGACATTCCGGCGACTTTGCGCAGGCGTCACAACCGATCCCCCGCAAAACCCGGCACAGGATTCCGGGCCGCGACACGTATCCGAAACAGTCCGCAAAAACCGCCGCCACACGCATCCGAAACGGCCCGCAGAGACCGCCGCCACACGCAAAAGGCTGCCCCCGAAAGGGCAGCCTTTTATGCCGGTCGCAGCAGCGCGGACTCAGAAACTGAACTTCGCGCCGACGAACCAGCTGCGGGGCAGCGACGGACCGTAGATATAGCCCGAATCGCGGTCGGCGCCCTTGTCGAAATCCTTCTGGTAGGCATTGAAGAGGTTCTGCACGCCCCCGTAAAGCTGCAAGGTTATCTCCTTGTAGATACGCAGGTCGTACGACAGGCGGACGTTCATATCGAAGAACGACGGCGTCAAGACGGCCGCATCCTGCGCGACGCCCGATCCGGCCATGTGCTGCACGAGCATCGAGCCGGTGCAGGTTCCCGTCAGGTCGGCCGTGAAGTTCCGGACCGGCTTGAACGACGCCGTGAAGTAGCCGTAGGCGTCGGGGGTGCGGAACATGCGGCGCACGGGCGGCACGTCGGCGTCCTCGCTCCACTGTTCAGGCTCCTTATAGCGGCTCTGCTGGAGGGTTACGCCCGCCTGCAGTTCGAACCAGCGGGTGAAGATCGCCCGCCCCTCGACGTTGAAGCCGCGCACGGCGGCGCCCGAACCGTTGTAACGCTCCTTGATCTTGCCTCCGTCGTCCGTATCTTCCAGATCGCGCAGTGCGAAGACGTCGTCGAGAATCGTATAGAACCCCTCGACCAGCAGGTTGGTCTGCACCCTGCCGAAGTTGTGATAAAGGTCGGCCGAAAGGCTCACGCTGTGCGAACGCTCCTCCTTGAGGTCGTCGGCGAGCCGGATGCGGACCCGCTTGCCGCCCACCACGGCGATATGCATGTCCTCGTCGAAGGCCTGCGGCGCCCGATAGCCGCCCGCATAGCTCACGCGCAGGTTCACCGCCTCCGAAGGGTTGAAACGAATATTTGCGCGGGGACTGAAAATCACGTGGTCCACCAGATTATGCTTGTCGAAACGTCCGCCGATCAGCAGCGACCATCTCTTCGTTTTCCATTCGTTCTGCAGGTAGCCGCCCACGATATGCACCGTCTGGGCGGTGTTGATGTCGTAGCCGATCGAACGGTCGTTCAGGTCGTCGTAGCTGTATTCGCTGCCGAGCGTCAGTTCGGCGGGCATGAAAAGCAGTTTCCGGAACGCATGGACGTACTGCACGCCCGCCGCGACCGTAAGGTCGTGCGTCGTACCGTATGCGTCGGGGTCCTGCTTGCTGCCGTAGTAGCTCTTGCGGGCCGTATTCTGGAACGACGCATAGGCGTTGAAACGGTTGCGGCGGTCGGCCGACGAGATGTCGAACGAAAGGCTTCCGCCGTCGATCGAGTGGTCGGTCTGCTCGGCCACCATCACCTCGTGGGGCGGCAGGTCCAGCAGGTCGCCGCCGCGGCGGTATTCGTCGATGTGGTGGTACTGCGCCGTGATGCGCGAATAGGCGCCCGTGCGGAAGAACGACCGCATGCCGGCCGACCGGCTGTTGATCAGGGGCAGCTCGGTAAATCCGTCGCCGTCGTGGTCGTACCCCGAACGGTGGCGGTTCTGAGCGAAGACGCAAAGCCCCGCACGGCCGCTCTCGGTCACGAGCGACGCATTGAGCATCGTGTTGTTGTCGTAGGAGTTGCTGCCGCCGAGCGAGGTCAGCGTATGCGCCAATTGCGCCGAATTGCGCGAAGGTTCCTTGGTGATGACGTTGATCGTGCCGCCGATGGCCGACGAGCCGTACAGCGCCGAACCGCCGCCGCGCAGCACCTCGACCCGCTCGATCATGTTGGCCGGAATCTGCTCCAGTCCGTAGACGCCCGTCAGGGCCGAAAAGACCGGATGCGAATCGACGAGAATCTGCGAATAATGGCCGTCGAGTCCGTTGATGCGCACCTGCGCGAAGCCGCAGTTCTGGCAGTCGTCCTCGACCCGCACGCCGGGCTGGAACGAAAGCCCCTGCGCCAGACACGAAGCGTTCGTTTTCTCGAACAGCGCGGCGTCCAGCACGCTCACCAGCGCAGGCGCTTCGCGCCGCAGCGTGGCCGAGCGGCTGGCCGAGACGACCACTTCGTCCATCGAAATGCCGCTCTGCATCACCTCGAAATTCAGTTCGAGGGTCTGTCCCCGTTCGAGCGTCACCTTTTTCTCCAGCACGGCGTACCCCAGCGCACGGACTTCGAGCGTCAGCTCGCCTTCGGGCAGGTTTTTCAGAAAATAGTGTCCCGACGCGTCGGTCGTGGTGCCGAATGCCGTGCCCGTCACGGCGACGGTCGCATAGGGAAGGTGTTCATGGGTTTCACGGTCCACGACGTGGCCGAAAAGATTGGCGTCGGTGCTCCTCTTCGGCGTCTCCGCGGCCGACGCACCGGCATACAGACACATGAAGAGTGCCGGCAACAGATATTTTTTCATTGCTTATCGGATTGTTTGAATGACATACGTAACCCGCCGGACCTCACGGCCCGGCAAAAAACAGGATGGGAAGGGGATTGCGGGTTACGCCGCGGGAGGCGCGCGCAGCGAAACGCCCGGAACCGGCATGCAGCGTCTGCACTGCGTGGCTTCGGGCATCAGAACGCCCAGCATCCCGCAATAGAACGAGTGCGCGGGCTGTACTGCGTCGAGATAGGGGAAGAAATAGAAGTCGTCGACGATACAGCGTTCCACCACGATCTGATGCGCGCCGTTGTCGGGCATCAGATCGCCGCAGAGCGCGGCGAAATGCGCAGGGTCCTCCTTGTAGATGTGGACCTTGTGTCCTGCGTACGCTGCGACCAGAATCAGCAGCAGCAGAGCGGCGTATATCCGTTTGGGTGCTTTGCGTATCATCTTTCTGCTGCCAAAAGTAGCACAAAAAAAGGACCGCACAAAACGGTCCTGCAAAAATACCCACAAACGGGGATGTATGTCGTGTCCTGCACCCGGCCGGGAGCGGACGATGCGGCGCCGCTGCCCTGCGGGAACGGGCGCCTAAATGCTGATGTCGAGGATCTCGAAGTGAATCGTTCCGGCGGGAACCTCCACGTCGACCCGGTCGCCCTTCTTGTGGCCCAGCAGCGCTTTGGCGATCGGCGTGCCGATGGCCAGCTTGCCCTCGCGCAGGTTGGCTTCGTGCTCGGCGACGATGGTGTAGACCATCTCCTTCTTGGTGTTGTGATTCAGCAGCGTCACTTTGCTCAGAATCTGCACCTTGCTCTTGTCGATTTTCGACTCGTCGATCACCCGTGCGTTGGCAAGCGAATCCTCCAGCTTGGCTATACGCATCTCCAGCATACCCTGCGCCTCGCGGGCAGCGTCGTACTCTGCGTTCTCCGAAAGGTCGCCCTTGTCGCGCGCTTCGGCGATCGCCGCCGAAATTGCAGGACGCTCGACGGAACGCATGTGGTCGAGCTCGTCCCTGAGTTTCTTGTACCCCTCCGCTGTCAGATAGATAATCTCTTTTGCCATAATTTTATACGAGTCCGACGTATTCAGTTTCATAACACCGCGAAAGATTTCAAATGCCGGAACCCGTCGAACTCTCTTTAGGCATCCGAAAACGCCCGCCCCGCATCTAAAACCTTCCTGAATCCCCCTCCGCAGAGGAGGAGTTTCGAATTAAACATCGTAAAAAAATAAGAATCCTGACCGGTGAAGGCCAGAACCCTGATTTTCATTATACAGCAAAGATAGGAAGTATATTCCGAATTTCCAAATCTTTTTTCAACCTGCATGGCACGGAGTATGCCCTCACGCACGGGTTATGTATCTGCTGCTTGCAATTCACATCGCATGGACGCTCGGAGCCGTTCCGCTCGTCACCCGACAGAAACGTCTGCCCGCGTCGGCTGCGGCGTGGCTGGCGCTGATCCTGCTGCTCCCCGTAGCCGGCACACTGCTCTACGTACTGGCTGGTTACCGGCCGCACCTCCCGGCGGCGGAACGCCGCGCATACCGCGGCGACCGTCTCGGACAGATCATCGCACGGGGCTGCGGCACACGCATCACCCGCCACAACAGCGTCGAACTGCTCCACAACGGCAACAACGCCTTCACGGCGCTGATCGCCTCGCTCCAGCGGGCCGTGCGGTCGATCCACATGGAGTACTACATCATCCGCGACGACCGCATCGGACGCACCATCGCCGAAATCCTGATACGCAAAGCCCGTGCGGGACTCGAAGTGCGCGTCATCTACGACGCCGTCGGCTCGTGGCGGCTCAGCCGCACGATGCTGCGCCGCATGCACGAGGCGGGCGTCGAGACGGCGGCTTTCGAACCGGTGCGTTTCCCGTGGTTCACCACGCGCGTCACCCGCCGCAACCACCGCAAAATAGTCGTTACGGACGGAAAGGTCGCCTACTTGGGTGGCATAAACATTGCGAAATACTACCTCGACGGAGATTACATGGGCAAGTGGCGCGACGAGCACCTTCGCGTCGAGGGCGACGCCGTCGCCGACCTGCAGAAGCTCTTCATCGCCGACTGGGCGCGCGTACGCGGCGAGAGTCTCGACATCCGCCGCCATATCGCGCCGCACGACATCCGGCAGCGGCTGCCGATCCAGCTCGCATGGGCCGAAGAGGGTTCCTCGCGGCTGACCATCGCCGAGGCGTTCGCCGCGGCCATCGTCCGGGCGCAGCGCAGGGTGCGCATATCCTCGCCCTACTTCCTGCCGCCCGCGATGCTGCTCGACGCGCTGCGGCTGGCGGCCCGGAGCGGCGTGAGGGTGCAGGTGATGATCCCGACGTGCAGCGACTCGCCGTTCACGGACCTGATATCGGACTCCTACGTCGGAGACCTGCTCGACGCGGGGATCGAACTCTACCGCTACGCCAACGGCTTCCTGCATGCCAAACTGCTGATCGTGGACGACGACACGGCCTCGGTCGGCACCGCGAACATGGATTACCGCAGTCTGCTGGACAACCTCGAAGTCACGGCCTTCATCCGCGACCGGCAGGTCGTCCGGGAGCTGTCCGCCACCTTCGACGGCGATCTGGCCTCGTGCCGGCGGATCGTGCGGGGCGAATGGCGGCCGGCGGCATGGCGGCGCACGCTGGGCGATGTGCTGCGGCTCGTGTCACCCCTGATGTAACCTCCGCAGCAACCTTAAAACCACCTAATATCGGCATGAAACATCTCTTCCCGCTCCTGCTCTGCGCGCTGCTGCTCACCGGCGCGGCTTCGGCCCAGCGCCGCTTTCAGGTCGGCGTCCGCGGCGGCGTCACCACCACCAGCTACACCTTTTCCCGTGTGGAAATCGGAGAAAACCGATTCCGGCCCGGTCCCGCCAAGGCGGACTATCAGGCGGGCTTCGTCCTGCGGTTCAACCTCACCCGCCGCCTGCACCTGCAGTCGGAGCTTAATTTCGCATTCGTCAATTACTCGATCCGCGCCGAAGGCTCCCGCACCCGCAGCGTCTCGCTGCGTTCGGAGCGGTTCGAAATCCCGCTGCAGCTGGGTCTCCAGTTCGGGCCCCTGCGGCTCTTCGGCGGCGCCCAGTTCCGCGTGGCCGACTCCGAGCGGGACAGCGCCCCGAAACTGCTGAAGGTGAATTTCAACGACGACGTCGGCATCATGGGCGGCGTGGGATTCAACATCCGCAAATTCTTTTTCGACTTCCGCCTGTCTGGTTACGCCCGTTCACACGTCTGGAACACCTTCGTCTCCGACGGCGTGTCGCAGCGGGTCAGGATCCCGCGCAACCTCGTTTACGGAGGTTCGGTCGGGTTCTTCTTCTGAACAAAAAACAAGGGTGCGGAGACGCACTCTTTTTTTGCACAATAAATAATTTTGCAAATCGTTAATTTATGCGTAACTTTGCGCGATAAAGCGCCGTAAAAGATTTATCGATGAAGCAGACTTTTTTATACGCCGTGTGCGGAGTGATCCTGATCACTGCATTTAGCGGATGCGCAGGAATCAACGCCCTGCTCAAAAGCGGACAACCCGACCTGATTTACAGCAAGGCGCTGGAGTACTACCAGAAGGAGAAGTGGTCGCGGGCCTCGACGCTCTTCGAAGGCGTCCAGCACTACTACTCCGGCACGCCCCGCGAAGACAGCATTTCGTTCTTCAACGCCCGCTGCAAATACAAGAACCGCGATTACGACACGGCGGCGACGCTTCTCGACGATTTCCGCCGCAAGTTCGGCCGCAGCGCCTTCATCGAGGACGCCGAAGGCATGTACGCACTCTGCTTCTACTATCTTTCGCCCGGCCCTTCGCGCGACCAGACGATGACCGGACAGGCGCTGATCGCCATCAACGAATTCATGTCGCGCTATCCGCACAGCGAGCAGATCGAGAATTTCAAGACCATCAACACCGAGCTGACGCAGCGCCTACACGACAAGGCCTACCTCAACGCATACACTTATTATAAGATAGGCCGCTACAAGTCGGCCATCGTATCGCTCAAGAACGCGCTCAAGCAATACCCCGAAAGTTCGCACCGCGAGGAGATCATGTACCTGATCGTGGACGCCAGCTACCGCTTCGCCAGCAACTCGGTCGCCGAGAAGCAGACCGACCGCTATCTGGCGATGCTCGACTCGTACCTCTCGTTCAAAGAGGAGTTCCCCGAATCGAAACATATCAAGGAGGTGGACCGCATGGCCCAGCACGCCCGCGATTATCTGGACCGCAACAAGCAAGAAGACAACAACATATAGCAATGGAAATCAAGAAGAACATTCCCAACAACACCATTACGCGTAAACTGGTCGATCTGGACCGGGAGACCGGCAATGTCTACGAGTCGATAAATATCATCGCCCGCCGCGCCAACCAGATCGCAACCGAGCTGAAGACCGAGCTGAACCGCAAGCTCGCCGACTTCTCATCGCCCACGGACACCATGGAGGAGACCTTCGAGAACCGCGAGCAGATCGAGATTTCGCGCTATTACGAGCGTCTTCCCAAGCCCGCGATCATCGCCACCGAGGAGTTCCTCGACGACGAGCTTTTCTTCAAGGAGAACAAAGAGGTCAAGGAGGCGTAACAGCCCGCCGGCATGGACTCGCAGGGACACGACATACAAAGCCCCGGCGCCGGCCGCACGGTCGAAGGACTCGCGGGACGGCGTATACTGCTGGGCATTACGGGAAGCATAGCGGCCTACAAGGCGGCTGTGCTCTGTCGTTTATTGAAGTGCGCGGGCGCCGAAGTGCGCGTCGTCATGACGCCGCTGGCCAAGCAGTTCATCACGCCCCTGACGATGGCCACCCTCTCGAAAAACCCGATTCTCGTGGAATTCTTCGACCCGGAAAACGGAGCGTGGAATTCGCACGTCTCGCTCGGCGAGTGGGCCGACTGTTACCTGATAGCCCCCGCCACGGCCAATACGCTGGCCAAAATGGCCTGCGGCATCGCCGACAACCTGCTGCTGACGACCTATCTCTCGGCCCGCTGCCCGGTCGTCGTGTCGCCGGCCATGGACCTCGACATGTACGCCCATCCCGCGACGCAGGAGAACCTGCGCCGTCTGGCCGAACGGGGCGTGCGGATCGTCCAGCCCGCCGAAGGCGAGCTGGCCAGCGGACTGACGGGCAAGGGCCGCATGGCCGAACCTGCCGACATCGCCGCCTTCGTCGGCCAACTGTTCGGCGGAGAAAATCCCGAAAAAAAAAAGAGCCTGCAAGGTAGACGCTTCGTCGTAACGGCAGGCGCCACGATCGAAGCCATCGACCCCGTGCGGTTCATATCGAACCACTCGACGGGCAAGATGGGCTACGCCATTGCGGGCGCACTGGCCGCCCGCGGCGGCGACGTGACGCTCGTCAGCGGCCGTACGGCCCTGCCGACGCCCGCCGGAGTGCAGCGCACGGACGTACTTTCTGCCGCCGAAATGTACGACGCCGCCACCGCGGCTTTCGACCGAGCCGACGGAGCCGTCATGTGCGCGGCCGTCGCGGACTACACGCCCGACACCGTTTCGGAAACGAAAATCAAAAAATGCGGCGGCGAAATGTGCATCACCCTGCGCCGTACGCGCGACATCGCCGCCGAACTGGGCGCACGCAAAGGCAGCCGCCTGCTGGTGGGCTTCGCGCTCGAAACCCACGACGAACAGGCCAACGCCGAAGCCAAGCTCGCCAAGAAAAACTTCGACTTCATCGTCCTCAACTCGCTGCGCGACGCCGGGGCCGGATTCCGCGGCGACACCAACAAAGTCACCTTCATCGACCGCAGCGGCCGGGAGGAACTGCCCCTGATGCCGAAGTCCGAAGTCGCGGAACGCATCGCCGATAAAATCGAATCACTGTTAAAATAGGCCGCCATGTTACGTCGTCTGTCGGTTGAGAATTACGCGCTTATCGAAAAGCTCGAAATGGAGCTGGACCCGCACCTGAACATCATCACGGGTGAGACGGGAGCCGGCAAATCCATCCTGCTCGGTGCTTTGGGCCTGCTGCTCGGAGCCAAGAACGACGGCTCGGCCATGAAAGACGCGGCGCGCAACTGCGTGGTCGAGGGTACTTTCGACCTTTCGGGCCGCGGTATGGAGTCGTTCTTCGACGAGAACGACCTCGACTATGCTCCCGAAACGCACGTTACGCGCATGATAACCCCGGCCGGCAAGAGCCGCGCCTTCATCAACGACATTCCGGTCCAGCTCGCGCAGCTGCGCGAATTCGGCACCCGCCTGATCGACATACACTCCCAGCACCAGAACCTGATTCTCTCCTCGGAGGAGTTCCGCACCTCGGCGCTCGACACCGTAGCCGGAAACGGCGGGCTGCTCGCGCAGTACACGGCGCAGTACGCCCGGCTTTCCGAACTGCGGCGCCAGCTCGCAGCCCTGCGCGAAGCGGCCGCCGACGGCCGCCGCGACGAGGAGTGGCTGCGTTTCCAGAGCGAAGAGCTGACCGCCGCCAACCTCCGCGAAGGCGAGCAGGCCGCGACCGAAGCGGAACTTGCCGTACTGGAAAACGCCGACCGCATCGGCGAAGTCCTCACCACGCTCCGCAACGCATTCGACGCCGACGAAACGGGGATTCTCACCCTGCTGAAAAACTCGGAAAACGACCTCGTACGCATCCGCGAACACTACCCCGCCGCCGGGGAGTACGCCGAGCGCATACACTCGGTGCTCGAAGAGCTGAAAGATATCGACAACGCCGCGGCCGCCGACTGCGAACGGATCGACGCCGACCCCGAACGGCTGGCGAAGCTCTCGGCGCGTCTCGACACCCTCTATGCGCTCCAGCAGAAGCACCGCGTCGCCTCCGAAGCCGAACTGATCGCCGCACGCGACGGTTACGCCGCCCGGCTGGCGGCCATCGTCCACGGCGACGAGGAGATCGCCGCGACCGAAAAAGCGCTGCACGAAACCGAGCAGAAAGCGGCCGCATTGGCCGACCGCCTGCACAAAGCCCGCGAAAAAGCCGCCGCAGGCTTCGCGAAACAGATCCTTGCCACGCTGACGCAACTGGGCATGCCCGACACGGTGTTCGAAGTGGCGCTGACGCCGCTCGCCGAACTGGGCCGCACGGGCCGCGACAATGTGGTTTTCCTCTTCACGGCCAACCGCAGCGCAACGCCCCAGCCCGTCGAGCGGATCGCTTCGGGCGGCGAGCTTTCCCGCGTCATGCTGGCCCTCAAAGCCCTGCTGGCCCGGTGCATGCAGCTGCCGACGGTCATCTTCGACGAAATAGACACGGGCGTTTCGGGCCGCATCGCCGACGCCATGGGAGAGATCATCGAGTCGCTCTCGGCGACGATGCAGGTCGTGGACATCACCCACCTGCCGCAGGTCGCCTCGAAAGGCTCGGCCCACTTCGTGGTCTACAAGCAGGACGGACGCACCGGCATCCGGCGTCTGACGGCCGAAGAACGCATCACCGAGATCGCCAAAATGCTCTCCGGCAGCCGGATAACCGACGCTGCAGTCGCGCAGGCCCGCATCCTGCTCGGCAAATAACACCCCGACAAACCGCAAGCCTGCCGGAACGAATTCGCTCCGGCAAGCCCTTTTAACCCTTCATAGCATCGCACAATGGACAAACTCAGCACCCTCGCCGCCGCGAACCAGCAGCGCGCCCAAGAGGTCATCCGCGACAGCGGCATCGAAAGCATCTGGCGTTCCGTGGGCGCCGAACCGCATTTGGTCGGCTCGCTCCGCACGGGACTGCTGATAACGCACCGCGACATCGACTTCCACATCTACTCATCGCCCCTGCGCGTAGCGGACAGCTTCGCCGCCATGGCCCGGCTGGCCGAAAACAGCCGCATCCGCCGCATCGAATACGGCAACCTGCTCGACACGAGCGAGGAGTGCCTCGAATGGCACGCATGGTATGCCGACGCCGACGACCAGCTTTGGCAGATCGACATGATCCACATGCCGAAAGGCTCGGCCTACGACGGCTATTTCGAACGGGTTGCCGACCGGATCGCCGCCGTGCTGACCGACCAAACGCGCGAAACCATCCTCCGGCTCAAATACGAAACTCCGGAGACCGAGAAAATCATGGGTATCGAATACTATCAGGCCGTGCTGCGCGACGGAGTCCGCACCTACGCCGAATTTGAGGCATGGCGCGCCGCAAACCCCGTCACCGGCGTGCTGGAGTGGATGCCGTGAGCCGCCCCTCCCGGTCACGGGACCGGCAGGCGGTAACAGCCGAAGACGGCTCCCGACAACAAAAAAAACCGGAGACCTTGTCGGAGGTCTCCGGTTTTCATATGGCAACCGATGATTACATCATGCCGCCCATACCGCCTGCGGGCATTGCCGGCATGGCGGGAGCGTCGGACTTCTTCTCGGCCAGCACGCACTCGGTCGTCAGGAACATCGAAGCGATCGAAGCGGCATTCTCCAGCGCGACACGCGACACCTTGGTCGGGTCGATGATACCGGCCTTCAGCAGGTCCTCGTACTTGTCGTCGCGGGCGTTGTAACCGAAGGCGTCCTTGC